>Ga0307488_10002699_pt1 | contig 14953 bp, 13 predicted proteins | sample SB02metaG_FD_202248 | JGI IMG/M metagenome (GOLD analysis project Ga0307488, IMG submission 202248) | Sea-ice brine microbial communities from Beaufort Sea near Barrow, Alaska, United States - SB 0.2 | ecosystem: Environmental > Aquatic > Marine > Coastal | place: USA: Alaska | collected... | reverse complement strand
AAAATAAATGATATACATAATACTGCTTATATAGATATATTTTTTTCATATTTAATGAGTGAATTAACTATTAAAAATATATTACCAAATTTTCCTATATTTTATGGTTCAATAAATGGTATTATAGACGAATATAAATTTGATATAAGTGAAGAATATCCAGAATTTATAAATGAAAAATGGTTTAATAGAAATATAGGAGATATATTTACTATAGACATGTTTGTATCTAATAGTGAATCTAGTGAATCTGAATCTGGTGATTCAGATATAGATAGTTGTAGTATTGATGATGATTTTATATGTAAACTTAAAAATTTTCCAGTTCAATATATGTTTTTAGAAAAACTTGGGGGAACACTTGAAGATTTTTTAGTCGAAGATATAAATGCAGAACTATTGAAATCTTGTTTATTTCAAATAATATTTGCTTTAGCATATTTACAAAAACACTATAAATTTACACACAATGACTTACATATCAATAATATTATGTATCAATCAACAAATATTACACACTTATATTATAAATATAACAATACATATTTTAAAATACCAACATGTGGTTATATATTTAAAATAATTGATTTTGGTAGAAGTATATTTACATTAAAAAATAAAACATTTTTCAATGATGTATATAGTAAATATGGTGAAGCAGAAGGACAATATCATTATCCTATACCTAATGTACCATTATATGAAAAAGATAGATACGAATTAGATATTAAACCTAATTATAGTTTTGATATGTGTAGATTAAGTACAACTATTTTAGATGAAATAGATAATACAAACTTAGAATTATATCAATTTTTAAATGATATTGTGATAGATAAAGATGGTAATAATATATTTGAAGATATGACTGACAGTTTTGACTTATATATAGATATTGCTAAAAATGCAGTAAATGGTATACCAAATATATTATTACAAAATGATATCTTTAAAACATACAGAACAAAAAAACGCTTATTTCCTCGAAAGGAATATTATTGTATGGATTAATGTTGATTAATGTTGATTAATGTTGATTAATTATGGATTAATTACATTGTGGAGTATTAGGGCAATCATCATTACTTGTTTTAAAATCCAAATTTCTTAAATATTCTTGGAGATTTCCTAATGTAGTATATCCTTGAAATATAATTGGTGTTTCTTTATAATTATCCCATTCTGAATCATTATATTTAGATAATATTACAACTTTAGTATCTAAAAATAATATATTTTTGATATTTTGAATTGCATAACTTATATCGCGTAATGAATCATTAATTGTATTTTCATCAATATAGTAATATTTTAAATAATATACAAGTCCAGATGGTTTAATATTTTTACTATTATAATAATCCGTAAAAGTTTTTTCATTTACATCAGTATTCAATACAAATTCATTCCACCCAGAAGGATAACTTGTAATATCACAATTATTACACGGGCATCCTTTTGATTTCATTTGAGTAAATGTATCTTGAATACATTTAATACTATTATTACATTTATTAGGTGATGTTGTTACTTTCCTGTGATTTTTTTGAAAATTACTTATAATATATTCTCCACATCTATCAGGATTTAGAAGTTCTATATCATCATTATACCAATGTAGTGATTTTTTATTTCTAAATCTACTCTTTGTAACTGCATTTTCTTTGTAACCGCATTTAATTAAATTATTTTTTTTTATTAAATCTTCTGGATCCCAAATAAGTCCAATTTTAGTTTCAAAATATTCCCCAGTTGATGTATATAATGAATTTGAAATATCACTTCTTATAATAGATCCAGAACCATCTATCATAGTCGTCGGATGATCAAGAGTTGCAGAAGTAAGTATTGTAATCAAAACACCCGGATTTTTATCTTTATTACTCCACTTTCCAGAATTACAATATGAAAGTTTAACATTGTTAAATAAAGTTTCTGAATCTATATCTTTAAAAAATTTTGACATTTTTTTATCTTTACATATTCCATCATCTATATCTTTAAATTTAGTCGTATCATCACATTCAACAAATCTACATGTATTATTTATAAATTTATCTTTATTAAAAATATCTGTATTTTTACAATTATCATTGACTTGATTAAATAAAACTTCACATTTTTTATCACATATGCTTGGATAACCATTATTACAATTTTCTTCATCTTTATAATTACAACATGAAGCATTTAATTTTTTTATTGTCCTATAGCAAAGTTGATCAGGTCTACATTCATTTAATTTATCAAGATTTTCCATCTTTTTATCCTGAAAAATATTACTACAATTTGTTAAAATATTATTTACTGAATTTCTACAATTACTTGAATTTATACAAGTCTCTGGATATGGAATACTTCCACAACAATTAGTCACTGGCTCGCAACATTTACCAACCATATCTAACATTAATGATGGACAATTATCATTATATTGTCCATTAACATTAAACCTTTCATTTATCACTCTGTTTGCACATTTACAAGACAAAGTATATATTATTAGTAATATCAATATTATTATCAATATATATTTAAAATTTATATTCATTATACTTAAATAAATATTTTAAAAAGGAGGAGTTTCACCACTACTCGCTGATGGCATAGCACTTGTTTCAATATTACTTATGCCATTACTAACACCATTACTAACACCATTACTAACACCATTACTAACACTATTAGAACCACCAATAAAATTTGATCCACCTAATATTTTATCTACTTGTTCTTCAATATTATCTAATGTATTACTTGAATAGCAAATTTTACCAATTAAACCAACTATAAATACAATACCAAATACAACTAAATATTTAGTGTTTTTTCCAGGATCTTGATTTTTTTTATCTCTATCTTTATTAACGAAGAAAAAAACGAGTGTGACGATTAAACCAGTCAATAATCCAAATAATATAGGGTTTTCAAACATTTATAATAGTGTTTTAGATATTATTTTTAAAATTTAATCACGATTTAAGATTCAATTTCTTTTGCATCATTAAATAATGTAAAATTATCATCTGGTTTTTTATCACTTAATAAATTATTTACATCATTCATAAAATTATCTATTGTCATTGTTTCATCCCGGTCATCTGTAACTTTAACTTCTTCAACACTTTCAACTTTACCGATACCAACAGTTTTAATATTTATATCATCTTGAATGGTTTCACTAATACTTTCTCTAATACTTTCTACCATTGATATATTTTTAGTATCATCGCTTATTATATTATTCGTATTATCATTATTACTATTGCCACCAATTACAATGTCATTTAAATTATTATTTACTACATCATCATTTACTACATCATCATTTACTACAACATCATTTACTACAACATCATTTACTACAACATCATTTTCTACAACATCATTTACTACAACATCATTTACTACATTATCATCTAATTTTTTAACAATTACTTCTTCTTCTGGTTTATTTTCCAATAAACCTTTATATCCATTTAATTTTTCTTCAACTGTTACTGGTGTGTCAATTACAATTGGGGATTTATCTACTATATCTGCATTTTCATAGTATGGTTCAACAACATCAATATTATCACTTAATATATCATTTACAACAATATCTTTAGTATTTTCATTAATAGTTTTTTCATCTACATGATCATCAAAATATCTTTCTTGATCTACATTATTCATATATTCCTCCTTTTCTCTTCTTGTTTCCATTATTTCTTTCATTAGTATTTTTTGTAAATTTTTAGTTTTTTCAATTTCTGAATTACTTTTTTCATTTATATCACTATGTTCAAAATGATCTCTTAATATTTCTTTAACTGGCAATGCTTTTCGAATTGTTTGATGTATACTTTCTTCAATTAAATTTTCTATATATTTTATATTTTTTTGATATTCACTACTAGATACACTTTCATCAAATAAATATGGATTTTTCCAAATTTCTCTAGCACTATTAATATAACATTTATGTATAAAATTACTGGATTTTGGAATAGTTAAATTAACGCGCTTACTATTATTTCCTAAAGATGCTAAAATTTTTGTATGACTTATAAATACTGCTGTAATTAAATCTTCTAACCAATCACAATTTGAAACACGAACAATTCTATCAACTTCATTTTCAATCATATCAACATTCCATTTTGGAACATTTTCAATATTTTTTCTAAATATATTTGGTAATTCATCATACCCATCTGCATAAGTTTGTTTACTATCACTATAAATACTTTGTAATCCTTCATATATTGGGATTTTTAATACATCAATCAACTGTTTAGTGTATTCAATTTTTGCTTGAGCAAAAACAGGTGAATTAATATCTTCCATTATAGATTACACTTTTATATTATTTACAAAATTTATACTAACCGTAAAAATATATATATTATATTATATGTTAAAGTATTTAATATTTGTAATTATTGGTATAATAGTTTATTTATTGTACAATCGTAACGATACATTTAGTGTTGGCATTCCTTGGTGTATAGTTCAAAATGATGCTCCAGATGTAATATTAAATAGTGTAAATATTGCAACTTTACCACCAAATGGTATGTTATTAAGTAATATAAGTCCAAATTTAGCAAATTTAGGATTATCTAGTGATCAATTTTCAGTTAAAAGATGTAATATGAATGATACTGGAGATATAGTATTAAGAAATGTTTCAGAACGTTTACCATATTGTAGTGTAAATTTTGATGAAAATACTGATTTAGATATTTTAACACACTATTTAGAACAACATCCAGAGATTAATAGAATATATACTTTTTTAACTGAACCACCAACAATACCAGAATATAATGGTATAAATAGTATAAACTTATACAATGCATCATTAGAAGATTTAATATTATTAAAAGAAGCAGCAGAAGGAAATAGAACAAGAATACGAAATCGAGTATTTTTATTAACAAATATTCAAAGAAATATAATAGATCGAGCAATTGATTTAAAAAGAGAGTTATCAATAAATCCAGATTTAAATAGAGTATACGATAGTTTATTTAATGGAGGTGTATTTGATCCAAATAGATTAGATACATTATCAAATCCTGATATTGATATATTAATTACTATTATTAATTTAGTATATTTAAAAAAATTACAGTTATTATTAGTTATAAAAAAATATTTAATAGATAATCCAGATTTTGCTACAGTATATAATAGATTTTATACTGATAGAAATGATCCAAGTAGTTTAAATATAGATACATTAAATCAAACTGTTATAAGTGATATAGACAATTTACAAAGTTTAATACATGCGACATACACTGATGCTGATAGTAATATATATTATATAATAGACCGAAATAGTGTAGAATATAGATTAATAAATGATAGAATAACACACTTAGAAAAAATTAAATATTTAACAGAAAATCCAGAGATTGCTACAGTATATGATAGATTGTATACAGATAGAACTAATCCAAGTTTAAATATAGATGCATTAAATCAAACTGTTATAAGTGATATAGCCGATTTACAAAGTTTAATACATGAATCATACACTGATGCTGATAGGAATATATATTATATAATAGACCAAAATAGTGTAGAATATACATTAATAAATGATAGAATAACGGAATTAAGTAGAATTAAATATTTAACAGAACATCCAGAGATTGGTCGTTTTTATACAGATATAACTGATCCAAGTAGTTTAAGTAGAGATACATTAAATCAAACTGTTGTAAGCGATATAGCCGATTTACAAAATTTAATACATGCGACATACGCTGATGCTGATAGTAATGTAGATTATATAATATACCGAAATAGTGTAGAATATAGATTAATAAATGATAGAATAACAAAATTAAGTAGAAATAAATATTTAACAGAAAATCCAGAGATTGCTACAGTATATGATAGATTTTATACAGATAGAAATGATCCAAGTAGTTTAAATAGAGATGCTTTAAATCAAACTGTTAGAAATGATATAGCCGATTTACAAAGTTTAATACATGCAACATACCTTGATACTTGGTCCGGTGTTATTAGAATTGATCTAATAGACAAATCCAGCCAAGAATATAGATTAATAAATGCTAGAATATTTGCCCTCACGTATAAATTGGAAACTAATATAATAGCCCCCATCACCGCCGTCTTCAGAAATCGCCCAGGGATGGCAAATATTGTAGTAACAGTTATAGATGATGTTGTCGAATTTAAAGAATATCAAGTTAGTTCGTATGGTTTATCTGTTATTACTAGAGATGAATTATCACAATTAGGTTTGTATTATTTAATACGAATAACAGGAAGAGAAGTCGGATTAATTTATACTAGTATTCAAATAACAGGAGAATTAGTAGGCATTGGTGGGAATGACGATATAGGTGTTGGATATAATATTACATATTTAAGTGGATTACTAAATAGTTTTACAAATCCAAGATATTTACCAATGTTGGATGTAATCACAAACTTTTACATCGGACAGTGGCGAGGAAAAAACTATATTGGACGTATTAAAACAGGTTTTCAAGATTTAGATTTAGTTTTAAATCCAGGCGACACGCAAAAAAAACCGAATAAAATACAAATGCTAGCATGGTTCGAAGATTTTTGGTAATAATGATTATAACATAAGATACTAACCATTAAATTTAAAACTAACTCTGTATATTTTTTCTTGATCATCTAAATATGTTATGACTTCATAAAAGTATTCATCCAACATTGTATCTTCCTCTATTAAACTTTTATCATTAAATATATCTGGTCTAGATATATAATCTTTTCTATCAAATACATCTAAAATGAGTTTAAACCCTATACTCAAAAAATAGCGTTTCATTAAATCTATATCATCTACACCTAAACTATTTATATCTACTTTACCTATATTATCACTATTATTGTCACTATACAAATATTTTAAACCATCAACAAATATTTGCAATAATTCTTGAAAAATATGTAATCCAATTTGAACACCATTTTCAGGTGGTCCTAATTCTAATTTAATTGAATTAGGTTCATTTACACCATGTGAAAATAAAAATATTGTGAAATCATCACCGTCACCCTGTTTTTCTATAGGTTTATTCATTTTATAAATAAAATATAAAAGATTACTTTAAATAATATTAAGAATCATATTTATATAAACTATTGACAACAAAATGTTTCACCTTTATTAGAACATTTGACTTCCCTACCATCTACATTTACAGAATCTTTGATATCTAAAATAGTACAAGTTTTACTATTATCACTTGTACATTTATTATTTTCCCAGTTACATACTTTATAATTGCCTAATAGATCCTTATAATAAACTTGCTTGCATGAATATTCATTTTGTGTAAATTGCTTACAGTAATCTTCTAATGGGTTTATATGCTCACCGCCATAAAATGTTGCTGGAGGAGTTTGAGGATGAATGCATTCACATTTATAATCGATATCAGCTCTCATAGATAAATTAGTAGATCTATCTTTTGGAACAATTTTAATATCCTCATTACTAAATCCTTCACATCTCTTACTAAACATCTTAGCAATAATGTAACCAACTACAATGAGCAACAAACATGTCAATATTTCATCATTCTTTAAACCAAACATATTATAATATAATATTTATAATATTATACAATTAATCTGATTAAACCAATAATATATCCTATAAATTGTAATATAACCAGGACATCAATTATTGTAGGCATTATGAATGTTAATCCAAAAGATATTATATTAAATATTATCATACCAATCCCAACATACATTAATATTTTACCAAATCCTTTATCTAAATTATTATTTGAACCATTATTTGAACCATTATTTGAACCATTCTTGGATGCATTATTGGGTGGCGTATTTTTCAAATGTCGACCATATATTAATAATCCTATACCACTTAAAATATATATAATCAATAAAATTCTAGTAAATTTTGTAAAACCACTTGTTTTACTAATATTTGGATTGTTCATTATATAATATAAAATATAATATTTATAATAAGTATGAAGAATTATTATATTCGTAAAATTAAAAATAAGCGAAGCAACCATAAGGGTAAGCGAAGCAACCATAAGGGTAAGCGAAGCAACCATAAGGGTAAGCAAAGCAACCCTAAAGGGAAGACTAAAAATAATATAAATCATATATACTCGGACAAAAATGGTAAGCAAGTTTCTAAAAAGACAATCGAACCATATTTAAAAATGTATATTGCTCCAGCATATGATAATGTTAAAATAAATATGAACACGAATGCTAAAGTTTTAGCAATTGGTTATGATGAAAAGGATAGACCACAATATATCTATAATAGTAGATGCGTTAAAAGTAGAGGTAAAAATAAATTTAAAAAACTCATCAAATTTGGTAAAGAACGTTCAAAAATTATGAAAAGGATTGAAAATGATTATAAATCAAAAACGGATAGTAAAAATAAACAAATTGCAATGATTTTAAAAATTATTATAGATTGTAATTTTCGTATTGGGAATGATAAATACACAAAAGAAAATAATAGTTTTGGTGTAAGTACTCTTCAAAGTAAACATATTAAAACAAAAGATGGTATAACTATAGATTTTATTGGTAAAAAAGGCGTTCAAAATACTTGTAAAATAGACAATCTTAAAATGAAAAATAATCTTAAAACAAAAAAAAAACGGTATAAGAATGGCGAAAAGATATTTCAATATATTAAAGATGGACAAAGTTATACTATAAATGGAGAAGATGTTAATATATATTTAGGTGAATATACAACAAAAAATTTCAGAACATGGTCAGCAAATACTTTATTAATAAGTCATCTATTAGAAAATAAATGTTTAAAAGATGGCATAGAATATGTTGCAAAAAAACTACATCATACACCATCAATATGTAAATCAAATTATATTGATCCTAAACTTGTAGAATATTATGAAAATAATCCTGATAAGTTTTGTGAATATTTTAAAGGCAATGTTGATAAACGATTTACAGAATTTTTAATGAAACATTATTAATATATTAACTATTATAAAATGTTGGTTAAAATGGAACACGTTCTAATGTTTGTAATTGTGACATTCGTGCTATATCAATTGATGGGTATGCAACGTTGTGGTTATAGCATACGAAGTGGCAATAATGGTTTTAATGTTGGTGCTAATCCCGAACATTATTTTCCTGAAGTATTAGGAATGTCATCTGATTCAGGTCGATGTTATTATGGTTGTAAGGGATTTACTTTTGAAGATAATAAATGCCCCCCATCAATGGATTATTTTAATTGTAACGACATCCCCCCTCTAAAGGAACCTTCATTATGGAGGTGTGAAAAAGATATATTTGCAGATGATTGTGTGGGAAGTAGATGAATGTGAAAATACATTGATCATAAACTTGTAGAATTTTATGAAAATAATCCGGATAAATTGTTAGATGAATTACCAGAAGGTGGTTGTAATTAATCAAAATCTATATCATATCCTTTGCCTTTAGTTTTCTTTTTACGAATGCCAACTTTTGAACCAACATCTCCATCTTCCATATGTCTATATACTACTTGTGGTTCTTCTCCAACTACAATATAGTATTTTTCACCTTTATATTTAATACGCTTGTATTCAATATCAATACAATCGCTATCGCCTTCTGTGTCCATATCTTCTACGACAACATCAGTAGCAACATTAGTAGCAACATCAGTTTCAACCGAAACATCAGTAGCAACATCCGATACAACTTTATCTGGTACAGGAACAGGCGTCTTACTAGTAGTTGGACTCCATCCCTCCGTTTCATCTATTTGCTCATCAATTTGCCCATCTAATGAACCATATGGACTTGGTTCAGATTCTGTTTGCATAAATTCATCGTGATTTTTTTCGAATAAATTTTCATCATTTTTATCAATAAATTTAAGTGAAATATTTTTTTTATCACCTTGTAAAAATTTAATTTTTTGCTGTAATTGGTCAATATATTGATCTTTTTTATGTAATTCATCTGCTTGAACTCTCATAATAGAAACTTTATTTTCACATTTTTTATCTTTTTCCATATCAACCATTTTTGATTGATACTCATTAATAATTTGTTCATAATCATAACATTTTTTATTTAATTCACTAATATTTTCATTAAGAGTTTGAATTTCTTGTAGTTGTAAACAATTTTGATTATTAAGTAATAAAATTTCTGTATTTTTGTTTGTTTCTATGTTTGTCCGGTCATGTAGTAATTGTGAATAATTCATAGTTAAATCGTTAATATTTTTAATTAAATTATCACGAGTTTCAGCAATATCTACAATCATACTATTAATATGTATTATCCATTTTTTTTTTAAATAATTTATATTATATATGTTTAAACGTAAAGAATGTTCACCATTAGAACAAAATAATGGATATTCATGTTTAGATGATGATTTAATAATTAATATTGCAAAAATATTTAATGAAAAAATGAATGCTAAAATAGATTTAAATAATACTCCTAAAGAAATACATAACAGATTAAGTAGTACAATACAACAATTAACAAATGAAAAGAGTGAATCTGTATTATTAGATATGCATAAAATAATTAATGCTTTGCCTAAAAATAAATTAAAAAGATTTAAAAATAGTTTTCGTCCAGAAAAACCTGAAGAATGGCATAAAAATTTCAATGAATGGTTATCAACAACTGATATAGATATTGTATTAAAACAATATGCTGAAGCAGACCCACATTTTTATTATTATGGTGCAACACCAATGGATTTTGATTTAAAAAATGGTAATAAATGTGTAGTGAATGGTTTATGTAAATTTGATTTAGGTGAACATTTAAATAATGGTATAGAAAAAATAGGTGTTGTTTTTAATACAGATGACCATGATGAACCTGGTGAACATTGGGTATCTATGTATGTTGATTGTAAAGGTATAAATTTAAATGAACCATGTATATATTATTTTGATAGTACAGGCGATGATGCACCAGAAGAAGTAAAATCATTAATAGAAAAGATAAAAGATCAAGGATTAGAAAAAGGTATAAAATTTACAGATTTACATAATGATTTAGAACATCAAAAGGGTAATAGTGAATGTGGTATGTATTGTTTACATTTTATGATATATATGTTAGAAGATGGTAATTTCATGAAATATGTAAAAAATAAAAAAAGCGATGAATATATAGAAAAGTTTAGAAATGTTTTTTTTATTGATTAATAATATAAGAGATGTCAAATTCAAATAAAAGCGATAATAAAGAATGTCCTGATTGTAATTGTCCTAAATGTCCCGAACAACAAAAATGTCCAGACCAAATAACTATGCAAGATATCGTTAAAGCAGTTATGCCAGGTAAAAGTCCATTTTACACATTTGGTGAATTTCATATGAATGGTAAAAATATTGATAGTGAATTATTAACAGATGCTACAGATAGATGGGAAGGTAGTTATATGTTTAATTTACAACCGGGGGCATACAATCCTAGTGCACAAGGAATTATGCCATATTCTGGAGCAATTAGAGATGAGGCTAGGCCATATAAATTAGATAGTGTTACAGATATGTTTAACTTAGAAGAGGCAATTGATACCCAGATAGATATAAAATTAGTAGATGAATTGCGTATTCCTGGTGCATCTCGAAATACAAGAAATGGTATGGCTAGTAGAGGAGGAAATAGTACAAATGGTGAAAGCATTTGAGCATTTGAGCATAGAAGATTAATGCGTTATTTAAAAAAATAACTAATATATATTTTTATAAGATGACTAGTTTATATGATCAATATCATTCTGAAAAAAATATAGATCATATATATAATTTATTAGATGATTTAATTCAAAAAAACAATGGTAATATAAGTATTAAAGCAGATATAGAATTTAAAAATTATTATTTAAAACAATTAAGAGAAATTTTTATAAAATCTGAATCAGATAATTTAACAGATTTAAATAGGGAATTACTAAAACACCATATCTTATATTATAAAAATAAAAACGATAATATTAAATCACAAAATATAGTAAGAAATACACCAATATTAAATAAACCAAATATAGAAAAAAATACAGATGATAATACAGATGTTAAAGTTCAATTTGATGAATATTTAAAAATGAGAGAATTGCCTGAAATGACACCTAGAAAAACAAAAGATGTTAAAGATGAACTATCATTTAATGATATGATGAATGGTATGAATAATATACAGAAAGAAGAAATCAAACCAAATATATTACCAAAAATATTACCGGAACCTGTTATTGAAAAACCTGTTATTGAAAAACCTGTTGATAAACCAAAAAGAAAGAAAGATTATATAACACTTACATCTGCTAATAGAACAGATATTATGAGTAATAGATTCAATTATAATATTAAATGTGACAAAGATATCAAACAATTAGAGAGATTAATTATACCAATTGAAAATACATTACATTTTACATCACCAATTTTAAAATTCAAAATAGTTGAATCAAATATTGATATTAATCTATATCTTAAAGATACTTATAAATTAAATAATTATACTTATGGCGTATATATCCCTGAAAATGAAATCGAATTAAATAAAATTAATGATAATATGAATATTCAAATTTGTAGTATTTATGATAATGTTGAAATAGAAAATGATATCATAGAATGTGAAATATTAGAAGATAAATTTAAACCAAAAAATATTGTTGATTTTAAAAAGGGTGACTTTATATCAATAAATAGTAAATATTTTACAAAAATAATTGATATTGTTGAAGATGAGTTAGTATTAGAAAATATACCTACATTTACAGAAGATGAAAGTATATATATTATGAATATGAATTTACAAAACACGCTAGTTTTTTTTTAATCAATCTGGTAAAATTTCTTATCATATACAATAATTGGTTTCATATCACTTGTATTATAACCATTCGATTCACATATATCATAATCATATATTCTCATAATTGGTTTATCTACAATTAAAGGATAGTAATAAAAACTTTCTGTAATATTATTTTTAATTTTGTATCCTAAAATTTCTTTAGTCAAACTTGGTATATTTGGAAAAATATCTTGATCCCTAATTTCACTTAATATATTTGGTATGATAATAAATATTTTTTGAAATACAGATAACTTTGTTCCCATTTTTTCATCTAATTCATGATTATCTGTAATATACATATAATAATATCCATTATCTACATCTAATATACCAATTAAATTACCGTTTTCCTTAATATATCTTATATCATCAAGTTCAATATCTTTAGATTTTAAACGATAATATAAATATATTTCTCTATCATCCATTAATGCAGAAACAATGTATATATCAGGTTTAATGTAATGACTAAATGTTGCTTTAATTTGTCGATTATCTAATATACTTAATTTATCAGAACTTACACCAGGATAATATGAATTTTCATCTATTAATTTATCATCAAATCCAATACAATTATGATGTATATTTATATCATCTCTAGTATTTTGTACACAATCTACTGCCGATTCTTTAATTACATCTGTTATAACATTTGATAATTTGTATTTCTTTTCCATTATATTGAATAATTTTTGATCTGCAGTTATATCAAAATTTTCTTTTTTGACATCATTTATTTTTTTTAATATATCATAAGTATCTTTATGATGTTCTAATAAATTTTGTGTAATTTCTATATCACCTTCAATTGTTGGAATTGTCCAAGATTTATTATTTTTCAGTGAATTATAGATACTTTCAATATTATTGCCAAATGGAAAAACAGATAAATATAAAAATTGCTCAACATTTCTTTTATCCGGAGGAAGTAATGGATTATCTCTATCATTTCCAATATGAGATAACATACGTATTGCTCTACCTAATACTTGATCAACTCTAATATAATTCCAATAAGGTTCTAATATATGAACTTGTCTAACACAATTTAATGATATACCTTCTGCACCTGCTCCAGATATAATTATAATTTGAACATATTCTCCGAATCTATTTTTTCTATCATTATATGCTCCTAAATTTTGTTTACGTTCTTCTACATCTTCAGAACCAGTAATAAATGTATATCTGTATTTTTTTGTTTCAGAATCTTTAGGATCAAATTTAGTATATCCATTTGCTTGTAAAATTAATTCAAATATTTCAGCGCCTGAATCAGCTCTAAATTCACTATAAAATAATATTTTTCCTTTTGAATATTCACCATTATATTTAAATATATTTGTTAACATACGATTTATTTTTGGTGAATAAGAATCTAATCCATTATTTACTTTTAATAATCCACTTTGAAATAAATCACCATATTCTTTATTTTTTTCACTTATATAATTTGTATCTTTTTTACCCATATTTCTAAATTTGCCATATTCATAAACCATATTACATATTCTTCTTGTATTTATATGATAATCAAAATTATTTGTATCATCATCATCATCATACATATTTTTATTATTAAATTTCATATTGCGTTCTTTATCTTTCAATAGTGCATCATAATATTTATCGAATTGCTTAGAACTCATAGGGCATAATTCAATATTAATACTACTTGATATTAAATAATCGCTATACATTTCTGAATTATTTTTTGGTAATATTATTTCAGGCATATTTACAATAGATGATCTATCAATTGGATAATAAGATGTTAATCCCAATAACATACGTTTCAATAATACCCTTTTACGATCTAAAATATTATCATTTCCCTCAAAAAAATAATCAATGAAATTATTATTATTACTTAAATCAATTGTATCATCTTCAGTATCAACAGTAAATAATTTTCTAAAAATATTAAATCGTATATTTGGATCAGTTTTAAATTTTTTATCATCGATATCAATCATTTCACCATCAATATTAAATTTAACAATTTTACCTTTAATAATATTGATTTTATCATTATCTTTTAAATTATCAAAAGTTTTTTTACTTGGAATAA
>Ga0307488_10002696_pt1 | contig 14956 bp, 6 predicted proteins | sample SB02metaG_FD_202248 | JGI IMG/M metagenome (GOLD analysis project Ga0307488, IMG submission 202248) | Sea-ice brine microbial communities from Beaufort Sea near Barrow, Alaska, United States - SB 0.2 | ecosystem: Environmental > Aquatic > Marine > Coastal | place: USA: Alaska | collected 2017-05-06 | reverse complement strand
TGATTTAAATAAGTTATTGCACTGGATCCACCACTCTGCGCAGCAGCTTCTGCTGCCATTAATAAAACATCTGCATAGCGAATAGCTCTATAGTTGTTGTCATAATTTAAGGGATCTGAACCAGTTCTGGTGTCTTCATTCTCTTGCGTAGGAAGGTATTTCTTAGAAAAATAACCCGTATTTTCTCTACTCAGTGAATACTCTGTAAGTTTAGGCTCCAAAATAGTAATGTCTCTTCTCTGATCTCCATTCGAATACGCGTCGTACAATTGTTGTGTAGGTAAACTAAACCCCCAACCAAATTTATATACTGGACCCGTATAATCTCTTGGTGCGTTATTTTGCGGTAAATAATTACCTTCACTGCACTGTATACAGTCCCAACCAGCACCCTCTACACTTGTATATTGAACTTCAAATACAGAACCTAGACCATTTTCACCACTTTTTTGAAACAATGTTTCTAACGGTGCAAGACTATAAGAACCACTGTTAATTACTGCGTTTAAATGTGTTGAAGCAGCACTGAATTTACTATTATCAAATTTACCGTGGTACAAATAAACCTTTCCTAATAAAGCTTGCGCAGCGGTTTTAGTTATTTTATATTTTTCAGTTCTTACCGAAGTAAACTGCGGCAGACCAAGTAAAATCGCTTCTTTTAAATCTTCTTCAATTAACGTATAGGCCTGATCAACACTACCTACTCTATTTACACCGTATTGTTCTCCAATTCTAATGCGTTTATTTTTAATTCTAAGAACCCCGTCTCTTTCTTCCACTGATAGTGGGATATCTCCAAAGAATTTTACCAATTCAAAGGTAAAGTACGCTCTCAAGAAATATGCTTGCGCAATTACTTCGTCTTTTCCTTCAAACTCCGTTTTATCTTTAAATTCTAATATATAATTCGCTCTCCCCATGGCAGCGTACATGAACCTCCATATATCTCTCAATTGATTGTTATCAGCTGGTGAATGATCCATTTTATCTACCCTTTGTAAAGTTGGCTGATCATAGGTAAAAGGATCCCCACCGAGCACAATATCGTCAGAAGCAGCTACTATAGTTAAAGTGTTTAAGTAGGTAGTCTGCAACATGTCATATGCTCCAATGAGTGCTTTATCATAGTCTTCCTCTGAATTAAAAAAGTTATCAGAATCTTGTGCTATTGGTTCTAAGTCGTCTATAAAAGAATTACAAGAAACAAACATCGCTCCTAACGTCATAATCAGAACAAAAGCTTTACTGTATTTTTTTATTTGATGTATTTTCATGCTGTACTAAATTAAAAAGTTAAACTAAATCCTAAAATGAGTGTTTTTGCTACTGGATAAAAACCTCTATCGATACCTCCACCGATGGCTTGACCACTTGAGGCAGAAGGATCATATCCTGAATATTTTGTAAAAGTATGAAGGTTATTTACTGATAAAAACAAACGCAAACTATCCACACTTATTTTTTCCAATGCAGCTCTATCAAAAGTATATCCTATCTGAATATTTTGGATTCTTACAAAAGAAGCATCCTCTACGAAATAATCTGAAAACAAGTCTGTATTTATTGAAGCTCCTGAAGAAGCTCTTGGTATTGTATTACTTGGATTTGTTGGAGTCCATCTGTTTAAAAGCCTTTCACTTTTATTTGCCAACAAATTAAATCTTTGATAATCTCTCACCATATTATTCCCAAAAGAACCAATAGCAGCTGCACTAAAGTCTATTTTTTTATATGAAAAACCTACATTTAATCCTGCTGTAATGTCTGCAATAGGGTCTCCAATATCTGTTTTATCAACTTCCGAAATATATCCATCGCCATTGGTATCTACAAACCTTAAATCTCCAACACCTGCACCAGTATGATATATGTTTTCGTTTGATGTTGCACCTGCATTTAAACCATCTATTTCGCCTTGATTCTGGTAAATTCCATTTGTTTTATATCCGTAAAAATACCCCAAAGAATGACCAGCCTCCATGCGCGAAGTAACAATTCCAGTACCTACTCCAAAACCTCCACCTTGTTCAAAACCTGCTAAATTGCCCACATAGGTAACATTATTTTTTATAGTAGTAAAGTTAAAACTTGTGTTGAACTTAAAGTTTTCTGAAAATTGATCTCTGTAAGAAATTAAAAATTCTATTCCCGAGTTCTCTACCGTACCTGCGTTAATTGCAGGTGCACTGGAGCCTATACCGGCAACTCCAGTTAAACCTGAAGATTCAGGTTGAATTAATAAATCATCTGTAGTCTTTTGAAAGACGTCTAAATTAAAAGAAATTTTATTCCCTAGAAGTGCAACATCTAAACCAATATTTCCTGTGGAAGTTGTTTCCCATTTCAAAAAAGGATTTCCTAGTTGCCCCTCGGCAACACCTACTAACAAATCAGATTCTAATATCTCTTCATTATTACTATAGGTCCCTTCACCATTTAAAGAGCCTACATAAGGAAAATTACCTCCTGAAACTCTATCGCTCCCTAGCTGGCCATAACTTGCTCTCAATTTAACAGAACTTACAAAATCATTATCTTTTAAAAAGTTTTCTTCAGAAATATTCCAACCTAATGAAACAGAGTTAAAATAACCTACATTGGCGTTTTCTGCTTTACTGAATCTTGAAGACTGGTCTCTCCTTAACAAAGCAGATATCAAGTATTTTTCTTTATAACCATATTGCAACCTTCCAAAATAAGACATTAACCTATTCTTGAATTGATTTCCACCTATTTCTATCTCTGCAGGTTGAAAACGAGGATTAACAACTTCAGAATTCGAGATACTAGCATCTGCCAAAGCATTTGCCCCATTTAATAAACCCACTCCCGTTTGACCCGCAAACAATCCTTTTGTTTCAAACATTTCATGCCCCAATAATACTTTTACGTTGTGTGCTTCATTATAAGTATCTTCATACGTAATTATATTATTCCAAGTATAATCATCATACCTGTCTTTATTATCCAAAAACTCATTATTTGTTGTTCTACTCAAAGACTTATTACCCCCTAAAAAAACTAAAGGTCTAAATATTTGAACATCTACAACAGCACTATTCATTAAATACTTTGATCTTACAGAAAGCTTGTCGCTAAATTTATAAGTTGCCGCTAATGCAGGGCTAATTTTATTTACCACCGCAGTATTATATGTACTTGCTATTTGAGACAAAGGATTCGAAACTTCAATAGCCCCTGTTTGAACAATCCCATAACCGTTTCTTAACTCTTCAAACCCCAAATCTGTTAACGGAGTAGCATCCCTTGGTAAGGTAAAAGGATCTGCATTTACCGCATTATAGAGTACCGCTCCTATTCCACCTTCAGCAAGCGAATTTTTTTTAGAATGTGTGTACATAGCCGTTGCAGATAATTTCAACTTATCTGTAACGTCATATTGAATATTTGCTCTAGCCGTAAGTCTATTATAATTAGACTTATCTGCACCTATAATACCATCTTGTGTTAGAAAGGAAGTTCCTACAGAATAAGCAAGATTATCAGTACCGCCACTTGCATTAATATTCGCATCAAACATAGGTGCTAGTTGGAAAACTTCACTTTGCCAATCTGTATTCGGTAATGCAACAGTAGCACTTCTTCTTGAATCAAAGACTAAGCCAGTACCGTCTTGCACAAAATAATTACTTGTATTTGTAGCTTCGTTGATATAGGTAGCTAAACCAGCTCCATTCAAAAGATCTATTTTCTTACTTGTTTGTTGCAAACTAAAATTAGAATTTACAGTAAATTTTAAGTCTGTATTTCTCTTACCCGATTTAGTTTCGATCAATATAACTCCATTCGCAGCAAGAACTCCATAAATAGCAGCAGTTGCGTCTTTTAATACATTGACACTCTTTATATCATTTGGATTAATTACAGACAAATCTGAAATTCTATTTCCATCTACTAAAATTAAAGGGCTATTGTCTCCATTTGTAGAAACTCCTCTAATTCTTATGTTTAAACCACTACCTGGTGAGCCCGAATTAGAAGTGATATTTACTCCAGATACTTGACCCTGTAAAGCTTGTTCAATTCTTGTTGGATTTAATTTTTGTATAGATTTAGCGTCTACTACAGACACTGCGCCCGTAGACTCCTTTTTACGTTGTGTACCATAGCCTATAACTACAATTTCATTTAACGCTTCTGACTCAACCTCCAAAGAGACGTTTAATAGCTCTTTAACTGCTACCACCTCTTTAAGTTTATAACCTAGATACCGGTACACAAGTACAACTCCTCTTTCAATGCTCTTCAAATTATAGTATCCAGCGAAATCAGTCTGTACACCTTGTTTCGTTCCTTTAATTGTTATGCTTACACCTGGAAGTGTATCACCATTGCTTGCATCTTTAACAACGCCCTCAACACTTATCGTTTGTGCGCTAAGAACGACACAAAATAACAAAGAAAATAAAAGTGTAATTTGTCTTTTCATAAAAATTATTTTATTTTGGATAAAATTAGTGTAAAATAATTGTTAAATCATCAAAAAAAACCACTACAAAAAACATACATCACAAAATTTATTACGAAAAACGTTCCCTACTCTACGATTTTTAAAAAATCAAAGGCATCAAAAACAAAAATAAAAGTGTTTTGTATAGGTAATGTATAGTCGTAAAAAAGCAATGAAGTAGTCTTATATTTCTAAAATATAGTTTGTAAGGTTTGCATTATGATCTAAATTCATTTTTTTTCGCAATCGATATCGTTTCACTTCGACGCTTCTAGGAGAAATGTTTAAAAGTGGAGCTATTTCTTTAGAAGAGAGGTTTAAGCGTAAATAGGCGCATAATCTTAGATCATTAGGAGTTAAGTCCTGGTGCTTATCTTTTACTTTATCTAAGAATTTTTTATCTGCATTGTTAAATGCTTCTTGAAACATTTTCCAATCATCTGTATTGTTCAAATTTTTATCAATAATTTTAATAACGTTCATAAGACTCCTCTCTTTTCCTTCTGAAAGCTCATCTTTAATAGAATTAAGAAACTCATTCTTTTTAATAATACTCATTGTGGAAGTTGCCAATTCCCTGTTTTTGCTTTCAATATCATTTCTTAATTTATCATTATTTAGTTTTATAATTTTCTGAGAACTTTCTAGTTCTTTTAATTCTAACTCCTTTTGAGCTTCGTCTAATAAGTTCTGTTGTTTTTTATTATAGTATTTTTTTGACAAAATATGCCATGTAAACATTAAGGACAAAAACATTAGAGCGTAAAACAGAACGGCAATGTTTGATAAAAACCATGGTTTTTCAATACTAAAATTAAATTCAGTAACATTATTACTTAAGGCACCCATAACCAGCGCTCTTACCTTAAAGTTATAATCACCAAATGGTAAATTTTCAAACAAAATTGAATTTAATGCAGTAAAATCGCTCCATTTACTATTATACCCTACAAGCTTATACTGATATAAAATATCTGATGTTTTGTCAAAATAAGGAACACTATAGTAGAATTCTACATTATTCTCTTTGTTACTAAAAGTAGCTTCTCTATTTAAGTAAACCCGTTTTGAGGCTTGGTCTAACTCGTTATTAAAAATTTGGGTAATTTTAATTTGATAATTCTTGGAAGAAATTAGTTTATTTAAATCAACTATTAAGTATCCATTAATAGTTCCTATTAAATATTTTTCATTTTCTAGATGAATAATATTTTCAAAACCAGAAGCACCTTTGATTAAAGATTTTTTAATTAAAATTGGTTCTATCGTTGGTATATTACTTAGTTTACCAGGGGTTAAGAACCGAAGACCTTCTGTTGTAAAAGACCATAATTTATTCCCGTATTCGTCTGAAATTAATTTTGCAGAGCCAAATACATCTTTAGGTATTAGCTTGCTATAAGTAGAATCTAAATTAAAAATATTCTTCTCTGCATCATACTTATACGCACCTCTTTTAGAAGCATAAAAAACATCGTTTTTATATTTTAAAAGACTAGAATGAATTCCTTTCTTTACAGAAACATCCTTTTCTGTTTTTAAGACAGTAGCATATGAAGCATCAATTTTTAGCTTAAAAACACCCTTATATTCGTGATTTACAAAAATTTTATCATTTTCTAGCAGAATAAAATACCTGCTAGACTTTTTAAAGCCTTTAATTTTGTTTCGCAAACGCCATGTATTTTCATGTTTTTGCAATACATACAAGCCGTCATAATTCCCTTGAATAATTAAATTATTTTTCAGCTGCTTAAAAGCCCAAGTGCCTTGAATATTAAAAATTAAATTTGCCTTGTTATTATTTATAATAAAAGTACCAGAATCATGACCGCAAAATAAAGTGCCATCAATTACCTTTAAGTTCCATACCTGACCTTGGGTTTTTTTTATAAATGCAAACTCATTCTTAGAATTGTATTTTTTGTAAAATAATCCTTGATTTGTGCCCAAATAAAGATATTCATTATAAATAGTGGACGTATAAATTGTGCCTAAAAAATCTTTTTTATTTACAAATATTCTAAGGGGAGATGTAAAGTTTATCAGATTAATACCATTATCTAGTCCAAGCCATACATTTTTATCAACATCTTCGAAAACAGAAAGCACGGTATTATTGCTTAATCCTAAGTTTTGATCTACCTGATAATCGATAGCACCAGTCTCGGTTAAATAAATAACTCCGTTAGAAATTGTACCCAAAATAATAGTTCCATTACTCAAAATTTCTGAGCTGTAGATTGCTTTGTTTTTTAAATAATCATTCGCAGGAATTTTCCATTTTTTCAAAATATTTTTCTCAAAAAAATAAAATCCTTCGTTTTGTGTTAAAAAAAAGAGCTTGTCATCTTTATAAAAGATACCTGTTAGTTTATTGTTTTTCAAAACATCATGATTAGATACTAACAAGGGCTCACCGTTTTCTATCTTAAACAATCCTTTTTCTAGGTCTTGGAAATAAACTACATTATTTACTTTCGAAATTTTTGTAATAACATTCGTACCTTCTATAATTTTTAAAGAAGTGGTTTTTAAATTGTATAAGTAAATTCTTTGAAGAGATTTAAATAACACCCAACCATCTAATTCTATAATTTCCCAGATCTGTTCATCTTCGTACATTTTAATATCTTTGTTCTTAACAATAGAATTAAATTCTAAAAGACCAAAGTCATTTTTTTTCCAAAAACCAAAATCTCTAAAAAAACCAGTAAAAACTTTATCGCTAATACATTTTACAGATCTCATAATTGTTTCGTTGGGTGTTGCATACAAATGCCAATTAGCACCATTATACTCCAATAAACCTTTATTATTTGCTACATAAATGTAATTATTAGATGCCTGAGAAATAGACCAATTTTGATTTTCACCACCATAATCTTCTGTCGTAAAAACATGTATTGGAGGTAATTCTTGCCCGTAGAAATTTAGCAATGAGAAGAAAACTATATATAATAAAACTATGGTACGTAGGTTTTTTTTCATTTTACGCGTTTGTGTGGTACTTCCGTTTCTTAAAACAATCATAATCAATTATTTATAGCAAAAAAAACATTTTATGTATTGTTTTAATTTTTCAATCTAACATTAATTAAGTATTAAAAAAAATAAACCTGCTATTTTAATCGTACTATTTGTAGAAAATGGTAAAAAATTAAATTATTTTTATAAAAAATAATGAAAGAATGAGTTTTATTAAAAAAATAGGAATCGCTAACTTTATGATGTTGGCTTTGTGTATTCTAATAATTATTGTGGCTGAATACCTTTTTTTAACTGGAGATAAACTACGTGGAATTTTTATTGGAATTTGGGCTCCAACTTTATTAGGAGTAATGATCTATTTAAAACTTATAAAAAATGAACATAGATAATATAATGCTATCCTTTTCAATTTTTGTTATCGTGTGCGTAGTCATCTGGGCATATTTTATAATAAATGAATACAATAAGGTAACGAAAGATTAGTTCCTATCTTTCTGCAATACCTCACAAAGTTTTCATAATTTGTTTTTTGTACACTCAAATCCACCCTCCGGTTTCTTAAAATTAGACACACAAGATGGAAGCACGCCAAAGAAGAGAGAGAGAGATAAATAATAAAATTATATTTGATTTAACATCGTTTTTGCAACACTATAATATCTTTGATGCCTTCAATTTTTAAATAATTATTTTCCTTTCATTTTGCCGAAAAACAAAATATAACTATAACATAGAATAGTTAAAATAAAAGCTGTTTTAAAACCAAAACTATCAATTAAACTTCCAAAAATAAACGGAATGATTGCGCCACCAACAATTGCCATGCAGAGCAAACCAGAAGCTTGTGCTTTTAGATCTCCTAAACCTTCTAAACTTAATGTAAATATTGTTGGAAACATAATTGAATTAAATAAACCTACTGATAAAATAGACCACATTGAAATTAAACCTACTGTATTTATAGAAATTAGAATCATAACAATTGCCAAAAAAGAAAAAATAGTCAACACTTTCCCCGGTGTCATAACCTTAGTTAAATAAGCGCCAACGAAACGTCCAATCATTGCGCCTCCCCAATAGAAAATTACAAAAATCCCCAATAAAGATTTTGGGTCAGCATTTGAAAATGTTTTGCTAAAAACACTCGCAATGGTGTTTGCAATCTGCATCATTGTTTCATTTTGCGATACAATTACAGACAAGTTCATCTCAGAAAAATAATTCACCAAAAAACTTCCAATTGAAACTTCTGCACCCACATATACAAAAATACCCAAGGCCCCCATCAACATTCCCTTATTTTTAAGCAATTTCAAATATCCTCCTTTCGGACTTTCCTCCATTACTTTTGGTAATTTTATAAATCCAAAAATCAATGCTAAAACTGCAATTGAAACAGCAATTAAAATAAATGGCGTTTGCACAGTTTCAGCTTCCGCGACATAATAATCTGTTTTTTCAATGGCGGACAACAAAACTATTTCTTGCGATGTTTTCACAGAATCGCTTAATAAAAATAACGCACCAACAACAGGGGCAATACTAGTTCCTAAAGCATTAAATGCTTGCGATAAGTTTAAACGGCTACTAGCACCTTCCTCACTTCCTAACAGAGCCACATAAGGATTCGCCGCTACTTGTAAAATTGTAATTCCCCCAGCCAATGTAAAATAACCAATTAAAAACACAGGAAAAGCGCGATAAGCTGCCGCAGGATAAAATAGCAAACAACCCAATGCCATTGTCAATAAACCTAAAACAATTCCTTTTTTATAGCCGATTTTTGATAATAGAAATCCTGCTGGAAGTGAAAAAATAAAAAATGCTACAAAAAAAGCAAACTGAACCAAGACCGTTTTTGCATATGACATTTCGAAAACATCTTTTAATCGTGGCACTAAACTATCTACTAAAACAGTGATAAACCCCCAAAGAAAGAATAAAGTTGTTAAAAATATGAAGGCACTTTTATTTGATTTACTGTTTACTGCTGTTGACATCGGTATATTTTCTTGCAATAATATGAAATTATACTTTATTAGTTTTTAATGGTATTGAAAAATATTATGAATACAACAATACTTTATAACAATACAAAAAGCGTCTGTATAGGTCTAGCCCCGATTGCAGCGGCATCCTTTTTCTGACAATTTGATGATCACAATTTTTATGTGATGTTCCAAAAACAAAGAAAAAGATACAGCAAAAAGCAGGAAATAGCTTCAAAAAAAAATTATGCTTTGCTAAAATAATCTGATTTAATATTTGTGTTTTCTCCCTCTTTAAAAAGGTTGTAACTAAACCATTCGTGAATGGAGTAAGCGCCAGTTTCACCTTGTTTATTTAGCGCAATATACCCTACTTGAAAGTTCTTGAAATCTTTGCCAGGTTTGTTTACAATTCTACCAATTGCCTCTTCACAAGCCTCTTGTGGACTTTTTCCTTGTCGCATAAGTTCAACAATTAGAAAGCTCCCTACCGTTTTTAACACTTCTTCTCCTAAACCGGTTGCAGATGCGCCACCAATTTCGTTATCTATAAATAAACCACCACCAATAATTGGAGAATCTCCTATTCTACCAGCCATTTTATAGGCCAGTCCGCTTGTAGTACAAGCACCAGAAATAGCTCCCTTAGCGTCCATTGCTAACATGCCTATTGTGTCGTGATTTTCTATATTAATAATTGGTTTGTATTCTGATGTAACTTTCCATTCTTCCCAAGCCTTTTTAGCTGCTTCTGTCAATAAATCTTCTCTTTCAAATCCTTTGGAAACTGCAAACTGTTCTGCGCCTTCTGCAACTAACATTACATGTGGCGTGTCTTCCATTACTTTTCTTGCTACAGAAACTACATGCATGATGTTTTTAACACCTAAAACGGCGCCATAGTCTCCTTTAGAATTCATAATACATGCATCTAAGGTCACATCTCCATCTCTATCTGGTAATCCACCTTTCCCCACAGATTGTCCTTTTTCGTTCGCCTCTTCAACTCTACAACCTTGTTCTACAGCATCTAAAGCCGAACCTCCGTTTTGTAAAATTTTTGCGGCGGTTTCGACCGCCAAAGGGGTGTTCCAAGTGGCAATTACCAAAGGTCTAATTGGACTTAAAATAGGCATATCAACTTTCTTATCTAATACTTTTAATTCTGAATCTCCACTTAGTATTGTTGATGATACTGCCACCAAGCCTAAACCTGTTGCAGATGCTTTTTTTATAAAATTTCGTCTTTTCATTTTATTCTTTATTTTATTAGTGTCAGGGAGGAAACAATCTCCTATTCGAAATGAAATTGCCACAGAAAGCAAAAAACTTTCTTCGCAATCACGTCCATTTTTACTTAATTTGAATTTCATCTAAAAACAACCAACTTCTACCGTCATGTTTAGAACCTAAATGCCATTCTGGTAGTTTACCTAATTTCTTTGCTATGATTTTAACATACCGTGTATTTTTCCCTTTTAAAACAACACGGTGTTCTTTAATTTTTACCTGCTCATTTACTACAGTCGCATTGACTTTCATTTTTGAAATTGACTTGAAATTTTTTCCATCAGAAGAAACTAAAATCTCTACTTCAGTTGGAAGAAAAATCCAACTTCGCTGATCTTCTAAAAAATTAACTTGAATACTTTCTATACTTTTTTCTTTTCCTAAATCTACAACAGCAACCAAATCCGTATCAAAATATCCTTGCCAAGTGCCCGTTCTAAAATCATCCGCTCCAATAATTCCGTCGATCAAAGCATTATCTCCACCTGCGTTGTATTGATTTGCATATTCACTTTGTAAATCAATTTTAATAGTCGGATCAATCTTATAAAAATCGGTTGTGATGGTTTTACTTTTTATTTCTCCTTTTTGAGCATATACAGAAAGATTGATAAACGAATCTATTGTAAAAGGTGCTTCATACTTTTTAAAACTACCTTTGTAACCTAATCTGTAATAAATAATTGCTTCTTTATCTACATTTCCTAAAGTGATTTCTGTACTTCCTTTAAATGCAATTTTTCCTTTTGAAATAAATGGTGCAGCGACAATTAGATGCTCTTCAATTTTTGTGGTTGGAATAAAAGCGTCTTTCGTTCCCCAAAAAGACCGTTCATTTGTCATTTCGAACACCAAACTTCCACCATTTATAATGTCTTGATGCCTGATATAAGAATACGAATAGCTATCTCCATTTAATGTTGCAGATTTTATGTATTTATTTTCTTTGGATTGATTTTTAGCCTCCACTGTAAATGATTTTCCGCTTTCTAAATTGATGGTTGCTTTCTCAAATAATGGCGAACCTATTATATATTGATTAGATCCTGGTGTTACCGGATAAAAACCTAGAGAAGAGAAAATATACCAAGCACTCATTTGTCCACAATCTTCGTTTCCTGAAATTCCGCTTGGCGTGTTCGCATACAATTCTATTAAAATTTGACGCACCTTTTCTTGGGTTTTATAGGGTTTATTTACGAAGTTATACAAATATGCCATGTGATGACTTGGCTCATTTCCGTGCGCATACTGCCCAATTAAACCTGTAATATCAACTTGATGACTGCCTGAAGTTTTGTCTTTAGCAGCGAATAAATTATCTAGATTTTGTTCTAGTTCTTGCTTTCCTCCTACTAATTTTATAAATCCAGTAATATCCTGAGGGACATAAAAACTGTATTGCCAAGAATTTGCTTCTGTATAATTAAAATTGACTTCGTATGGATCAAAAGGTGAAAACCAGGTATTTCTGAATCTTCCTCTCATAAATTGAGAACTCGGGTCAAAAACATTTTTATAGTATTGTGCCCTTTCTGAATAAGTTTTATAATCGTTTTCTTTTCCTAAATCTTTTGCCATTTGTGCAATTGTCCAATCGTCATAAGCATATTCTAAAGTTTTAGAAACAGATTCAGATTCTTTTTCAACAGGAATAAATCCAAAGTTTTTATACGAATACAATCCCAGTTTATCTCTAGTAGCAGAATGTTTCATTGCTTCAAAAGCCTTGTTAACATTATAGTTTCTAATGCCTTTTAAATAGGCATCTGCAATTACAGGCACTGCATGGTACCCAATCATACACCCTGTATAATTCGCAGACAAATCCCAGATTGGTAGTATACCACCTTCCTCATATTTGGCTAAGAAAGTATTGATAAAATCGTTCGATTTTTCTTGCTCTATGATCGTGTACAAAGGATGTGCGGCTCTGTACGTATCCCAAAGAGAGAATACGGTATAGTAATCAAAATCTTGCGTTTGATGAATTTTTAGATCCATTCCACGATAACGTCCATCCACATCTTGATATAAGTTTGGGGCAATAGCAACGTGATACATCGCCGTGTAAAAATTGATCTTATGATCTTCATTTGGATCTTCTACCACAATTTTTTCCAATTGTTGTTCCCAAAAGTTTTGTGCTGTTATTTTAACTTGCTCAAAAGTTTGATTTCCTATTTCACTTGCTAAATTTTTCTTTGCTCCTTCAATATCTACCGCAGAAATTCCTACTTTAAGAATTACTGCTTCGTTTTTAGGATTTATAAAGTGCAGCGCTATTTTTTGCGCTCCAGACAATCCCTTTTTTATTGGCGATTGTAAAACATCTTTAAAAGAATGGGATGTTTTAATGGCAAAATACAAACGTTGGTCACTTGCCCAAGCTTCAGAGAAACGATACCCAACAATTTCAGTATCCGAAACTTTTATAATTTTAGCATCTAAAACTTTATCGCGATGCAATAAATCGAGGATTACAAATTGGTTTTCAGCCGCAGGAAATTGATAGTTGTGAATTCCACTGCGCTTAGAAACTGTTAATTCTACATCAATATTTGTATCGTCTAAATGCACTTTATAAAAACCGGGTTGGGCAATCTCATTTTCGTGCGAAAACTTCGATTTATAGCCTTCTTTGCCATCGGATCCGTTATTAAAAACTTGTTTGTTTGTTGGCATTAATAAAATATCCCCATAATCTGAAACTCCTGTTCCACTTAAATGTGTATGTGAAAATCCGTAAATTTCAGTATCTGAGTAATGGTATCCCGAACATCCGTCCCAACCGTCTAAACGAGTATCAGGAGAGAGTTGCATCATTCCGAAAGGCATTGTCACGCCTGGATATGTATGTCCATGACCGCCAGTTCCAATAAACGGATTTACAAAAGAAATAAGTTCTTTATCTTTTTTTGCCTTAGAAGTAAAAGGATTTAAATCACAAGAAATTATTAAAAATAGTAGGAGAAAAAAAGAATAAATATGAAGTTTCATCAAAATAGATTGTTAAATTCGTCTCAAATATAACAGAAAATGAAATTTCATCATTGTTTATTGATACTTTTTATTAGTTTTTTCTTTGACTGCACAAGTCAGAGAGCAAAGCAAATAGAACCTCATATTATTCCAAAACCTTTATCTGAAATAATTAAACAAGGAATTTTTATTTTAGATAAAAATACAAATATAGTTTCTGAAAATCAACTAAGTACAGTTTCAGACTACTTTGAATCGTATTTAAAAGAGAGATTTCGATTAGAACTTTCTCAAGAAAAAAGTACAAAAAAAATAGTTTTCAAGATTGATAAAAGCATTACAAATGACGAAGGATATGAACTTGAAATTAGAAACAATAAAATTTCAATCTCCTCAAAAAATACGAAAGGTGCTTTTTATGCAGTTCAAAGTTTACTGCAATTATTACCGATAACAACAACTTCTAAATCCATTGCAATTCAGTGTTTAGAAATAAAAGATGCTCCACAATTTGAATACAGAGGAATGCATTTGGATGTTGCCCGTCATTTTTTTTCTGTAGCTTTTATTAAAAAATACATCAACCTTATGGCAATGCTAAAAATGAATACCTTTCATTGGCATTTAACAGAAGATCAGGGTTGGCGAATTGAAATTAAAAAATATCCAAAACTACAAGAAATTGCAGCATTTAGAAATGAAACTTTAATTGGACATTATTCAGAACAACCTCACAAATTTGATGGTAAAAAATATGGCGGATTTTACACACAAAAAGAAATAAAGGACATTGTAAAATATGCTTCGGAAAGACAGGTTACAATCATTCCCGAAATAGAAATTCCAGGACATTCACAAGCTGCAATTGCTGCGTATCCAAAATTAGGTTGCACTGGAGAACAGTTTGAAGTGGCTACAAAATGGGGCGTTTTTGAAGAAATTTATTGTCCGAAAGAAAGTACCTTCAAATTTCTAGAAGATGTTATTGATGAAGTAATAACATTATTTCCTGGGGAATACATTCATATTGGTGGAGATGAAGCTCCTAAAACAAGGTGGAAAGAATGTGCTCATTGTCAAAAACTCATCAAAAAAGAAGGGTTTAAAGATGAACATGAATTGCAAAATTACTTCATTACAAGAATGGAGAAATACATCAATTCAAAAGGAAAACAAATTATTGGTTGGGATGAAATTTTAGAGGGCGGTTTGGCACCCAATGCAACTGTAA
>Ga0307488_10002695_pt1 | contig 14958 bp, 10 predicted proteins | sample SB02metaG_FD_202248 | JGI IMG/M metagenome (GOLD analysis project Ga0307488, IMG submission 202248) | Sea-ice brine microbial communities from Beaufort Sea near Barrow, Alaska, United States - SB 0.2 | ecosystem: Environmental > Aquatic > Marine > Coastal | place: USA: Alaska | collected... | reverse complement strand
GGGCCTGGACTAACTGACGCGGGCCTAGTGGCTCATGTGATCTCAGCAGAGCCCGCAATTGATGCGGTATCTAGAACGCGTGGCTACCGCGCGCTGCTGCAGGATGCGAGCGGCAGATTATCTCCTGGTGCAGTGGTCGATGTTGCGGTGCAGACCGGTGTCATAGAAGGCGTTATACGTTTACCTGCAACCGCAGTGCGGCGCAGCAACTTCGGTGCTTTTGTCTATGTCTTGAAAGACGCCGAGGTTGATGCGGTCGCGCCTTATCGTGCAGAGCGTCGACAGGTCACTGTGGCTCGAGCTGTGGGTGAGCAGGTCGTCATTACCGCCGGGCTCAGTGTGGGTGAGAAGGTAGCGGCGCTCGGCGCCTTCAAGTTACAAGAGGGGTTGTTGGTGCACGTCGTTGAGCGAGTCGTGGTTGACCCGGTGGCGGCAGACGCACCATGAGCACGCCGGAAGGTCGCCCTAACTTCTTTGATATATTCGTTGAGCGTCCGGCGGTAGCGATCGTTATTTCCTTAGCCCTCATTCTCATGGGATTGCGTGCCGCGGTGGAAATGCCTGTCCTGGAATTTCCAGAAATTGAAAGTTCCTCGTTGCAGATTACCACACCTTATGTGGGCGCCTCTGCGGAAACGGTGAAGGGTTTCGTGACCGATCCTATTGAACGTGCTGCAGCGACAGTCCCGGGTGTTGACTATGTAGAGTCCACCACGACCGCCGGGGTGAGCAGGGTGACGGCGTGGCTCAAACTCAATGAGCCCAGCAACCTGGCCTTGGCTGAACTCAATACGCGGCTAGGCCAGATCCGCTTTGAATTGCCGGCGGGTGCCGAGGACCCCATGATCACGGTTAATCGGGCCGATGCCAGCAATGCCATATTTTACCTGGACGTCGTGATGGACAAGCGCTCGCGCTCAGAAACCGCAGACTATATGACACGCAATGTTGTGCCGATTTTGTCCTCCATTCCCGGTGTTCAGCGAGTGCTTGTGACGGGTGGCCGTGAGCCGGCCATGCGTATCTGGCTCAACCCGTCACGGCTTAATTTTTTGAACGTGAGTGCCGCGCAGGTGCGTCAGGCATTAACTGAGAACAACGTAATTGCGCCCATCGGTCGAATCGAGAACTCGCAGCAACGAATTGACCTACAAACCAGTGCAACATTGAAGACCACGAGTGATTTTGAGCGATTAGTGATCAGCAATGTCGACGGGGCGATTGTACGTCTGGGCGAGGTTGCTCGGGTCGAGTTAGGTGAGGTGGAAGGTAACCTCATCGCTCGCATCAGTCAGCGCGACAATCAATTTTTGGCGGTATTCGGCCTGCCTGGTGCTAACGAGTTGGAGATCGGCGATGAGCTTTACACCGTGTTGGAAGAGGTCAACGCCACCTTGCCTGACGGTATGCGCATTGATATGGGTTACGACGGCACATTATATATGCGTGATGCCATTGCAGAGATTTTCATCACGCTGGCCGAGACAGTATTGCTGGTCGGTATTGTGGTCCTATTGTTTATGGGCTCGTTGCGCAGCGCGTTAGTCCCTTTGGTCACGATTCCTATCTCTTTGCTGGGTGCCATGGCGATGATGATGGCCATGGGTTTCTCATTTAACTTGCTCACTATCCTTGCTATTGTTCTGTCTGTGGGGCTGGTGGTGGATGACGCCATTGTTGTGGTAGAGAACGTAGCGCGCTTTATGCGTGAGGGAATGAGCCGCAGGCAGGCCGCGCTGGCCAGTTCACGCCAATTGCTGACGCCTATCATCGGCATGTCGATTACGCTGGCGGCAGTGTATGTGCCTATTGGGTTTTTATCCGGCCTAACCGGTGTGCTAATCAAAGAGTTTGCCTTTACGTTGGCTGTGGCTGTATTGATCTCTGGATTGATTGCGCTCACTTTGTCGCCCATCATGAGTGCCTATGCGAGCCCGGCCCGTGGCAAGGAAGGTGCTATGACGCGATGGGTGAATGCGCGCTTCGACGGACTGCGCCGACGTTACGAGATTTTGTTGTCGCACAGTTTGAACTGGACGCCACAGGTGCTAGTTTTCGCGCTGGTTTTTTCACTGTTGGCGATTCCTTTTCTACTGTTGTCACAACAAGAATTGGCGCCTATTGAAGACCAGAGTAGCATTTTCGTGATCGCGGCTCCGCCTCCTGAAGCCTCGTTAGAATATACGCACGAGCATATGCATGATGTGGTGGATGTCATGAATGGTCTGCCTCAGGCCACGTATATGTGGCAGATTTTGGAGCCGGGCGCCGCAAGAGGAGGTCAACAATTTGTCGATCCTGGAGAGCGTGATTTTACAACGCTCGATATGATGGGTTTGACGTATGGCCGGTTGTCAAAGGTGCCTGGCCTACAGGCGTTCCCCAATTCCTCGCCGTCGCTGCCTAGCGCTGGTCGATTTTCTGTCGAGTTGGTTGTCACGGCCGCGGCCACTGCTGAAGAGATGCAGCCCTACGCTGAAAAGCTGCTGGCTGCTGCCTATGCGTCCAATCTATTCTTATTCGCTGATACCAATCTAAAGATAGATTTCCCTCAGGCTTATTTTGAGTTAGACCGGGACCGTATCGCTGACCTGGGATTGACAGTGGCGGGCGTCAGTCAGCAGTTGTCGACATATCTATCTGGCAATTTCGTCAATCGTTTCGATCTGAATGGTAAGGCTTATCGGGTGATTCCTATGTTGGAAGACAAGGACCGTTTGGATATTTACGCCTTGCAGGATCTCAAAATACAAACGCCCGCAGGCGCATTGGTGCCGTTCTCGTCGATGGCGCGCCTGGAAGAAAAGGTTGGCCCGCGGGTGTTAACAAAATTCCAGCAGCGCAACTCCTTCACATTGTTCGCGGGCATGATTCCGGCGTATACGAAGGAGCAGGGACTAAGCGCCATTGAGGCGGCAGCCGCTGATATTTTGCCCCCAGGTTATGTGATTGATTACGCAGGTGAGTCGCGGCAGATTCGACAAGAGGGCAATACGCTGTTCGGCGCTCTGGGTTTGTCGCTGGCCTTTGTGTTTCTGGTGCTGGTTGTACTCTTTAACCGCTTTCGAGATCCGTTGGTGGTGCTGCTGGGGTGTGTGCCGTTGGCCTTGGCGAGTGCGCTGATGTTTACCTTTTTGGGCTGGACCACGCTAAATATCTACTCGCAGATTGGCTTGATTACCTTGATTGGTTTGGTTACTAAGAACGGCATTCTTATCGTGGAATTTGCGAACCATTTACAAAGTCAGGGGCTGAGTAAATTTGAGGCTATCCTGCAGGGAGCTAGTGTCAGGCTGCGGCCGGTACTGATGACCACCGGGGCGACGGTGGTGGGCCACTTCCCGTTGGTTTTGGTCACAGGCGCTGGCGCTGAGGCGCGTAACAGTATTGGCGTTATCTTGGTAGCCGGTATGTTGCTGGGTACGTTCTTTAGTCTGGTTATCCTGCCGAGTATGTATTTGGCACTGGCATCTAGCCACCAGCCAGAGTCTGAGGATGTCTGAAGGGGTCGGAGTGCATTAAATTTTTCATAGTTGAGTATCTAGGAGCCGCCGATGACAGAGGATGCATGCCATCGCAATCCATTAGTCGTTATGATTTTGCCCTATATCCGCGGCCATCAACGTGACTGCACACTGCTGGCGCTAGTGGATCATTGTGAGACGGCGCTGCAATCGCTGGTGTCGGGCAGCGCTATGAGTCGCGCCTTTGGAAAGAATTTTTTGGTGATGAACGGTTTGTATCAATTGCAACACCAGTTGTTGAGTGAGCATGATTTGTACCTCTCGATTTCGCCGATGGATATTCACATTCAATTGGGCGCGCGAGTTGTTGGCAGTAACGATGTGGCGCGAGACGCGTCTCTGGCGAGTTATTATCTTGACTGGAATAACTTGATGCAGACGACTGAGCAGGATGTCGCGGAGCTGTTAGCTGATTTCTGGCGGCGAGTGACATCCACTGAAAAAGTTGATTGGGCCGCATCTGTGCTTGGTGTAATTTTACCCCTTCAGAAAGGGGCTGTGGTATCGGCCTACCGCGCGCAGGTATCGATAACGCATCCGGATAAGGGTGGTAGCCATGAAGCTTTTGTCGAAGTTAGGCAAGCCTATGAAATTCTGTTAGCTCAGTGCCGCAACGACGAATAAATTTGCTAGTCACCGACCATGCTAAACGGGCGGCTAGCAAGGAATCAGTATGAATTCCGTTTGGCGACTATCAATGTATTGCATACCTTGTTCGCAAAGGAAGGCGTCTTCTTCGAGCATAATGCGCATTTCGTTGTCCCACTCTGCTATGAATGTTACCGCGTTGAGCTACATGGCGTAGGCAGTGTTCAGGTGTAAGGGGTAGTCGCCTAAGCCGGGTACGCTTCCCTGAAAATTCTGTGGTCGGGGTAACGTACCGGAGTAACTAAGAACAGATCTGCCCAGAGCCTGGCTAAACACCATATATTGTTGCCGCTGCGAAAAATGTACTCCGGCGCGTACCCCGATCCCAATGATCTCGGCCCCAATAATTTTGTAGGGATCACGGCGGCTTGGGTATTGATCCGCACACAGAAGAAGGTAAGCGGCGGTGTGCAGCAGCTAAAACGGTTCATCATGCTAGGCCACTGCAGCTGGCGGAACTTAGGCCCCTGGAGCTTGAGTTAAAATCGAGTGCTCTTTCTTTGGATCGTAGATTCACTATGTTGTCAGCACTTGAGGTCAGTGTGTGCTGAGCCCTAAGGCGGCAGTTTCTCTCGCCGTTGCTGCGAGCGCTTCGGGTAATGGACCATGTTGGCATAAAAAATGCTTAATATTAAAGTGCGTGGTGTGTCAAGGTTTAGACCAATAGGTCTAAACTTTAGGTTAGTTTCAGGGAATTACCGACAAGCTGTGTTAAGTTTGTAATTAACGGGGCGTTGGATCCAGTATAGAGGTGTAAGGGCGTAAGTGAAGATCGTTGGTTACGCTCCAGAGTAGTTCAGCTAAGTATTTTGTGGGCTACAATAGGCAAGCGCGCAGTCTCTACTTACGATGCAAAGTATGTGGTTTTTTTGAGTCGCAAGCGGCGCCGGAACTGAGCCTGATGCAGACAGGTAGATTAACGGATGAGGGCAGGAAAACCATGAGTCTTACAGAGTTGCGCCGCCTCGCAGAGGCGCGCCTGATATTGAATCCTAGGCCTACCAAGTCGAGGTCTTTTGCGGATACACAAAAGCTGCTGCATGAACTAGAAGTTAGCCAAATTGAACTCGAGATGCAGAACGAGGTATTGGCTGAGGATGATCTGGCATCGCATCGCCACGCGCAACTCTATGAACTCGCGCCCATAGGTTATTATGTCATGGCGCGCAACAGCATGGTCACGCGGAGCAACTTGCAGGGGGCGAGCCAACTGGGGCTTGCAGAATCAGCCATAACCGGCCGGCGGTTTCTAAATTTCGTGGCACTGGAACATCGGGCAACCTTCTGCGACTGTCTGGAGAAAGCAGTCGATGCGGGAGTCGAGCAAACCTGTGAAATATTAGTGCATGTTAACAAGCTCGCCTTGTGGTTTCATGTCGAAGTTAGTGTTGGTGAAACCAAGACGGAATGCTTAGTGACGATGGCTAACATTACATCCCGCAGACTGGCCGAAGAAAGCTTGCAGAACAGCGAAACGCGGTACCGCACTATTTTTCAGTCAGCTCATGATGGCATCTTGCGGTTGGACAATGAGGGAAACCTGCTAGAGGTCAATGCGTCCTATTGCCGGTTGAGCGGTTATTCAGAGCAAGAATTGCTGACCATGCGTATTGCTGATCTCGAAGTCATCGAGAGTGTAAACGAGGCGGCGACTGATTCCCAACAACTGGTGAAAGCGAGTGCTGCGCGTTTCATTACACAGCATCGGTGTAAGGACGGCTCTGTTTTTGATGTTGAGGTCCGCAAGCAATATCGCTCAGAAGATGGGGGGCAGGTTGTGGCTTTTATCCATCACATCACCCATCGCGTGGAAGAGCAGGAAAACCTGCTAAAATTTCAGCGGGAAATGAGCCAGGCACGCAAAATGGAAGCGCTGGGACGCTTGTCAAGCGGTGTAGCCCACAAATTTAATAACCTGCTGACCATTATCACCGGTTATACGGAGCTGGCCCAGAGAACTGACATTACCCCGGATCCGGCAGAAAGGGCCACGTATTTACAAACCGTACTCGAGGCATCTTATCTCGCCAAGGGTATGGTCTCCCAGTTGCAGGCTTTCAGTCGCGCAGACGCAAGTGAGGAACAGCCTATGAATCTGGCGGCACTGGTAGAGGAGAGTCTAGATTTTGTGCGTAGCACGTTGCCATCAAGTATTAACATCGACTTAAACCAAGCGGAAGGTCTACCTGCAGTACTAATCGACTCAGTTCAGATATTCCAGCTGCTGACGAATTTGAGCAACAATGCACGTGATGCCATGGCCGGCGTAGGCACGCTGACCATCGACGTATCATCTGTTCGTGGTTTCAACGAAAACTGTAAACTCTGCCACCAATGCATCAGTGGTGACTGGGTACAACTCAAGGTTACCGATACAGGTAGCGAACTCACAGCTCAGGACATGGAACACCTGTTCGAGCCGCTCTATACCACCAAGCCTGCGGGCGAGGGCCTAGGTATGGGGTTGTCAGCGATTCACGGCATTATGGGGCGCCCTGATCGGCACGTGTTGGTAACGAGCCATGCCGGCGGCACCGAGTTCCGTTTGCTGTTTGAACCATTGGTCTAGCCACAAGCTCCACCGGAAACATTGGTTGTGCTACCCAGCCGAGAAAGAACAGGGATCGGCAAGAAAATTTTGCCGCTGGATATTCACATTCAATTGGGCGCGCGAGTTGTTGGCAATAACGATGTGGCGCGAGACGTGTCTCTGGCGAGTTATTATCTTGACTGGAATAACTTTGTGCAGACGACTGAGGAGGATATCGCGGAGCTGTTAGCTGATTTCTGGCGGCGAGTGACATCCACTGAAAAGGTTGCTTGGGCCGCATCTGTGCTAGGTGTAATTTTACCCCTTTAGAAATGGGCTGTGATATCTGCTTACCGCGCGCAGGCGTCGATAACGCATCCGGATAAGGGTGGTAGTCATGACGCTTTTGTCGACGTTAGGTAAGCCTGTGAGATTCCGTTAGCTCAGTGCCGTAACGACGAATAAATCTGCTGGCTACGGATCACCCTAAACGGGTGGCTATCAAGGAATCAGTATGAATTCCGTTTGGCGACCATCAATATATTGCACGCCTTGTTCACTAAAGAAGGCGTCTTCTTCAAGCATAATGCGTATTTCTTTGTCCCACTCTGCTATGTATGTTGCCGCGTTAAGCTCGATGGCGTACGCCGTGTTCAGGTGCAAGGGGTAGTCGCCTGAGCCGGCTACGCCTCCCTGACTGTCCCACATGCCGAGGGTCGTACCGGCAGCATGACCGTGATAGCCGAGTGGATGTGTGTAAATCGACGGTTTAATCCCTTCGCTGATTGCTTGCGCGCGGGACCTTTTGAGCACTTCATTACCTGTTTTTCCGGGTTTGAAATTGCCAGTGAAGATATCTTGTAGTCGATTGGCGCTTTGCAGGGCGCTCTTGAGATACTCCGGCGCATCGGTTTCGCCGGGTATCAATACATAGGCGTGTTGTTGGGTGTCAGTGTTCAGGCGTAGATATTTGATGCCAAAATCAACGTGGAGTAGGTCGCCGGGTAGTATGATGTTTGTGTCATGCCCCTGCGAGAATGCCGTTAAGTGATCGAAAGCGGCAGCGTCATTGCGCTGAATATCAACGGAAGGATGAAACCATGTGCTCAATTTCAGCTCGCGTATTCTTTCGCGGTACCACCAAATGACATCTTCTGACGTGGTGACCCCGGGTTGAATGACTCGGTTAGAGAAACCTTCGGCAATAATTTCATGAGCGATGCGGCAAATTTGAGGGTATATCTGCATCTCCATCGCCGTGCGAGTCTCCAGCCAGGCGACCGCCAGTCGTTCAGCAGATGTGATACGTTTGCGGTACTTGCTTGGCAAGCTATCGTTGAGTAGCTGCAGCTCTGTGGCGACCATGCCGTCGGCTAGGCCCCAGTGGTCAGATTGATTGATACCAATTTTCTTCGGTTTGCGTTCGACGACAATCTCGGCAAAGCGTTTCCATTGATCAGGTTCTTCTTCCTTGTCCCAAGCGCTGTCGAATCGCTCTCCTACCTTGTAGCGTGATACAGCGATGGTCTCGACTTTCTTGCCCTCGCCCGGATCAAACATCACTAAAATGGTGCGGCGGCGGGCGGCGTGCCAAGTGGCCGGCAGCATAGTCTTGATGACCGGATCTTCGTTATATTCCCGTGATACGACTACCCACATATCAATGCCTTCGCGGCGCATCAGCTGCGGCAGTACCGTGTCGATTTTGTTGCTCAGTAGTTTGTCGATTACCTCAGCTCGATCGCGCATAGATAGGATGAGTGGTTTGCTGCTGGCAAAAACTTCAGTGGTGCTAGCACACAAGCCAATGAGCAAGGTCAACAGACATGTCAGGTGTTTGTTCATGGGTGTAGTGCTCGGTGATATCGACGAGTAGTATAAGCGCATTTGCAGGTTAGCTAGGCGTTTTAATGAGCTCAAGGGAATTGCCCGCCAACTGGATTATGACTGCCGCCACGCTGCAGTCTATTTGTTTGTATCTGGTGTACCGCGCTCTCGAAGACAAATCGTGGCTGGCAGAGACCCCGGTTGTGTCGGTGCCGTTGGTTGCCGTGACAGCCAGTGTGCCAGTGCTGTTTATGCTGCTGGCAGAAAATGGCTTGATCAAAGCGCTGCTGCAGCGTCTAGCCGTTATTGGTGGCGCCATTGCTCTGCTGGGCGCTTATCTGGGTAGTCAGGCTGAGCCGATTAATGAGATTCGGTATCAAGGCCTGCTGGCCAGCGGCGCCGTTATTCTGGTGCTCGGCCTGTTTCACCTTTCAGCTTACCTCAAACCTAACATGCAGGGCCTACCTTACCGTTATCCAACCTTGTTCCGTCAATCATGGCGTAGCTTCTTGATTCCCGCGCTGGCGGCTGCGATGACGGGTTTGCTGGCGTTGGTCATGTTCCTTACGGCGCAACTGTTTAAGGTCATTGGCATCGACATGATTGAGTGGTTGTTGCGTCACGCCTGGTTTAACTTCCCACTATTTGGTATCACCTTCGGTCTGGGTCTGTTGACCTTCAGGCGCCTTGATACGGTTATTGCCAGCATCACCGAGTTACTCAAAGGCCTGTTAACACTGCTGTTGCCGCTGGTTGTCGCGGTGACTGTGGTGTTTGTTGCGAGCCTGCCATTCACGGGGCTGTCGGCGGTCTGGAGTACCGGCAGTGGCACGGGACTTGTGCTGTGGCTGCTGGCCGGTGTGCTGTTTATGACTAATGCTGTCTATCAGGATGATGTGCAGGGCTCGCCCTACCCGGTGAGTCTTGATGTCGCGCTTCGCTTTGGCATGCTGGCACTGCCGGTACTGGCGAGTATCGCGATGGTGGGTATCTACCAACGTGTTGCGCAGTACGGGTTAACAGTGCAGCGATGTTGGGCGCTCGTCACGACCTTGATGCTCACAGGCTTCGCCGTGGGCTATGCCGCGCAGGTGCTTTTCAAGGGCCATCGCTGGCGGCATGGCCTGGCGCAAGTTAATACAGTGATGGGGGTTTGCCTCATTGCTATCCTTATGCTCGCCGCGTCCCCGGCGTTGGACTTTCGTAAGCTGTCTACGTCGAGTCAGTTAGCTCGTCTGGACAGCGGTGCCGTCGCTATCGATGACTTCGACTTTCGCTCTTTGCGACAATTGGCAAGGCCTGGCCATCTGGCTATCAAATCCCTCAGAGAAAAATATGTCGGTGATCAATCGGTTATTGCCCTAATGGACCAGCAATTGGCGTCGTATGAGTCATTGGCTGGCGTGCCGCAACAGAGCATCTGGGACAATGTGGTCTATCGCCCGGCCGAATTGCGTGTACCTAATGAGGTTCGCGAACTGATCAGTCAAATGCCATTCTATCCGGCAGGCAAGGCCTATCTCATTCAAGTAGATCTTAATGGCGATGGTGACGACTACGCGCTGCTGCATCCTCTGCCGGGCAGACCGGGCTTTAGCGGTATTCTTTTTACCTTTGTCGAAAATCGATGGCAGAGGTTTAGTTTGCAAGCGAGTGATGATGGCGAGTTGGAAGCGAGCGAGGTGAGCGCTCTGCTTGAAAATGCTGAGGTGAAAGCCGTGCCGGCTGAGTTTCAGGAATTGTCTATCGGTGGTATTCGGCTGCAGGTTCAGCGACACAACGGCAATGTTGGATTCATAGGCCAGGCGAACACAATAGTCGTCAATCCTGACGCGAGCCCTTTGATTCAGCGGGGCGGGAGCAGTATGTCGGGAGTGCCGTTGACGCCGGTGCCGGTAACGCCATCATCAGAGTAGCTTTGGGGTCTCGTTTTGAGGCCAGCGTTCTGGGGTCAGGCCCCGATCTTACGCGTAGGCTTCCTTGAAGTGTTTGCGGCAGAGTGATTCATAGCGGTCGTTGCCGCCAATCTCGACTTGCGAGCCTTGTTGTATGGCTTTGCCGTCGGGGTCGACGCGAACCACCATGTTGGCCTTGGTACCGCAGAAGCAGATCGTCTTGAGCTCTTCAAGTATATCTGCCCACGCGAGAAGCCACTGGCTACCGACAAACAACTGGCCCTGGAAATCGGTGCGAATTCCGTAGCAAAGTACGGGTATCCTCAGCTGATCGCAGACCTCGGATAGCTGCCAAACCTGCTCCTTGGTGAGAAACTGCGACTCATCAACCAATACGCAATTGATGGCTTTAACAGCGTGCTGTTGCGCTATATGGGCGAACAAATCATCAGTGGCGGCGAACAGATCGGCATCCTGTGACAGGCCAATGCGTGAGCTGATTTTGCCCTTGCCGAAGCGATCATCAATCGCCGCCGTGAGCAGCAGGGTTTCCATGCCACGTTCGCGGTAGTTAAAACTCGATTGCAGCAGGGTCGTTGATTTTCCTGCATTCATCGTCGAATAGTAAAAGTAGAGCTTTGCCATAGATCCAAGGAGTCCTTGATTAGTCCGCCGGTATTGATGCCGGATTGTTAATGAGTGTGTCGACAAACGTGTCGATCGTGCGACTCGCGTCGACCTGCATCGCCGCCTGTACCGTGGGCCGGTTTTGCCACGCTGGCGCCCGATGCGCCGTGCTACCTTGATCAATCGCCAGTTGGCCAACAGCCAGGCCGTCGTGGATGACCCGCGCGCTGCCACAACACATGCCATAAGCGTCGCGCTCAACGAGATAAACAACAGCACTGGCGTCATGCATTGGAAATGCGGACTCGTCGTTGGCTGGCAACTGCCCTGCGGCCCGCAAGTGCTCTGTGTAGAAGTTTGCATAGAAGCGACTGCTGTTCCACAGGAATTCGCCCATCGTGCCTGCGCCATCGCGTATCAAGCGCAAATGGGTATCTGTCACGAGGGTTTGGAGGGTAACGTCCAAGCCGATAATGCTGAGCGGCCAGTCGTGCGCCAACACCTCATCGGCAGCGTGAGGGTCGCTGATAAAATTCGCCTCAGCTAAAGGCGTGACGTTGCCGGGCGCGCTAACCGTGCCCCCCATCACCACCAGTTCATGTAGTTTGCTGGGTAGTCCGGGGTCTAGTTGAAGGGCTAGTGCGATGTTAGTCAGCGGGCCGATGGCCACCAGGGTGATCAGCCCTGGATGAGCGTTAGCCTGTTGCACAATAAACTCGGCAGCGCTCAAGGCTGCGGGCTTATTGGCGGGTTTGGGTAGGTTAAGGTTACCTAAGCCGTCCTGGCCATGGACAAAATCGGGCGACGGCCGCCGGGTCTGGTGTAAGGGGTTAGCGGCCCCTTGCGCGACGGGAATATGTGAATGCCCGAAGGCCTCCAGTATGGCCAGGGCGTTTTGCGTGGTGATCTCCACCGTGGCATTGCCAAACACGGTCGTCAGGCCCAATAACGCTATCTGTGGATGAGCGATAGAAAAAGCAATTGCCTGCGCATCATCAATGCCAGGGTCTGTGTCTATGACTATCTTGTACATCTAATTACTCGTAACGGATGAAGTTGGCTATTGTGGGTCAAGATACAGCAAAATACGTCTGTGGTATCGCTAGAATAATTATCCATTCGGTCATTATCAGCTAATGAGAGGTCGTTACCATTGAGTGGTTCTCCCATCCAACTGCCTGTAAAAAACTATCTGCGCCTGCTGCTCGCTGCCGTTGTGGGGCTGGTGACGATCCATTGTATCTTGAATTACTACACGCACTCGATATCAGAAGTCCCGTGGTTGCTACACCAGCTATTTGAGCTAGACGAAGAGAACAACGTGCCGACCTGGTTCTCCAGTTTCTTATTGTTGAATAATTCGCTCGTGACATTGTTTATAGCCCAGGCGCGCGCCGATGGTCTCAAAACCCAGTGGCGGTTATTGTCTGCTGGCTTTCTCATACTCGCTATCGACGAGGTAGCGGGGCTGCATGAATCGTTTCATACGGCAATAGATTTTAGTTGGGTTCTGCCCGCCTCCTTGTTGGTGGCGGTGATTGGGCTGAGTTTCATCCCCTTTCTTATCCGCTTAGAAAAACGCCTGACAATCTGGTTTTTGATATCAGGTCTGCTTTTTGTCGGTGGCGCCCTAGGCGTCGAGATTTTGGCGCAGGATATGGATGAAGACAAGATGTCTTATGGCTTTGCGACGGCGATCGAAGAGGGCATGGAAATGCTCGGGGCGTTTTTGTTTTTGGCCGTCAGCCTAAAGGCGTTGCAGGGAGTCGACGTGCATATACGATTCAAGTGAGCCGGCGGTAAGTCTTCAGGTGTCTGCCGACAGCAGATCTCGTGCTATAGTCTTAGGCTGCAGTAGCTGGGTGCAATGTGTGTTTATGTTTGTTATTCCAATTTTTACCCTCCTCGCTCATTTGGCGGCTGTTGTTGCCACTCTACGGGTTAGCCTTGTATCGCCTGTTAGGCGGATTTGGTGCCTGTTTGCCGCGAGCAACGCTGCACTGCTGGCAAGCACAGGCTTTGCGCTGAAGCAGCACCTGGTTGATGGCTTGCCTCTGGAGATCTTTGCTGAAAGCGCCCATCTGGCCGCTGTCATCCTCTTTTTGCTCGGCCTTAACGCTCTGCTCGTCAACCGACTCACCCTGACGAATGCTCATGAGCATCTGTTAGGTAAGATGAGTGATACGTTCTATAGAGCTGACGCTGATGGGGTGGTGACATATGCCTCAGCGTCGTCTCAAAGTCTTCTAGGGTATACGCCTGATGAGTTACGAGGCATGCGGTTAGCCGGTCTCTACAAGAACCCCAATGATCGTCAAAGGCTGATCAATGCCATGCTGGCGAACAATGATGAGGTTCAAAATTATCGTTGTTGGATGGTCCATAAATCCGGGCGGTCGGTGGCGCTGGATATAAATGGGCGTGTTTTCAGGGGAGCCAACGGTGAAGTGCTGGGGGTTGAAGGCATAGTGCGTAACGTCATGGCGCGTGTTGAATCCGAGTCTAAAAACACGGAGCTCGGACGTATTGTCGAAGGCGCACCCGCTGAGATTCTCGTCTTTGATGCACAGACCCTCAAGTTCCTCATCGTCAATCTAGCTGCTCGTAATAACCTGGGTTATTCCATGGTTGAGCTGCAATCGATGATATTGACCGATCTTCGGCCGGAGCGCACACAGATCAATATGAATAGTTTTCTTGAGTCTCTAGCGAGCGGTGAGGAGACCGTGATCAAGTTTGAGAATATGATTCGCCGCAAGGACGGTAGCGAATATCCGATCGAGATGTTCCTGCAATACTCGAAAACCCAATTACGCCCGGTTTTTTTCGCCATTTTCTATGACATTACTGAACGGCGAAAAGCCGAGGAGGATCAGGGGCGGTCGCGCCGAATGGCCGCACTAGGGCAGTTGACGGGTGGTGTTGCCCATGACTTCAACAATATGTTGCAGGTCATGCAGATGAATCTCGAGAAGCTGCGGCCAACTGAGCCGGCGAGTATGAAATGGTATGACGGCGTCGAGAAAGTCGTCGAGCAGTCCGCACAGTTGACCGAGCGACTGTTGGGTTTTGCGCGCCGACAGACATTGCTGCCCCGTGTTTTTAGTGTTAATTGTGTACTACAGGACATGCAGCCGCTTATGAAGCTAACCTTAACGGAGGCCATTGAGTTGGATCTCGTTCTGAGCGTTGATGATCCAAAAGTCGAGGTTGATGCGGGGCAGATCGAGAGCGCCCTACTTAACCTGATAATTAACGCCCGTGATGCGATGCCCTCCGGGGGCGTCGTGCAGATTAGTGTTGCGAAGGTGCGACTTGGTCCAAGTGAGGCCTTTCAGATGGATGGGCTGGAAGGCGGGGATTATGTCGAGATCAGTATTGTTGATGATGGGCAGGGTATGTCTGCCGACGTATTGAATAATGCGATCGAGCCCTTCTACACCACGAAGATGGCCGTTGATGGTACAGGGCTTGGGCTCAGTATGGTCTATGGCTTCGCTAAGCAGTCTGGCGGTCACCTGAGTATGGCGTCGGAGCTGGGGGTTGGTACGGCCGTTCGGCTCTTCTTCCCGCTGAGTCAAAAACCACTGTCCGTCGTGAGCGGTCAGCCTGCCGCGGCCCCTGAGGTGTTAAGCCGCGGCGAAACCATTCTGCTGATCGAGGATGATCCGGTGTTGCTAGAGCTGGTTTCAGGTAGTCTGGGTGACCTGGGTTATCAGGTCGTAACCGCGATTAATGGTGACCAAGCCTGTCAGATTGTCGAGCAAGGCCAAGGGCGAGTTCGGCTGGTTATCGCGGATGTCCTGTTGGCCGGGGGAGAAACTGGCCCTGGTGTAGTGGCGCGTATCAACGCCTCACAAGGAGAGTTGGGGACAATTTTTATCTCTGGTCATACCCGAGAATATTG
>Ga0307488_10002694_pt1 | contig 14970 bp, 13 predicted proteins | sample SB02metaG_FD_202248 | JGI IMG/M metagenome (GOLD analysis project Ga0307488, IMG submission 202248) | Sea-ice brine microbial communities from Beaufort Sea near Barrow, Alaska, United States - SB 0.2 | ecosystem: Environmental > Aquatic > Marine > Coastal | place: USA: Alaska | collected... | reverse complement strand
CTGTCCTTTATGGATATCTATGACCGCATGTGCTTTACCGTGTCCTCGGCCGGTGGCCGACGCGGCGCCCAGATGGCGACCTTCGATGTCAGCCATCCGGATGTAATCGACTTTATCAAGGCCAAGCGGGAAGATGCTCGCCTGCGTCAGTTCAACCTGTCGCTGTTGATCACCACCGAATTTATGGAAGCCGTTAAGAACGATCAGGAATGGCCCCTGGTGTTCCCGGTTTCTGAAGCTGAAGCGCTGCGCGACGCTCTGGATGTCAACGACATCGCTCAGGTGATTTGGAAAGACTGGCACGTCAAGAATGTCTATATGCAGAACGCAGACGGCCAAATCGCCTTTAAAGTGTATCGGGTGATCAAGGCGCGCAATCTGTGGAATATCATCATGACCTCCACCTATGATTTCGCCGAGCCGGGCTTTATCCTGATCGACAAGGTCAATGAATATAATAACAACTGGTTTTGTGAAACCATCCGCGCCACCAACCCATGTGGCGAACAGCCTCTGCCACCCTATGGCAGCTGCCTGCTGGGCTCGGTCAACCTGACCCATTTTGTCGCTGATCCCTTCACCGACAAAGCCCGCTTCGACTGGGACAAGTATCGTAAAGTGGTGCAGATTTTCACCCGCATGCTCGATAACGTGGTGGAAATCAATGGCCTACCCTTGGAAGGCCAACGCCAGGAAATTGTCCGCAAGCGTCGCCATGGCATGGGCTACCTAGGCCTGGGCTCTACCATCACCATGTTGCAAATGAAGTATGGCGATGACAAATCAGTTGCCTTCACCGAAGAAGTGACCAAAAGCATGGCCATGGCCGGCTGGGAAACCGGTTTGGAACTGGCGCGCGAGAAAGGCCCGGCGCCGGTTATGAGCGAAGAATTCGAAGTCACTGGAGAGATGGTGCGCGCGCGCCCAGAATTACTCAGCGATGGCTATCAGGTGGGTGACAAGCTACCCGGTCGTATTCTGCACGCTAAATACAGTCGCTATATGCAAAAGCTGGCGGCCGAAGCGCCCGAACTGGTTAATGAACTGGCCCAAACCGGAGCCCGCTTCACGCACCATTCGTCTATTGCCCCGACCGGCACCATCAGTCTGTCGATTGCCAATAACGCCAGTAACGGCATCGAGCCAAGCTTTGCGCACCACTATAGCCGTAATGTGATTCGTTCAGGCCGCAAGACCAAGGAAAAGATAGATGTTTTTTCCTTTGAACTCTTGGCTTACCGCCAACTGGTCAATGCTAAAGCCATGCCTTACAGCGACGCGGCCGATGCGCAGTTGCCGGACTATTTCCGTTCCGCCGATGATATAGCGCCGAAAGAGCATGTGGACATTCAGGCCGCGGCACAAAAATGGATCGACTCGTCGATCTCCAAGACCGCCAACGTGCCCACCGACTACCCGTTCGATGACTTTAAAGATATTTATCTCTACGCCTATGAACAGGGCCTCAAGGGCTGCACCACCTTCCGCTTTAACCCGGAAGCGTTCCAGGGCGTACTGGTCAAAGAAGTCGATCTGGCCAACACCACCTATCGCTTCAAACTGGCCGACGGCTCCAACATGGAAGCCAAAGGCAATGAGATGATTGAATACGATGGCGAAACCCATTCAGCTGCCAACCTCTTTGATGCGCTCAAAGAAGGCTATTACGGGAAATTTTAAGGATGACTACGATGAAAAAAATTGACCAAAAGATCGTCGGCTACGAAGTCGTCACGGCAGACAAACAAGCGCTTGCCAAGGCTGAATCAGACGCCGTTGATCGCCGTGCCATCGTGCAGATGCACGAAGCGGTCGAGCGACCCGAGATGCTGATCGGCTCGACCTACAAGATTAAGACGCCGATGTCGGAGCACGCCATGTACGTCACCATCAATGACATGCTGCTCAACGAAGGCACCAGTCATGAGATGCGCCAACCCTTTGAAATCTTTATCAACTCAAAGAACATGGAGCATTACCAATGGGTTGTGGCACTCACGCTGCTGATCTCTGCGGTATTCCGTAAGGGCGGTGATATCACCTTTATCGTCGACGAACTGAGCGCGGTGTTTGACCCGCAGGGCGGCTACTTTAAGCGTGGCGGTAAGTTTATGCCCTCACTGGTGGCCGAGATTGGCGATGTGGTCGAGAAGCATCTGAAGATGATCGGCATGATCGCCAACGATCAGCTCGATGTGCATCAGAAGAAGATGATCCAAGAGAAACGGGCCGAATACGAGTCTCGTCAAGCCCAGCCAGCCGCCGGTGATGACAGCGACGAGGGTAACTTCCCGCCCGATGCCCAGCTTTGCAAGCTGTGCAACACCAAGGCCGCCATCGTGATGGACGGTTGCCTGACCTGCCTGAACTGTGGGGATTCGAAATGCAATTAAGGCCCGTCGAGTAAGCGATGACCTTAACCGCTAGGCAAAAAAAAGCCCGACATCCAGTTCGGGCTTTTTTTTGTTCGTTCTCTGCGCTTCGCCAGTCTAGCCCCGCACTATGATGGATCCGGGAACAGGGTCGGATCCCATAGGTCGGACTCCCCGCCGGGGAAGTTGGCAGTTGATCTTGGGAACGCGATGCCATCTACTTTGTAGGTATAGCTGCCGATCACAAATTCAGTTTCAGCCACGCCATCGCCGATAATATCCACTGGTAAGCCCGAACCGCTGTAGCTGCTGGATCCACGGGTAAGGAAGCTGTTACTACACAGGGTGGTCCATGTCTGTCCAGCGTAATAAAAGGTAATATCTGAATCGACCACCAGGGATGAATAGGAGGAACTAGACCTATAAGACGACACAATGGACCCCATGATTGGGCTATTTAAATAGCTATATATATTCGAAATGAGTTTTTTGTCACATTATTCTTCAATTGATCTATTTGACACATATGCGTATTGTGTAGCACAATTGTATCAAAATAAAAATACTAAAGCTTACTCATGCAGTCAAATCAAATGCGGCCATGAAACAATAAGAGGCTCGAAGCCCATGGAACGCGATGCCATCTTGGAAAAGAAGGGTCTAACTGAGCATTACCGGGGGAATCAAGCCCTAAACAATACCTACTTAGGGCTTAGTAAAGGCGACCATATCGCGATGGTAAGTGACGACGGTGCGGGCAAATCCACCTTCGTACGCAATCTAACCGATGGCGAAAAGCCAACATCAGGCACTATCTCGCTTCACGGTGAAGAAGTTAAGTTCACCATTCCATGCGCGAGAGACCGGTATCAAAATCCAAGATATGAGCCAACCGTTTTTAAGTATGGCTGGCGAGCAACGCCAATATATTCCAGTTTCTCGTGCGGCTGGATGGGGTTCAAAACTAATTATTATGCGTGAACAGACAGCGGCCCTCGGCGTTCAAGAAACCAACAAAGTTGAAGTCATCATCCGAGGGCTGCGACAGAGCATCACCCAAGTTATCCTGATTTCTCACAACTTAAGGCAAGTCTTCGAACTCGTGGATCGATCCATCACAGTTAAGCAAGGCCGAATTGTTGATGACCTAGATGCCAAAGCAGTAGACGATAAAGATGTTCTCTCTTTTATTCCCGGGCTAAATGAAGGCGTGTATGAAAATAGCAGCTACATCTAATACTTCTGCAGAGGTGTTTGTTCCTCTTGATGAGAGGCACTTTCAGACAGCAGAGATGACCATCCTAAAAATGGGTGACTTTACTGCTTCAGTCGAAGGATCTGAAAACTTATGAATAAGATATGGGTGACCGGTGAAGCGCTTATCGATTTCGTTCCAAATACCAGCCCAGACGCCCTGCTGTTTCGAACGTGCTGCGGGGGCTCAACATATAACGCCGCAAAAGCAGCCGCTCGACAAGGCGCAAACGTGAGCTTTATTGGGCCTATATCAACAGATCTTTTCGGGGACATTCTCGCGCAGGATTTATTATCCGAAAAAATCGACATTAGCCATGCTCCAAGAATTGAGGATCCTACCACGCTTGCTTTTGTAAAATACGATGGCCCTGATGCACGTTATGCTTTTTTCGATAACGCTTCAGCAATGAGAATGGGCCGGCAGGGCCAAATCGCACAGCTAGTGACCCCCGGTGATATCGTCCACGCGGGCTCAATATCACTTATCAATGATCCAGGGGGAGAAGGCATAGTGGAAACCATGCTTTCAAGTTACGGTGATGCACTGCTGTCGATCGACCCAAATGCGCGTGCCGGCATGATCCACGATTTGAAGCGTTGGAGAGACAGAATAAACGCGTTAATCGAACGGGCTGCATTGGTTAAAATGTCGGTTGAAGACCTTGAGTTGTTAGCACCCAACAATACGCCTGAAGAATATGCCGTCAAGCTTATAAAACAGGGCGTTCCATTGGTGGTAATTACCTTAGGCAGCAAGGGCGCTCTTGCTGCGTCACAGCATGGCAAGGCAAAGGTCGCGGTGAGCACTGAAGCTATCGTCGACACCGTAGGGGCAGGCGATACCGTCACCGGTACCCTACTGTTTGAGATCACCCGCCGAGGCTTAAAAACATCGACTTCCATCGCATCTTTGGATGACAAAGCACTGGAGGCGATGCTTAAACGAGCAATGCGTGCAGCATGGCTTAATTGCCAACAAACCGGATGCAACCCGCCGACCGCTGACTTAATCGACTCGATATCGGGAAGTTGATAAACTACAGGTTCCATTAACAAGAGAGTCACTGGACCAGATGGCGAAACCAACCAGCAACCGAATATCTGAATCTGCCTCTAATAGAAGCAGAGCAGCTTGGCTATATTTTATGCATGGCCTCACCCAGCGAGAAGTTGCGGAGCATCTTGGAATTAGTCGCTCTACCGTTATTAGAATGCTCGAAGAAGTGCGTGCCCGTGGCGAGGTACAGATAATTGTTGCCACATCGCCACAGGGTTGTATTGATCTAGAAGCAGAATTAGAGCTTAGACTCGGCCTGAAACGAGCAATAGTCGTGCCCTCAGGTGCACGCGGCACCGCCGAAGAGGCAGCAAATGGCGTTGGCGCTGCGCTTGGCACTTACCTTAGCGGTCAAATTGTCGATGGCATGGTCGTTGGCATAGGTTGGGGGCGAACGCTTAACGCCATGATTCCTAACCTTTCAGCCTCTATTTTACCTAATACCACTATTTTATCTCTACTTGGCGGGTTAACTTCAAACAGAGGGGTGAATATGGTCGATGTCAGTCGCCGCGTAGCGGACAGACTAGGTTCGAACTGTCTCCTGATGCCTGCACCGTTGGTGGTCAATAGTGCCGAAACCAAACGCGCACTAATCGAAGAATGCGGCTTGGACAAACTTTTCGCGGTAGCACGCTCAATGGATATCGCAGTGATAAGCTGCGGAGAAACGATCATAGGCGGAACCTCGTTCACTGAAGACCTGATACCTGCGAACGATTATAAGACAGCCATTAACAAAGGTGCCGCTGCCGATGTTATGTGTCACTTCATTGATGCTGACGGACATGACGTCGATGTATCCTCTAGCGCACGTATCATGTCTATTCCACTTGACGACATTGCGCATGCTGATGAAATTGTCTTGGCCTGTGGCGGGAGCCATAGGGCAAAGGCTATTCAAGCAACACTTAGACGCTTAAAGTGTCAAACACTTTTGACAGACGAAGCTGCTGCGCGCGCCCTGCTCGAGCTGTAAAACAGGCGAGCTTTTACTCAGCTTGAGATAAGACCGCTTCCCGAAAAATACGAACCACTTTTGAGGCCGCTTCAACATGCGGCAAATGGCCACAGCGGTTAAGCACATGGACGGAGTTTGAAAAGTCCGTGGTGGTGGTGTTATCGAATGGGTTAATTTTGTCATCCTCACCCCAAATTATCGTAGATGTACATTCAACGGATGGCGTCAAAGATATCGGTTCAATCAAATTTTTTGCTATTATTCGCAGCGCTTCACGCCTTTCTGGGTTCGCTAACGAAGCCTTAACGTGAGCAACCAGCGGGGGTTGAATCAAAGACTCGCGAGCGACCAACTTCACCAGCAGTGCCTGTATTTCTGCGTCTGATGCAGCGTTAGGAAATTCATCAAGAAAATCTTTGTCTATACCTGCACCAAGGCCAGCGGGGGCCAATAAAACGAGAGACAAAATCTTTTCTGGGAATCGCCTCTCTAGGTCTGCGGCAACTGCACCGCCAAGTGAATGCCCGATCATGTGAACTGGCCCGTTTATTTCTTGAAGACAAATACCCACCGCGTCAGCCAAAGTGGCGATACTGCCATCGCCCACCTCGTTTGCAGCCTTACCGTGGCCGGGTAGATCCACAGCGAGCAATCGATGTTGGTTGCTTAAACCTGCTACCAGTGCCGACCAAGACAGGCTATCTGAGCCAAAACCATGAATCATAAGCAGCGGTGATCCGCTGCCACCAATCTCCTTTAAGACCGCTTTGACCATTAGTCAATCTCTCCCAACTTGGCTCCGACATCGACCAATTCGCCCTCTTGGACAAGGATCTTGGTTAATATTCCTGATTCAGGGGCTTCTATCTCGATAGCCATCTTTGTGGTCGTTATCGTGAGAAGAAAGTCACCTTTTTTAACTGAATCTCCCTCAACAAGTTCCCAAGCAGTGACTTCAGCTTCAGTTATCTCATTACCAAGTTGTGGAACAACAATTTCAATGGTCATCAAATATTCTCCGTTAAGTTAAAGACCTAAACGTGCAAGATCGAGATCATTCCAAGTTCGAACACCTCGAATTTTTTCGTTCAAAGACGGAAAAAAATCCTGAGTCACAACATCAATAATATCGTGACTCTGCGGGAAGTAAGTATTCTCCATCTCTGCTCCTGGCACAATCCAGTTCGGCGAGCCTAACACTCTAGGCGGAGCCTTGAGGTCAGCAAACGCAAACCGCGTGACATTAGATGCGATCGTCATCGCGAAGCTACCCCGCTCATTGGCTTCTGTGACAATAAGCAAATGACCCGTTTTCTTCACAGAATCCAATACTTTTTCGTAATGGAATGGCACTAAAGAACGAGCATCAATAACTTCGGCCTCAACCCCATGCTTAGTTGAGAGTTCCTTTGCAGCCTCAATGCCTTTATAAAGTGATGGACCAAAAGTAAGTATGGTTAAATCTTTACCGGCACGTTTGATGTCTGGCTCGCCTATTGGTAAGCGGTAATATTCGCGTGGCACGCCTTCGGTCTTAAATACTTCAACTTCATCGTAAAGGCGCTGGCTTTCAAAAAACACAACTGGGTCATCGCCGCTTAACGCCGACGCAAGAAGCCCTTTCGCATCATAAGGCGTTGCAGGATAAACAACCTTCAAACCAGGGATATGAGCAACCAGTGCCGACCAATCTTGGCTGTGTTGTGCGCCGTATTTACTACCAATAGAGGTGCGTAACACCACAGGAAGGCTAAGCTCTGAGTCGGACATCGATGTCCACTTAGATAACTGGTTAAATATCTCATCACCCGCTCTTCCAATGAAGTCGGCATACATCAATTCAACAAGCGCCCGACCACCGGAAATCGCGTAACCAACCGCTGTTGATACAATTGCAGCTTCTGATATCGGCGAATTAAACAGACGATGATAAGGCAATATGTCTGAAAGGCCGCGATAAACACCAAAAGCGCCGCCCCATTCTCGACATTCTTCGCCGTAAGCAATTAAATCTGGGTCATGAATCATATGATGCAAAACGGCTTCCGTTAAACTGTCCCGAAGTGTTATCGAGCGCAGACCGGACAGCCGGTTGCCTTCTTCGTCTAAACCGAATCGCGCCTTACGGCTCATCGATTTGAAAGCCGGGGTATCCTCAGGAGCCTTTACAAGAGGAACTCGAGTTTCTGACAGATCCCGTTCTGCATTTGTAAACATTTTACGGCCGATAAGCGTAGGATCTGCCGCTACATCTACTGGGGGCGCACACTTAGGGTCAACTGCTGCGGCCGTAATTGCCTTAATACGCTGAGAGACAGTTTCTCTCATCTGCGCTACATCCGCCTCAGACATAACACCCGCACCAACGAGTTGATCCGCGAAAACTTTGATTGGATCTCGGCTTTCCCAAGAACGGATTTCGTCACGTGAACGATAGGCATTTGCATCAGTTGTTGAATGACCGGATAGGCGATAGCACTCTACATCGAGCAAAGCTGGCCCTTTGCCTGCGAGTAACAATGCTCTTTTGCGTGCAACGGCATCCGCAACGGCTAAAAGATTGGTACCGTCGACGGTTTCAGCATGCATTTGATCGGAATTGATACCAGCGCCCATTCGACTTAGACGATCCCAAGCCATGGTTTCACCTCTAGTCTGGCCACCCATTGCGTAAAAATTATTGTTGAAAAAGAACAGTACAGGCAGGCCGCCTTGGACGCTTTCATCCCAAAGTCCATTGAACTGGGCCATGGAGGCAAAGTTCATTGACTCCCAGACTAGGCCACACCCTGTAGAGCCATCTCCGGCATTGGCAACACATATACCATCGCTACCGGTGAGCCGCTTGCGAAGCGCAGCGCCTGTCGCGATTCCGGCAGAGCCGCCGACAATAGCGTTATTGGGATAAGCTCCAACAGGCGCAAAGAACGCATGCATAGACCCACCCATACCGCCATTGAAACCATTAGCTCGCATGAATATCTCCGCGAGTAATCCGAACAGTAAAAACCCTTCAGCAAGATCTTTACCCTCCCCGCCAATGGCCGTTTTGACCGTGTCGAGCAGTTTGCCGTCGTCGTGCGAAGCCATCATTTTTTCTCGGTCGCTTTCAGACATGCGGGTAATACATGACAGTCCTTTAGCGATAAATTCTCCATGGCTGCGATGAGATCCAAAGATAAAGTCGTCTTCAACTAGTTCCAGTGCTGCCCCGACTGCGGCAGCTTCCTGGCCAATTGAAAGATGGGCAGGGCCTTTATAGGTATATTGAATGTCGGCGTATTGCCCTGACGACTTGAAACTTGACAACATGAGCTCGAACTCTCGAATTAGCATCATGTGGCGCAACGCTTCCTTTAACGTGCTTGCTCCGCGTTTCTCAATTTCCATCTCAATACTCGAGGCGTATTGCTTTATAGGAATCGAATGGAGATTTAGTGTACCTGGTTTTAGCACTTCATCAGGATCAACAACCATCGTCTTAGGCATAATTCTTTCCTCAACAAATCTTAAATATATAAAAACAAACCGGACTTTAATGACACTTTTGTGTAACTTTATATACACATGTATCACCTGTCAACGGAAAGCTCGGTCCCATGTTACTCGCCCAGCTCCTCAAGCCTCCGTTTCCGAGTAAGGAAGCAGCCCTTTGATCCATTTACCAAACTAGAGCACTCAATGGACCAAGCGGGATGGCTACTAGGCCTGCTTTCGAGTTAGTTGTGATTGAAACTTAATGACGCCTAATGGCCGCTTCCAGCCTTATAAGGCCTTGAGCAAGGCAATAAGCAGGGACCACAAATGTGTATCGCCAAGCCATTCTGAATTGGGTAGGTTTCTAGTAACTGGTGATCTTATATTTGCCGGTTGAAAATCCGGGTGTGACGGCTAGTTTAGTAGCCATGCCTGAACCTTGCGGATACATCTAATTTTTGTTAGGAATGCGCTTCATGGGGTTCTGTGACCCGAAGTATGCACATGCCAAGGATGTTTCATTTTGTGAATGGCTGGCAACTCAGCTCCGCTTGCAACCCCGGCGGAGCGGAACCAGACACCTACCTCAGTGCCAATTCGGGAAAGAGAGCGGACCAGTTCTTAGAGGGTGTAACATAGACGTTGAGTCATTGGCGCTAACCTCTGGCTTTAACTCTGGGATATGGATATTCTTATACTAACAATTAGACTTATCTAATTTAGCATAGCAACTACTATAGCCAGGGGCCGTGCTATTCAGTAAACTGCTACTAGAATTTTTGTTCTATGGATAGTCTACTTTCGAATATAGAGAGATAGGCCGCGCCAAGTCGGTCGTTACCATAGATCCGACACCCGTTTCGACAACAGCATAGGTTTAAACCATGAGGCTCAATGTGAAAGCACTCGAAAAAATCCAAGGCAACGATCTGATGCAGGGCGTCCTGAAGTTGGTGTTCACCAGCCGCTATGGCAAAACCCTGCTGCTGCGCGACTTCAATGCCGCCATTATCGTTACCCTAATGTTGATCCCGCAAAGCCTAGCCTATGCGCTGGTTGCCGGTCTGCCGCCCGAAGCCGGACTCTATGCCTCAATCTTACCGCTGATCGCCTATGCCCTCTTCGGCACCAGTGCAGCATTGGCAGTAGGGCCGGTTGCGATTGTCAGCCTGCTCACCGCCAATACGCTGATGCCCATGGCCGCACTGGGCTCACCGGAATACGTGCAGTTGGCCCTGCTTCTGGCCACGCTGGTGGGATTTTTCTATCTAATAATGGGGGTGTTTCGCCTCGGCTTTATTACCCAGCTGTTGAGCTACCCGGTGATGAAGGGCTTTATTACCGCCTCCTCGTTGTTGATTATCGTCGGTCAGATTAAACCGCTTACGGGTATTTCCATGGTCCGGGGCAATCTATTCGAGCGGCTGCATTCACTCGACTTCACAACGCTGCACGGTTTGTCGGCCCTGATGGGTGGCCTGGCCCTGGTGATCCTGTTTTGGGTACGCAGTAAGGGCGGTGCCGCCCTCTTTCAGAAATTTTTTGGTGCCTATTCGGCGACCTTACGGCGCCTCTTGCCCATGCTGTTGATTCTTATCGCGGCCCTGGTTACCGCCGGCTTCGGCCTGCAAGATCAGGGCATGGCCACCGTCGGCAAATTACCCCAGGGGCTGCCGTCGCTGTCGCTGCCGAGCTTCGATTGGTCGTTGATCGCGCAACTGGCGCTGCCAGCCTTTATTATCACCATGATTGGTATGGCCGAATCCATCGCCGTGGCTCAGACCCTAGGCGCCGTAAAACGTCAGCGAGTTAACCCCAACCGAGAACTGCTCGGTTTGGGCGCGGCCAATATTGCCGCCGGCTTCAGTGGCGGCTTTCCGGTCACCGGGGGCATGGCCCGCTCGGTCGTCAATGCCGATGCCGGTGCTGAAACCCCGCTGGCCGGCGCGATGACCGCGGTCCTATTGAGTCTGGGCATTCTGTTCTTAACCCCCTGGTTGTCCTATATTCCCATTCCGGTTCTGGCGGCGACCATTATTGTCGCAGTCAGTCAGTTGTTGGAATTCCCCTCGATGCTCCGGCTGTTGCGCATGAACCGCTTCGATGGCCTGATCGGTTGGCTGACGGCGTCGCTGGTTTTGTTTTGGGAAGTCGAGGCCGGTCTATTGGTCGGCGTCGCGGCATCCATTGTCTGGCTGCTGGCCAACCATCGCCAACCCTATCTCGCCGAATTGGGCCTTATCCCCGATACCGAGCGCTTCAAGAACATCAAGCACGCGCAAACCCAGACGCTTGAACATTGTTTGTTTTTGCGCATCGATGAAAGCATTACCTTTATCAATGCTAGCGTTTTGGAGCAGTCACTGCTGGCGAAGGTGGCCGATCACGAAGGATTGAGCAATCTTATTATAGTGGCCTCCGGCATCCATAATATCGACGCCACCGGCGCCCATATGTTGACCCGGTTCGGCCAGGAAATGGCGACCGCGGGTCTAAACCTTTATGTAACCGATGTGAAGGTGCCGCTGGCTAAACAGTTTGCTAATTTCAAACTCTTTGCCGATAACCCAGACGGCATTGGCTACTCCAGCATCGATCTGTATCGCAAATTGGCCGCTGAACAGCAGGACTAATCCACGTCCAGGGATCCGTTACTACCCAACTAGGGTAGTAATTTGATTCCTGGGATCCTCTACCTGAGTCGGCACTGCGCTCAATGTGTTACCCCTCTAGTCCAATCCTTACCAATCGATCGGCTTTTCCCGCTATACTCCGGCTTATAGTCTTTGCCCTAATGGAAAACCCCTAACATGACCGATGTGCTCCTGTTGACCTTTGTATTTTTAATAGCCGGTGTCGTCGCGGTGCCTATTGCCACTCGGCTGGGGCTGGGCTCAGTGTTGGGCTATTTAATCGCCGGCATAGCCATCAGTCCCCTGTTGTCTTGGCTGCATGTCGATCTGGTGTCGATCCAGCACTTTGCCGAATTTGGTGTAGTGATGATGCTGTTCCTGGTGGGCCTAGAACTGGAACCCAAGCTGCTCTGGCAGATGCGCCACAAGTTACTCGGCCTCGGCGGTTTACAGGTGTCTGGTACCACATTGGCGGTGATGTCGATCGCGATGCTGCTTGGACAGCCGTGGAGCGTTGCCCTGGCCATCGGTCTTGTCCTTGCCTTGTCGTCAACGGCGATTGTGTTGCAAACGCTGAACGAGAAAAACCTGATTAAAAGCGACGGTGGTCAGGCCAGCTTCGCCGTTCTGTTGTTTCAAGATATAGCCGTTATCCCGATGCTCGCATTAATCCCATTACTGGCCTTATCCGAGCTGGTCGCCCCCGGCGCATCGGCGCAAGATCTTTCAGCAGGCGAGCATGCCACATCGCTCAGCCTAGTAGCCGGCCTAAGTGGCTGGCAAACAGCCTTGGTGACCGTTGCAGCCATCGCCTTTGTGCTCTTTGTCGGCAGCTACCTGACGCGGCCATTGTTTCGTTTTATTGCCAGCGCGCGCTTGCCCGAACTCTTTACCGCGACCGCCCTATTGATGGTGATCGGGATCGCCCTATTGATGACACTGGTCGGTCTCTCCCCCGCCCTAGGTACTTTTTTAGCCGGGGTGGTGCTGGCTAACAGCGAATACCGCCATGAACTGGAATCGGATATAGCACCATTCAAGGGCCTGTTGCTCGGACTGTTTTTTATCACCATCGGGGCCAACATCAACCTAGATCTGCTGTTCGATAACGCCACGAACGTGCTCGCCCTGACCTTTGGCTTGGTCGCGCTCAAGGCCGGCATATTGTTGGTCTTAGGCTGGGTCTTTAAGGTCCGCGGCGCCGATCGCTGGTTGATGGCGCTGTCTCTGGCGCAGGCCGGCGAATTCGGTTTTGTACTCCTTTCCTTTACTGTGGCCAGTTCGGTCATTCCAGCGGCAATCGCCGACCTGCTGATGCTGGTTGTCGCCCTATCGATGATGATTACCCCGCTGCTGTTTATCGTGTTTGATCGAGTGATCGAACCGCGCTTTGCCAACGGCCAAGAAAGAGAGATGGATGAGATAACCGAACAACATGACATCATTATCATCGGCCACGGCCGGGTCGGTGGCATCGTCAATCGTATGATGGGTGCGGCCGGCTACAAGACCACAGTTATCGATTACAGCTCCGGTCAGTTGGAGATGTTGCGCACCATCGGTTTGCGCGTCTTTTTTGGCGACGGCAGCCGTTCCGACCTGTTGCATTCGGCCGGTATCGAAAAGGCGTCGCTGCTGGTTGTGGCCATCGATGGTAAAGAGCAGATTACCGAACTCGTCGCGCACGTGATCAAGGCATACCCCAACCTGCATGTTTTGGCACGGGCCGTCGACCGTAATCATGTTTATGATCTTTGGGCTGTGGGTTGTCGCGATATAGTCCGGGAAACCTATGACAGTTCAATCCGTATGGGTCGCTCGGCCTTTCAAGCATTGGGCATCGAACCGGAGCGGGCGGCGCTGATGGCGGATCAATTTGATCGCCGCGACCGACAGGCAATGATCGATTCCGCGCAGCTGTATCGCAAGGATGTCCCGCTCAGCCAGAACGCGCCCTTTCTCGCGAAAATCAAGGAGCTGTTGGCCGAAGCGGAAAACGATTTACGCTGCCACCGTGACACCGATAAGCCAGGCCCCTCGGCAGCTCAAGAACCCAAGCCATAACCCCCTCAGGCCAAGCCGGGATAAACTTCAGCCATAAAAAAAGCAGCCTTTGGGGGCTGCTTCGATTGGGCTGCAAAGTTTCACGCGCGACTAGATTAAAGCCTTAGCCGGCTGAACCCTTTATTGACCGACTATTTGATAAAGAGCATTTCACGGTATTTCGCCAAAGGCCACAAGTCATCGGACACAATCATTTCCAAGGCATCGGCATGGCTGCGGACCGTTTCCATCAACACCAGTACCGTAGTGCACAAGAACGTCATATGGGCATGGGCGTCGGCAAAGTCATGCTCGCCTAAAGCTGTTTGCAGTTGAGTCACCGCAGCCATCATGGCGTTGGTTTCGGCGCTAACGGTTTTGGCGACCGAGTTATCGAGTTCGACACCCATGGCCGATAGGCCTGCGGCAGTCTGGCCGAGCGTCGACAGATAGCTGATCGCGGCAGGATAGATGCTGGTAGTGGCGATCTCGGCCACCAATTTCGCTTCAACCTCAACCGTTAAGACGTACTGCTCGGCATAAACTTCGTAGCGGCTGGCCAATTCGACCGGCGTGAGTACCCCAGTCTTATCGAACAGGTCAATCACGTCTGGAGCTAAGAAGGCTTGTAGAGCGTCCGGCGTGGTTGGGATGTTTTTCAGGCCGCGTTCTTCAACCGCCATCTTATGCCAATCTGACGAATAGCCGTCACCACCAAAGATCACATTGCCGTGATCGTTGAGCAGCGCTTTCAAAACATTGGTGACTGCAGCCGTCTGGTCGACACCAGCTTTCAATTCAGTTTCCAAGGCGGCCGCAATCCATTCCAGCGAGTCGGCCAGGATGGTGTTCATCGCCACTAACGGGCCCGACACAGACTGTGACGAACCGACGGCACGGAATTCAAAGCGGTTACCGGTAAAGGCGAACGGCGAGGTACGGTTACGATCACCGGGATCGCGTTTGAACTTCAGTATCTGGGACAGACCTGAATCCATAACGCCACCATCGGAAACCGCATCGAGCTTACCATCTTTGATATCACTGAAGACCTGCTCCAACTGATCACCCAAATAGACCGACAGAATGGCCGGTGGTGCTTCATTGGCACCCAAGCGATGGTCGTTAGAGGCGGTCGCGATAACGGCCCGTAACAGCGGTCCGTGCTTA
>Ga0307488_10002693_pt1 | contig 14974 bp, 15 predicted proteins | sample SB02metaG_FD_202248 | JGI IMG/M metagenome (GOLD analysis project Ga0307488, IMG submission 202248) | Sea-ice brine microbial communities from Beaufort Sea near Barrow, Alaska, United States - SB 0.2 | ecosystem: Environmental > Aquatic > Marine > Coastal | place: USA: Alaska | collected... | reverse complement strand
AAAAAGTAGTGCGTTTAAGGCTAGTAAACATACGCTATGCTCAAGTAAATAAGTAGTGCGTGACGTGCGATGGCACTTTTCCCGTTCAGTACAAAACAACTAGACACGCTAACGGCTGTAGGAGTGACTACTGCAGTACGCCTTAAAACCAATCAAGTCACATTTCAGGTAACAACCACAGGCATTGGTACGGATGCCGTGTTGCGTTTTGAAGGAAGCCTTGACAATACCTATTTCTTTAATTTAGCTAGTACAGAAGCCGATACAACGATCAGCGCAGACGGGACAACTGGATACAGCGTTAGCGATCTGCCCCTACAGTACGTTCGAGTGCGCCTAGTGAGTTTTACAGGCGGAACTCCCAGTGTTACAACCAAAGTAGGAGGGCTGTAATCCATGGCTAAGAGTTTAGGCGGCAATCTAATTGCGGGCGGCGGGTCTAGCAGTATTCAGACAGCAACAGACTTTTCGTTGCGACCGAGTAGTGCCCAACGAACATGGATCTATTCATCCAGCAGCTTAACGAATCCAGGAACCGGCCTGATCTCCAACTGGACCGGCACCTCCTGGATGGTGAACATCACAGACAATAACGGTGACGATGCAAGCGCCATGCAAAGCGCAAGCGGAGTGCTGAACGTAACGGTCTACATTGACGGCGTGTCAACCTACGTCGGTACTACGCTGTCAGGTGGATGGGCCAACCAGAACGGCACTAGATCCGGCATTCAGTTTGCTGACGACAGCTGGAAGTCTTCGCTATCAGGTGGCGAAGAGATAACCCTAGAGATGGCGATGTTCTCGTCAGGGGATGCGCCACTTGCTGACGGCGACATCCTTCAATGGGTGAATGCTGATTCCAAGTTCAAGCCTACTCAGCTACCAACGGCTGTCTCATCCATCGATGATCTCAGCGACGTAGATACCTCTACGGTTGCACCTACTGATGGTCAGGCCCTTCTTTGGGATAACGCAAACAGTCAATGGGAACCAGGCACGATCTCTGGCGGTGGTGGCGCTACTGAGATCAGGGATCTTACTGACGTGGAAACGGTAGCCAACGCTCAAGGCTACGAGATGCAGCAAGGCACCTTTACCAATTCGGGCGAGTTTCAGACCAACGGCGCCCAGGGGATATTGATAGATAACCGATCAAAGAACAGTTTAGGCGCCTTGCCTCTTCCTACGTCTAACGGTTCTTTCTGGTTCTCGACGTCGGAGTATGGCCCATTCACAGAACTAACGATCAATGGAGGCGTCGGCACGGCTGGCTCCTTTGCCTACAGCTTTGATTTTGTTGATAGAAGTTCTCTTGATGCGGTTCTTACAGGATCTACGACTGTTTATTTTCATTCCGTAGACCCGGCTATTGGCCCATCGGATGGTCAAGTACTTATCTGGGATAACGCGAACAGTCAGTGGGAACCAGGAACAGTTGCAAGCAGTATTCAAACTGCAACTGACTTTAAGTTACAACCGGCCACGGGCACCGCTCCTGTTACTCGCACCGCAGCGAGTCAAACCAGCAACGTCCCGTCAGGTCAAGTTGGCACAAGTATTCAAACCTCTGGTTATACATATTGGAGCGTTGATCCCGAGGGCGACGAGAGCGGGACGATCCTCGACTATCTGTCAAACGTGGCATCCTTTCCGATTGACGTTGACATTAGCGGCACTGTTGTCACGGTCACAGGGATTCAAGACGATTCAGCAAGTCTATCAACTCCATACGTTCGGCTAGATCATCCGAACATAAGTCTAGTCAATGGCACAAGCTACACACTAAGTCTGGCCTCTGCCCCAACTTTGCCGCTACAGAACAATGACATCTTGCAGTGGGTCAGTGCTGACTCAGTGTTCAAGCCTGTTCAAATTATTAGTGGTATTGGAACTGACGGTAGTGTTAATACTACTGGTATCATTACTGCCTCAAGTTTTGTTGGTGATGGTTCTCTACTAACCAATCTTCCTTCAGGTACTTTTGATACCGGAATTACGACATCAATTTATGTTTCAGTTGGTAGTGGTATTGGAACTGCATCGGTCGAAGCAAACAACGACATCTTTATTGGGCCTGGAATTGCATACTCATTCCCAGCAACAGCAGGTAAGAGTTATGTTATTGAGTCTATTCAAGTAACAAATATCTATAATACAAATCTTTATTTCACATCAAGACATGACTTTGATGGTGGAGAAAATGTTCCAACATCACAAAGAGTTATAATTCCCTATCAAGGTGCAGCAGAACTCTTAGATCAACCAATCATTGCAAATCCATCAGACATTTTGAACTTCCAAGCATTTGCTGGAGTAGGAATAGATGCTACTGGTATTATTAATGGATTAGATTCCTTTATTGTTTATTCAGAAAAAACTGATACTGATTACATTGGAACCGGAGCAACAATTGTAACAACAGCAGGAACAGAACTCTTCACATCAACTACAAATCCATCAGTATTACAATCAATTCGTCTGTGTAATTATGATTTAGCAATTGATGTTGATGCATCAGTATCAATCTATCGAGGAGGAAGTGTTGGTGGTATTTTAACTACAGGTGTCAGACAAGGATACTTGGTGTATAATTTAACAATACCTAAAAACAGTGTGATTGAGATTTTAGAGAAACCAAAATATCTTGCAACAAATGATACGATTGTTGTTGGTGTTGCCGGAACTACACTCACTAATAGTCTTTCTGCTACTCTGTCAGGCAAATACATAGTATAGTATTATTGAGTTTTTTATGTGTCAATTGAAAGAAGGAGTTATTTTTCCTACTTCTTTTTACACTGCTGACATCTTTAATGATTATCAAAATCAAAAGTATAAAAACTTTTTGATTGATCTTTCAAAGAAAACAGACGGTGAAAAAAGAAGTAATCGTAATGGATGGCAGAGTGATACTTTATTGTGGAAAGAAAATGTTTTTAAACCACTTTTAGATGAGGCACTTAATGCCACTCGGATGATTGCTAAGAGTTTATCAAATAAAGAACCTCCTCAAATGGTTGTGAGAGCAATGTGGGGAAACATCAATCCAAAAGGTGGATTTAACTTTACTCATGTTCATCCTTCTGGATGGTTGAGTGGAGTATACTACATAGAATTACCTGAGGGAAATAATGAAATTGTTTTTCAGGATCCAAGATCTGCAAGAATGATGGACTTTCAGAGAAGTTCTTTAGTTAAAGATGAATACTTTTCACATTATCCAAAAGTAGGTGAGTTACTTTTATTTCCTTCTTGGTTGCCTCATTTTGTTTCACCTAATACATCAGATCAAAATCGAATTTCTATTTCATTTAATGTTGAGTTAATAGTATGAGTATCTTAATTGCAATGCCCTGTTATGGTGGATTGGTCAGTGATAAAACTGCAAAAGGATTATTTAATCTTGGTAAAAATTTAAGAACTGCTGGAGTTGATCATGGTCTTTTGACGATAGCAAATGAAAGCCTTGTGACTAGAGCAAGGTCAAGAATAGCAAACTTCTTTATGAATAATACAGAGTATGAAAGAATTTTGTTTATTGATGCTGACATTGGATTTCAACCAGAAGATGTATTTAATCTTTTGAAGTATGATAAAGACATTGTGTGTGGTGCTTATCCGATGAAAAGTATTCCACTTCGTTACAATTATAATTTCTCAGAACCAAGAGAAGAAGAAGGGGAATTGATTAAAATTGAAAACATTGGATTTGGTTTTTCTTTAATCAAAAGAAAAGTATTTGAAAGCATTCAGCAAAAACATGGTGAAGAACTGAAGTATTATCCACCAACAAACAATAGTTCAACACCACCAACTGAAAAAGAATATCATAATTCTTATCATTACTTCTTAGAAATAAGAAAAGACATGAGTTTTCTTCCAGAAGATTTCTCATTTTTTGAAAGAGCAAAGAGTGTTGGACATTCTTCTTGGTTAAATAGTAGTATAAGATTAGAACATGTAGGTTCTCACGTTTACTGCGAAGGATAACTAATGGTACGGGGAGTTTTCGGTCTCAATAAAGTTTATAAGAGGCAATACCAAAACATAAAGGACGACAACTTCGAAAGTTGGCCAGAGAGTGCTACTTATGGTTACTTTGGTGGTGGTTTTGCTCCACCTAATGTCTCCACAATCGAACGTCTTGATTTCTCTAATGAGACTACATCAGCACCAGGAAATAATTTACCTGAAGCAAGACGATTTTTAGCAGCAACCTCAAGTAGTTCTTATGGTTACTTTAGTGGTGGTTATGCTACAGGTAATGTCAACACAATCGACCGTCTTGATTTCTCAAATGAGACTACATCAGCACCAGGAAATAATTTATCTCAAACAAGATATTATTTAGCAACAGTCTCAAATAGTTCTTATGGTTACTTTGGTGGTGGTCGGGCTCCAGCTAATGTCTGCACAATCGAACGTCTTGATTTCTCAAATGAGACTTTATCATTACCAGGAAATAATTTATCTCAAGAAATATATGGATTAGCAGCAGTCTCAAGTAGTTCTTATGGTTACTTTGGTGGTGGTTTTGCTCCACCTCAGGTCGATACAATCGAACGTCTTGATTTCTCAAATGAGACTACATCATTACCAGGAAATAATTTATCTCAAGCAAGAACTAAGTTAGCAGCAGTCTCTAATAACTCTTATGGTTACTTTGGTGGTGGTAGTCCACTCGTCTGCACAATCGACCGTCTTGATTTCTCTAATGAGACTACATCAGCACCAGGAAATAATTTACCTGAAGCAAGAGATGAATTGGCAGCAGTCTCTAATTCCAATTATGGTTACTTTGGTGGTGGTTGGTCTCCACCTAATGTCGTCACAATCGACCGTCTTGATTTCTCAAATGAGACTTTATCATTACCAGGAAATAATTTATCTCAAGCAAGAGATGGTTTAGCAGCAGTCTCCGGAGGGGCATCATACCGAATAAGTGGTTCAAGAACTTATGGTTACTTTGGTGGTGGTTTTGCTCCACCTAATGTCTGCACAATCGAACGTCTTGATTTCTCAAATGAGACTTTATTAGATATAGGTGATTTATCTCAAGCAAGAAGTCTTTTAGCAGCAGTCTCAAGTAGTTCTTATGGTTACTTTGGTGGTGGTTTTACTCCAGCTAATGTCAACACAATCGACCGTCTTGATTTCTCTAATGAGACTACATCAGCACCAGGAAATAATTTACCTGAAGCAAGATTTGCATTAGCAGCAGTCTCAAGTAGTTCTTATGGTTACTTTGGTGGTGGTGCTGCTACAGATAATGTCAACACAATCGACCGTCTTGATTTCTCAAATGAGACTTTATCATTACCAGGAAATAATTTACCTCAAGCAAGAAATGCTTTAGCAGCAGTCTCAAATAGTTCTTATGGTTACTTTGGTGGTGGTATTGCTCCACCTTTTGTCTCCACAATCGACCGTCTTGATTTCTCAAATGAGACTTTATCATTACCAGGAAATGGTTTACCTCAAGCAAGACGATATTTAGCAGCAACCTCAAGCAGTTCTTATGGTTACTTTGGTGGTGGTTATAGTTTCCCTTATCGATCAACAATCGAACGTCTTGATTTCTCAAATGAGACTTTATTAGATATAGGTGATTTATCTCAAGCAACAAACCGATTAGCAGCAGTCTCAAGTAGTTCTTATGGTTACTTTGGTGGTGGTTTTGTTCCACCTAATGTCTCCACAATCGACCGTCTTGATTTCTCAAATGAGACTTTATCATTACCAGGAAATGGTTTACCTCAAGCAAGAAATAGTTTAGCAGCACTCTCAAACTGACACTAAATAATCAAAACTACACTATGAAAACATGAAGTCTGGAGCAACTGAAAGTTCTTTTTATCATCTTGCCCAACATTATAAATTTCCAGAAAATGTTGAAGTATCGAGAAGTATAGAAGAACTTATACAATCAAATAAGCAATACAAAATACTTTGGGCGCATGATAATTGTGACCAACCACAACTCTTAAGACTTCCAGAATTTGTATCACAGATTGATAGGATTGTTTGTGTATCAAACTGGGAAGCAGAACAATACATCAAATATAATCGAGCACCTGCAGATAAGATTACTGTAATTCATAATGGAATTACTGATGAGTTTAAACCTTATGATAAGAAATCAAAGACTGGTATTTTCTTTTCTGCTCCCCATAAAGGTATTGTTCCTCTTCCCAAAATCTGGAAACAAGTAATCAAAAATCATCCAGATGCAAAACTAAAAGTATTTTCATCTTATGATCTTTATGGTCAGGATCATGTAGAAAGAAATAAAATACAAGAGCACTTTGATGCGATAGAAGAACTGAAGTCTCTTCCTGGTGTGGAGTATTCAATTTGTATTGACAGAGAGGAACTTCTACCACACATTCAGGATGCCGCATTCTTTATTCATCCAAATGTCTGGGAGGAAACTTTCTGTGTTTCGATGGCAGAGGCAATGGCATGTGGATGCTATCCAATTACATCAGACATTGGAGCATTAAGAGAAGTTTCTTTTGATCGTGGTAAGTATGTTCCTATGTTGGGAGAGAACACCAGTTCTGGGTGGAAACCATCTCCAAAGTTTATCAATGAGTTTGCACAAGAAGTTTCAAGGTGCTTTGATTTCTTTGATAAGCAACCAGAAACTTTTTATGCCGCAACAAATGAATTATCATCGATTACTATAAAGAATTATAACTGGAAATACATTTCAGAACAGTGGAGTAATTTTATAGAACTTATCACGCAAAAGTAAAATTTGCTGATAAGGACAACAATACTAAATAAAGTATCAAGATTAAAAAAATTGGATAAGTATGTCTAACAATTATGAAGCAATTGCACTTGCATCATCTAAAGAAGTTTTAGATGATAAGAATGACTTTATGTTCAAGGTTCTGAATGAAGCAAATCGTTGGACTGAAAGTGAAGTAGAACTTGCACAAGGACGTTCAGATTTTCAAATTGAAAAGTTTATTGTTCATGACAACTTCACAATTCCATCTGCATTTAAGTCTGCACTAATCAATCGTAAGAGTGCTGCAGAAGGTCTACTATCAAGAGTTATTCAGGCAAAGAAAGAAGCAAGAGAGTTTCATTATAAGTGGGAAGGAAAGGATAAGACGCAACCAATCTGGTGGAAAACCCGTGATGGGGGAGAAGAATTATGTTGGTATGACATTGATGAGTTTCATTTCCATCGTATGCTTGAAGGACTTAATCATGGATTTAAAGCATCAGTTCAAGAACTTGAGTGTTTTGATAAATTGATTAGTCGTCTGATTGAATTGAATGATGGTAAGTTAGTAAGTAAAGAACAATTTGATGCCGATCAACCAGATTATTGGGAACGCAGACTTGCAAATCAATCTCTGGATGATTTGTTTGCGGCAAGAACTGGTGTGAATGCAGGTAACATTCGTTCGATGAGAAGAGCAAGTGCTCCTACAGTATTACCTAATGATGTAAATAGAACTAAAGGTTCATTTGGTGATCCAACCAATCCTCTTGATTTTCTGAATAGTCTTCAAGAAAGTGTAACTGCTGGTATCTCAGAAATTACTGGTATGGATCAAAAAATTCTTTCATCTATTGAGGATGAAGAAAAGAAGCAACTTAATGGATCATTATTCAACCAAGAATTAAAACAGTAAAATCTTATGGCATTCATAGGAGACGTATTTGGACTCAATTCCATTTATGATAGGCAAGTAGAGAATGTAGATAATAACAACTTCGAAAGTTGGCCAGAGAGTGCTACTTATGGTTACTTTGGTGGTGGTGGTGGTCCAACTACTGTCTCCACAATCGACCGTCTTGATTTCTCAAATGAGACTTTATCATTACCAGGAAATAATTTACCTCAAGCAAGACGACGTTTAGCAGCACTCTCAAGTAGTTCTTATGGTTACTTTGGTGGTGGTGGTCCACCTTTTGTCTGCACAATCGACCGTCTTGATTTCTCAAATGAGACTTTATCAGCACCAGGAAATGGTTTATCTCAAGCAAGAGAACTATTAGCAGCAGTCTCAAGTAGTTCTTATGGTTACTTTGGTGGTGGTACTGCTCCACCTAATGTCTGCACAATCGACCGTCTTGATTTCTCAAATGAAACTTTATCATTACCAGGAAATAATTTACCTCAAGCAAGAAGTTATTTAGCAGCAACCTCAAGTAGTTCTTATGGTTACTTTGGTGGTGGTTTTGCTCCACCTCAGGTCTCCACAATCGACCGTCTTGATTTCTCAAATGAGACTTTATCATTACCAGGAAATAATTTATCTCAAGCAAGATATGGATTAGCAGCACTCTCAAGTAGTTCTTATGGTTACTTTAGTGGTGGTTTTGCTTCAACTAGTGTCTGCACAATCGACCGTCTTGATTTCTCTAATGAGACTACATCAGCACCAGGAAATAATTTACCTCAAGCAAGACGATTTTTAGCAGCAACCTCAAGCAGTTCTTATGGTTACTTTGGTGGTGGTTTTGTTCCATCTTATGTCTGCACAATCGAACGTCTTGATTTCTCAAATGAGACTTTATCATTACCAGGAAATAATTTATCTCAAGCAAGAGATGGTTTAGCAGCAGTCTCCGGAGGAGCATCATACCGAATAAGTGGTTCAAGAACTTATGGTTACTTTGGTGGTGGTTTTGCTCCACCTAATGTCTCCACAATCGACCGTCTTGATTTCTCAAATGAGACTTTATTAAATATAGGTGATTTATCTCAAGCAAGAAACCGATTAGCAGCAGTCTCAAATAATTCTTATGGTTACTTTGGTGGTGGTGATTTCACTCCACCTTTCACTATCGTCAACACAATCGACCGTCTTGATTTCTCTAATGAGACTACATCAGCACCAGGAAATAATTTACCTCAAGCAAGAAGTGGTTCAGCAACAGTCTCTAATTCCAATTATGGTTACTTTGGTGGTGGTTTTCTTCCAGGTATTGTCAGCACAATCGACCGTCTTGATTTCTCTAATGAGACTACATCAGCACCAGGAAATGGTTTATCTCAAGCAATAAGTGGTTTAGCAGCAGTCTCTAATTCCAATTATGGTTACTTTGGTGGTGGTGCTACTCCACCTCGTGTTTGCACCATCGACCGTTTAGATTTTTCTAATGAGACTGTATCAGCACCAGGCAATGATTTAACACAAGCAAAATTTGATTTAGCGGCAGTCTCTAATTCCAATTATGGTTACTTTGGTGGTGGTAATGCTCCACCTATTGTTTGCACCATTGACCGTTTAGATTTTTCTAATGAAACTGTATCAGCACCAGGTAATGATTTAACACAAGCAAGACAAGGTTTAGCAGCAGTCTCTAATTCCAATTATGGTTACTTTGGTGGTGGTGGCGCCACTCCACCTACTGTTTGCACCATTGACCGTTTAGATTTTTCTAATGAAACTGTATCAGCACCAGGAAATAATTTAACACAAGCAAGAAGTATTTTAGCAGCAGTCTCTAACTAACTTATGAAACAATTTTATTTTATGTCTGGTCTTCCAAGATCAGGTTCGACTTTATTAACTGCATTACTTAATCAGAACCCAGAGATACACGCATCTACAAACTCACCTTTGTTAGATACAATTCATTATACTGAAGAGTATCTCTTATACAATTCAGAACAATACAAAGCAACACCTAATCCTGAAGGTGCTCATAAGGTATTATCTTCTATACCTTATAATTATTATTTCAATACTTCTCAGAACATTATTATTGATAAGTCAAGAGGTTGGGTCAATCAAATACAACACATTCAGGACTACATCACAACTGAACCAAAAATTATCTGTCCCGTAAGAAACATTCAGGACATTTTATCTTCATTTTTAAATCTGATTTATAAGTCAAATACTACATCATTTATTGATGAAGGTCTTATAAGAAATGACATAGAAATCTCAAATGATAATCGTTCTGATTATCTAATGTCTTCTCAAGGTATCATAGGTCAATCTTATAATGCTCTTTTAGAATGTTATAAGAAAGGAAATAATCAATACTTATTACTTGTTGATTACGATGATTTAGTAAAAAATCCTCAACAAGAACTCAATCGAATTTATGAGTTTCTAAATCTACCTTATTACTCTCATAGTTTTGATGATGTCACTACAAAACAAGATGAGAATGATGAGGTTTATAAGTTAGAGAAGATGCATGATGTCAGAAATAAGGTAGAAAAGATACATCGTGATAATACAAAGTATCTTTCGGAGAATATTATGAATAAATATAATCATATGGAGTTCTGGAAAAAACAAAGAACTCAAAGATATACCATCTTCGGATTATAAATGCCAATATTTTCTCTTAATGAAGTTAGAACAGAACAAGTAAAAAATATTGCGAACGACAACTTCGAAAGTTGGCCAGAGAGTGCTACTTATGGTTACTTTGGTGGAGGAGATGATGGTACTGATCTAAGTACTATAAACAGACTTGATTATCAGGTCGAAGTTGTTTCGGATCCAGGTAATTCTAAAATATCTGTATCTGCAAGAAATCTTAGTTCTGTTCAAACAAGTTTATATGGATTTTATGTAGGTGGAAGAAGGGAATCTCCTCAAGTTTTTTATAGTCAAGTAGATCGTTTGGATTTTTCTACTGAGGTTGTGTCTGATCCAGGAACTAAACTTCCTTCTACTAGAGAATCCATGGGATCATGTGAAAATAATTCCTATGGATATTTTGCTGGTGGAAGGAATTCACTCTATAAATCCAACATAGATCGAATTGATTTTATTACCGAAACTTGTGTGCCTAGTCCAATTGGAAGTTTGCCGGGAAATAATGCATTTAATTCTGGATTGCAAACAAATGATTATGGATATTTTGCTGGTGGATTGATTTCACCACCAATAATTAGATTTGACGACATTTTTCGTCTCCAATTTTCAAATGAAACTGTATCTACTTTAACTGCAGTACTCAATAATAATATTTCGGGAACATATACTACTCAATGCCCTCAGTATGGATACATTGCGGGAGGAAATAGAAATTATTTTCCTGATATATATGACTCTAACATACAACGTTTAGATTTTTCTAATGAAACTGTGCAATTGATCTCCAATAAAATTTTTGGAGAGTTTGGTTATGGTGGATATAGTAGCAGCAATACTTATGGTTATATGTTTTGTGGAATTAATGATCTTCCTGGATCAAGTACTACGTCCACAATGTCTCGTATCAATTTCAGTAATGAGACAGTTGCAACAGTATCTCCCTTTTCTTTTAGTGGATATGGAATGAAAAGAGGTTTATCAGGAGGACAATCACAAAGACCAAAAGGTTCAAGAACTTATGGTTACTTTGGTGGTGGTTCTCCGGGTCCAACTAGGGTCTCCACAATCGACCGTCTTGATTTCTCAAATGAGACTTTATCAGCACCAGGAAATAATTTATCTCAAGCAAGAAACCGATTAGCAACAGTCTCAAGTAGTTCTTATGGTTACTTTGGTGGTGGTTTTGCTCCACCTAATGTCAACACAATCGACCGTCTTGATTTCTCAAATGAGACTACATCAGCACCAGGAAATAATTTATCTCAAGCAAGAAGTCTTTTAGCAGCAGTCTCAAGTAGTTCTTATGGTTACTTTGGTGGTGGTTTTGCTCCACCTAATGTCAACACAATCGACCGTCTTGATTTCTCAAATGAGACTACATCAGCACCAGGAAATAATTTATCTCAAGCAAGACGAGGTTTAGCAGCACTCTCAAGTAGTTCTTATGGTTACTTTGGTGGTGGTGGTCCACCTAATGTCTCCACAATCGAACGTCTTGATTTCTCTAATGAGACTTTATCATTACCAGGAAATAATTTATCTCAAGCAAGAAGTGGTTCAGCAGCACTCTCAAACTGACACTAAATAAAAATAATTAGATTATTATTTTATGAATGATATACTTAGAAATGTTTTGATTCAACCAAAAGTTGTATCAAAAGAAGGAATTAATTTCTTATTGAATCATGCAAAGATTGCACCCAAAGATAAGATGGGTGTATTTGATGGAGAGAAAGCAAATGAAAATAAACAAGATCATCCATCAAAGATTGATTTAAATGTAAGAAATGTAGACTGCTCTGACATCTCAAAAATTATTGAAGAAGTCAAAGAACTTTATGACAACATAGTTCATCATGTAATCAATCCATTTTATGAGTTTCAAATAAGAGATAGTGAACTCCCTCAGTTGCTTGTATACGAACCAGGAGGGCACTATAAACCTCATTATGATGCCGTATCAAGGTGGAAGAACCCTGATGGTTCTATCATCTGGAAGAAGTCTGTAGAGAGGGATTTATCAACTATTCTTTTTTTAAATGATGACTTTGATGGTGGAGAATTTGTATTCCCAGACCTTAGAGTTCGTATTAAACCAGAACCAGGATTGTTAGTTGCTTTTCCCTCATCACAGTTTTATCTTCATACAGTAGAACCAGTGATCTCAGGAACTCGTTATGCAATGGTAAACTGGATGACTGTTCAAGGTATGCCTACAAAAAAAGAGATTGATAAAGAGATAGAAGATAAATACAACATAAAGGTGTACTAATAAAAATGTCTCAATTAATCAAACATTTTTTAATGGATAGAGATAGTGGAGAATGGATAAAAGGTCAGATAAGAGGATACGTATTTCCAAAATTAAAAAATTTGGAAGTTGTTCATCGTTTAACTGATGAGAATGGAGATCATATTTGCTTATCAAGAGTTCCAGAGTATTTTGAGTATTCAAAAACTGTAACACCAAGTGTCTTGACTGAATATCAAAATGACTCAAATATTACAGTAGTAAGTTCCACAGAAAGGCAGGTTGAAGAACCTATTTTAGGAGAAGAAACTGGAGAACCAACAGGTGAAACAACCACAGTAACTTTGCATGATGTAACTTATAGAGAAACATATACTATTGTAGTAAATGATGGACTCAAAATTTTAACTCAGGAAGAATGGGACACTGAGATTTCTAATTATGATGCAAGACAAACTGAAAAAAGATATGGTGAAATAAGAATAATTAGAGATGAAGTTTTGAAAGAGACTGATTGGATTGTTACAAAAACAATAGAGGATGGAAATGTCTTAACCGATGAGTTTAAAAATTGGAGAACTACTCTAAGAGATTTACCATCTGTGGGAATTACAACAGATGTTTTCCCTGCTTCTCCATCTTCAGTGGAAGTTGATGCAAATATAACTAAAGATTATTCTCAAAAATTAAGATCTATTGTATTAATTAATGATACTCTTCCTGCATTACCGGAAGAGGATTTAGGTGTTGAGTAATTCTAAACACTTTTGGTTCTTATCATAAGCATAGTCCGCATAAGAACCATTCTTTCTTACATAATGCAAGAAGAGTTGCATAAATCGATCATTCTTATGAGTTCTTAATGGACTTCTCCAGTGAGGAACAATAGTACCTAAGTATGCAAGACCATCACCAACAGGTGTTATAACTTCTCTTCGTTTTCCTGTAAGGTCTTTCATTTTAATAGGCCATTCTGCATCACCAGAAATATTCATAGTCACTGAGACTTCACAAGAAGGTCTATCAGTATGACAATTCATCCATCCTTTATTATGATAAGTTGTAGAAAACCAATAAGAAGGAATGAGTTCTTCTCCTAATACTTCTTCAAGAATTGGTTTCACTCTATGAACTACAAAGGCAGATGATGGTGGTGCATAACAAGTTAATACTCTTCCTCTTTCTTTATCCCAATGACCTTCTAAAGAACCTAAGTCACTCATAGCACCACAAAGATTTTGATACTTAATTTGTATTGCTTCTTCTCTACTGATGATCTCAGGTAAATAGTGCCAACCTTTCTTACTAAAAGAACTCATAATTATTTTTATCTTATCTTATTATATATCTATACATCATTCATTAACCCTAACAAAGGTATTCTACTCATTTTTGGCACTTCTGTCAAGGTATGGTATAATATATAAAGGAAAAAAAATAATATGAATTTTAAAGTTTACACAAAAGAAAATTGTCCTCATTGCTATAAGATTAAACAAGTTCTAGAGTTGACAGGGACACAGTTTGTATCTTATAATCTTGAAGAGGACTTTACACGAGAAGAATTTTATGCTAAATTTGGTAGGGGTTCTACCTTTCCGCAGGTAGTATGTGACGATAAAAAATTAGGAGGATGCATTGACACAATCAAATTCCTCAGAGAACAACGAGTCATCAAGTCTTAACATAAATAAAAATGAAGACCACATAAATCGTGGTGTTGAATTCTTGCTCAATGGAGGTAAGAGAAAGCAAACAAGACCATTTCACATTATGTTTGAAAAAATGGTTTGCTTTCTGAGATGGAAAGTAAATATTCATTTTGAGTTTTCCATCAAGACATCCCGGAGTAAGAAAAATGTTATCAGTTAGTTTAGTATTTGGTTCATTTCTGACTATTTTATTTCTCATGATGGGTTTGATGATTGGTTGGACTGCCAGAGAATACATGATGAACTATAGAGAGGCACCGAGATATCATCCTGAGATGTTTGATGAGCAAGGAAATTTAATTCCGGATGAAGTAATCGCATTTAATTTTGAAAACTATGACGACAGCAACGAAGAAGAAAACGACAACGACTAAGGCAGTATCATTAGAACTTCCAAAGAATCCATTTGTTTTTGAGGTTTTGGATCTTGTTTCCAAACAGAGAAGCAAGGCAAAGAAGATTGAAGTTCTGAAGAAGTATGAGCATACTTCTTTGAAGGCAACATTAATTTGGAACTTTGATGAAAGTATAATTTCTATGCTTCCTGAAGGTGAGGTTCCATATTCTGGATTTGAGGATCAGGCATCATCAAATGGAACTCTGACCACTAAAATCACAGAAGAAGTTCGTAGAATGCATGAAATGGATTCATTTTCTATGGGTTCAAGTGATAAGAACGGACACACCACAATTCGTAG
>Ga0307488_10002689_pt1 | contig 14988 bp, 15 predicted proteins | sample SB02metaG_FD_202248 | JGI IMG/M metagenome (GOLD analysis project Ga0307488, IMG submission 202248) | Sea-ice brine microbial communities from Beaufort Sea near Barrow, Alaska, United States - SB 0.2 | ecosystem: Environmental > Aquatic > Marine > Coastal | place: USA: Alaska | collected... | reverse complement strand
TTTACAGCCATATACTACAGTAGCACTTACTAGCGACAACAGAGCCTTTAAATATGGTGATGGAGTTTTTGAAACTTTAAAGATTGTCAATTCCAAAATTATTTTTTTTGAGGAGCATTATTTTAGATTAATGGCATCTATGCGTATGATTCGTATGGAAATACCTATGGACTTTACGCAAGAAAATTTAGAAAAAGAAATTATTAAGACTGCCAATGCACAAGGTTTAATCGATTCTTCACGGGTTCGGTTGACAGTTTTTAGAAAAGATGGTGGAAAATACTTCCCTTTGACTAATGAAATCGACTATGTAATAGAAGTAACTGAATTAATTGTAAAACCTAAAAGTGAGTATATAGTTGATCTTTTTAAAGATCACTATGTACATTCAGGGATTTTATCAACGATTAAATCTACCAATCGAATTTTAAACGTTGTTTCTAGTATTTATGCAACTGAAAATGAATTGGACTCTTGTATTTTCCTGAATGAAAAAAAACAAATTGTTGAAGTTATCCATGGGAATATTTTTTTAGTAAAAGGAACTGAAATTATTACTCCATCTATTACGGAAGGTTGCATAAAAGGTGTTATTAGAAATAAGTTAATTCAGATTCTAAAGAAGAATCCGACGTATTCAACTGTAGAACGAGAGATTTCACCATTTGAATTGCAAAAAGCAGATGAATTATTCATCACCAATAGCATCATAGATATCCAGTCTGTAACTAATTATCGAAAAAAAATATATAAAACGGAAATAGGTGAAGAAATGCGAGCTCTATTGGAGAAAGAGTACGTTTAATTCAATGCTGGATTTTTAGGAGCATTTGCCCAAATCTGATAGTCACCACCTAATTCCATTAACTTATTTTTCCAGATGGAAGAATTAGTTGTTAAAATATTAGAATAACTATTTTCAATGACCAGCCAAGAATCTTCAGTTAATTCTTCTGATAATTGATTTTCACTCCAGCCTGAATAACCTAGAAAAAAACGAATATCTTTAGTAGAAATAACTTTGTCGACTAGTAGTTTAGTGACGCTATTAAAATTACCTCCCCAATATATTCCTTTTGTAATTTCAATACTTTCTGGAATAAGGTCTGGAACAGTATGAATGAAATATAAATTCTCTTGAGATACAGGACCTCCTTTATATATTGTAAAATCACAATCAATTTCTGGGACAAGGTCACTTACTTTATATTTCATAGGTTTATTCATTATAAACCCAATACTTCCAGATATACTACTATGCTCAGTTATTAAAACTACAGATCTATTGAAAGAACGATCATTCAGTATTGATGGCTCTGCAATAAGTAATCTTCCTTTTGTAGGTTTTAAATCTAGCATTTTAATAAGTTTACTTGTTAAATGTAGATAAAATAATTGGATAAAAAAACTCTCTTACCAAAGAGACTCTATAAGAACCACTTAGTAAGAGAGTTTAAATAAATAATAAATCTTTAAAATTGATTTTATTAGTTAACTGAACTACTCAATCCAGCACCTGCTTTAAACTTTACTACATTTTTAGCTTTAATTTGGATTGCAGCTCCAGTTTGAGGATTTCTACCCGTTCTAGCTGCTCTATTTGAGATAGACCATGTTCCCCATCCTACTAGTGAAACTTTTCCTCCTTTTTTAAGAGTACTAGTTACATTTGCTGTTAAAGAATCTAATGCTGTTTTTGCTGCTACTTTAGAAATTCCTGCATCTGATGCCATTGCATCAACTAAATCTGATTTGTTCATAATTTTAAATTTAATTTATTGGTTAAATAATTAATTGCTTCTAATAAGCCTAACAAATATAGAAGGAATAAGGGTTTATGCAAATTTTTGGGTAAAAAAACACTTAATTTGTTAATAAATGTGTTAAAAATGTTAATAACCATGGCCATTTTATGCTTAAAATGAACAACCCTATATATAATAAGGGATTCAGAGCATTTTTGAATTTGGATGAAATGTATACCCATTTAATAAACTTTTCGAATCCATTTTTTTCTTTCCAGCGAGTTTTATACTGTCTATAATAAGGTAGCCATCTTTCGTTGCAATTTTCAATTCTTTTTTGGTCGAAACAATAATTCCAACAGCTAATTTATGCTTAGAGTATTCCTTTCTTACATCATATATTTTTACATTGATTTCTTCATCTTGATTTTGTAAAGTAGTCCAAGCAGCAGGATAAGGGTTTAGTCCTCTTATTTTATTATAAATAGTAATAAGGTCATCTGACCAATCTATTTCACAAGTCTCTGTATGAATTTTAGGTGCTGATTTTTCCTCTTTGGAAGGTTGCTTATAAGTCTTGACCTTTCTATTAGCAATCAAATCAATCGTTTTATTGACCAACTCAGAACCAAGGTTCATAAGTGTATTATGTAAGTCACCTAAGGTTTCATCAGATTTAATTTCAGTTTCTGATTGTAAGATGATTTCTCCAGTATCAATTTTATCATCAATGAAGAATGTTGTTACGCCGGTTTTAGTTTCACCATTAATGATTGCCCAATTTATGGGTGCAGCTCCTCTATATTCAGGAAGTAGAGAAGCATGGAGATTAAAGGTTCCATAATCCGGCATATCCCATACCACTTTCGGTAACATTCTGAATGCAACTATAATTTGAAGATTTGCTTTTAATTCAGCCAACTCTTCAATAAATATTTCGTTTTTTAAATTGGTAGGTTGTAAAACAGGCAAATTATTTTCTAGAGCAAACTTTTTCACTGCAGATTGATTCATTTTACGTCCACGACCAGAAGGCTTGTCAGGAGCTGTAATAACACCTACAACATTTATTTTCTCTTCTAAAAGTCCTTTTAAGATTGCTACTGCAAACTCTGGAGTTCCCATAAAGACGACACGTAATTCCCTATTCAATTTTATTGATTTTATATTTATTATGCGAAGTTACGGTTAAAATATTTTTTTCTAAAAGTAATTGTAGATTAAATAGAACTTTATCTTTTGGCTGCTTAAAATGACTGATGATCTCTTTAGAAGATATCGAATTGCAATTATGTAATAGGTCTATTATTTCTTTTGAAAGATCTTCTGTGGAAGTGTTTTTATTTTTATTAGAAATACAGACATCACAGATTTCACAATTACTCGTATCTGATTCATTAAAATAGGCGAGAAGTTGCTTACTTCTACATATAGTAACATCTTCTATAAATTCAATCAATCGATTTACCTTAAATAATTTTAATTCATTCCGCTTAATTACATTTCTTGAAATATGATTTATAGTAATGTTGTCTTCCCTTGGAACCAAAAACTTTATTTGAGTGTTATTATTAGAGCCATGATATGAAACTAGTTGATGAGAATGAAACAGTCTCAATGAACTTATGATTTCTTTTAAAGAAATTTTCAACTGAGTTGATATATAATTCTCATTGATTGTTTTAAATGCGTCAAAAACCCCTCCATAGGTCCTTAATAATAATGTGATTAAATCTTTTTCAGAAGGATTGCTATCCATATATGTAAAGATTTCATTGTTAGAAACAATAAACTTTAGTTTTGATTTTCGATAAAAGCTTTCATTTAAAGAAATAATATGTTCTCTATCCAATACCTTGATTGCATTGTGAGTTTTTACAATGGGAATTTTATAATGATTGCAAAAATCAGTCAAATTAAAATCATAAATTTTGTCTAATAATTCACCATACGAAATCTGATAATAGTGATTTAGGTGAATATATACGCTCTTAACAAATTCAATTTTAGGCAATGTTTTTTTAGTTAGCATCTGTGTATCATAGACATCAGCTTTATTTTTAAGAACTACTGAAAAGGCTTTTTTTCCATCTCTTCCGGCACGACCAGCTTCTTGCATATAATTTTCGATAGAAAGAGGAATATTCACATGAATTACAGCTTTCACATTAGGCTTGTCAATTCCCATCCCAAAAGCATTGGTTGCAACAATAATTGGTTTTTTATCTTCCAGCCATTCATCATAAGATTTCATTTTATCAACATAATTCATTCCTCCATGGAAGAATGTTGATTGATAATTTAAAGAATTGAGTTGGTTTGATAACTCAACAGTTTGCCTTCTAGAATTGGTATAGATAATTTTAGAACCTTTAATTTTTTTAAGGATCTGTTCGATTTTATAAAGTTTGTCTTCAACTTCAAAAATTTGATACGCGAGATTTGACCTGAAAAAAGATTTTTTAACAATTTTTGGACTTTCTAGGTTTAGATTAGTAATAATATCTTCCACAACTTTTTCCGTAGCAGATGCAGTAAGAGCAATTATAGGCGCTTTAGGATGAATTGTTCTAAGTATATTGATATTTAAAAATGAAGGGCGGAAATCGTGTCCCCATTCAGAGATGCAATGTGCTTCATCAATAGCAATAAGCTGAACGTTGAGTTGTTTTATTTTCTCTTGTATAAATTCAGATTGAATTTTTTCAGGAGATAAGTATAAAAATTTATAATTTCCAAATTGTAAGTTGTCAAAAGCATTGACAATCTCATCTTCTGATAATTGTGAAGTCAATGCAATTGCCTTTATATTTCTCTTTTTAAGATTGTTAACTTGATCATTCATCAATGATATAAGAGGAGAAATAACAATACAAGTACCTTCTTTAAGTAACGCTGGAATTTGAAAACATATTGATTTCCCACCGCTTGTAGGAAGTAATGCGATAGTATCATGCCCGTCAATTACATGATTAATTATTTTTTCCTGTGGATCAATGAAACTTGTGAACCCCCAATATTTTTCAAGTATGGATGCGGGAGTTTCCATAGATTTATAAAGATTCTAAAATATAGTCAGTACGTTCTTTTACAGTGCCGAATGGGACTTCTATAATTGTATAACCAAAATTTTCATAGATTTTTCTCAATGCAAAATGAATTTCAACAGATTCTTTATAACTTTCAAATCGTTCATTATCAGAAACATAAATATCTTCCCATGGAGGTAGTAAAAATATTTTGGTATACATATTTTCTTTACAAGCATCAGTAAAAATTGCATTGTAAGATTGCTGAAAGTAATCCATATAGCCAAGCACATCAGCAACACCTCTGTCAAAAAAAACAATCTTGTCTTCTAAGTTGTTAGAATCTTTAAATTGATTAATTCTACCATTTAAAAGTTTTAAATTAAAGCCTAATGAGTCATTTACTTTTGCAATAGGATTGGTAGATAAATCTTCAAGATTACCTTCATTTTTAGCCTCTAAAGTTAATTCACGAATGACTTCTTGATAACAAAAGTAATTTCGCTTATCAAGTTCTTTAATAATAGATGTCTTTCCAGTTCCGGGACCTCCTGTTATGACTATTTTTTCTTGCATGTTACAAAAATAAGCTATTGAGAATTGTTTTTATATTTTCTTCAAATTTACCAATTATAAATGTAATTTTGTATTTGATTTAATAGAAACATAGTTATAATATTTCTATTTAAATAGTATAACATAAAGTGTATGAGTGATAAAAATGATTTTTACGAAAAATTAAAAGAAAGACTTGATGCAACAACAACCTTTCCTTCAAAATATTTATATAAATTTATCGTTCCAGCTGATGATTTGAAAGTTAAAGAGATAGAATCAATTTTTAATTATGGTGGAGCAATAATAGATACAAAGTCTTCTAAAAAAGGCAAGTATACAAGCGTTTCTATATTGATTGAAATGCAAAACTCTGATGAAATAATCTCTAAATATAAATCGGCAGAAAAAGTTGAAGGTATTATTTCTTTATAATTTTTTTAACAGATATACTTATAAATAAAGAATAAATTGCGCACTAACTTTAAATTATTAATTGCTTGAATATTTATTTTCATACTCAAAAAAAAACAATGACTTTTAAAAACATTCTGTTCTTTCTTTTTACATTCTTATCTATTCAATCCTACGGACAAGAAAGTGATAAAGTTCTTTTTACAATAGGAGATGATGAAATTTATGTTTCGGAATTTTTAAGCGTTTATAATAAAAATATTGATATTGTAAAAGATGAAAATCAAAAAGATATTAATAACTACTTGGATCTATTTGTCAATTATAAGTTAAAAATAAAGCAGGCCTACGATTTAAAATTAGATACCATTCAATCTTATCAATCTGAATTAAAAAGTTATCGAAAACAATTAATGGAACCTTATTTAAGGGATCATACGATTCTTGAAAAATTGGTTAAAGAAGCTTATGACAGAAGTCTACTTGAAATAAATGCGAGTCATATACTTGTAAAAGTAAATGCTAAATCTTCCGCTAGTGATACTTTAAAGGCATTTAATAAGATTACAGATGCTCGGAATAAAATAATAAATGGTGCAGATTTTGTTGAAATCGCTAAAACTTATTCTGATGATCCTTCTGTAAAGGAGAATGATGGAAATTTAGGATATTTTTCTGCTTTTAACATGGTTTATACTTTTGAGAGTATTGCTTTTAATACTCCATTAAATAGTGTTTCACAACCTTTTAAAACGAGATTTGGTTATCATATTATCAAAGTATATGATATTCGAAAAGCTAAGGGAGAGATTGAAGCTTCTCATATCATGATTAAAGATGATTCGATTGAGTCTATTGAGAAAATAAATTCAATTTATAAGCAATTGAATGACGGTGAAGATTTTGTTTTTCTTGCCAAAAACGTTTCTGAAGATACTTTTTCTGCTAAACAAGAAGGTTCTTTGGGAAGGTTTGGAACTGGGAAAATGGTAAAAGAATTTGAAGAAGTAGCGTTCTCATTAGAAAAAATAGGAGACTATTCTAAACCTTTTAAATCAAAATTTGGTTGGCATATTATTAGGTTGGATGCTACATTTCCAATTGAGAGTTATGATGTTGTAAAAGAGAAACTTACAGCCAAAGTAAGAAGAGGAAATAGGTCTAATTTTATTAATAATTCAATTGTCCATAAACTAAAGGATCAGTACGAAATTAAGGTTGATGAGTTAATTTTAGAACAATTAAATACGAATACATATTCTCTGAATAAAGAGTCCTTAAATGTATTGTTAACAGTCCAAGATGAAAATAGTACTATACAAGATTTTTTTCAATTTTTAAATAATAGAGAGGTTACTAAACCATTGTTTGAAGCGTTTAAAGACAAAGTTGTATTGGATTATTATAAGAATAATATTGATAGCGAAAATAAAGAATTTGGATCTCTATATAGCGAGTATAAGGATGGTTTATTATTATTTGAATTAATGCAAAGCCGTATTTGGGAGAAATCTAAAGATACGTTGGCTCTTAAAAATTATTATACGGATAATTTATTGAACTATAATTCTGATAAAAGTATAGTAGGAACAATAGTTGTAAGTCCTAATAAAAAAACTGCGAAACTTCTCAGAAAGCAATTTGGAAAGAATAAGTCTATAGAAGATGTCAAAATCTTTGTACAAAATATAGATGCATCAAGTGTGATACTAAAATCAGGAATATTTACAGAAAATAATGAGTTGCTTCCATCTGAGTATACGCTTGCGAAAGGTATTTCAAAAATATATGAAGTGAAAGGTAAATTTATTTTTGTGAAGTCTGATGAAGTTGTATTAGCAAAACAGCAAGAATTTAAAAAAATTAAAGGGAAGGTAATCAGTGATTATCAAGATTATTTAGAAAAAGAATGGATTCAGGACTTACGTGAAACTTACACAGTACATATTAATGATTCGGTTGTCGAGGCCATAATTAGCAAACATAGCAAGTTGTAGATGAGAAATGCGATTTACATAGTTATATTTTTATTGATAGTCTCTTGTGAGTATATGCCTACAATTAAGGAGAAAATTAGTGAGACACCTCCTATTGCTAGAGTTAACGACATATTTTTATTTAAAGAAGACGTTCAAGACCTTTTTAAATCAAATGTCTCTGAACAAGATAGTATCCTTATTATTAAAAATTATATTGATTCTTGGGCAAAACAGCAATTGCTATTGTATCAAGCCGAAATTAATCTAGAAATCGAGTCGCTAGGATTTGAAAAATTAGTAGAAGATTATAGATCGACTTTATACATCAATGCTTATAAAGAAGCACTCGTTTCTAATAAATTGGACACAATTGTTTCAGATACACAAGTAAAACAGTTTTATTTATCAAGTTATGAAAATTTCAAACTCAATGAAGAACTTGTTCAGTTAAAATATATTCATTTTAATAACAATAGAAGTGACGAAAAGAAGTTAATTAAATTGTTTAAATCAAAGAAGAATGAAGATATTGAGGAACTTGAATCCATGCAACTTGAGTTTATATCATATAATTTTAACGATTCAATTTGGGTGAATTATAATGAGGTTTTCAATAAGATTGATGTTTTAAAAGACGTCCCTAAAAATGTTGTTTTAAAAAAATTAAAATTTATTCAAAAAGAAGACTCATTAGGATTATATTTGATAACTGTAAAAGACGTTTTATTGAGGAATGATACAGCGCCAATAAGTTATATCACTCCAACTATAAAGCAGATTATCTTGCAGAAAAGAAAATTAGAATTATCAAGAAAAATAGAAATAGATTTATTAAATGATGCGATTAAAAATGAAAATTTTGAAAAATATAAATATGATTAAAAAAGTAGTATTAGTAGCAATATATATTGTTGGAATTAATGGTTTTTCTCAAGAAAGAGTTAAGGTTGATGGTGTTGCTGTTGTCGTAGGTAAGAATATCGTGCTTGATTCAGACATAGCGAAATTTAAACTAGAAGTTGAGCAGAGAAGTGAAGGGAAAATTCAGATTTCTGATTGTGAAATGCTTGAGGAAATAATGACACAAAAGTTGTTATCACATCATGCTGTAATTGATAGTATTGTTGTTACTGATGATGAGGTTGAGAAGCAAGTTGATCGAGTTTTAGGATCTTTTACACAACAATTGGGAACCATAGATAAAGTCATTGAGTTTTATGGATTTAATGACGAGGATGATCTTCGTAAAGAACTTTCTGATGTCCAAAAAGAACAAATGCTTACTCAACGTGAAAGAACAAGTATCGTTGAAAATGTAGAAGTTACTCCAGATGAGGTTCGTACTTACTTTAATAATTTAAAAGAAGAAGGAAGCTTACCAGAATTGGGTGCAGAAATTGAATTATCTCAGATTGTTATTTATGCTCAACCAAGCGAAGAAGAGAATAAAAGAATAATTGATAAGCTGACTAAAATAAAAGAAGATGTAGAGGCAGGTTCTAGCATGCAGATGAAAGCGCTTTTAAATTCAGATGATCCTTCAGTATCAGGAACTGGTCCAGGATCAGGAGGGTTCTATTCAATTACTCGTGAAACTGGATTTGTGAAAGAATTTAAAGAAGTTGCTTTTAGTATGGATGCAGGGGAAGTATCAGAACCTTTTAAAACACAATTTGGTTATCATATTATCCAAGTAGAAAAAATAAAAGGACAACAGATTGATATTCGTCATATTTTAATTCAACCAGAAATAGATGAGGATAAATTATTGGATGCAAAAAGCACTCTTGAAAAAGTAAAAAAAGATATAGCTGAAGGAGTTTTGACGTTTGAAGATGCAGTAAAAGAATATTCTGAAGAGGAAGCTACTAGAACCAATAAAGGAGTTATTGTAAATCCAGCTACTGGAGATTCACATTTTGAATTGACACGTATGGATCCTACCTTATATAGCCGTGTTTCAAGTTTAAATGCTACAGAAGTTACTGATCCTTTTTATGATGAAACAAGAGAAGGAGAAAAAATGTTTAAGATTCTTCTTTTAAAATCCAAAACGGATGCTCATAAGGCAGATTATTCGAATGATTATGTAAAGATTCAGCAACTAGCAACTCAAAAGAAACAAGAGGAGACAATTGATAAATGGGCAAAAGAGAAAATTAAAGGTACTTATATAAAAATAAACGAAGGGCATAAAGATTGTACTTTTGATAAAAATTGGAGTAAAAAATAATTTAATGTCAGATGTTTCAGAAATAAATGAGTTAAGGGAAAAGTACAAGCAGTTAAAAGCGGAAATTTCTAAGGTGATTATAGGTCAAGATGAGGCCGTAGATCATGTGTTATTCTCTATCCTTTCAGGAGGGCATTCCTTATTAATTGGTGTTCCAGGACTTGCGAAAACACTACTTGTTAATACCATTGCTGAAGTTATTGGATTGGACTTTAAAAGGATTCAATTTACTCCAGATTTAATGCCTTCTGATATATTAGGAAGTGAAATTTTGGGTGAGAATAGGACTTTTAAGTTTGTCAAAGGACCTATCTTTTCTAATATTATACTAGCTGATGAAATTAACCGTACACCTCCTAAAACTCAAGCGGCACTTTTAGAAGCAATGCAAGAACGTACAGTGACAGTTGCAGGTGTGCACCATAAACTTTCATTACCATTTTTCGTTCTAGCAACTCAGAACCCTATTGAGCAAGAAGGAACTTATCCACTTCCTGAAGCACAACTTGATAGATTTATGTTTTCAATTAATCTTGATTACCCAAGTTTTGAAGAAGAAGTTATGGTTGTAAAAAACACTACTTCAGATAGAGAAGTGAAACTTAATTCTTTATTGAATAGCAGTGAAATCATTCAATATCAAAAATTAGTAAGACGTATTCCTGTTGCTGATAATGTAATTGAATATGCTGTGAAATTAGTTTCAAAAACACGTCCAAATACTCCAATGGCACCTGAAAATATTAATAATTATATAGATTGGGGAGCAGGACCAAGAGCTTCCCAAAACCTTATTTTAGGAGCAAAAGTGAATGCTGCAATTAATGGAAAATTCTCTCCAGATATAGAAGATGTAAAAGCAGTTGCATTTCCAATATTACGCCATAGAATTGTAAAAAATTACAAAGCTGAAGCTGAAGGGATTACAGAGGAAGAAATTATTAAGAGTTTATTATAATTCTTCTTTTTCAAAGAAGCTAAACATGTTTCCTCCATACTTTTTAGAATAAGTAAAGTGCTTATTATCAGAAACATCAGTATGTTTAGAATGTTCTATAATTAAAACACCTTCTGTATTTAAGAGTTCATTTTTAAAAACTAATTCTACAATATTTTCAAACTTTTCTTTTTCAAAATCATAAGGAGGATCTGCAAAAATGATATCACTCTTTAAACGAGTTTTTTCTAAAAACTTGTATACATCGCTTTTATAAGCATCAATTGAAACATCAAGGTTTTTAGCAGTAGTAGAAATAAACTTTACACATCCATAATATGCATCAACTGCTGTAATATTAGTACAACCTCTTGAAGCAAATTCATAACTGATGTTTCCAGTTCCAGAAAACAAATCAAGGAAAGAAACTTGGTCAAAATAGTAGGTGTTGTTTAAAATATTAAACAAAGCTTCTTTTGCCATGTCTGTTGTCGGTCGAACAGGTAAATTTTTCGGAGCAAAAACTCGCTTGCTTTTATGTATTCCTGAAATAATTCTCATGAGTGTTGGTTAAGAAGTACAAAGTTCGAATGGTCAGGAACTCCAAATTTTTCTTTTATTGAATATGAAGGTTCGTAAAAATTGATATTTCTTATGTACTTGTATACAATTGAATACAGTTCAGATTCTTTTTCAATATCGCCCATAAAAGTTAATAAAAACTCTTCAGGATTAAGATGTAACTGCTCTGCAGTAAAAAGGATATAGTAAATAAAATCTTCCTTAGTACTGAAGTTAAACGAATTATAAAATTCTAACTTTTTTTGTTTTAGTATGATAACCTGAAAAAAGTCTCTCTCTACATTTACGATAAAATGCATGCTTTCTGAATTGGTATATTTTTTTAATAGATTTTCAACCAATATTGTAGAAGAATGCTTGTAATCAAAACTACCAAATTTATCAAACAAGAAATTATTTAAATATACTGAAGGTATATAAACATTGATCATTTCAATGTTTTTAAACGTGTCATAGGTGATAAAATCATTTTTTAATACTTTGATAGTATATTGTAAATACGCGGCTAAATTTTCTTCGTTAAAAAAAGGTTTAGGGACAATAGAGGAAAGATTGTTAGAGTGAACAACACTTATAGAATTATATCCATTAGACAGTACCTTATTAGAGTCGAATAAGGTCGTAATAGAATCTATTTGATCTTGAGGTGTTGTGTGATTAGAATATTCTAAATCTTGCATAAGAACATACTCTTCGTTGTTTTTGTCAAAAACACAAAAAGAAAATCCATCCGACCGAAGTAGGATGGATAAATGTTTATTTTCTAAACTTAAATTTTCTATGACTTATTTTTTAATTAAGGCTTGAATTTCTGCTTGATCATAATCTGTAGGCCAGTTTCCGCTATCACTTACTTCGTCAAGAGAACCTACCTTTACGACACTTCCTTTAACTTGGTCATTGGCATATGCTTCTAACTCTTGTTTAATTAAACCTGCATCCATTCCGGCAAGAACCACTTTTTTATCAACACTTACTTCATATACTGGAGCCATATAACCATGCATTTTCTGCACTTCTCCTAGTTTCATAGTAAACTCTGTATCTGTGTCTGGAACTTTCATCATAGTTTTATAATTTTTTCCTACGAATGATGCTCTTACATCGGTATATCCTGTCGTATCAACTACCCTAAACTCTTTTTCGACAGATAATCCTCCACCTACATTAATTGTTCTTGTTTCATTTCGTGCCTCTGTTACTGCAAACTTAGCAGTATCAATAAATTTTACTAGATCAGCACCATTAGGAGCATATTTTCCAGTTACTCTTTTATGAGCAGTTTGACCTTTACGAATCATTTTTAAATTATCAATTACTTTACTGTAACGTTTTGTTTTCTCTTGATTAAATTTTATTGGAGTCATAACTCCTTGATAAGAAAGATATGCTAACAAAGCAGCAATTATTAAAAGTGCTATTGAAATTAATGGCTGTACTTTTTTTGGCACAAATTTTAAGATTGCTTTAGCAATAAAATAACAAGCTACAATTCCTAATAAAAAGATTAAGATAATTTTCAACATTTGATAATAATTTTAGATTGATTTACGCAAACTTACAATTTTTTTTCATTGTTAAAAATTTTTAGACATAAATCAATTTGTATCTTTGAGCTTTTAACCAGATTAATGACCAAAACAGCTTCCGAATTTTACAATCAACTGATAGAATCATTTCCGTTTAAACCTACAGAAACTCAGAATCTTTTGCTATTGCAATTGTCCGAATTCATTTTTGATAAAAATGAAAAAGGATTATTCTTGTTGAAAGGGTATGCTGGAACTGGAAAAACAACAACAATAAGTACCGTTGTTAAAGACTTATGGAAAACAGGAAAAAAATCTGTAATGCTTGCGCCAACTGGAAGAGCAGCAAAAGTTATTTCTAATTATGCTGGTAGACAAGCTTTTACAATCCATAAGAAGATATACCAACCTAGAAAAGCGAAAAATGGAGGCGTAAATTTTGTTTTACAGACGAATAAACATACCAACACCTTTTTTATAATTGATGAGGCTTCCATGATTTCTGATGCTACTCATAATTCAAAATTGTTTGAAAACGGCTCATTGTTAGATGATTTAGTTTCTTATGTTTATTCAGGCTCAGGATGTAAATTGATTTTAATAGGAGATACAGCACAATTACCACCAGTAAAATTGGATTTAAGTCCTGCATTAGATAAAAATAACCTTTCATTAAATTATATGAAAGATGTAAATGAAATTGAACTAAGTGAGGTTATGCGCCAGCATTCCGATTCTGGAATTCTTGTAAATGCTACTGAGTTAAGATATAAACTCTCTGGATATGGAGATTATAATTTTAAATTTCAACTTGGTTTTTCTGATATTACACGATTAGTTGACGGATATGACATTCAAGATGCAATTACAGTTGCGTATGATAATGATGGAGTAGAGGACACCGCATTTATTGTCCGTTCCAATAAAAGAGCCAATCAATACAATCAGCAGATCCGAGGTAAAATAAGAGGTCAGGAAAATGAGATTTCGACGGGAGATTATGTAATGGTTGTAAAAAATAATTATTTCTGGCTTGATGATTCATCTGATGCTGGATTTATTGCCAATGGTGATACCTGCGAAATATTAGAAATAAGAAGTATCAAAGAACTGTATGGTTTCCGATTTGCCGAAGTAAAAATTCGTATGATTGATTATAAAGGACAACGACCTTTTGATACTGTTTTATTATTAGATACCTTAACTTCAGAAACGCCATCACTTCCTTATGAAGAATCTAACCGATTGTATCAAGAAGTTGCGAAAGATTACGAAAGTGAGAAATCGAAGTATAAAAAATTGTTGGCTATAAAAAAGAATAAATATTTTAATGCACTACAAGTCAAGTTTTCTTATGCTATGACTTGTCATAAATCACAAGGTGGACAATGGAAAACTGTATTTATTGAACAGCCATATTTGCCAGAAGGGCCTAACAAAGAATATTTGAGATGGCTGTATACTGCAGTCACTAGAGCACAAGAAAAATTATATTTAATAGGTTTTAAAGATGATTTTTTTGAGGAATAGAGAATCATTTTTAACCCAAAATATTTTTGCTATTAAATTTTTGTATAAAATTAAGAATTCAATAGTTTGCTTTATGACTACTAAAACTTATTATTGCACTCTGAATTAAATTCATATGATAAAACCGACTACAATTAAACCTCCTAAAGTTGCTAAAAAACCAAAAGAATTAGTTATACATGGAGATGTAAGAAATGACAATTATTATTGGTTGAACGAAAAAGAAAATCCAGAGGTAATTGATTATTTAAATGCTGAAAATGATTTTTTTGACAAAATGACTTCACATACTAAGAATATGCAGAAGGATTTGTTTGAAGAAATGAAAAGCCGGATTAAGGAAGATGATCAATCAGTTCCGTATTTAAAGAAAGGTTATTTTTATACTACACGCTATGAAAAAGGGAAACAGTATCCTATTTATAGTCGTAAGAAAGATACTTCAAGTGCTCAAG
>Ga0307488_10002688_pt1 | contig 14991 bp, 28 predicted proteins | sample SB02metaG_FD_202248 | JGI IMG/M metagenome (GOLD analysis project Ga0307488, IMG submission 202248) | Sea-ice brine microbial communities from Beaufort Sea near Barrow, Alaska, United States - SB 0.2 | ecosystem: Environmental > Aquatic > Marine > Coastal | place: USA: Alaska | collected... | reverse complement strand
TCTCTAGATATGCGGTCAGCTACGATTCGATCTAATTCATCTTGTGTAAATGTCTTTGCTACCTGATTCTCAACTGCATTAGTTTCAATCTCAGATTCCATGTTTTCTTCGCTCATGTCGCGGCCTCTTAAAGAGTGTTGGTGAGCCTGGATTGTAGCACATTAAATTAATTTACAAAAACCGTAATTATTTGCCTCATAAGTGTTTACATTTATGTTTATAGGGTATAAGATGTAATCTCAATCAAGGGAGAAATAAAATGGAATACAAAGTTGGTCAAGAAGTCTGGGTAAAGATTCCTCATGAAGAAGACGGTTATCACGCAGGAACAGTTGTAGGATTTACTGCTAAAAGAATTAAAGCAAATACTGACAGAGGCATTGGTTACTACAAGCCAGAACATGTCCAAGCCAAGTAAACCAACCGCCCCTTCGGGGGCTATTTCTTTGGCTTCTTCTTCTTCTTTGGTCGGCCTACTTTACTACCGTATGTTCCTTTACCTTTTGGCATGATCTAGTCCTCTATTACTGGTCGCCATCTATGACGGCAATTGTAGCCGCCCGCTGAAACAAAAGCATTGGAGTCTATCTTACCGCCCCAACTGCCTTGCCATATCTCTTCAATCTCATCTATCGTGTAAGTCTTGTTTACGTGCCTAGCACAGAACTCTCTGGTTGCGCTGTCATCTGGGCCACGATATGTAAACTTAGTTGCACCACTATCCAGAGCTATTCGGGTGTTGATTGACCTATCGAACTGCAAAAGAGAATCGTGTAGTTGCTGGCTTGCGTACCTAGCCATGTCACCGCTAACGGCTTGCTGTATGCTTGCAACACCAACAGCGAATGTTTGACCAGTTAGGGTACTTTCATACACCTGCTTGGCAATGATATCCAGATACTCTTGACCTAAGTTCTCAAAGCCTCTAAAGCTAAGGCTCTGCAACTGAGAAACTACATTAGGGTCTAGCTTTGCAAAGTCCCCATAGGTAGCAAGCATTGTCGCAACTTCACCTGCAACGGCCTTATATTCGCGTACAAAGCCATCAATGGTTGTTAGGTACTCTTCTTCGATCAGTTTCCGTAGTTCCGATCTAGCTTGGATAGCCCATTCTAAATCAAACAGGATGCCGTCTTTAAGGGGTGCAGTGGCTAGGTAATCAACTATCCTTCTCTCTAGCTTTGCAAGCGCCAGAACGAGCTTGGCTTGGTGTGCTTCAGCCCTAGCAATGACATCTTTTAGTTGGTCAGTATCAACTGCCATTATTCTTCTTCAGTTACCTGATCATTAAACTGACCTAACACCTGAGTACCAGACGTTATTTCAACGTGGGCTTTGGCTAGGTCTTCATCATCAAGCAATAAGTCGGCAATTTTCTTGTCAATCTCTTGCGCCAGAGTTACAGATTTAACGCCTGTAGCCCTTAACTGCTGAAGGAACATTAGTTCTTTGTCGTAATCTCTAAGGTCGAACGCATCTGGATAGAATATTTCTACGTCAGGGGTAACATCTTGCCAATCACAGAACAACAACCATATCTGCTCTTCAGCCAACTCTAGCAAATCAGCCTTCTCAGCGAGTTTAGCATTAAGCATTTGGAACTCAGTCTGCATAGCCACACCGCTCATAGTCATCGCTTCTGTGCCTCTAACAGCACCCATATGACTCATGCGGTTAATAGCTTCAATCTTATCTTTGATAGACTCTCTAACAGCGTCTAGGTTTTGTCCGCTAGGCTGTAACTGGTAAGGTTTCAACTGAGCATCCATATCATCAGGCAGATTGATGATCGCACCCGCTCCTGCTGAAGCGTCTGTGCCGAACGACTTGACCAGCGTCGGATGATTGGATATCCGTATAAGCTGTTCTATCTCTGATAGTTCTTGGTAGATAGCCCTTTGCATATAGGACGCATCCGATATGTCACTAAGCCCAATACCTCTTGTCACACTACGGTTAGCAGGTAAGAATACAGCAGGTATACGACCAAGCACATTATTGTCGACTTCTATTTGCTTGTCTAAATCATTGACCGAATGCCATAGCTCCACTCTGTCCTTGTACCAGACCCTGTAAAAGGTCTCTGTGGTCGTTTCGTCAACACGGATAACGCTTTCCCTAACCTTCAGGTAATCAAGCTCAAAACGGCCGCTAGGGGTTCTAACCCAATTCCAATCAAGCACATTCTCTGGAGTAAACATGGTGACATAAGGTCGAATATCTTGCGCTAACTCTTCTGCCTTTGTTCCTGCTGTGGATTTAGGCTTGTCAAGCATGACCCAGACATGACCATAAACGCTTGCCCATATCTGACACTCACGCATAAACGAATTAAAGCTACGACCTTCTAGGTCACAGTCATCGAGAAAAGGCTCAAGGGCAACGTTGTTAGCCGCGCTGTTGTACGATCTTGTCGGGGGAACACGCCATAGGAAGCTAGAGTAAATATGTACTATGTTTTTGCAGTGGTTATCAACTGGCGTAAGGTCTAATCTGCGATCATAGTCATCGTTTGTTTCTGAAATATAGCGCGTTAGATATGCGCCATTAAAATAATCTGCTCCACCCAGATAGCTTCGGACATAAAACTCCCATCGGCTTTCGTATTTGTCATAGTCAGGGTGTGTTGTATCTGCGTTCAATCTCATCAAGTCCACCTTTGTGGTTGTGGCGTAGCGTATTCAGTGCGAACAGGAAATAGGTACTCCACGAGATAGCCGAGCGCATCGTTCATATGATCGTAGCCATCATCTTTGTTTGGAATGCTAGTTCCCTCTTTGTACGTTTGCCGCTCCAAGCTCTTAATAGTCTGCTTGCATTTCGGGCTGACAAACAAATGCCGCTCACCATCTCCAGACAGTAACCGACTGTTCACTGCGTTGACTCTATCCCTGATCAATGCGTGTGAGTTTTTCGCCTTAACGCTAAATCCTGCGTTCTGTAAGATCGACAAATCTGTACGACCACCTGCGCTTGTCTTGCGCTGTCTTGATGCAGGGTCTGGATAAATAATGATACTGCGTCGAGGATAACGACTTATTATTTCCGCAACCATCTCATCAGTGTTAGACCCATACATGACAATCTCGTCTACCGCATACAGCTTCCCGCCTTTACGTATGCAGATAACGGCTGACATGGGATCTAAATTGAAATCCATCCCTATGTGAAGTGTACCATTATCATCGTCACAGGCCAATACAGACTCCTCTCTATTAAATCCGTAGTAAATTAGCCCTGCATACGTTACGAATGCCGCTTCATACTCTTGCTTGAATGTTCTTTCGTCTAAGTCTTGTTTAGCCGCATCTATTTCTGAGCTAGGGACGTTGCCACCCTGAAGCGTAGTGTACTGGAATGACTCCCAATCGTTAGCACCATCTTTTCCTTTTGCCCACAAATCGTAAAAGTGATTTCGCCCTTTAGGTGTTCCAATAAATAATGCCTGTCCAAGCCTGTCACTTAAACTTGGTCTAATTACCTCATACCAAGCCTCTGGACGCATATCCGCAAATTCATCTAGGACAACAAAGTCTAGTGCCCGACCGCGTAAATTATTTGGCTTCTCAGCTCCTTTAAGGCTAATCACAGAGCCGTTAATTAATCTCAAAGTTAAACTGCTTTCGTTTGTCTTGTATATGTATTCGTGCGGTATGGTCTGGATAAGCATCTGCCACGCTATCTCTTTAGCTGATCCATAAGTCGGTGCAACATACCAGACGTTTTTGTTCTTGCCTGATACAGCCGCCCTTAAAAGAGCGCCAGTGGATAAGAAGGTTTTTCCAAAGCGTCTCCCTGCCACTACTGAAACGAACCTCGCTTTACTAAGGAATATTTCAGTCTGAGGTTTGGTTAATTGCATTTCCGTCCAATATTATATTAATAGGGGGAATGTCTTGCACTTCAGCTTCTTGCTCTTTCCATCCTGCTTGCGTTTTAAGGTAGAAAATATTGGCCGCTACGTTGCCTGCTTTTGCTAATTGTATAAGGTTTGAACCCATACTAGCGCATTGTTTTACCCTGCCTTTTTTATAAGCGTCAGAAACTTCTGGCTGTCTTTCTTCAATAGCCCTTAACGTGGTTTCCGATATACTAAAGTAATCAGCAATTTGCCCTTTAGTAAGAACAGCGGCTAATGCTTCAAGTTGAGTTATTTGTTCTGGCGTAAACTCAACTATGGGTCTACCGCCCCCATCGCCTTGATTGCCTTGCTTCATTTTTTATAATCCTCAGATAAAATCATCGGAGAAACATGCTTCCATTTCACCATGTGATGTAATCTTCTATTTGTTACACCCATTTCATTTATTTTTACGCATGATGGCGCATACATTACGCTGTAAAAACTTTTAACATACGTGCCTAAGTCTAAATAGATGTCAGTCAGTCCTCCAGACCCCGCTTGCGTCTGTTTTTGCTCAAGACGTATTCTTGGTACGGTTATAAACAAACTGCCTCTAATGCCGTTTTCAGTGTACAGGTTAACATCCTCATTAATGCGACCCATAAACTTAAAAGGTCGATCAGTAGAACAGAAAAAACTATTCATGACCTTACGAGAAAACTTACCTTCACGATGTAACTTGGCAACCTTAGAGCCTTCACCGCCAATAAAATCACCGCCTTGCGACATAGTAATTGTTTTTGCCCCAGATACTATGTAAAACTCAAGCATTGCTTTGATAATTACATCTAAACTTTTTATGTTAATTTGCCGCGTTATGTAATTTTTATCATTATCAAACGTATACCTAAAGCCAGTATAGTCATCGTCAAGTTGCAGAAAGTATTTAATCCCTAACTTTTCGGCAACCACAAAATTATAGTTTCTGGCATATACAACAGAGTTTCTTTGATCAAAATTGTCTCCGCTATCAGTTATTGCAATAGCGGCTTTTTTTGAAAATACATAAACTTGCTTGCCAAAATTGGCTTTATACTCTGATATTTGTTTATCTTCGTCATCTACCATAAGAACAATTCTGCCAGTATACCCTTGGCGCTTTAATGTTTTAATTGTATCAACATTATTTGCCCTACCATGAGTAAGGATAAAAACTGCAAAATCGTCTCTTTGCATTATAAGCACACTCTATGACGCAGTTCGCTAGAGCTAAACTTGTGGTCTCGTTTATTAAAATACAACTCTATACCTCGTTTTTTGCATATATCTTTACCTGTAAAATCGAGGTCACGATACTCTGCGCCCATAATTTTTATATCTATTTGAAACATAGACAGTATGTCTTCAAGGTCTTCTTCATACTCATACACCATAATTTCATCTACATATTTAACTGCGGCAAGTTGCGTTTGTCTTTCCACTATAGATTGAATAGGTGCGTTTTTTTCACTTCTATCACGCGATGGGTTTACTTGAAGCGCGCAAATAAGGTAGTCACATTTTGATTTTGCCTCCCTTAGCATTGAAATATGCCCGCTATGCAATAAATCAAACGTGGATGCAGTTATTCCTGTTTTTATGGATAGAAGATCATCCCTATGACTCATCTGGATAATCCTTTAAATATTGTTCAGATATTTTTTCGGATAAAGTTACATAGCCTAATTCTAAAGCCTTTTCAAAATCGATAATGACTAATGCACTGTCTTCCATTAGCTCTTGGCATTCTTTAGACGAATGCGCGTAGTAATTGGCAATAGATTCAAAATTTAACACGGTGTGTCTACCTGCGGCTAACATTAAAAAGTCTTTTTCTGCTTGCGGTAAATTAGAATCTTTAATATTTGCAACAAGTTCAAAAGTTCTGGAATCGTTGTACAGCTCGGTTACTTCTGGTTTGTCGCCTTTTGGCTCGTAGGTAGGGATATCTACCTTTTTGGTATAAGATTCGTCTCCAAGACCATCTAAAGCGTTCTCACCGAGAATTTCAAGCATCTCTTCTTTATCAAAGCCAAGCAAAGATATGTCAAAACCGCTTTCGCTTAAAGAATCTAATTCAACTTGCAATAGCGTTTCATCCCATCCTGCATTTAAAGCTAACTTGTTGTCCGCGATTACATACGCTTTTTTTTGTGCATCTGTTAGCCCTTCTAACGTAATGGTAGGCACTTCATTAAGATTTAGCAACTGCGCGGCCTGTAATCGACCATGACCCGCTATAATGCCGCCTTGTTCGTCTATTAAAATAGGGTTAGTAAAACCAAATTCTTTAATGCTTGCGGCTACTTGTTGAACTTGCTTCTCGCTGTGAGTTCTTGAGTTGTTAATGTAGGGTATTACTTCCCCTGTTCCCTTATATTTTATTGATAGCATCTATACCTCTGTGCCGAAAACTTCATTAGTTTGAGCAAGAAGATTATCGGCTGTTAGTTGGGTTGATGTTGCTCTGTGTTCTTTTAGCGCATCAAGGCTATTTTCTACATGATGACACCAGTGGATCAGTTCTGCTTTTACTTGGTATTGCGGAACTTCGGTTTCAATGATCGAAAGCATAATGCCATTGAACATATCAAGCAGGTTATCAAAGCTATTTTCATAGCACTCTTCAACCCGCTTTGTAATATTAAAGTCATTCATACAGCCACCATAAAAGGTTAGGTGACTGTATTGTAAGTGATTTTGTTGATTAATGGAAATGTAAACTATAGGTCTTGTTTGGCTACCGCACAAAGCGATACTACTACGAATATAAGCATGTAAAGGATCACAACTGCCTCTCTCTTAATGAATGGAGCGGCATTGTATATTCTAGTACATATAATTAATAATGATGATTATGGATGGCCTTTATACCAAAAAGTAATAGTCCGTTGCGACCACAAGTGGACAAGGCTTGCTCAAAAGGTCGGGGAACCTCGGTCTATTTGTTTCTCTCATCGTATCTGTCTTGCGCGTCCCTAACCATTAAGTATGAACCCCGCATTAGAATGGCTAGAATGAATGTTGCTGTAATCGTTCCTAATACTTCAATCATCTTATTGCCCTCTTTCATAGCCCGCGAAAGGCTCTGGTTTAATATTATTAACCCTATTAAAAGAATCTTGCACCATTTCCCTCAAACGATCTTCAAGGTATAGATAAATATCGCCTCGGATTATATTCGATAACATTGATGCATCAGAATTGTCGTAGAGCTTTGCGATAAACTCAGCCTGATTAATAATGATTGAAGGCAATATATCATCCCACCAACTCTCTGCGTGAAGAAGAAATTGAAAGCAAAGCCTGTCTTTAACATAGTCGTTACAGTCGATTACGTCCCCATCCCAACCATTGTTTACATTGGCGTAGGAGGCAACCATATCATCAAGGCGGTCTTCAAACTGTAAAATGCTCATTAGCACACCCCCAGATTGATACAATCGTTATAAGCCATGTTGGACGCTAAACAGTACAAAGTAAAAGCCACTATTGCCAAAGCAAAACCAAGGCGGTTTTCACGTTTTGCATTAGGTGCTTGATTGTTGATTTGGGTGTAGCTCATAGAATATTTGTTCATGCTTCACCCCCTACAAAAACTTCTGAAGCAATAGTTTCGTAGATTTCCTGCCAATTAATACCGCTAAGGTCAATAAAGTCGCGGATAACAGGGTGAGCGTTGTCTTCTTGATATTGCAAAACATCTAAAATGAAATTAGAAATAGTTTCGGAAGTGTTTGATGCGTCTTCTTGCAATTCTTCACGAATAACATCGCCAAAATGTAAGTTAATTAACCAAGTGTTGCGATTAGTCCAACCGTTGTAATCTGTCATTGTAATGCCCTTTATTTATTGATTGAGGTAACATCATAATCTTAGTTTACTTAAATGTAAAGCATTTTAATAAAACAATTTACATATCGCCTATTCTGTACAGTTCTTGACCAATTTTTTCTTTAAGTTCCCGCTGAAACTGGATTACCTCTTCCCTATCGAACTTAGGTGAAGCCCTCCATGCTAATCGTTGCATTGCCCTAATGCGTCTTGCTCCATACATATCTTCCATATAGATGCGGTAGGCTTCCTGAATCTTTGTAGTTTTCATACCCCACTGATTACAGGCGGGACATTGAACATGGATATTCTCTTCAAAGAGCTTAAAAACAGTGTGCCGTCTACTGTAAAAATGACCGCCCTGCATTGCTGTATAGTGATCTACTTTGCCGCAAGTTACACACTGACAATATCCATCATCATAAGATGCCTTTAGTCTTACATAGCGTTGTAGGAGCTTGGCCGCTTTCTCTACTTCTTGGGCAACCGTTGACTTCTTACGAGTCGCCATTTTCTAGCTCCTTTTGTATTAAGAAATCACAGTAGTGCTTTATTTTGCGTAGGTCTTCAACACCACCCTTCTCACGCCACCTAGTAATATATTTAACAATTGACCCTTCACAAAAGCCCAGTTCGTTTCCCATAATGTACTCTATGGGTTGGTGCTTTTTCTTGGCGTAATGATCCCCACCAATCTGTATACTTAATGCGTCCATTCCCCTTCTCCTTTTATAATTATTTCGTGTGCGTTTTCCACATCGCAAACAGGGCAAATCCCATACGCGCAATTATCATCGCCTAACCAGTATTCTAGAGTGTGGCCGCAATCACAGAACAGTTTTTTGATAGTGCTTGCGCGAGTAGGTAAGTCGATAACATTGCTCATTGGCTTACCTTAATTTTGACCCGCGAATCTTCACCGCTATCTTTGTGGTATACGATTGCCGTCATTGATCGTTCTGCTCCGTAGCCCGAATCTGAATGCCACTGGTCTGTAGAAGTGAGCGACCCAAAATGCTCGAAATGCATTGACCCGACTTCTCTTGCAGTGTGGTGGTGGATATGACCAAGGTGGCAATATCGGTTTTTGCTTTGACTCCACTCGTTGTCCAGATTCTTTATCACAGTCTGTAAAATCTGTTCGTGCTTTATTCTGTCCCCATGATGGAAAACAAAAAGGTTGTTGTGCCATTGCAAGTGGATGAACTTTGAGTAGTTTGGTAACACTTCAACCCTTGGCTCTTTGTCATACAAAAGCTCTAAACAGCTAGACAAGTGACACGCCATATCGCTGTCGTGGTTGCCCCTGACGTTAATTACTATCACCCTTTTATGAGTTTTTAGCATTTTATCTATCAAGATTTGAAACAGCCGACCACCTAGCTTAAATGTCTTGCCAATTCTGGTATCAACATCCACCCTAGTTCCTGCTGTGGTTTCGTTCTTACTGGAGTCAGCATGGAAAAAGTCACCAACATTCAGTAGCACTCCTACCTCTGCATCTCCTACCCGATTGGCAAGCCGCTCCGTTGAATCCAAAAGAACCTGACTAGCGATTTTAACATCCCAATCTTCGTCATCGAATTTAGTCTCGCTGTCGGCAAGCATCCCGAAATGGTGGTCGCCTAGAACATACATGGCAAGGTAGTCAGAGTTTACCTTTTCTGGGGCTTTTACTGCTGTTTTAAAGCCAGTTAGATCGTCTTTGATACCATCAATCATTAAGCCTAAACGCTCTTTTAAACTCTGCTTCTGCGGCTCTTGGATGTGCCACTGTAAAGCAACAGACCCATCCTCTTTGTAGGCGGTAGATACTCGCTTGGTCTCAAACCCTGCGGCTGTCTGGTGAGTTAAATCCCTATGCGGTGCAACGCCTTTGCTTGCCGCTCTGCCCTCCAATCGTGTTACGGTCTTATCAACTGAGCGTCGATTAATGCCTAGCACCTTTGCCGCTTTAATAGCAGAGCCTTCACTGATTACTGCATCAATTATTTCGTGCTGTCTGTCGCTTTCTGCAAATTCTTTTAAAATCCGTGGGTCAACTTTCTGATTTAACATCATGTCACCTGCTTGGTTTTTAGTTTTTGGTACTCGCTTTCACGCGGTATAGACAACAACACCCCATTGTCTACCCCCCAATGATACACTTGATCCATAAAATGTACCATTTCGCCTACGTCTAGCTCTGAAGTCTTGCAAACTTGGTTGTCAATTTCTGTTTTACCAATCTTAATAGTTTCAACACCTAAAAATCGGTGCTTCATCATTAGCTTCATGTTTTCCCTAGTTGCGCTCGGCACTTTAGTTACAAAATGATCGGCCATTTGGCCGCACCAAGCATGAAACAATGCGTTCTGGCTTGTGGTTCTAGGGTTTTTATAAGGCGTTAATTTAAAGCAAAGCGGGGCTGAATAATCCCACTCCTTAATTCGTTTAATAATGTAGGGAATCTGCTTTTCAGCATGGGCAAGATTATTGATCTTGTTGTTATCACCCTGACTCATATTATCGCCCGACCTAGCCACTTTTGGGACGTTGTAAGAGTATGCGGCTTTTTTGCTTGCTTGTTTGTCTTAACCTCCCCAGACTTGCGAAGCTCGTAATCAGTACAGGTATTAGAATCATTTAAACGATACCGCAAAAGGTTGTCAGTCATCCCAGTGATTAAGGTTAATTCTTTTACAGTGTATTGGCCGCCATCAACTAGCCGTGGATGATCCCCAATATAAGTAATCTTTTTAGCTATGCTTGGACTGCTCATTTTATATAACCCCCTGTGCGTTTTTTAATTGACCGTCATAATAATAACCGTGAGTCTTTAAATAATGCGCTTTCATCATCTCTAATTCTTCACCTGATAGCCAACTAACGTCCGTTAATTTCATATCCATAGTCATAGCGCGTAGGCTGTCAGGTTTCCTGTAGCTTTTTGCTATGGGAGAAGAACCACCCTGACTCTGTGCGCGTGATAACCAAGAGTTAATAAAGCGTTTAATACCGCCCTTTGTTTTGCGTCTAGATGGGTTAGCGTCAAGCCAAGATTCCATTGCGGCTAATTCTTGGTGTACATTAACTGCGGGGTAGGCGCGTTGCCATGCTATGACATCGCTGTCTGCGGTTTGATATGTGTCGCCAGTTACTAATTGCATTTTGTCGCCCTTTTTTGATTAAGGTTTAATTAAATACTATTTCTTATAGAATGTAAACGGTTATGTAACTATTGGAATTTATGAGCCATTAAACGACCCCACAAACCTTCAATTGGAAGCAATTCATCGTGCTTTAAAAACAGCCTTTCACCATAACCAAAATCTTTTCTATGTGCTTTTGTCTGGAACTCACTTCTTGGCATCCAACCGTTTACCCTCATAACATTTGGATTTTCTGTTTTCCCAACTAAAATGGCAATTTGTGATTTAAATTTCGGCATTGAGTCAAATATTAAGTTGCCATATTCGGCATTAGTAAATTTAACATCAATAGTAAAGTCATCAAACCAAAGGTCAACTCCCCCATCTGTCATTACATTAACAGTAGGCAAATCTAACCCAAACAACCTTGCAACCGCGACTTCAGCTTTAAAGCCGTAAACATTAGCTTCAACCCTGCTTTGCGTTTTGTTTTCCAGTCTTGGAGGAAAGCCTTGCATTTCGCATAATTTGACAGTATCAGCGCCCATTAACTGACATAAATGAGCGTCTTGTTTAGTTAATTTTATTTTCATTTTAAGTCCTATGGCTCGGCAAGCCTCGCCTGTTTTATTGAATGGTTATTTTTTAATTATGTTTCTTATTGTTTGCTTTGTTTGTTTTATGAAACACTTTTTAATAGATGATTTAACCCTTTTACTACGGATAGTAAATTTAAGATCGAAGGGATAAACAGCTTCGCGGTTAATAAGTATTCGTATCGTATTTCCAAACTATTCACAGATAAAAACCGATTTAACTGTGAGGCTATGTGCGGAGGGTCAACCGCGACTATGGCATTATTTAAGGATTTCGCCACCTGTTAAGGGTTGTGTCAATTCACAACTGCTCTAGCCCGAATACTTTTATCATTAAATATTATTTTAACCAAAAAGTAAAACTATTATTTATTTATTTACCAAAAGGTTTACATTGGTATAAAAATAAACTAGAATGTAACCTTATTCAATTAATAAAGGGTAAAAAAATGGATTTAAATAATATGTGTGATTATGAGCGTGGCGAGTATGACTGTTTACATGGTCACGATGTAAAGGATAATGAATCGCCCGACTACTACAGTGGTTATGGTGACCGTTATTGTGAAGAACAAAACCAAACCGCAAGAACCGTACAACAATTTAATGGGGAATAAAATGAGTTTATCTAAAGAGGTGTGGCAGACTCTATCTGCTATTGACGTATCTAACCATATTGAAAAAAAAGGAAATTTGTCTTATTTATCATGGGCTTGGGCTTACGGCACGATGATGGAACACTACCCTGAATTGCATTATTCTTTTGAGGAAGATAAATGCGAGGACACGCATACTGTCGAAATTAGTTGCGTAGTTCATATTCATACTGGCGCAGAAAAAGATCAGATGATGATGCGTCACATGTGGTTGCCAGTTATGGACCATCGAAATAAAGCAATACCCAATCCTGATAAATTTGCAATCAACAGTTCAAAAATGCGATGTCTCGTCAAATGTTTTGCAATGTTCGGTTTAGGGCATTACATATATGCAGGTGAAGATTTGCCTCAAGCAGTAGTCAACGCAACAATTAGCGAAGATCAGGTAATCATCATCAAGAAATTACTTGATGAAACTAAGGTAGATCAAATTGCGTTCTTAGAATGGGTAAAGGTTAAATCACTTAGCGAAATACTGGCAAGCAAATACGACAAAGTCGTTGCCGCTTTGGAGGCTAAAAAGAAGCCTATGACTGACGATCAACTTGCCGCTGTAGGCAAAAAGATTGCAGGAAAATGATTATCCTAGACCACGAACAAGGAACTGAGGAATGGTTTGCCGCTAGAATGGGCAAGCCATCCGCAAGTAACTTTGGAAAGCTAATTACCGCTACTGGCAAGCCGTCTACCAGTGCTGATGGGTATATCAATCAATTAATCGCGGAACGTCTAACAGGGAAGTCTGAACCGTTTTATGTCAACGATCATATGGCAAGAGGTACTGAGCTAGAGCCAGAAGCGCGGGAAGCATACGAGTTTATTACTGGATACAGTGTAACAGAGCATGGGTTTATTCTTGATGATAGTAAAGAGTTTGGTTGTTCGCCCGATGGAATTATTGAGTTTTTTGAAGAAAATGCAGGTATTGAGATTAAATGTCCTGCCGCAACAACAATGGTTAAGTATTTACGCGACCCTCAGGCTTTAGTTAAGGCTTACTACCAACAGATACAAGGTTGCCTTTGGATTACCGATAGCCAGTGGTGGGATGCGTTCGCCTATCACCCTGAAATGCCCCATGTACTTGTGAGGGTAGAACGTGATGAAGAGTTTATAACTAAATTGGCGGTTGAAGTAGAAGCCGCTGTCATTGACATAAAAAACCAAGTGGAGCAATTAAAATGAAAGTAGGAATATCTGTAAGAATTGACGTAACCAAGATTGACAAGTCACGGTTATACAAAGGGGCTAAAGGTACTTACCTAGACCTTACTACGTTTGTAGATACTGATCAGCAAGACCAGTATGAAAACAATGGCTTTATATCTCATTCGCAAAGCAAAGAAGAGCGCGAGGCTAATGCAGAAAGGCCGCCCATACTAGGCAATGTAAAAGTCTTTTATACAGACGGACAGCAAAGCGTGGGCCAAACAAGTCAGACCTCTAGTCAAGTAGTAAGTAACGAAGAGCTAGACGAAGACATTCCGTTCTAAAAACCCCCCCCTTTCGAGGGGGGAAAACCATAGGATTTGTCAGTCGGGGAAACTGACCCACACAATATATCACAAGGACTAAAACGATGGAATTAATTGACGCAGGAAAATGCATTCGTGCCGCTCAACAAGAGCAAGGCTTGTCTAATGCTGAATTTGCCCGACTAGCAGAAACATCACCACAACAAGTAATTAGGTGGCGCAGAAATCAGAATATGAAACTGCACACCATGCAAACACTAGCAAGCGTTCTAGGTGTCACGCTAATAGATTTAATTAGCTAGTATGACCAGATAGCAGGGGAGGGGAAACCCTCTTCTTCTGTGCAATCATCTAAATGAATAAACCGACCACCACCTTTCTGCTGTATACCGATTCTTTTTATATCGTGCTTTAAGGCCACTCTAATGATTTCTAAGGCGTTTTCTCCGTTAGCTAATATATCTACCGCCTTTCCGTAAGTATGCGCTCCTAGACGCTCTTTACGCGCTTCTATGGGGTGTTGAGGTGATCTGTAAGCACTGGACAAAGGAAACGAAAATCCACACTCTTCACGGATAGCATTTAGCTTCACTAAGAAGTCAGGGTCAAACCCTTCTTCGCCTGTTGCCTTGCACTGTAATTCTTTAGGCTTAAAGTAATTCTTTGGTGCTTCTTCTTTTTTAGGTGATTTAGCCATAATTATTTACCTTGTACTTGTTTGGTCTTCTCAAACGATCTCATGCCGCCAATCCCTAAGAGTCCCATTAAAATAGGCATTAGTGTACCACCGTCTGCTTGCGGTATCTCTACGCCAAAACCTGCGGCTATCGGGGAAACTAAGTAGTTGACACCAAGGGAAAGGACGCAAATCCATCCTGTTGCGGGTCGCCAAGAACTTTGGAACCAGTTCCCTTTAGCTTCCGCGGTGTTGAGCTTAATCTGAGCGACTGCGAGTTCCTGCGCGTGGCGGTCTGAAAGCGTTGCAATCTCATGTGCGAGTTTTTGTTTGGTGTCGGCATCAGGTATAAAACGCTCCAGTAGATTGGAAACAGGGGAAATTAAAGATTCTAACATTATGCTAACCTTTCAATTAAGAACAGGCCAATAATAAGGGGGTACATTCCCCACAGCATCATTTCAGACTTTTTAAATCTTTCTGATCCGTCATCAAGGCGCTTCTCTATAGACATCATACGAACAGCGCATTCACGCTCGTGAGCTTCGAGTTTTAACAACGCCTCTTTGACAGTAGCCATTAGTTTATCTCTTCCACGGCTTCAGTTACTTCTAGCTGTTGGGTCAGCATATTCATAAACGCTTGACGGCCTACACTGAGTTGGTCAAGGTTAAATTGAGTGCTTGATATTTTACGATCTAAATCAGCAACATGATTTACCATTGCTTGCTGTTCTG
>Ga0307488_10002687_pt1 | contig 14992 bp, 13 predicted proteins | sample SB02metaG_FD_202248 | JGI IMG/M metagenome (GOLD analysis project Ga0307488, IMG submission 202248) | Sea-ice brine microbial communities from Beaufort Sea near Barrow, Alaska, United States - SB 0.2 | ecosystem: Environmental > Aquatic > Marine > Coastal | place: USA: Alaska | collected... | reverse complement strand
ATAATTGCCAAGTTGGAATAAGTTCCTTCTGCAATTTCTTGATCCAATTCGATATTTAATTGTCCGTCTTTATTTTTATTTTCTTCCATAATTTATCTCCTTTTATGAGGTCTTTAATTTGCTATTAAATGTATAAAAAAAAAGTTGAATTGAATACTATAAAAATTACAGTAAACAATTCAACTTTTAATATTGTAACGCTTAGACGTTTCTTAGAAACTTTTTTCTATTTCATCTTTGGGTCCTACCAAAATATGATCGTACTTTCTCATTCCTGTTCCTGCTGGTATTTTCTTACCAACAATTACATTCTCTTTCAAGCCTTCTAAAGTATCTATTTTACCGTTTACAGCAGCCTCATTTAACACTTTGGTTGTTTCTTGGAAAGAAGCCGCAGAAATAAATGATTTTGTTTGTAAAGAAGCTCTCGTGATTCCTTGTAGCACCTGCTCTGCAGTTGCTGGTTTGGCATCTCTTGCTTCTACTAAGTTCTGATCGTTTCTTCTTAGTAAAGAATTTTCGTCTCTTAATTGACGTGCAGAGATAATCTGACCGGCTTTTAAGTTTTCTGAATCTCCTTCACTTTCAACCACTTTCATTCCGTAGATCGCATCGTTGTCTTTGATAAAGTCAATTTTATGGATCAATTGATTCTCTAAGAATAAAGTATCTCCAGAATCTATAATCTTCACTTTACGCATCATTTGACGAACAACAACTTCGAAATGTTTGTCGTTAATTTTCACACCTTGCAAACGATATACTTCTTGGATTTCGTTCACTAAGTATTGTTGTACTGCAGAAGGCCCTTTAATTCTTAGGATGTCTGAAGGAGTTGTTGCTCCGTCTGACAATGGCATTCCAGCTTTAATAAAGTCATTTTCTTGCACTAAAATTTGGTTAGAAAGCTTTACTAAATATTTGCTTAAGTCTCCCGTTTTAGATTCTACGATAATTTCTCTATTTCCACGTTTTATTTTTCCGAATGAAACCACACCGTCAATTTCTGAAACTACAGATGGATTGGATGGGTTACGTGCTTCAAATAATTCTGTTACACGAGGTAAACCTCCTGTAATATCGCCTGCTTTACCAGATTTACGAGGAATTTTTACTAAGGTATGTCCAGATTCAACTTTATCTCCATCACTCACCATTAAGTGTGCACCTACTGGTAAACTATAAGAACGTAAAGCAGTACCGTCTTTGTCTTCAATAATTAAAGAAGCGATAATTTTCTTGTTCTTAGAGTCTGTCATTACTTTCTCTTGGAAACCAGTTTGTTCATCAATTTCAACAGAGTAATTCATTCCCTGTTCTAAATTATCAAACTTCACTTTTCCTCCAAATTCAGAAACAATCACACCGTTAAATGGATCCCATTGACAGATTACATCTCCTTTTTTGATACTTGTTCTTTCTTTATCGAAGATATAAGAACCATAAGGAATAATGTTGGTACTTAAAGTAATTCCTGTTTTCTTATCAGTCACTTTAATTTCCGCAGTTCTAGAAATTACAATTTCAACTTCTTTGCCTTCATTGTCTTTTCCTTTCACTGTACGCAAATCTTCGATGGCAACTTTACCTTCAAATTTAGCAGTTAATTTGTTTTCCTGAGAAATATTTCCTGCTACCCCACCAACGTGGAATGTACGTAATGTTAATTGTGTTCCTGGTTCTCCAATAGATTGTGCTGCAATAACACCTACTGCTTCACCAATTTGTACTTTATTACGGGTAGATAAACTTTGTCCGTAACATTTTGCACAAATTCCTTTAGGAGATTCACATGTTAAAGCAGATCTTACTTGTACTCTATCAATTCCGGATGCTTGTATAGCATCTGCAATTTTGATAGTAATAGATTCACCAGCTGCTACTAATAATTCATCATCAGAATTAGGTGCAAATACATCTTGTAAAGAAATACGTCCTTCTATTCTATCAGATAAAGATTCTACAATCTCATCATTTTTCTTTAATGGAGTAACATCTAATCCTCTTAACGTACCACAATCTTCTTCATTTACGATCACATCTTGAGAAACATCTACCAAACGACGTGTTAGGTAACCAGCATCTGCCGTTTTTAAAGCGGTATCTGCTAAACCTTTACGAGCACCGTGTGTTGAGATAAAGTATTCGTGAATCGATAATCCTTCCTTAAAGTTAGAAAGAATTGGATTCTCAATAATCTCACCACCACCTGCAGTCGATTTTTTAGGTTTTGCCATTAATCCACGCATTCCTGTTAACTGACGAATCTGTTCTTTAGATCCACGAGCTCCAGAATCAAGCATCATATATACAGAGTTAAAACCTTGTTGGTCTTCACGCAAACGTTTCATAGACAACTCGGTTAAATCGTTATTGGTTCTTCCCCAAATATCAATTACCTGATTGTAACGCTCTTTTTGTGTGAGCATTCCCATGTTATAGTTCATGATAATTCCTTCTACTTCTTTGTTTGCATTTGCAATCATTGAAGTTTTTTCTTCAGGAATAATAATATCTCCTAAACTGAATGATAAACCACCTTGGAAGGCAAATTTATACCCCATGTTTTTTATTTCATCTAAGAAGTCACCCGTCGTAGGAATGTCTGTGGCTTTTAAAATAGCCCCAATAATTCCTCTTAAGTTTTTCTTGGTCAATACTTCATTGATATAACCAGCAGCGGCAGGAACCACTTCATTAAATAAAACTCTACCAACCGTGGTTGCTATAATTTTAGTAACTTGTTCTCCGTTCTCGTCAATATCTAGTGTTCTTACTTTGATTCCAGCATTTAAGTTGACCATATCTTCGTTAAAAGCAATGGTTACTTCTTCTGGTGAATAGAACGTTAAGCCTTCTCCTTTAATAGGTACTTCTGGAGTAGAGGTTCTTTCTTTTGTCATGTAGTATAAACCCAATACCATATCCTGTGAAGGAACAGTAACGGGTGCACCATTGGCAGGATTTAAGATATTATGAGAGGCTAACATTAATATTTGCGCTTCTAAAATAGCTTCGGGTCCTAATGGTAAATGCACTGCCATTTGATCTCCATCAAAATCGGCATTAAAGGCAGTACATACTAACGGGTGTAGTTGTATTGCTTTTCCTTCAATTAATTTTGGTTGAAATGCTTGTATCCCTAGTCTGTGTAAAGTAGGCGCTCTGTTTAATAAAACAGGGTGTCCTTTAATTACATTTTCTAAGATGTCCCAAACAACAGGTTCTTTTCTATCTATTATTTTCTTTGCAGATTTTACTGTTTTTACAATTCCTCTTTCAATCAATTTACGGATTACGAAAGGCTTGTACAATTCTGCTGCCATATCCTTTGGGATACCACATTCTGATAATTTTAATTCTGGTCCAACAACAATTACAGAACGTGCAGAATAATCAACACGTTTTCCTAATAAATTCTGACGGAAACGTCCTTGTTTACCTTTTAATGAATCTGATAAAGATTTTAAAGGTCTGTTAGATTCGGTTTTTACTGCAGATGATTTACGCGTGTTGTCAAACAATGAATCTACTGATTCTTGCAACATCCGTTTCTCATTCCGTAAAATAACTTCTGGAGCTTTGATCTCTACCAATCTTTTTAATCGATTGTTTCTGATAATAACTCTTCTGTATAAATCATTTAAATCTGAAGTTGCAAAACGACCTCCATCTAAGGGAACTAATGGACGTAATTCTGGTGGAATCACCGGAACTACTTTCATAATCATCCACTCTGGATTGTTCTCTCTATTTTTCTGAGAGTCTTTAAATGCTTCAACAACATTTAAACGTTTTAATGCTTCTGTTTTACGTTGTTTAGAAGTTTCGGTATTTGCTTTGTGTCTTAATTCAAAAGACAAAGCTTCTAAATCGATACGAGCTAATAAATCAATCAAACATTCAGCTCCCATTTTAGCGATAAACTTGTTGGGATCTGCGTCTTCTAAATATTGATTTTCTGCTGGAATTTCTTCTAATATATCTAAATATTCTTCTTCTGTTAAGAAGTCCATTTTTTGTAAAGATTCTCCTTCAACATTTTTGGCAATACCGGGTTGTATTACTACGTATCGTTCGTAGTAAATAATCATGTCTAACTTTTTAGAAGGCAATCCTAAAAGGTACCCCATTTTGTTAGGCAATGATCTAAAGTACCAAATATGCGCTACGGGTACCACTAAATTAATGTGCCCTACTCTATCTCTACGTACTTTTTTTTCTGTTACTTCAACACCACATCGATCACAAACGATCCCTTTGTAGCGAATTCTTTTGTACTTCCCACAGGCACATTCATAGTCTTTTACAGGACCAAAAATACGCTCACAAAATAAACCATCTCTTTCTGGTTTGTGGGTACGGTAATTTATTGTTTCTGGTTTTAATACTTCACCTTTAGAGATTTCTAAAATAGACTCTGGTGATGATAAACCAATTGAGATTTTATTAAACTTTTTTACAGTGTACTTCTCGTGTTTTCTTGCCATGGTAATGGATTCGAATTAAAATTGTAAAAATGGCCTCAATGAGACTTATTAATATATGATTGATAGAAGCTGATTTGCATCAACTTCTATCATCAATTTTTGCTATTCTTCTAACCTAACGTCTAAACCTAAACCTTTCAGTTCGTGCATTAATACATTAAATGATTCTGGTAAACCTGGTTCTGGCATGGCCTCCCCTTTTACAATACTTTCGTATGTTTTGGCTCTTCCCATTACATCATCAGATTTTACAGTTAAGATTTCTCTTAAGATACTAGAGGCACCATATGCTTCTAATGCCCAAACTTCCATCTCTCCAAAACGCTGACCTCCAAATTGAGCTTTACCTCCTAAGGGTTGTTGTGTAATTAATGAATAAGGTCCAATAGAACGCGCGTGCATTTTATCTTCAATCATGTGTCCTAACTTAATCATATAGATGATTCCAACGGTTGCTGGTTGATCGAAACGTTTTCCGGTTCCTCCATCATATAAATAAGTATGTCCAAATCTTGGTACCCCTGCTTCGTCTGTAATTTCGTTGATCTGCTCTAAAGATGCTCCATCAAAAATTGGTGTTGCATATTTAGTGCCTAATTTTTGACCTGCCCAACCAAGAACAGTTTCATAAATTTGACCAATGTTCATACGAGAAGGTACTCCTAACGGATTTAAAACGATGTCTACTGGAGTTCCGTCTTCTAAGAAAGGCATGTCTTCTGCTCTTACAATACGAGCGATAATACCTTTGTTACCGTGACGTCCTGCCATTTTATCTCCTACTTTTAACTTTCGTTTTTTGGCGATATAAACTTTGGCAAGTTTTAAAATTCCTGCTGGCAATTCATCTCCTACAGAAATTGTAAATTTCTGACGACGTAAACTACCTTGTAAATCGTTTACTTTAATTTTATAGTTGTGAACTAATTCACCTACTAAAGAATTTAAAGTATCATCTGTTGTCCAAGAACCTGTTAAGTGCACATAATCGTCTACAGAGTTTAACATTTTAAGAGTATATTTCTTCCCTTTCGGCAATACTTCTTCTCCTAAATCATTAAAGACTCCTTGTGAAGTTTTTCCGCTTATTAGGCCAAATAACTTATCAATTAAACTGTCTTTTAACACTTCAAATTTAGAAACAAAAGAAGATTCTAAAGTAGCTACTGCTTCTTTGTCTCTTAATCTCTTGTTCTTATCTTTTACTGCTCTTCTGAATAATTTTTTATCAATAACAACTCCTCTTAATGATGGGGAAGCTTTTAAAGATGCATCTTTTACATCTCCTGCTTTATCACCAAAAATAGCACGTAATAATTTTTCTTCTGGAGTGGGATCTGATTCTCCTTTTGGTGTAATTTTACCAATTAAGATATCTCCTGGATTTACTTCCGCTCCAATTCTAATCATTCCATTTTCATCTAAGTCTTTTGTTGCTTCTTCAGAAACGTTCGGGATATCATTAGTCAACTCTTCAGTTCCTAATTTGGTATCTCTTACGTCTAATGAATATTCATCAATATGAATAGAGGTAAAAATGTCTTCACGAACTACTTTTTCAGAAATTACAATTGCATCCTCAAAGTTATACCCTTTCCAAGGCATAAAGGCTACTTTCATATTGATTCCTAGAGCGAGTTCTCCTTTTTGTGTTGCATATCCTTCACAAAGAACTTGTCCTTCTTCAACTCTATCTCCTTTTTGTACAATTGGTTTTAGGTTGATGTTTGTTCCTTGATTGGTTTTTCTAAACTTGATTAAGTTATATGATTTCTCATCAGATTCGAAACTTACTAGTTTTTCTTCGTCTGTTCTATCGTACTTAATAGTAATGATGTTTGCATCTACATATTCTACAACTCCGCTTCCTTCTGCGTTGATTAAGATTCTTGAGTCTTTTGCAACTCTTCTCTCTAAACCTGTACCTACAATTGGTGCTTGTGGTCGTAATAATGGAACTGCTTGACGCATCATGTTCGATCCCATTAATGCACGGTTGGCATCATCATGTTCTAAGAATGGAATTAACGAGGCTGAGATTGAAGCAATTTGATTGGGCGCAACGTCCTTATAATCTACTTCACTCGGCGTTACTAAAGGAAAATCTCCTCCTTCACGTGAAATAACACGATCACCTTGTATGTTTCCTTTTCCATCTACCTCAATATTCGATTGGGCAAACTTCATTCCTTCTTCTTCTTCTGCACTTAAATAGATGTGCTCTTGTTTTGCATCAACACTTCCTTCTACTACTTTAATATAAGGAGTTTCAATAAAACCTAAGTTGTTCACTTTTGCAAAAACAGATAGTGAAGAAATTAAACCAATATTTGGTCCCTCAGGAGTTTCTATTGGACATAAACGGCCGTAGTGAGTATAGTGAACATCACGTACCTCAAAACCTGCTCTTTCTCTTGATAAACCACCGGGTCCAAGTGCCGACAAACGACGCTTGTGTGTAATCTCTGCTAATGGATTGGTTTGATCCATAAATTGAGACAACTGATTGGTTCCAAAAAAGGAATTAATTACAGAAGACAATGTCTTCGCATTAATTAAGTCAATTGGTGTAAACACTTCGTTATCACGTACATTCATACGCTCACGAATGGTTCTAGCCATACGCGCTAGACCAACACCAAATTGTTGTGCTAACTGTTCTCCAACAGTTCTTACACGACGGTTTGATAAGTGATCAATATCATCTACTTCTGCTTTTGAATTTATCAATTCGATCAAATACTTGATAATGGTAATGATATCAAGTTTTGTTAATACTTTTTGATCGATTGGCTCATTCAAGCCTAATTTTGTATTCATTCTAAAACGACCAACTTCACCTAAATTGTAACGTTGTTCAGAAAAGAATAATTTATCTATAATACCTCTTGCAGTTTCCTCATCTGGCGGTTCTGCATTACGTAATTGTCTATAAATATGTTCTACAGCTTCTTTTTCAGAATTTGTAGGATCTTTTTGTAGTGTATTGTGAATGATTGAATAATCGGCATTGGCGTTGTCTTGTTTATGTAACAAAACAGTCTTTGCTCCTGCTTCAATAATTTCTTCAATATGTTCTTTTTCTAAGATCGTATCTCTGTCTAAAATAATTTCGTTTCTTTCGATAGAAACTACTTCTCCAGTATCTTCATCTACGAAATCTTCGTGCCATGTTTTTAAAACTCTAGCAGCTAATTTACGTCCTAGCACTTTTTTTAATCCAGCTTTAGAAACTTTAATTTCTTCTGCTAAATTAAAAATCTCTAAAATATCTTTATCTCTTTCAAATCCTATGGCTCTGAATAAAGTGGTTACTGGTAATTTTTTCTTTCTATCAATATAAGCGTACATCACTTGATTGATATCGGTTGCAAATTCAATCCAAGATCCTTTAAAAGGAATTACTCTTGCTGAATATAATTTTGTACCGTTTGCATGGAACGACTGTCCAAAAAAGACTCCAGGAGATCTATGTAATTGAGAAACAACTACACGTTCTGCCCCGTTGATAACGAAGGTACCAGAATTGGTCATGTAAGGAATTGTACCAAGATAAACATCTTGTACAATTGTTTCGAAATCTTCGTGCTCTGGGTCTGTACAGAAAAGCTTTAAACGGGCTTTTAAAGGAACACTATGTGTTAATCCTCTTTCTATACATTCTTGAATGCTATATCTTGGTGGGTCTACAAAATAGTCTAAAAATTCTAATACGAATTGATTTCTAGTATCTGTAATTGGGAAATTATCCATGAAGGTTTTATATAAACCTTCCTCTCCTCTTTCTTCTGCTTTAGTTTGTAATTGGAAAAAGTCTTGAAAAGACTTTACCTGAATATCTAGAAAATCTGGATAGTCTGTAACTAATTGTGAAGATGCGAAGTTGATTCTTTCAGTGGTGGTTTTCGTTGCCAAAAGAGAATATGTTTTTTGATTAAAATCTGAATTAAAATAAAAACGAATATATACACAAAATGGTTTAGGCCTAAAAACTTTCATTTTTAATACCTAAACCTAAATTTGTTTTCCCGAAGTTTTTCGGGGTATAGCTTACTTAAGCTCTACCTCAGCTCCAGCTTCTTCTAAAGATTTTTTAAGACCTTCTGCCTCATCTTTAGATACACCTTCTTTTACTGCTGCTGGTGCGCTATCTACGATACCTTTAGCTTCTTTTAATCCTAAGCCAGTTAATTCTTTAACTAATTTTACTACGGCAAGTTTAGAACCACCTGCTGCTGTTAAAATTACATCGAATTCTGATTGCTCTTCAACTTCTTCAGCTGCTGCTGGTCCTGCTACAGCTACTGCTGCTGCTGCTGGTTCAATACCGTGATCGTCTTTTAAAATAGTAGCTAATTCATTAACTTCTTTTACTGTTAAGTTAACTAATTGCTCTGCGAAATCTTTTAAATCTGCCATTCTGATTGTTTTTTAAAAATTGTTATATTATAGTTTATTTGTGCGCTAATTATTTTTCAGATAACGTTGTTAAGATACCTGAAAGCTTGTTTCCTCCTGATTGTAATGCTGATATAACATTCTTGGTAGGAGATTGTAATAATGAAATGATATCTCCAATAAGTTCATCTCTAGATTTGATATTTACAAGAGCGTCTAATTGATCATCACCAATATAAACCGACTCTTCTGCGTAAGCACCTTTCAAGAAAGGCTTATCAGATTTTTTTCTGAACTCTTTAATTAGTTTTGCGGGAGCATTTGCAGCCTCTGCAACTAACATCGAAGTATTTCCTTTCAATACTGATGGTAAGTCTCCGAAATCCTTATCGGAAGCTTCCATTGCCTTTGAAAGCAAGGTGTTTTTTACTATAGATAATTTTACATCTGCTTTAAAACAAGCTCTACGCAAGTTAGAAGTTGCTGCAGCATCTAATCCAGAGATATCTGCTAAATAGATGGTACTTGTATCTGCTAACTTTGCTGTTAAATCTTGAATTACTTGTGATTTTTCCTCTCTAGTCATAATTATAGGTTTTAACTGCTATTAAACAGATTTTACGTCAAGTTCAACACTTGGACTCATAGTACTAGACATGAAAACACTTTTAACGTATGTTCCTTTAGCAGTCGTTGGTTTCAATTTGATGATTGTTTGAATTAATTCGTTTGCATTTTCTGCAATCATATCTGCATCAAAAGAAACTTTACCAATTGCTGCGTGTATAATTCCTGTTTTATCAACTTTAAAGTCAATTTTACCAGCTTTTACATCTTTAACAGCTTTTGCTACATCCATTGTTACTGTACCAGTCTTTGGGTTTGGCATTAAACCTCTTGGGCCTAATATTCTACCTAAAGGACCTAATTTACCCATAACACTTGGCATCGTGATTATTACATCAACATCTGTCCAACCTCCTTTAATTTTCTGTAAAAACTCGTCTAAACCAACATAATCTGCACCTGCTTCTAGAGCTTCTGCTTCTTTGTCTGGTGTAACTAAAGCTAATACTTTTACATCTTTACCTGTACCGTGTGGTAAAGTAACGACTCCTCTTACCATTTGATTGGCTTTACGAGGGTCTACTCCTAATCTAATCGCTAAATCTACTGATGCATCAAACTTTACAGTAGTAATATCTTTGATTAATGCTGAAGCCGCATTTATATCGTAAGACGTGTTTACGTCCACTTTAGCGTATGCTACTTTTTGCTTTTTTGTTAATCTTGCCATTTTACTAATTTTTATAAAGTTTATGCTGGTGCATCACCTTTTACTGTTAAACCCATAGAACGTGCTGTACCCGCGATCATTTTCATGGCCGAAGATATTTTAAAAGCATTTAAGTCTACCATTTTATCTTCTGCGATAACTTTAATTTGATCCCAAGTAACTATTGCTACTTTCTTTCTGTTTGGTTCTCCTGAACCTTTTTTAATTTTGGCTACTTCTAGCAACTGGACTGCAGCAGGAGGAGTTTTTACAAGAAAATCAAATGATTTGTCTTTGAAAACAGTAATAACAACAGGTAAAACTTTCCCTTGTTTGTCTTGCGTTCTAGCATTAAACTGTTTACAGAACTCCATAATGTTAACACCAGCAGCTCCTAAAGCAGGTCCTACCGGCGGCGATGGATTCGCTGCGCCTCCCTTTACTTGTAACTTAACTACTTTACTAACTTCTTTTGCCATTTTTATAAAATGTTTGATGATGTGTTTTAAAGTTGGAAGCTATAAAACGCATCGATAAATATATACTTGTGTAACAATTATATCTTTTCTACTTGCATATAACTTAATTCTAATGGTGTTTTTCTTCCAAAGATCTTCACCATTACTTCTAGTTTACGCTTTTCTTCATTTACTGTTTCTATCGTTCCATCAAAGCCATTAAAAGGCCCATCAACAACTTTTACGGTTTCTCCTATATCAAAAGGAATCGCAACGTTTTCATCTTGAATAGAAAGTTCATCTACTTTCCCTAACATTCTGTTTACTTCCGCTTTTCTCATCGGAACAGGCTCACCACCTTTGGTTTCTCCTAAAAAACCAATAACACCTGTAATTGATTTGATCACGTGAGGAACTTCTCCGGAGAGGTTTGCTTCTACCATGATGTAACCTGGAAAATAAACTTTTTCTTTATTTATTTTTTTACCGTCTTTTATTTGAACTACTTTCTCTTTGGGAACAATTACTTGGCTCACAAAATCAGAAAGTCCTAAACGGTTAATTTCAGTCTCTATATAAGACTGAACTTTATTCTCTTGACCTCCAATGGCTCTTACAACATACCATTTCATTACTGAATCAGTTGCCATAATTAGTTGGATTTAAACATTGTAAAAAAGTTATCTAATCCTGTTTGAAAAACATAATCAATGCCTGCAACAGCCAAAGCGAACAAAATGGTAAAAACAGCAACTGTTACTGTTGATTTTTGAGCGTCTGCTTTAGATATCCATGTCATATGGTTATTTAATTCTTCAAAAGAGTCTTTGATATATTGAATAAACTTCATTAGTTATAAATGTTTTTATTTGCACGGGCGGAGAGATTCGAACTCCCGACAGCTGGTTTTGGAGACCAGTGCTCTACCGCTGAACTACGCCCGTCTCTGTATTTTATTCATAAAAGGCATCCCGAAAAATCGGGATACCCTTATAAAATTATTAGTAATAAACTAAACGAAGTTTAGTCTAAAATCTGTGTTACTTGACCAGCTCCAACTGTTCTTCCTCCTTCACGGATTGCAAAACGTAGACCTAAACTTAATGCAATTGGTTGAAGTAAATCAACTGTAATTGTTAAGTTGTCTCCTGGCATTACCATTTCAACTCCATCAGGTAATTGAATCGTACCTGTTACATCTGTAGTTCTTACATAGAACTGTGGACGGTAGTTGTTATGGAATGGAGTGTGACGTCCACCTTCTTCTTTTTTAAGAACATATACCTCTGCTTTAAACTTTGCATGAGGAGTTACAGAACCTGGCTTACAGATTACCATTCCTCTTTTAATATCTTCTTTTGCAATACCTCTTAATAAGATTCCTGCATTATCTCCTGCTTCACCTCTATCTAAGATTTGACGGAACATTTCAATACCAGTAATAGTAGACTGCAATTTCTCTGCACCCATACCGATGATATCTACTGAATCTCCTGTATTTGCAATACCAGTTTCGATACGACCTGTTGCTACAGTTCCACGACCAGTAATAGAAAATACATCTTCAATTGGCATTAAGAAATCTTTATCAACTTCTCTTAAAGGCTCTTCGATCCAAACATCAACTTGTGCCATTAATTCTAAAACAGTATCTACCCATTTTTGTTCACCATTTAAAGCTCCTAAAGCAGAACCTGAAACTACAGGACCATTATCTCCATCGTACTCATAGAAAGATAATAATTCTCTAACCTCCATGTCAACTAATTCTAAAAGCTCTTCATCATCAACCATGTCCACTTTGTTTAAGAAAACAACCATACGAGGAATACCTACCTGGCGACCTAATAAGATGTGCTCTCTTGTTTGTGGCATTGGACCATCTGTTGCAGCAACTACTAAAATTGCTCCATCCATCTGTGCAGCTCCCGTTACCATGTTCTTAACGTAATCCGCGTGACCTGGACAATCTACGTGCGCATAGTGACGATTTGCTGTTTGATATTCTACGTGTGAGGTGTTAATTGTGATACCTCTTTCTTTTTCTTCAGGTGCGTTATCAATCTGATCGAATGATCTCGCTTCTGAGAAACCTGCATCAGCTAATACTTTAGTAATAGCAGCAGTTAAAGTTGTTTTACCGTGATCTACGTGTCCGATTGTACCAATGTTTAAGTGTGGTTTCGAACGGTCAAAAGTTGCCTTTGCCATGATTATTAATTTTAATTCTTAGTTTAAATATATTTAGTGTCTGATAATACTTATTAAATTGAGCCAGCGACGGGACTTGAACCCACGACCTCATCCCTACCAAGGATGCGCTCTACCAACTGAGCTACACCGGCTTGTTGGTACTCTTGAGCGAAAGACCGGGTTCGAACCGGCGACATTCAGCTTGGAAGGCTGACGCTCTACCAACTGAGCTACTTTCGCAAATACTGTAAATTGTGGGGAGAGCAGGATTCGAACCTGCGAAGACGTAGTCAACGGAGTTACAGTCCGTCCTCGTTGGCCGCTTGAGTATCTCCCCTTTAATTTACTATTTTAATGAACTTATATTCTTGTCTTTTAGAGCCGATGGAGGGACTCGAACCCACGACCTGCTGATTACAAATCAGCTGCTCTAGCCAGCTGAGCTACATCGGCATTTTGCTGCAAAAAAACAACCCGCTATTTCTAACGGATTGCAAATGTATAAAGTTTTTTTATATTCTAAAACATTTTATAATTATTTTTTTATTTTTTTATGAAATTAATGAATCCTTCTGTTTTTCTTTGGATCTCTTTAACTGTCTTTTCATTGAATCCACTGCTAAATTCACCCCTTCCTCAAAAGTTTTCGCTTCTTTTTTTACCATCAATTCGCTGCCAGGAATATTAATTTTGATTTCTGTGATCTTATTTTCCTTGTCACTAGTGTTTTGAACCTTTAAAAAAACCTCGGCATCTACAATTTTATCATGATACTTCTCTAAAGACATTACTTTCTTTTGAGTAAAATCCATTAAACTTTTGTCTGCATTGAAATTGACTGATTGGGTGAATACTTTCATGAATTATTCTTTTTTTACGCTCCTTGGATGAGCTTGATTATACACTTTTTTCATTTGCTCTATACTATTGTGCGTATAGACTTGCGTTGAGGCTAAACTAGCATGCCCTAGTAATTCTTTTACAGCGTTTAAATCTGCTCCCTCATTTAACAAATGAGTAGCAAATGAATGCCTGAGTAAATGGGGGCTTTTTTTCTCTTTCGTAGAAACTTTACTAAAGTAAGAATTTATCACTCTATACACAAGTGTTTCGTATGTTTTATTTCCTTTATTGGTGATAAATAAAAAATCTAAGGTTGTAGGCACCTCTTTTTTTAGCGTTAGATAGCTGTTTATTGTTTTTATTACTGAAGGAAGCAAAGGCACAAATCGCTCTTTATTTCTTTTCCCCAAAACCTTAATGAGTTTCCCCGAAAGATTCACCCCAGAAAGTTTAATATTAATAAGTTCGGCTCTTCTTATTCCTGTAGAATAAAACAACTCTACCATTAATTTATTTCTAACCGATTCAAAATCATCTTTTCCCTCTAAAAGATCGAGGACTTGATGAATTTCGGATTCTGAAAAAGGATTCTGAATTCTCTTCGCTACTTTTAAGGCTTTGTGCTTTGCCAAAGGATTGAGCGCGATCTGTTTTGTTTTTTGAAGAAACTTATAAAAGGATTTTAAAGTACTTATCTTTCTATTGATGGTTCTATTGGAAATTTCTTGATCTACCAAACGAACAATCCAGCTTCTTATTTGTGGATATTGAACGGTTACAAGCGCTTGTTGATCGTAGGTTGTTTCACAAAAATCGCGGAACGAGATCAAATCATTTTTGTAGGCGGTTACCGTGTGCTTAGAATATTTCTTTTCTAAGGCTAAATATTCTATAAAAGCAGCGATCATCAAATATATGTTCTTTGGTTCAAATTTATGAAATTTTGAACAAAAAAAATCTCGCACAAAATTGTACGAGATTTATAGTCTTTAAAAACAAGTAAGGATTAACCTACTTCTTCTTGTGTTCTTAGTTTTTGTACGTAAGAGGCTTTAATTCTCTGCGCTCTTTTAGCTACAGAAGGCTTTGTAAAGTTCTTTCTATTACGTAAGTTCTTCATGGTCTTCGTACGATCAAATTTTCTTTTGAAACGTTTTAAAGCTCTATCGATATTCTCTCCTTCTTTTACGGGTATAATTAACATATATTGGCACCTCCTTTCATAAGTATCTCAAAAATTTTTAAACAGTTTTAAGCTGTTTGTTTTTAATTTTGGACTGCAAAGATAGTTATTAATTGCTAAAAACAAATTTAATTCCAGCATTTCTTATATC
>Ga0307488_10002686_pt1 | contig 14995 bp, 14 predicted proteins | sample SB02metaG_FD_202248 | JGI IMG/M metagenome (GOLD analysis project Ga0307488, IMG submission 202248) | Sea-ice brine microbial communities from Beaufort Sea near Barrow, Alaska, United States - SB 0.2 | ecosystem: Environmental > Aquatic > Marine > Coastal | place: USA: Alaska | collected... | reverse complement strand
TTAAGTGACGTATGTAATTATAAGTGTGCATACTGCCATCCTATTCATTATGATAAAACTAGCGGTTTTCCAGATGTAGAAGAATCTTTAGAGTTTTGGAATTTTATTCATACTGATATTAATTCTAACAAAAAGTTACTTTTACTCAGTGGCGGCGAACCTACACTTTGGCCTGGCCTGTCAAAATTTATTAATGGATTAGATAAGAATTGGAGAACAGAAATTGTTACTAACGGTAGTAGAACATTGCGTTGGTGGAAAAAGTTTTTAGATGAAACTGATATCAAAAGAGTAACAATAAGTGTACATTTAGAATTTGCAACGCCAGAACATATTATTGAAGTTTCTAGGTTATGTGCAGAAAAATGTTATACCACTGCATTAATATTATTTGATAAATCTAAAATACCTGAAGCAAAAGATATGATTAATAAAATAGTAGAATCTAATATAAAAATTGATATGATGGTAAAACCCATTACAAATTGGTGGACCAACGGTAAAGTTATTTCCTATGAAAAAAAAGATTTAGATTTTATAAAAGGTTTTAAATATGGCAAATCAGTACATACACCATTAGATGTATCAACACATTTTGTAATAGATGATAAACATTACCCTGTACAATATGCAAGCACACTCATTACTAACAAACAAAATACATTTAAAGGTTGGAGATGCGAGGCAGGAAGTAAAAGACTAATAGTTTGGCACGACGGGAATGTTTATGGAGCACAGTGTAGCACAGCTAAAAAACATCTTTTAGGAAATATTAAAGATAAAAAAATTAAAAAAATGGAAAGCATAATATGCCAAAACGAATATTGTGATTGTGTACCTGACATAAGAATACCTAAGTGGAGAGAAGATGTACGCACTTGAAGATATAAAAACAATTCATCTTGAAGTAACACAAAACTGTCAAGCAAGTTGTCCTATGTGTGATCGTAATATGAACGGTGAGGGTATTAATCCACATATCAATCTTGACGAGCTTAAACTTGAGGACTGTAAACAAATCTTCAAACCAAGTTTTATTGCACAGCTTAAAACAATGTATATGTGTGGCAACTTAGGTGATCCTATTGTTGCTAAAGATACATTAGAAATCTTCAAATACTTTAGAGAACACAATCCTAATATGTGGTTGAGCATGAATACTAACGGAGGAGCTAAAAATGAAGCATGGTGGAAAGATTTAGCTATAACTTTTGGCAGCATGGGGGCTGTTATTTTTAGCGTTGATGGTTTACGCGATACTAACCATATCTATCGTCAAGGTGTTGTTTGGGACAATGTAGAACGCAACATGCAAGCATTTATAAATGCAGGAGGCAGAGCTCGTTGGGACTACTTAATATTTGAACACAACCAGCATCAAGTTGAAGAAGCAGAAGCACTTGCTAACAAATGGGGGTGTGAAAAATTTATGAAAAAGAAAACAGGAAGATTTGTAGATACAAATACAAACAAAAAAGAAAAGCATCAAGCCAAAGACCGCAAAGGTAAAGATACAGCCGAGCTTAAAAAGCCAGACACAAAGTACCAGAACAAAGCACTTACCAAGCAAGAGGTGATCCTCAAGAAATACGGTACTATGGATACATATTATGATGCTGCTCCTATTATTTGTAAAGTAAAGAAAGATAATAGCTTATTCATAACAGCAGAAGGATTAGCACTGCCATGCTGCTGGACTGCTGGACGCATGTATAAATGGTGGCATAAAGATCCTAAGGTAGAGCAAATATGGGACTTTATACCCGATATAAGCGCCTTACAAGCACGTAACGGCCTTGAGGCAGTGTTTGACACAGGCATCTTTGATAGCATACAAGCAAGCTGGAATAAGCCCAGCTGCGGCACCGGCAAACTAAAAGTATGTGCCATGAAGTGCGGCGCCGAGTTTGATCCCTTTGCAGAACAGTTTAAATAAGTACAGTATGAGCAATAAAATATTACCATCAGAAACATTTTGTGCATTACCGTGGATGCATCTAAGTAGCCGCCCAGACGGCAAAATGCGTACATGTTGTACTTCAAATGCAAGTAGTGTACAAGATCCTGATTCAAATAAAAAAGTAGGTGGCGGCGAAGTTGGAATAGTTAAAAACGATGACGGCGTTCCTGCTAACTTCAACCATACAACATTAGAAGAAGCATGGAATAGTGGCTACATGCGTAATGTGCGTAAAATGATGCTGCGTGGCGAAAAGCCTGCTAGTTGCCTCAAGTGTTACAAAGAAGAAGAACAGGGTCATCTAAGTAAACGTAACTGGGAAACTGAATACTGGGGCAATAGATTTAACATCGATGAATTAGTAGCTGAAACAAAAGAAGATGGAAGTATACCTCCAAAAATTAGATATATTGATTTACGTTTAGGAAGTAAATGCCAACTAGCATGTGTAATGTGTTCACCACATGACTCAACAGGATGGATTAAAGACTGGAAAGCAATTACTCCGCAAATGAAAAATGAGAAACTTGCTAATACAAGTCAATGGACAAACAAAGGTCGTAATGACGGGGCAAGTTATAACTGGCACAAAAATAATCCCCGTTTTTGGGCAGACCTAATGGATCAAATCCCGCATATGTATCAGTTGTATTTTGCAGGCGGCGAAAGTTTAATTATTGATGAACACTATGAATTGTTAGAAGAATGTATTAAACGTGGACATGCTAAGAATATGGAACTACGTTATAATTCAAATGCTGTAGAATGGCGTGATGATTTATTTGATCTATGGGCACAGTTTAAGCGTGTGCGTTTCCACTACAGTATAGATGCATTTGGCGAGCAAAATGATTATATACGTTATCCTAGTACTTGGGAACATCAAGAACGTGTATTCCATATGTTAGATAATACAGCACCACAAGTAGAAGTTACTACAGCAACTACTATTATGGCACTTAACGTAGCTTACATACCAGAGTTTGTAAAATGGAAAGTTGAACAAGGTTTTAAAAAATTAAACAAATGGCCTCTAGGGGCAGGCGGCATTAATATGCATTTTGCATATTGGCCACCACAACTAAATGTAAAAGTGCTACCTGCACACATTAAAAAAGAAATTACAGACAAATACGAAAATGAATTTTTTCCTTGGATGGAAGAAAACTGGCAACTATTTACTGGTGTAGAAGAAGCAGGTATTACAAAGGAACAATGGCTAAATGCACCATACGGTATAAAACGCTTTAAAGGCATTATAAGATTTATGAACAGTGAGGATTGGAGTGCCAGACTTCCAGAGACAAAAGAATATATAAATTTAGTTAACAAACAACGAGGATGGACAGAAAAATTTCCTGAGATATTTCCAATACTAAAGGACATAATATGAATGTAAAAGAAGAAAACTTTTGCATTGTTCCCTTTGTACAATTAAACACTAGGGGCAAGGGCGATGCTAGAGTATGCTGTAGTATTGAAGGTATTGACTATGGTATTCCAAAAGAAATGACTCTAGACGAGATAACTCCTAATACTTATTCTAGTGACACTAATGTATATAATTTAAGTAAAGATAAGATTGAAGACTTATGGAATGGTCCTTTTATGAAAGACTTCCGTATGAAAATGCTTAACGGAGAAAAACTTAGTAACTGTGAATTCTGTTACAGAATGGAAAATAGTGGATTTGGAAGTAAACGTACCGGTAAGAATAAAAGATTTCTAGAACGTGTAAAACCGCATTTACAAAAGTATTATGATGCAAATGGTCATGTGGATGTTATGCCACAATGGTGGGAAGTACGATTAAGCACTAAATGTAATTTAAGTTGTGTGATGTGTTCGCCTAATCTTAGTAGTATGATGTACAAAGAATATTCTAAGTGGGGCAACAAAATTACAAACCAGATGCAAGGTAGTTTAGATATTGCCAAACGTTCAGGTGAAGAGTATCTAAGTCAAAGTAAATTTTTTAAAGAACAAATAATGACTAACCTTGAACATGTATTGTACATGGAGTTTAGAGGCGGTGAAGTATTTGCAGATAGACACAGCATTAACTTTATTTGGAGTATTGCTAAAACAGATTATGCAAAAAATATCAGTCTTGATATAAGCACTAATGCAACACTAATAACAGATGAAATAGTAGATCTATTAAACCATTTCAAAGGTGGATTACTTCGGTTTAGTATTGATGCTGGACAAGAAAAAGATGAATTAATACGGTACCATACCAATTGGGATAGTGTTATAACTAGTATAGAAAATTCAAACAACTTACACAACGAATGGGAAATGGTAACACAAACTTGTTTGCAAGCTCTTAATTGTGTAGGGCTAGTTCCTATGCTAGAATACTTTGATGACATGTGTAATCGTACTAACAATGAACGCTTTCATTTAGGTTTTACAAGTGTCCGTGGCAAAGAATGGATGCGTCACGAACTTGTGCCACTTAGTTATAGACAAAAAGAAATTACTGATCTCGAAGAGTTTATTAAAAGTAGTTGGTTATGTAATGCTAGTAAACACAAACGTAGAGAAACTAAAACTATACAAGGACTTATAAAAGCATTGTCTGCAGAAACTAAGATAGATAATGTGCTTAATAAAAAAGCAAGAGAATACTATCTCAAACTAAATGAATTGCGTAACGTAGATTACTGGAAAACATTTCCACACTTGGAGTACTTAAATGAGTAAACTAGAAACATTATGTCCGGTACCGTGGATGAGCCAAAGTCTTAGAGCAAACGGAGATATTCGTGTATGTTGTCAAGCACAGCACGGACCAACAGGCGGCCTGCTGCGTGACGAGGACGGAAAAGAGTATAATGCTCGTACAGCTGATCTTAAGAAAGTTCGCAACAGCGAATTGTCAAAAGAAATACGCAAGTATATGATGGAAGGCAAATGGCATCCTGAATGTGTTCGTTGTCAAACAGAAATGGAATCGGGCATGAATGCTCGTATTGATTACGAAAATAAAATTTGGATTGACCGTGGAGAATTTAGTTGGGAAGATTTATTATCTAAAACAGCTGCCGACGGCACAATTGAAGAAGACGAAATAAATTGTAGTTTTTATGATGTACGTTTTGGTAACTTATGTAATTTAAAATGTCGTATGTGTGGACCTACTGACAGTAGTATGTGGTATGAAGATCAAGTTAAACTGTGGGGTGATAGTTATAAAGACAGTCATGGCAAAGTTAAACTTATTAAAAATGCAAAAGGAAAATACGAGCCTGAAACAAATCTATATGATTGGCACGAAAGTGACCACTATTGGATACAAATGGACAACAACATTGATCAGATACGTAAGCTATATATTGTAGGTGGCGAACCGTTAATGATTGATAGACATTATGAATTCCTACAAAAGTGTGTTGATCGAGATTGTGCAAAAAATATTATTGTAGAATACAATACCAATATGACAAATATACCACAGCGTGCCTGGGATGTTTGGAAACATTTTAAACAAGTAAACATTGGTGCTAGTATTGACGGAGTAGGTGACTTACAGTATTACATGCGTCCTCCAAGTAGGTTTAACAAAATACACGAAAATTTATTAAAAGTAAGTAAAGCTGAAGGCAACTTTAAAGTATGGATAGCTGCAACAATTAATGTGTTTAATGTATTGCACTTTCCTGAGTTTATGGAATGGATACTACTTAATAAAATACCTAAAGTAAATGACGACGAGTGGCGTCCTATAATTACACCACATCCGTTGCACGGCCCTAAATTTTATAACATTCGTATGTTGCCTAAGTTTGCTAAAGATCATATCAAACAAAAGTACGAAGACTATAAACCACGCCTGTTAAAAATAATCGATGAAAGTGATTTTACCGAAGAACGTAAAGAAGCTAGTAGAAGAGATGCAGTTGGATTGTTAGACCAATATGTTGATTATATGTATGCAAAAGATTTTAGTGAACACCTAAAGCAGTTTTGGTATGCCACTAGAAAGTTAGATAAAATTCGTGGGCACAGTATTGAAAAGTATATACCTGAGCTATATGAACTCTTAAAGGATACAGAAGATGCAGTGCAGGTACGCTGAAAGCGGATTTTACATTGCAGCACATCAAGTAGCGTCACCTTGTTGTTCTATAGACACTGGGGAATATGTATTTCCTTATGAGTCAATAGATCAATTCTTAGACCAAAAGATTCTTTTGGATTTACGTGAAGCAAGTAAAAAAGGTCATATTCTAAATCATCCGGCTTGTGCTGATTGTGTATACAATGAAAGACGTTCGTTAACAAGTACAAGACACAAGGGCTTGAAAATTATATCCAAGAGTAATCCGGGTGAACATAAATTAAAACGATTAGATATTGCATTTGGTAATACATGTAATTTAGATTGTGTTATGTGCAGCCCTGAATTTAGTAGCAAGTACAATGCTGCTATGAAAGATATGCCAAACGAATTAAAAAGTGGAATGGGTAGAACTACATTAAAAAATCATACACTTAGTTATGAAAAAATTGATGAGATTTTAGATAAGGTTGGAAATACTTTAGAAAGTGTTATTTTAAAAGGTGGCGAACCGTTGTATGATAAAAAAGCACAGTATTTTTTAAATAAATTAGTTGACATAAATCCTAATGTTAAATTAGAAATTATAAGTAATTGTACTATTATAAATCAAGAATTTTTGTCTAAATTTAAAAATATTACTATTACAGCAAGTATTGATGGAATTTATGAAATATATGAATATATTAGAGGTTTTGATTTTAAAATCTTAGACAATAATATAGAAAAACTAATTAGAATGGAAAATGTAACAGTTCGCATTATTGTTACAGTCTCTAAATATAATTTTGCAATAGTTCCACAAACTATAGACTATTGGAAAAATAAAGGAGGTATAGAAAAGGTAAATTTACAAATGGCCAGAGAACCATGGAATACACCTTTCCTAGTAGGTGAAGAAACATTTAGAAAAATTTCTAAAAAACGTCCGCCTACTAAAAGGTGGAAATGGGAAATGCCCCGAGCTAATGCACACGAACTTCACGAAATACATAAAACGTTTTGGAATAGCCGAAGAGGCATGGACTGGGATAGTATAGATGTTTCTAGATATTAATCAAATCAAAACCATACAAATGGATCATACTAGCAGGTGCCAACTTGCTTGTCCTCAGTGTGCAAGATTTCACGGCAGTCAAACAGAATTAAATCCTTATATGCCAATCAGTGATACAACAGTAGACGATTATAGAATTATACTAGAACCCTTTGCTCCTAACTTAATTAAATTATTCCATTGCGGAAATTTTGGCGACAGTCTTAGCAGTCCTACGTTAGATGATAGTATAGATTACAGTTTAAGTAAGGGTGTTAAAGAATTTAAAATGGCTGTCAACGGCAGTGCAAGATCAAAAGAATGGTGGAGAGATTTAGCACAAAAAAGTAGTCGTATTACTATTAATTTTAGTATAGATGGATTAGCGGATACAAATCATCTGTATAGAGTAAACAGTAATTTTAAAAAAATAATAGAAAACGCAAAAGCATTTATAGATGCTGGCGGCAATGCACGTTGGTATTTTATTGAATTTGAACACAACTATCATCAAATCGATGAAGCAAGACATATGGCAACTGATATGGGCTTTAAACAGTTTAATGCAAAGTATACTGGAAGATTTGCAGAACAACAACAAAAAGAAATTGCAACCAAAAAAGGCACTGTAATTGAAGATAAACAAGATAATCATAATCAAAAAGACATGCAGGAAATACAACAAACTTACAAGAGCTTTGAAGATTATATAGAACAAACTCCTATTGTATGCAAGTATAAACAAGAACAAAGTATGTTTATTGATATGGAGATGAAACTTTGGCCATGTACTTGGATGGGAGCACCTGCATATTTTGGTCCTAATAATCCGCAAAGAAAAAGTTTTGATAATTTGTATAAACTATATGGAGACGATTTTAACGACATGCGTAAGCACGGATGGGACGTATTACAGCATGATTTCTTTGCAAATTATTTAGATAGATCCTGGAATAATCAAAGCAACAAGTATAAACGAATATATACATGTGGACGGACTTGCGGAAATAAATTTGAATTTAGTAGCGGATACGGAAAAAACACAAGGAGACAAAATCTATGATAGTAAAAAATACACAACAAGATATTATCTTTAATACTAAAAAAAATAAAATTGGAATGAAAATTTCAGGAGGTGCTGATAGTGCTATAGTTTTATATATGTTGTCTAAGTATGTTGCAGAGTACAACACTGGTGCAAGAATAATTCCCATAACAGTTAATCACGAAGGTAAAGATTATCAAGAACAATTTGCCAAGCAAGTAGTAGCACATTGTAAAGAAGTATTTGGTGATATTTTTGATGAACATCATATTGGAAGAAATCTTACTCCGGACACTTATGCATCAACACAAATTAATTTAGTTGAGTCATTATATAAAAATAATACTATAAATTGTCATTATGTAGGAATTACAAGAGATCCTCCCAAAGACATTTCAAAAACATTTGAGTTTGACGGTCCAATAGATGATAGATCTCCAGGAGAAACTAGAGAAACAGCTTTTGAAGATAGAGTTTTTAGACCTTTAATCAACATAGATAAAAAAGGTGTTGCTGAATTATATAATACATTTGATGTTATGGATACACTTTTTCCTTTGACTAGAAGTTGTGAAGAAATGACTGATGATTTTTCAAAGCACTGCGAAACCGGTTGTTGGTTTTGCCAAGAAAGATATTGGGGCTTTGGTAGATATGTCTAAGATGTGTCCGTTAATATATAATGGTATAGCAACAGATCCTTCTGGTGGATATAGGCCTTGTTGTAGATTTGATCAACTACACAGTTTTCACGGTAAGATAGGAGAATATCGTTCAAGTAATTTATGGAAATCTCTTGAGGATGACTTTTTAAATGATAAATTTCCACCTGGATGCTGGGACTGCGAAAAAAATGAAGATGCAAACGGAACTAGTAAACGCCTACGTGAAGTTTCAAATTATAAAGCAAAGTATAAAAAAGACAGCTTAGATAATGAACATTTAAAAAATATAGGTTATGACTTAATTGATTTACGTCTTAGTAATAAATGCAATCTAGGTTGTATAACTTGCAATCCTAAAAGTAGTAGTCTTATTAAAACAGAAGTTGAAAAGTCAACGGATAATATGGATCACTATAAGGCTGTATATAATTGGGCTAAAGATAAAAATCTTACTACACCATACGATGATAATGATTTAGAACATTTATTAGAAACAATTCAGCCAGGCTCTAGGGTGTATTTTACAGGTGGTGAGCCTAGTGTTGTAAAAGGAGTTTTAAAATTCCTACAATCTTTGATAGATATTAAATTAAACGAAGATGTTACTATAGAATTTAATAGTAATTTTCAAACAGGTAATCCTAAGTTTATTAATCTGCTTTCTTATTTTCCTAAAGGATTGATGATGCCAAGTATAGACGGAATAGGAATACGTGCAGAATATATAAGATATCCTAGCAATTGGAAACAAATTGAAAATAATATAGAACTTTTTACAAAAAGTTGTCCAACATGGGTAACACATTTTGCACCTACAATTAGTATATTAAATATATTTTATTTAGACGAGCTTATAGATTTTTGCAATAGAAATAATTATACCTTAAGATTTACAAATATTTTGCACGGACCTGATTATTTTAATATAACTATATTACCAGAAAAATATAAAAAACTTGCTATAGAAAAATTAAAAAATATAAAAAATACCAACTGCTTGAAATCAGATCAAATACCGTTAATTGAAAAGTATATTTACAGTAAAGATACAGACTATACAATGTTGAATAAATGTAAGCGTAATTTACTTAAATCAGATAGTGTAAGGAATATAAGTTATAAAAAACACCTACCAATATTAGAGGAAATATTTCAATGCTTATAATAGGAAACAAAGAGTATGGATTAGCAAAGAGCTTATATAAAATATATCCTGACGCAATATTTTTAAGTCGAAGCTCCGGCTACAACTTAGGCAAACACGAAGTACGTGATAGTGTAGCTAGTATGAGTTTAGAACATGATGTTGTATTGTTGGTAAGTGCGTTAGGCGAATTTAAACAAACACTGCTTGCAGAAGCCATAGCAAAACAATGGTTTGAAAATAATCACAGCGGATATTTAATTGCATTAGGATCTAGTGCTGATACTCCCGTAAAAGGAAGTAAATGGATTTATCCTGTAGAAAAACGAGCATTGAGAGCATACATGCGACAGTTAAGTCAAGCAGTCAGCAGTGACTCTCCACCTGGGTGGAAAACAACTTATATTGCTCCGGGTAACATGCATACCCCTAAACAAGACGAGAAGATGCCGGACACACCTAAATTAGAGCCTACGTATGTTGCTGGCGTTATTAAATGGCTTATTGAACAGCCTAGGAGTATAAATATCAGTGAGCTGTGCCTAGATAGAATACAAAGTTGATCCATGCAAGAAAAAAATTATTTAAGACTACTTAACCCCCCAAAAGAAGTTATAGATTTTTCACACGAAATGTATGAAAAATATTCTAAGTTAGAATTTAATAATCCTATGAGCGGTGTACATCTTAGTTCTACCTTGGATGCTAAAGAAACAGAATATATATTAAAATATATTCCTCAAGATGTTCCTAGAAATACAGATCTCACAGTATCAATGAATTTAATTACAAATGCTTACTTGCCTCATACGCATATAGACCGTGGAAGAAAAGTTGCCCTGCAAATTCCTATAATTGCAGACCCAGCAATTCATAAAGTATATGTACTGAGAAAAGAAAAATTTTTAAAACAGCTTAAACCATATACAAACGAAAAAGCAGGTTTTCATCAACGACCAGAAATTACAACTTGGGATAATCAAAGATACCCGGGGATGCCAATGTTTCATTATTACAAAGAAGAACTGTTCGAAACAAGAGTTGTAGAGCCAAATATTCCTTATTTAACTGACACTAGTTTGCCACACGGTGGCATACATTATGATGGCTTAAACAAGAACGAGTCTAAGGAAATAGCTAATAGATGGTTTTTAAGTATATCACTTGCTGGCAGAATGTCTATAGCTGAACGAGAACCCTTTTACAAACATTGGCTGTAGTAAGGGTATGTGTTTTTAAAATCTTGATTACGTGAGCGATCTAAAAATTCAGTATGTTTTTTAAACTCAGGCCACAAGTGAGAATTATCTTTGCTAAACATATGATTAGTAAGATATTGGCATTGTAATTTTGTATCCTCTAATTTATAGTTGTACGTTTCAAATTTCTCTTTAATTTTATTTTTTGCAGCCATCGGTAATACAGTAATGCTTTGGTGAGCAGGAAAAGTTAAGTGTGTAGCATTTACAGAATATAAGCCTGCAGCTAATAACCATTCAATAGTTTCCGGCACATGCATTACATTCATTATAGTAACTGTTGGCCGTCCAACTACTCTTATAGGCACACCCTTTTGATAAAATTTTACAAACTTTTTTATGTTAGATTTAGCTAGTTTATGATTTGTATGATGTCGTTGGTATTCATTTTCTTCTTTCTTTATACTATCTAAACTTACGCACAGTTCTATTTTGCGAAAATGTGTCCAAAGTTTTTGGTGTTTTTGTTTAGGTAGAATGGTATTGTTAGTACTATAATTTAGTGTAATATTTTTTGCTAGATCTCTATCAACTGCTTCTTGTAATAGTTCCCAATGTTCTTTTATCATTAAAGGCTCGCCGCCAGTAAACTTTATGTAATTTAAACTATCAAGTAAATCGTATGCTGAATCAATATTTGATCTTGTTTTTTTATGTTTAATTTCTGCTTTGCCATAATATTCTTTTTCTTCGTCATATATACGATGGCTAAATCTACTGCTACACATACGACATGCAAGATTACAGTCATTACTAATAGAAAGTTCTAAGTATGTAATTTTAGGATCATCTAAGTCATATTCTTTAGTGGCATTGTTTGCATTTACTCTCTGTCTAAGACTACGCTTACCACTGTCTTGTTCTTCGTAACAACGCTTACAACCTTCAATTCTCTCCCCAGCTAAGGATTTATTCCTTAAATCCTTCATAAAGTTACTGTTGAAAATATCATTAATTGGTATGTTATTTAAATCATGTTCTTTTTGCATACCAGCAAATCTACAACATGGTTTAACTATACCAGTTGTGCCTACCATTTGATGGTTCCAGAAGCTAGAACAAAATGTTTGATTATCCATAAATATATTTATATGCATAGGTTATATAGAAGGATGAATCTTGGAACCAGTAGCAAGTTATTTTAAATGGAACCCTACGGGGGCATTTTCAGTTGATTGGTACATAGGCAAACGTTGTAATTTTGCATGTAGTTACTGTGTAGACTATCTGCATGACTATACTAGCCCTCATGTTCCTTTAGAGAATATGAAAAAATTAGTAGACTTAATATATGTAAAAGAAGGCGACAATGTTTTATGGAGCCTTACTGGCGGCGAACCTACATTAAATCCTAAATTTTTAGATCTATGTGCTTATATTCGTGAGAAGGGCCGTAAGTATATTAGTGTTACTACTAATGGATCACGTACATTAAAATATCATAAAGACTTGTTTGACCTAGTAGATGGTATTACACAAAGTTTTCATTTTGAATTTATGGAAAATCGTATTGATGAGTACATAGAAAAATTTATTGAACTTGAAAAATATAGACTAGAATTAAACGCAAAACTTGAAAAGGGCGAACCTAAAAAAACACTTATACTTAGGTTTATGGTTGAAACAGGACAATTAGAAAATGTAGAACGTATGGATAAAGCATATAGAGCCGCAGGTATAACTAACATAGAACATAGATATATACGCCCGCCCGGTAAAGATAAAGGCAAAGGTATGCAACCTGAGGAGAAATTTGCATTTAAAGACAAAAAAGACCCTAATCAAATTACAGATAAAGCAAAAGTAGAAAAAATAGAAACAAAAGAAGCTAGTTATTATGGTCATAACGAACAAGGTGCAATTAAAGAAATTTATAAAAGCACAGCAGATCCTGATAAACGAAAATTAAAGTTTTGGTTCCAAGATGGTGATAAAAATTATCATGAAGAAGATTATCATTATAACGAATTAAACTACGATAAGAAAAATAATTATGAAGGATGGTTATGTTGGGCAGGACTTAAACATCTAAAAGTTACACCCCCTGGGGATATATACATTGGTAGCTGTCATGTAGGCGGCAAACGTGGAAACATATACGATAAAGGTAGTATTGATTTACCTACTGAACCTATACGTTGCAGTAAATGGCGATGTACTGATAATACAGATTTAAAGGTTCCTAAAATTAAAGATTGGGAACACTATCATCTAGTTAAAGATATGATAGAATGGAGTAAAGATGACAGATAGTAAACATTTAGTTGTAGGAAATGCAAATAGAAATAGACAACAAAATTTTTATGAAAAATGGCAGAATGATCCAGCTAGTGTAGAACCTAGTATGGAAGATATTAAGTGTGAATTACAACTACAAGCATTATCTTTTTTTGAACCGTTAAATTTTTTAATAAATTATGGACATTTCAAAGAACAAATACGACCGTGGAACGATAAATGGATACCTTACTTACAAAGAGAAGGCGTTACTAATAACAGAGAAGCATTAACAGTAGTAGGATTACAAGGTAACACACCTGATCAATATGTAAGCAGGCCTGAAGCAAGTATTGTTGCTGGCAGATTATTAGATGAAACAGATTTTAATTCTCCCACTGCTCTTTATAACGATTTGGAATGTTTACATCCGTTGTTAGATTATTGGAAGCCTTTAGGTAGAACAATGCTTATTAAGGCAAACAGAGGAGGATGGTTCCCGCCTCACAAAGATGAACCATTGTTAAATAGAACTTGTTTTCGAGTGGCGGTATTTTTAGGAAATGTAGACCACGAATCATATGAATGGAATATGGAAGGCACAAATGTACAAATCAAACCAAATAGAGCATACTATATAGACACACGTAAAACACATAGAACAGCAAGTTGGACTGATGATAGTATACATCTTATAATGAATATACCAAAGACTTGGGAAAATGTAATAAAACTTGTATCGCAGACAAGGTGGTTCTAATGCGCTCGGTTGAACAAATAAACAACTTAAAAGAACACCGATCTCCACCTATTCAGTTTGTTGATATTTTAGATAACAACACAATACAAAAACTTATTGACTTTCATAATACTAATGAAAAAATAGAAAAAAATACAGGTCCTATTATAAGTTACGTAAAAGAAGGAGAGGGCATTATAGATGACATATTGTATATTTTACGGTTAAAGTTTGGTGACTTTAAAGTAAGAACAGCACATTATTTTGATGTATCTAAACCTCATATAATACACAATGATGACGACTTTGCACTTCCTAATAGTTATAAAGCATTTACTATTCCTCTAGAAGTTAGAGCAAAAACAAATAAAGCAAAGTTAGTTTTTTTTGATCAATACTATTATGACGGTCCTAGTAAATTTGTAAACAAAGATAACATAACTGATGCTCCTGCATATTATAATCAATTTGTTACATCATATGAAAAAGTATTAGAAACAAACAACAAAGTCTTAGACCCTGAACATAGAAAATTATTATCTCATCTTAAAGACGAATGGCTAGAAGGTCTGTCTGTCCAAAAATATTTTCCTTGGACAATAGGATCAATAATAGCTTTTGATAGTTTACAATTACACTGTGCAAGTAATTTTTTAGATACTGGCGCAACAAGTAAATTAGGACTAAGCATTTTTACAACAATAGATTGACAAGTTTGTGCAAAGATGTTATAATAAACTATGACTGAAGATTTAAAATGGAGTAATTATGATTTTTCAAAGATACCCTTTGACGACATCGTTAGTGTTGGTCAGCGTACTTTGTTGTACCGTGATTTATTTACTGTCAGCTGGCTACTTGGCC
>Ga0307488_10002685_pt1 | contig 15005 bp, 14 predicted proteins | sample SB02metaG_FD_202248 | JGI IMG/M metagenome (GOLD analysis project Ga0307488, IMG submission 202248) | Sea-ice brine microbial communities from Beaufort Sea near Barrow, Alaska, United States - SB 0.2 | ecosystem: Environmental > Aquatic > Marine > Coastal | place: USA: Alaska | collected... | reverse complement strand
CAAATCCGAGACTAAAAGTAGCAAAAGGTGCAGTTGCCATAGGAGGTGAGCAAACAGGGGTTTATCCATCAAAAAGTGCTGGTGGTTGGAACATTATAGGTAGAACTCCTGTTAATTTTTTTAATATAAATGAGCGCAGTCCTTGTTTTGCAAAAGCGGGCGATTTTATAAAATTTGTTAGTATTGATAAAAGTGAGTTTCTTCAAATTGAGAAAGAAGTAAAAGCCAATGCGTATCAAATTTCTAAAACTTTACGAAATGATTAAAGTGTTAAAACCTGGCTTTTTTACTACAATTCAAGACAAAGGTAGATTTGGTTTTGCGGCTATTGGTGTACCTATTTCTGGAGTTATGGATAGTTATTCGGCTGATATTGCCAATAGTATTTTAAATAATTCTTTGGATGCTGCTGTGTTAGAAATTATTTTTGGAAGCTGTAAGTTTCAATTTTTGCATCCTACTTTTATTTGTGTTTCTGGAGGAGATTTTTCTCCGAAAATCAATCAAAAATCTATTAAGTTAAATAAAAAAATAAGCGTTTCTGAGGATGATGTTTTGTCTTTTGGAAAAATAAATTATGGTGTACGCTCTTATTTGGCAGTCTCAGGGGGGATTCAATCTGAAGAAAAACTAAATAGTAAGAGCTTTTATCAAGGGATTACGCAGGTTACTGCACTTAAAAAAGAGATGATACTTCCAACATTCTCCAATATAAAAGAAGAAGCCAGTTCCACTGCATCCATAAAAATTGATGAATTACATTTTAACTCAACTAAAATTAAGTGTAGTAAGGGTCCGGAATTTGGGTTGTTGAGTGCCTATCAACAAAAGGTGTTATTTGAAAACACCTTTTCAATTTCTAAAGATATCAGCAGAATGGGATATCGTTTAAATGAAGAAATAGGAAACGATTTACCGACGCTTTTAACAAGTGCTGTTTTGCCGGGAACCGTGCAATTAACCCCGTCTGGAGCCTTAATTATTTTAATGAGAGATTGCCAAGTAACCGGTGGGTATCCAAGAGTACTGCAACTGTCAGAAAAAGCTATTAATATTTTGTCGCAGAAAACCACACATCAGAATTTTAATTTTTTATTATAACCTTATTTGAGTTAAAATCTATTTTTATTGAGTTAAGTGGCGCTTTATTTTCAATTTATCTTTGTGTTATTATAAAATTGGTATAGAAATTGTACCCAATTGAATGTAAAAAATTAGTTTAACTATTAAAAACACAAAGATGAGTAATAGCAGTAATACAGTAGTAGGTTTATTAGCAGGAACGGTAATTGGGGCAACCTTGGGGATTTTATTTGCACCAGAGAAAGGTAAAATTACAAGACAACGAATTGCTGACGAAGCGGAAACAGCTAAAGAGATAATAGCAGAGAAAGCTTCTGAAATTAAAACACAAGTCTCTTCTTCTGTAACAGACAATAAAGAAAGTTTAGACACGCAATTAGAAAATGTAGTTTCTAACGTAAGTAATAAAGCAGCGGATGTAATTACTACTTTAGAGCGTAAATTAAAGGAATTAAAGGAAAAGAGTAAGCAAATGCAAAAATCCGCTTAATACATGGGAATATTCGATAATTTAAATGAGTCTGCCGAAGATGGAACTGCAGCTGGCAAGCAGTTTGCTTCTAAAACATACGAGCATACGAAGTTAAAAGCCTTTCAACTGTCTGCGTTAACCATTGGCATGATTGCTAAGTTTGTAATTATTGGAAGTCTAGTGTCTTTAGGAGTTATATTTTTGGCAATCTCTGGGGCAATTGCTTTAGGCACATGGTTTCAAAATGCTGCTTTAGGGTATTTATCAGTGGGGTCTTGCATCTTAGTTATTTCTATATTTATCTATTTTTTTAGAAAATTTTTTGATAATCAGGTGATTATAAAAATGTCAAAAATATTTTTTAAATAACTAAAAAAGGAACAAGGAATGAAAAGGTATCAAAACTTTAAGGAAATAGATAGCGATTTAAAGCTTTTGTCTCTAGAAAGACAGATCGCATTAGAAGAACTTAAAATAGTAAAAAACGATTTTGAGGAAAACTTAAAACCAATTAATATTTTAAGCAGTGGCTTGAGGCTTGTGCGCAAGTATGGTGTTTTAATACTCCTAAAGAAATTTTTTAAATAAAAAATGATCTCGTTATTTTATGCTACTGAAATAACTAATGGATTGTTTTAGAAACCTCAGTGCTTCGGTTTTGAGGTTTTTTTACAGTATAGGAGCTAATTTTTTTTTGAATTGATTTGGTGTAATATCGTATTTTTCTTTAAAAATTTTAGAAAAATAACTTCGACTACTAAAACCGATGGTATAAACGATTTGAGAAATATTTAAATCGGTAGTTCTTATTAAATACCTTGCAGATTCTAAACGAACATGTCTTATATATTCTGTTACAGTTCTATTGTATAAAAATTTAAAACCGTCTTGTAATTTAGATGGTGTCAAACCAGATTGTAAAGAAAGTCTTTCTAGAGAATACTCCTTCTCAGGATTTTTTAATACAATAGCGCTTAATTTTCGCACCATTTTTAATTCACCTTTCACAAGAGAAGTAGGCAAGGGTTCACCGGATAGAAGGCTGTTGTGTTGCTGTATATGCAAGGAAAGTATTTCATAAATAATAGATTCTATTTTTAGAATACGTAACATTCCCTTACCCTTTACTTTTTCTAATTTTATGATGAGATCGGCCATTTTTAAATTAAATGTTCCAAAATTGGTAAACCTGTTTTCATGATTTGTATCCACAAAAACTTCATATAACTTCTTGTTTAAACTAGAAACATTGGTTGTTCTTTTTTGTAAAAAATGTTTTCTTATAATTTGAATTAGATTAAGATGTAGTTTTTCATTTTTATTCAAATATAAATAATCATAACCATCGGTTTTATTTGTAAATATCAAAGATTGAAATTGTTCTACATTTCTTTCATTCTTGTCAACACCAAATCTATGTTTAAATGAGCCAAAAGAAGCATATAAAAAACGGATAGGATTGTATTTTGGAACTGCTTTAATTTTAAAAATAAATTCTTTGTGTAGCAAAATATCAAAATCTAATACACTTACACCCCAGTCAAAAGGAATAAACCTTAGTGATCCAAAAGCATTTTCATTATCAATGGTCAGCGTGTTTTCATTCCAACTGTTTACAATTGAACCTCCAATTTTATCCTGAATTTGCTCAAGAAAATTTTTTTTGCTGTCAGCAATTATTTCAATCGTAATCATAAAAATTTGGACTCAAATTACCGGTTAATGGTGAATTTAAAATATAAGTATAAAGATAACTGAAAAAGTGTATTGAAATACAACGTTGCTATCATTTATTATAGAGAGGTTATTGATAATAGTTTTTAGGATTATATGTTCTAACAAGAGTATAGGTATCGATTAAAAAAGAACAAGTTAAATAAAGCCCAATTTTAAGTAATTTGATCGGAGCTTTAGGCATTTCAAAACAAAAAAAAGCACCCAATTCCGAAAATTTCAGAAGGATGCTTTTTTATAAATAGTTAACGTTATTTTTTACTTTTCAAGAGTAGCCTCTGTTTGTGCTTCATCTGCTATTTTTGGTATCGTTTTTTCCTTTTGTTTCATTTCAGGAACCATGGCATCTGCTGCTGATTCTGCAGACGTAATGGTTTTCATCGATAACTCTTTATTTTTTTCTGTAATACCAATGTGTATCTCTTTCTTGATTTCTTCACCATGTGGCTTGGCATCAGAATGTTGTCCTAAAATAGGCGCAATTACCAATCCAATTAAACAAGTAAGCTTGATTAAAATATTCATAGAGGGTCCAGAGGTGTCTTTAAAAGGATCTCCAACGGTATCTCCAGTTACTGCAGCTTTATGTGCCTCAGAGCCTTTATATGTCATTACTCCATTAATTTCGACACCTGCTTCAAAAGATTTTTTAGCATTGTCCCATGCGCCACCAGCGTTGTTTTGGAAAATAGCCCAAAGCACACCACTTACGGTAACACCTGCCATATAACCACCTAACATTTCAGCAACCAACATATTATCTTCTTGATATACTAATTTACCGACTAGTACGACTAATATTGGAAAACCAATTGTAAGGATACCAGGCAACATCATTTCTTTTAATGATGCTTTTGTAGAAATAGCAACACACTTGTCATATTCTGGTTTTCCAGTTCCTTCCATAATTCCTGGAATTTCCTTAAACTGTCTTACCACTTCATTCACCATTTCCATGGCAGCTTTACCAACAGCATTCATCGCTAAAGCAGAAAATACAACGGGTACCATACCTCCAACAAATAACATTGCTAAAACGGGTGCTTTAAAGATGTTAATTCCGTCTATTCCCGTAAATGTTACATATGCAGCAAATAAAGCTAAAGAAGTTAATGCAGCAGATGCAATGGCAAAACCTTTACCTGTTGCCGCAGTTGTATTACCAACGGCATCTAAAATATCTGTACGTTCTCTAACAATAGGATTTTGTTCACTCATTTCAGCGATACCACCTGCGTTGTCGGCAATTGGTCCAAAAGCATCAATGGCTAGTTGCATTGCAGTAGTTGCCATCATTGCAGAAGCTGCTAAAGCAACTCCGTAAAATCCAGCAAGAGCATAAGAAGACCATATGGCAGCAGCAAATAATAAAACAGAAGAGAAGGTAGAAATCATACCAGTAGCTAAACCAGCAATAATGTTTGTGCCTGCTCCTGTGCTTGATTGTTGTACAATTTTTAAAATTGGTTTCGAGCCTAAGCCTGTGTAGTATTCCGTAAATGCAGAGATTCCCGCACCAACAACTAAACCAACTAAACACGCATAAAATACTCTCATAGAAGAAATCTCTTGCAACCCTTCACCGAAGAAATCCATTTGCATTGTTTCTGGCAACATCCAAGTTACTAAACCATAACACGCCGCAGCAACCATTAATATGGATGCCCAATTTCCTATATTTAACGCCTTTTGAACGTCAGCTTCTTTTGCATCGTTAGATGAAATTTGAACAAAGAAGGTTCCGATAAGAGAAATGATAATTCCAACACCCGCTATAGACATCGGTAAAAGGATGGGGCCAATGCCACCAAAAGCATCTTGAATTGCTCCTCCCATATCTTCGATCACATAGTTTCCTAAAACCATTGCAGCTAAAACAGTGGCTACATAAGAACCAAATAAATCTGCTCCCATACCCGCAACATCACCAACATTATCACCAACATTATCAGCAATAGTGGCTGGATTTCTTGGGTCATCTTCGGGGATGTCTGCTTGTACTTTACCAGCTAAATCTGCGCCAACATCAGCTGCTTTGGTATAAATACCACCACCAACTCTTGCAAATAAGGCAATAGACTCAGCCCCTAAAGAGAAACCGGCCAATGCTTCTAAGACAACGGTCATGTCACCAGTGTTGGTCCATTCACCGCCCATAAATAAATAATAGAATCCAATAAAGAACATGGTCAAACCCAATACTGCTAAACCAGCAACTCCAAGACCCATAACAGTACCTCCACCAAAAGAAACTTTTAATGCATTTGGCAAACTAGTTTTGGCTGCTTGTGTAGTTCTAACATTTGTTTTGGTTGCAATTTTCATTCCCATGTTTCCTGCAAATGCAGAAAATATAGCACCAATAATAAAAGCGATTACAATTAGATATGTGCTATCCATAAAAAAAGCAACTCCAGCTAAAACAATACTTGCTCCAAAGACAAAAATTGCTAGTAATCTATATTCTGCATTCAAAAAAGCCAAAGCTCCTTCATAAATGTGGTCTGAAATTTCTTTCATTTTCCCATCACCTGCATCTTGTTTCATTACCCAGGATTTTTTCACTAACATGTATGCTAGCCCTAAAGTAGCCATTGCAATTGGCATCCAAATCATCATTGATTCCATATTTTATTTTATTTTGTAAGTTAAAAATGTTGGTAAATGTAATAATTTCAAATAGAAATAAAAAACCTCTTAAAATGTTTAATTTTAAGAGGTTTTTAATTTGGTCCTTAATTAATTTCTATATCCTGAATTTATCGTTCTTTTTATAATCACTTTTTTCATATCTTTCAACACAGTCTTTGTAGATTTGTCTTGCTTCATCAGCATCACCCCAGCCACCAACGTCTACTTTTTTCTCTTCTAAATCTTTATAAACTTGAAAGAAATGTTCTATTTCTTTTAATCGATGCGGATTTAAATCTGAAATATCATTTTTATTATTCCAGATTGGATCTGAAATAGGTACACAAATAATCTTTTCATCTGGTCCTTTTTCATCGGTCATGTGAAAAACTCCAATAGCTTTTACTTCAATAACACACATTGGAAAAGTTGGTTCATGTCCTAAAACTAAAACATCTAATGGATCGTCATCCAAAGCCAATGTTTCTGGAACAAAGCCGTAATCTGCAGGATACATCATAGAAGAAAATAACATTCTATCGAAACGAATTTGACGTAAATCAAAATCGTACTCATATTTATTTCTACTTCCTTTAGGTATTTCAATTAGAACATCGAAAGTTTGCTTTTCTTCTGGCTTCATATTTTTTTATTTTACTGTTTTATCAGAACGTAAAAGGAACCAATTTATTGAATTGATTGCTGTACATTCTTTTTGTTGTTAATTAAAGTACGGTGCGCTATAAACTATAAAAAAAATCCTTTTATCGATAGATCAAAGGATTTTTAAAAGTGGGTTTTAAAATGTTGCTATAAATACATTACTTCTTTTACTGCTTTTATAACATCATTCGCATTGGGAATCCATTTTTCAAATAATACAGGAGAATAAGGAGCAGGAGTATCTGCTGTTGTAATTCTTTTGATAGGTGCATCTAAATGATCAAAGGCTTCTTGTTGTATTCGATAGGTGATTTCAGAGGCAACACTTGCAAAAGGCCATGCTTCTTCTAAAATAACCAATCTGTTCGTTTTCTTTACTGAAGTTAAAATAGCATCATGATCCAAGGGACGTACTGTTCTTAAATCAATAATTTCTATAGAAATATCTTCTTTAGCCAATGCATCAGCTGCTTTGTAGGCTTCTTTTATGATTTTCCCAAAAGAAACAACTGTTACATCTTTTCCTTCTCTTTTAATGTCTGCAACTCCAATAGGTATAATGTATTCTCCCTCAGGAATTTCCATTTTGTCACTATACATTTGTTCAGATTCCATAAAAATTACAGGATCATCATCTCTAATAGCCGCTTTTAATAAGCCTTTTGCGTCATACGGATTTGAAGGAACAATAACTTTTAGACCTGGAGTGTTTGCAAACCAGTTTTCAAATGCCTGCGAGTGTGTAGCTCCTAATTGACCTGCAGATGCTGTAGGGCCTCTAAAAACGATCGGGCAATTAAATTGTCCACCAGACATTTGTCTAATTTTCGCTGCGTTGTTTATAATTTGATCAATTCCAACCAAAGAGAAATTAAACGTCATATACTCTACAATGGGTCTATTGCCATTCATAGCAGAACCAATTGCAATACCTGCAAAACCAAGTTCAGCAATTGGCGTGTCTATCACCCTTTTTGCACCAAACTCATCTAACATTCCTTTACTAGCCTTATAGGCTCCATTGTATTCTGCAACTTCTTCACCCATTAAATAAACGCTCTCATCGCTGCGCATTTCCTCACTCATGGCTTCACAAATTGCCTGTCTGAATTGAACTGTTTTCATCGAATATAAATTGTTGTTATTTTAGTGTTGCAAAAGTAATGAAATATTTATTATTTTTTCTAATTGATCAATGAAACATTGCGATAACGTTTTCGATTTTAAATTAGCTTTTTAAATAAAAAAGAAAGCGAAAACAGTACTAATTGCTATAAATTTTGCAGTGAACAGATTTTCTGGAAGGGTAGGAGCTGTTACAACTTTATTTTTTACACTTGAGTTTTGTAAAAAGGAAATCTATCTTATGTTATTTAAAATTTAGAAAAGATGCTTTTTACAGTTAAAGTAAATCGGAAGATTTTTTAATGTACAAAAAAACCTATTAAATTATTTAAGAGCACCACAGGTGCCGTTTTAGCAATTAAAAGTAATAACTTGGCAATTTTAAGCATCTAAGAAGACACTGTGTTTGGTACAAGAGCTTTATAATTCTGCGATATTAAATAAATCTTCTATTTTTAAAAGAAGGCATATTCATTTTTACTTTAGGCATATAAAAATATGTAATTATTAAAAATTTAATCAATGAAAATTTTCTTTTTTTTAGGTAACCAAAAGGCCTTTTTAATTCTATATGTTTGTATAAATGCACTTTTTGTTTCAAAATATTCAGAGAGGATTGAAATAATACCAAGTTTTATTTCAACTATTATGTATGTAATTCTGGTGACTTCTGTTTTTTTTCTTCATAGACAATTAAAGACATTTTTAAATGGTATGAGAAAAATAAACCTTTTTCTCATAGTGTTTTGTTTGATCGTTTTTGTTTTTCTAATTTGCATCAATCTAAGCATAGATGGTTTAAGTTTAAATTCTGACAGGTGGTCTGCTTTAGAAGTGTTAATTAAAAGTGTTTTAGAAGGAAAATATCCATATGCAGTTTTAGATCATCTAGACAATACCACATCTAATTTACCTGGTTTATTTTATTTAGGACTGCCCTTTTATTTGCTAGGTGATGTAGGCTTTTTACAACCATTTACTTTTCTTGTCTTCTCATTATTTATCATCTATTCAAAAATTAAAAATGATGAAAAAGTTTTTGTGCTGTTATTAATTTTATTGGCTCCATCTTATTTTTGGGAGGTAATTGCAAAAAGTGATTTGATGAGTAATTGTATATTATTACTTGTCTTTATTTCCTTTTGGGAAGAAAAATTTAAAGGGAACCTTTTTAAGAAAAAGTATTTACTTGCCTTAATAATTGGCTTCTTTTTGCTCACAAGAGGTATTGTAATAATACCGTTAACATTGTTTTTATTTTCAGAATTCATCCAAATATCATGGAAAAGAAAAATATCTTTTTTCTTTTATTTTGTGTTTTTTGTACTCCTTATTTCTTTGCCAATTTTAATCAGTTTGCCTGATATTGCCTTTGTAAAAGAGCACAATCCTTTTAATCATCAAACAAGATACGCACCAAAATTTTTAATTGCTATCTCTTTAATTTTACCTTTTGTGTTTTCCTTTAGAGTCAAAAAAAGTAGTGATATTTTCTTGTACGCAACCTATATTTTAGGAGGGTTAATGTTGGTTACTTTTGTTTTAAATTGCATCGAAGAGGGTTTTTATGATAATTTATATGGTAATTTATTTGATATCTCATATTTATCAATGGTAATACCGTTTGTAATCCTGTTTTTTTTAGAAAGTTTTAAAAATGAAAAAAAAACCATCTTTTATGAAACTGTTAAATAATTAAAAAATTTACTATGCACGCATAGTAAATTTAAAAAAAAAGACGTAATTTCGTCAACAACAAAAGAATATAAAATTATAATTTATGAAAATATTAGTTTGTATTAGTCACGTCCCTGATACCACTTCAAAAATTAATTTCACAAGTAATGATACTGAATTTGATAAAAACGGAGTGCAGTTTGTTATCAATCCTTATGATGAGTTTTGTTTGACAAGAGCAATGTGGTTTAAAGAAAAGCAAGGTGCATCTGTAACTGTTGTAAATGTGGGTGGTATAGAAACAGAAACTACGCTAAGAAAAGCGTTGGCGATCGGCGCAGATGACGCTGTTAGAGTAAACATAAATCCTACGGATGGTCTTTCAGTTGCAAAAGAATTAGCGGAAGTAGTAAAAAATGGAAGTTATGATTTAATTTTAGCAGGTAAAGAATCTGCAGATTATAATGGCCAAATGGTTCCTGGAATGTTAGCTTCTTTAGTAGATTACAATTTTGTGAATGGCTGTGTAGAAATGGATATTGATGGCACAAATGTTACAGCCAAAAGAGAGATTGACGGTGGCGCTGAAGTAGTATCTACTTGCTTGCCTTTGGTTATTGGCGGTCAAAAAGGACTTGTAGAAGAAAAAGATTTACGGATTCCTAATATGAGGGGAATTATGATGGCTCGGAAAAAGCCATTGCAAGTGCTAGAGGCGTTAGGAAATGATGCCGCAACAGCGATAGCATCGTTTGAAAAGCCAATGCCAAAAGGAGCGGTTAAATTGGTAGATGCAGATAATCTAGAGGAGTTAATCGACTTATTACACAATGAAGCAAAAGTGATTTAAATTTCTTTCGAAGTTTAAATGATTTCAAACTTTACTAATAAAAATAATTAAGAATTCATTTTTCGATAAACCATTTGGTTTCATCAAAAATATAAATAAAAAAATATGTCAGTTTTAGTTTTTGCCGATTCAACAGACGGAAAATTTAAGAAAACTGCTTTTGAAGTAGTTTCATACGGAAAAAAAGTTGCAGAACAATTAGAGACTTCAGTAGTTGTTTTAACAATAAACGCAGCAGATGCGTCAGAATTATACACATACGGTGCAGAAAAAGTGTTAACGGTTTCAAACGATCGTTTGTCTACTTTTAACGCAAAGGAGTATGCAGCTGTTATAGTGCAAGCAGCAACTAAAGAAAGTGCAACTGTTGTTGTTGTAGATTCTAGCATTAATACGCTGTATTTAAGTCCTTTAGTGGCGGTTGGTTTAGAAGCAGGTTATGCTTCAAATACCGTAGCTGCACCATCAAGTATAAGTCCCTTTACAGTAAAAAGGAAAGCATTTTCTAACAAAGCATTTTCAAATACGGTAATTGCGGCAGACAAAAAAATAATTGGTTTGGCTAAGAATTCATTCGGAATTCATGAAAATCCAGTTGCTGGTACTTTAGAAAATTTTGAGGTAGAAGTGGTAACTTCTGGTGTAAAATCTGAGAGTGTAGAAAGAGTTACAGGAAAGGTAACCATTGCAGATGCAGATACTGTAGTTTCTGCTGGTAGGGGTTTAAAAGGTCCAGAAAATTGGGCAATGATAGAAGAATTAGCAGAAGTTTTAGGTGCTGCAACAGCGTGTTCAAAACCAGTTTCAGATTTAGGCTGGCGTCCTCACGGAGAGCATGTTGGGCAAACCGGAAAACCTGTTGCTTCTAATTTATATATTGCAATTGGTATTTCAGGTGCAATCCAACATTTAGCAGGAATTAATGCATCTAAAGTTAAGGTTGTTATTAATACAGACCCGGAAGCACCGTTTTTTAAAGCCGCAGACTATGGCGTTATTGGAGACGCTTTTGAGGTGATTCCTAAATTAATAGAAAAATTAAAAGCTTTTAAAGCAGCTTAGCGTTGTATGGGTATGCCCAGATTATGGCAATAGCATTCTAAAAAAAAACCATCAATATACATATTGATGGTTTTTTTAATGGGTTACTTTTGTTAGCAGATAATTTATGGAGGCCATCGCAAGTCGCTTTGCGCTAAAAAGAAGCAACGCTTATGTGGTAGCTTTATCGATCATGTGGACCTTAGTTTGTGTTAAAAAATAAATTCAGAAAGAATATCTGTTTTCACTATATAATTTTTAGTAAATTGAGCCCCTAAAAATGAGCTAAAATAGAATCATTTAAAAGCTGTTTTTATTTTTCGTACAAAGATATATGAGTTTAATCAAACTAACAATAAAAGGAATTTCTTACAGTCAAACACAAACAGGTGCTTATGCATTGGTGTTAAGTGAAATGGAAGGAAGCAGAACTTTACCAATTATTATTGGCGCTTTTGAAGCGCAATCTATCGCAATTGCCTTAGAAAAAGAAATTAGACCACCGAGACCTTTAACGCACGATTTATTTAAAACATTTTCAGATCGTTTTTCAATAGAAGTTAAAGAAGTGATCATTCATAAGCTGGTAGATGGTGTCTTCTTTTCTAGTTTAGTTTGTGAAAAAGAAGGGGTTGAAGAAATAATAGATGCAAGAACATCCGATGCAATTGCAATCGCAGTTCGTTTCCAAGCTTCAATTTATACCTATGAAAATATTTTAGAAAAAGCAGGAGTGTATCTAAAAATAGATGGAGAATTAGGTTTAAGCGATTCTGCAGAAATACAAGATATTTCTTTAGATACAAAAAGCTTGTTGGGCGTTGATAAAGAGTCTTCATACTCAAAATTATCAATTTCAGAACTAAATGAACAATTAGATAAAGCAGTTGCTGAGGAGAATTATGAACTGGCTGCAAAAATTAGAGATGAAATTAGCCAACGCTCTTAAAAACAAGTAATGCACGTATGAAAAATCTATTTTTAATTGCCTTTTGTTTCATCTCAATGTCTTTTTTGGGACAAGACCTAGAACAAGATTGGAAGTTTACTACCGTTACAAATTCAGACGGATTTTCCTTATTGAAAACAGAAGCAACAAAAGTTTTTTCTTTAGCAGATGGTAAATTTGAGTTTCCAGTTTATGGCGAAAATGAAAAATCATCAGGAACCTATCTTCGGCAAAATAATTTAATTATCTTTAATTTTGTCATCCCTAAGGAAGAGCTGAGGTATTTTAATATTGTATCCTTCAATAGTGCTGCTTTGGTCTTATCTGAAGGAGATGTTACGTATTCCTTTTCATCACAAGAATATGGAAAAAATCTGGTATCCAAAACAGCATTAGAAAAAGAGTCTAACGTATTGTTAAGCTCAGATACATTGCAAAAAAAAACAATAGTTGAAAATGAGAAAGATGAAATTATTTCTAGTGGAGATTTTACTTTTTCGAGTTTCTGGAGGGGTATTTTAGGAATGTTCTCTTTAATTGTGATTGCATTTTTGTTTAGCGCTAATAGAAAGGCAATTAGTTGGAAAAAAGTGGCTATTGGTTTGTCTCTTCAATTAGTGATTGCTGTTGGTGTTTTAAAAATAACACTAGTTCAAAAAGGATTTGAATTAATAGGAAAGCTTTTTATAGAAATTTTAGAATATACCAAAGCAGGAAGCTCATTTTTGTTTGCAGGTTTAATTTCAGACATGGATTCTTTTGGATATATTTTTGCTTTTCAAGTATTACCAACTATTATTTTCTTTTCAGCATTAACATCATTATTATTTTATTTAGGCATAATTCAATGGATTGTTAAAATGTTGGCAATCGGTTTGTCTAAGTTTTTAGGAATCTCTGGTATGGAAAGTTTATCGGTTGCTGGAAATATATTCTTAGGACAAACCGAAGCTCCTTTATTGATCAAAGCGTATCTAGAGAAGATGAATAAATCTGAAATGCTTTTGGTTATGATTGGCGGAATGGCAACGGTTGCTGGTGCAGTTTTAGCAGCATACATTGGTTTTTTAGGCGGAGGTGATAAAGAATTAGAATTGGTTTTTGCAAAACATTTGTTAGCAGCTTCTGTGATGGCTGCTCCAGGAGCAATTGTAATTTCTAAAATTTTGTATCCGCAAACAGAAGAGGTAAATAAAGATGTAACGGTTTCTCAAGAAAAAATAGGATCTAATATTTTAGACGCGATTGCAAATGGAACCACAGAAGGTTTGCGTTTGGCAGTAAATGTTGGTGCAATGTTGTTAGTTTTTGTAGCAGTTATTGCCATGTTAAATGGCGGTTTAGATTTAATAGGCAATCTGACTACTTTAAATGATATAATTGCAGCCAATACTGCGTATGACAAGCTGTCGATAGAATTTATTTTAGGATATGCTTTTGCACCTTTGATGTGGTTAATTGGTGTACCCACAGTAGATATGACACTGATGGGACAATTATTGGGAATTAAATTAGTGGCCAGTGAATTTGTAGGGTATATACAGTTGGCAGAATTAAAAAATATGGCAAATGCAACCCATTTAACGTATAATAAGTCAATTATTATGGCAACTTATATGCTGTGTGGCTTTGCTAACTTTGCCTCTATAGGCATTCAGATTGGTGGCATTGGTTCTTTAGCTCCAGGGCAACGTAAAACATTATCAGAATTTGGAATAAAAGCACTAATTGGTGGTACAATTGCTTCTTTAATGTCTGCAACAATTGCAGGAATGATTATTGGGTAGTGGAGGATTAATTGCAAACAACTAAAAAAAATATTCATTTAAAACGTTGATAACTTTAAAATAGTATTTAAAAAGCTTTCATCAAATGGTGGAAGCTTTTTTTTATTTTTACGTGAAACTTTCAAAGGTTTAAACACAGATACAATTACAAATCAAAATGAGACAATACCACGATTTAGTAAAACACGTTTTAGAAAACGGAAACGAAAAAGGAGATAGAACAGGAACAGGAACAAAAAGTGTTTTTGGGCATCAAATGCGTTTTGATCTAAGTAAGGGTTTTCCAATGGTAACTACTAAAAAACTACATTTAAAATCAATAATTTACGAACTACTTTGGTTTATAAAGGGAGATACGAACATTAAATATTTACAAGATAATGGCGTAAAAATATGGAACTCGTGGGCGGATGAAAACGGAGATTTAGGTCCTGTTTATGGGCAGCAATGGCGAAATTGGAACAGTGATGATATCGACCAATTAAAGGAGGTAATAACAACTTTAAAGACGGATCCGAATTCTAGAAGAATGATGGTTGCTGCATGGAATCCATCAGTAATGCCAGATACATCTGTAAGCTTTTCAGAAAATGTTGCAAACGGAAAAGCAGCGTTGCCGCCTTGCCATGCTTTTTTTCAATTTTATGTGGCAGAAGGAAAACTATCTTGTCAACTGTATCAGAGAAGTGCTGATATTTTTTTAGGAGTTCCCTTTAATATTGCAAGTTATGCCCTGTTTACAATGATGATGGCGCAAGTTTGCGGGTATGAAGCAGGAGAGTTTATACATACTTTCGGAGATGCTCATATTTATAATAATCATGCAGAACAATTAAAATTACAATTGTCTAGAGAGCTAAGACCACTGCCAAAAATGAAGATGAACGCTTCTGTAAAAAATATTGAGGACTTTAGCTTTGAAGATTTTGAATTGGTAGACTACAATCCACATCCACATATTAAAGGAAAAGTAGCAATTTAAAAGCTCTTTTT
>Ga0307488_10002684_pt1 | contig 15006 bp, 10 predicted proteins | sample SB02metaG_FD_202248 | JGI IMG/M metagenome (GOLD analysis project Ga0307488, IMG submission 202248) | Sea-ice brine microbial communities from Beaufort Sea near Barrow, Alaska, United States - SB 0.2 | ecosystem: Environmental > Aquatic > Marine > Coastal | place: USA: Alaska | collected... | reverse complement strand
TTTCTTCTTCACTTTTAGAACGGTAACCGCTAGGGTCATCTGAAGTAGAATGTGCAGCTAAACGATACGTCATTGCTTCAATCAACACAGGACAATTATGCGCTAAGGCAACTTCTCGTGCTTTCTTAGTTGCTGCAAAAACGGCCAGCACATCATTGCCATCAACACGGATAGTTTTTACACCATAGCCAATGCCACGTGACGCAATGCCATCGCCTTTAAACTGTTCTTCAGCAGGAGTAGAAATCGCATAGCCATTATTACGACAAAAGAAGATTACTGGACAATTTAATACTGCAGCCATATTTACGCCGGCATGGAAATCACCTTCAGAAGCAGCACCTTCACCAAAGTAACAAATAGTAACGGCTGGCTTTCCTGACATTTTTTGTCCGTAAGCATAACCCGCAGCTTGCGGTATTTGAGTACCTAAAGGCGAAGAAATAGTCATGAAATTCAGCGTTTTATCGCCATAATGAATAGGCATTTGGCGTCCCTTGTTAGGGTCTAACTCATTACTGAACATTTGATTCATAAACTGTTCGGTAGTGTAACCACGATAAGCTAATGCGCCTTGCTCTCTATATTGCGACATAATCATGTCATCTGGTGATAACGCAGCCGCACTAGCTACAGTCGAGGCTTCTTCGCCAGTGCACGCCAAATAAAAGCTAATTCTGCCTTGGCGCTGCGCTCCGACCATACGTTCATCTAATAAACGGATGTACTGCATGGTTACTGCAATTCTTTTTGCCGTTACTTCATCAATGTCTGGACTTTGTTGTTTATTAGTTTCGTGTCCATTTTCATCAAGCAGTTGTAGCATTGGTATTTCTATCAGGCCGTTTTCAATTAAGGAAACGCTGTTTGTTGGTTGTACATCAGAAAGGTGATTTCTGTCTTGCATATTCAACATCCGTTAGATTTTTTATCAACCTATATAGTAGTTAATAGTGGAATCTTGTTTTTTGCTAATTCTTTCGTATTTTGCAAACGACTAATGATAAAAGACCTCGTTCTCCATCTATTTTGAATGATTCATCCTAATTGTTAAAAATTTGCTAAATTTGAGTACAAAAGTAAAGCAACTATAAGATTAGCTTTTGTAGCTACTGATCGACGCTTTTTCTACCTCGGTGATGCGCTTAACACTAAACCGATGAAAGATTATGTCATCTCACAAGTTCTATTATTTAGGAATAACCGTAAATAGAAAAAGAATGAAAACAGGTTTTTTTACTTACAAATGTTGCTAGGATGTAAACGATAGACGAGTACAGTTCGCAGACTCATTTATCAATAAAGTTATAAAACTATGGTATTAACTTGGTTATTGCCAAATGAGTACTACCGGAGGTTAGTTTGAATAATAAGTTAACGTTGGCTATTTTAGCTGTTGTCTCATCAAGTACATTTATTGCCCCTGCTTTTAGTCAAATAAATACTAAAAAGTTGCTAAATACTAACACCGACTTAAAACAACAATCACCTCATTATTTAACAGCGGCAAATTTTACTGTTAACCCTCTGGATAAAGACGGTCAACATGTCTACATAGTCCATTTAGTTGATGCGCCAGTAGCAATGTATGAAGGTGGAACAGAAACCTATACCTCAACAAAACCGAGTCAACAAAAACTGCAGCTAAATACGCCGGCGGTTCAGTCCTACTCAAACTACTTAACCTCGAAGCACAACCAGTTTTTAGCCTTGTTAAAAAAGCAGGTAACCACTGTAAAGCCTCTATTAACCTACAAGCTTGCCTTTAATGGCTTGGCTATAAAAGTAAACCAAAACGAAGCACAGGCGATATCTCAGATGCCAGGTGTATTAAAGGTAGTTAAAGATCGTATTTACACACTGGATACCGACACCGGCCCCAACCTAATAGGTGCACCCGCGGTTTGGAATGGTTCAGCTAAAGATAATGGTGTAGGAACCTATGGCGAAGGCGTTGTCGTCGGTATAATAGATTCAGGTATTAATACTGACCATCCATCATTTTCAGCAATTGCAGGAGACGGATACCTGCACATTAACCCACTCGGTTCAGGTGTCTACTTAGGTGACTGTGCTGGGAATTTTAGTCGTTTATGTAACAATAAGCTTATTGGCGTTTATAGTTATACTGTGATCACTAACGAATATGCCGATACGGATGTTTTTCCCGCTGACCTGGCTCGTAATGGTGAAGACTATGGCGGTCATGGTACCCATGTAGCGAGCACTGTAGCGGGCAATATATTGTTAAACATACCTGAGTCTTTACCCGAATTTGGTGCACAACAGAGCGATGGAGTACCAACAGGGTTTGTTTATCCAAGAATATCAGGTGTTGCGCCACGAGCGAACATCATTAGTTATCAAGTATGTTGGGGCGGACGTGCCGATGCAGACGACACTTATGGTGATTGTTCTGGTGCAGCAATTAATGCAGCAATTGAAGATGCGATCGAAGATCAAGTTGATATAATTAACTATTCTATAAGTGGCGGCGGTCAACCTTGGAATAGCTCTACCGAGCTCGCCTTTCTGTCTGCACGCAATGCAGGGATTTTTGTAGCGACATCTGCAGGAAATAACGGTCCTGAGGCTGGTTCAACACTTAAACATGCACCTTGGTATACGGCAGTTGCCGCATCTGAACATGGTCGTGTAATCAACTATGCCAAACAATTAACTGATTTTTCAGGCGGTAATACAGATTTAAGTCCATTAGATGGTACGAGTAATACCGCAGGCATAACTGCATCGATCGTTTATGCGGGTGATTTTATAAACTCGAATGATCCTAATAACGATCCAGCACAATGTTTGCAGCCTTTCCCCGCTGGTACTTTTAACGGTCAAATTGTTGTTTGTGATCGAGGCGAAATAGCGCGAGTTCAAAAAGCCGTAAATGTTAGAGACGGAGGGGCTGGCGGCTATGTTTTGGGGAATGTATTTACTGGTTCAGACAACTTAGCTAACGATAGATATGTTGTCCCAGGAATTCATATTCAGACTGCACAAGCATCGCTACTGCGCAATTGGTTGGCAACTGGCAGTAATCATATAGCCACAATAACCGCTTCTTCGGGTGAGCGCACAATAAGTCCACAGCGGGAAGATGTATTAGCCGGATTTTCTTCAAAAGGGCCTAATAACAGTATTAGCACTTTGGCACCGACTATAGGTGCTCCTGGTGTTCAAATTTATGCCGCTTATTCGGACCAACAATTCGGTCACGATGGACATGAACCTTCGGCAGGTGATTTTAATTATTTGTCAGGTACATCAATGTCTAGTCCACACATAGCTGGTTCCGCGGCCTTAGTCAAAGCGGCTCAACCTTCATGGACACCAGACAATATTAGATCAGCGCTAGCCATGACAGCCTCAAGGACGGCTAAGAAAGAAGATGGTGTGACTCCAGCGGATTGGTTTGACTCAGGGTCAGGCAGAGTTCAAGTTGATAAAGCGGTAGCGGCCGGTCTTATTATGGATGAAACTGTAGCCAACTATGTGAGTGCGAATCCAGATGTTGGTGGCGATCCCCGCGAACTTAATTTACCGAGCATCACAGACAATATTTGTGCTAATACATGTACTTGGGATCGAGAATTTACGGCATCAAAATCAGGCACTTGGAATATTGATGTTGAAAATATATCAACGGGTATTCAAATTACAACTTCACCTGATTCATTCAGCTTAAACGCAGGTGAAACACAAGTTATTACTACAAATATTGATGTAACCAACGCCAATAGTTCAACCTGGTTATTTGGTGCGTTACTAATCAAAGCAAATAATCAGCCTAATTTGCATCTACCTGTATCAGTATTCCCAAGGGCCGGCACTATACCGAGAATATTAACGACAAATGCGAATCGTTTAGCTGATTCTTATTTACTGAAGAACATTCAAACGTCCACGCAAAGCGGTTTTAGAGCAACAACGCTTGGATTTACCAAAGGCGTTGAAGTTAACGGGGAGATCTTACAAGACTTAACCCCCAGTGAACCTCTTGATAATGTTGGGCAAGGAGTGAATTTATTTGAATTCAATATTGACTCAAGTCATCAAAGAATCGTTGCCCAAATTACGCAAAGTACAGCGAATGATGTTGACCTTTTCTTAATTTTTGATGCCAATGGCAATGGTATTCCTGAAGAATCAGAAGTGTTGGCTAGTAGTGTCACATCAGAATCAATTGAATATATTGATACTACTTCGTTATCGTTAGGCATGCATTGGATTATGGTACAAAATTTTGATGCTGCAGTGAATGGTCAATCAGATACTTATAAACTATTTTATGCAGCTGTTAATCCAAGTGTTAGCGCTAGTTCTCTAAACTTTTCAGTACCGTCAAATGTGGTGGCTGGAGATGCCTTTGATATGCGTGCAAATTGGGCATTGCAAGGCACACAAATCAACGACAGATTTTATGGCCTTGTCGCCTTTGGAACGGACGCAGAACCGGATGCCTCAGGCGTAACTCGAGTTAATTTAGTAAAAGGACCTCAAGACGTAGAACTGCGTTCTTCGTCAAGCTTCATCAATGCAGGCCAAAACGTTGAATTCCAAATTCTTGTAAAAGGCACTGATTCACCCGAAGATCGTAATTATGATATTTCGCTACCAATACCATCCGGCTTTAGTCTCGACGCTAACTCTGTCGCTCAAGGCGGTGCCGTTGACGATAACACTATAAATTGGAATATCACAAAATCAACTAATCAACTTGAAAATGCAGTTATCACTTTTGATCTAATCCCAACATCAAGTATTACCAGTGAAGATCTGCGTTTTGCGATTACTTCGGATATTACTAATGTGCAGGCGGCCCAAGTCGAGTCATCCGTATTATCAACTTTACTCGAGCTCGATTTACCGCCTAGTGTAACCATTGATGGGTCTAGCAATGCCAGCGCCACAGTTACTGAAATGCGAACAGTGAATATAAGCGCAGTTGCGAGTGATCCTAATGGCGAGGCTATTACATTTGTATGGCGCCAACTCGACGGTCCTGTTGGTAATTTGAGCAATGCTACTTCAGCTACCCTGAATTTCACCGCACCTACGGTAGAAGAGCAACAAATCGCGATTCTTGAAGTCACAGTCGAGGATCCACAAGGCAACAAAGATACAGCGCGCGTAACGGTAACTGTTAATAACAATGTTACCCCTCCTCCGGTGCCGCCGGCAGCAGTTAACAATAGCAGCGGTGGTGGCTCCATGGGTGGATTAGTGCTTTTACTCATACCCATTATGGTAATTCGAAGATTAACTAGCTTACAACTTCGTCAATTACATTGATCTGCTTTTCGGCGTTATCTTGCAGTGTCAAGTTGCATGCAAACACTCGCATGACTGTGGCTCTTTTTTTGCTTAAGTAATATGTTAATATCGTCGAAAATTTATAACTGAATCATTATCTTGAGCCAAACAATTACCAAATACGCATTTTATACAGAAATGAAATCGCTGCTAACTCTAGCTTGGCCTTTACTTATTGCACAAGTAACACAAACATTGATGGGCGTGTCAGATACCATTATGGCTGGGCGCTACAGTTATACTGATATGGCAGCTGTAGCTATTGGTTTTAGTATTACAATGCCAGTATTGATGTTTATTCAAGGCGTGACTTTAGGGCTATCTCCGATCATAAGCCGCCTTCAAGGAAGTAATCAAAACAGCAAAGTGGCCAATGCGCTGCATCAATGTGTTTGGCTCTCATTAATGCTAAGCGTTTTAGCGCTGTTACTTGTCTTTGTCGTTTCCCCTTTATTAGCGAATGTTGAAATGGAAGTCGATGTGCGGACTATTACCGTCGATTATATTATTTATATTTTGCTTGCCGCTCCCGGTTTTGCCCTTTATCAAAGTTTACGTAATTGTTGTGAGGGCTTATCAAGCACCCGCCCTACTATGATTATCATGTTCGCCGGTTTACTCGTAAACATTCCTGCAAATTATATTTTTATTAACGGTTTATTTGGTGTGCCTCAAATGGGTGGTGCCGGATGTGGAATAGCTACTTTACTGGTTATATATGTAATGGCATTGGTAACATTGCTTTATATGATGGTAGCCAAAAAGTTAAAACAGTATGAGCTTTTTACTAAGTTTCATTGGCCAAAATTGGACTTACAACTAACTCAGTTGAAAATTGGCTTACCTATAGCGTTCACGATTGTGTTTGAAGTCACACTCTTTGGTGTTGTTGCCTTACTACTTGCTCGTTTTGGAGCGGAAGTCGTCGCATCACATCAAATAGCACTTAACTTTTCATCATTGATGTTTATGTTGCCCATGAGTATAGGTATGGCGGTAGCTATTCGTATTGGTCATTCAGTCGGTAGGGAAGATGCATTAAACGCAAAAATTTCAGTCTATTGTGCATTGGTCTGCTCAATTTTCATTGCACTGCTAACAGCAACAATGACCGTTATTTTGAGTACTGAAATATCAGGGCTTTACACTGAAAATCGAGGGGTAATTATGATGGCGTCTAGTCTTTTATTTTTTGCTGCTCTATTCCAATTCAGCGATGGTATTCAAGTCGTATCGGCTAATGCCCTTCGCGGATACAAAGATACTAGCGCTATGTTAATTTTGAGTTTTGTATCCTATTGGCTAGTTGGTCTGCCAGTTGGAATTGTGCTTGGTTTAACGGATTGGTTGTTTCCAGCAATGGCAGCTAAAGGCTTTTGGATCGGTTTCATTTCAGGCCTAAGCTGCGCTGCCGTATTGATGTTTTGGAGAGTCAATGTTATTCAAAAGCGTGTGGCTAAAGATGTTAAAGCCTTTGCGTAAAGCCAATAAACCAATCCGGTTTATTGGTCGCGTTTGGATTATATTACTCGCTCGGGGTATAAGTTTTAGTAGAGCCTTCAAGCGCTTTGTTCATATCTAGCATTTCAGTATCCGTTAAGTGGCGATGCTGACCAGGCTTTATTCCGGTTAAACTTACATGCATAATTCGCTTGCGAGTTAAGCGAGTAACTTCGAATCCTAAATATTCACACATTCGGCGAATTTGGCGATTTAAGCCCTGTGTAAGTATAATATCAAAGCCGAACTTACCCGTACGTCTGACTTCACAGGCTTTGGTGACTGTGTCTAAGATGGGTATACCCGAGGCCATTTTATGCATAAAATCATCTGAAACAACTCTATTTACAACCACTCGATAATGTTTTTCATGAGCGTTTTCCGCGCGCAAAATTTTATTCACGATATCACCATCGCTGGTTAGCAAAATCAAACCTTCCGACGGTTTATCCAAACGACCAATAGGAAAAATCCGAGTAGGAAAACCTATTGCATCGATAATATTACCTTGAACATTTCGATCAGTCGTACACGTAATACCTGCCGGTTTATTGTAAGCAAGGTAAACACGATCAGTCTTATCTTCAGCAACCGATTCAATCAGTTTTCCGTCAACAGTTACTCTGTCATCTAAGCCTATCTTGGTTCCTAATTCCGCCGCACTGCCATTAACTTGGACACTGCCTTTTTCAATTAAGGTATCAGCTTCGCGGCGCGAGCAAAAACCAGAATCACTGATGTATTTATTGAGACGTTTTAACATTTGGCTTTCCTGTATTGAGCGCACTCAATGATACAAGCTTAACCCGCTATTATGCAACGCATAGCGAGTATCTTACGCCTTTTTCAACAAGGTTTTTATTGATTCAGTTAATCCATCTACGGTTAGCGGGTACATTCGGCTTTTCATTAACTCCTGCATAATCTGCAAAGATGCATGATAATGCCAATATTGCTTTGGTTGCGGGTTTAACCAAACAGCGTGCTCAAAATGATTTAACAGACGTTGCATCCAAACCTCGCCTGGTTCTTCATTCCAATGTTCAACACTGCCGCCTGGATAAGTTATTTCGTAAGGCCCCATGGTCGCGTCACCTACGAATATGGCTTTGTAGTCAGCCCCATATTTATGAATTATTTGATAAATATCGATGGTCTGCTGCCCTCGCCTTTGATTATCTTTCCAAACACCTTCATAAATACAATTATGAAAATAGAAAAACTCAATATGCTTGAACTCCGTGTGCACTGCTGAAAAGAGTTCTTCGCAACGCTTGATGTGCGCATCCATGGAGCCACCAACATCAAAAAATAACAATAACTTAATCGCGTTGTGACGTTCAGGTGCCATCTTCAAATCTAAATAACCCGCATTTCTCGCTGTAGAACTAATTGTATCCTTTATATCTAGTTCTTCACTTGCGCCTGTGCGAGCAAACTTACGTAATCTGCGCAGCGCAACTTTGATATTGCGCGTGCCAATCTCAACGTCACTGGAGAGGTTTTTGAATTGACGTTTATCCCACACCTTAACTGCTGAAAAGTTACGATTTTTATCTTGACCTATTCTCACCCCCTCTGGATTATGGCCATTAGCCCCAAAGGGTGATGTGCCCCCTGTACCAATCCATTTATTGCCGCCTTGGTGTCTTTTTTCCTGCTCTTTGAGCCGCTCTTGCAATGTTTCCATCAGCTTATCAAGACCACCAAGTGCTTCAATTTTTTTCTTCTCTTCGTCAGTTAAGAACTTCTCCATTTCGGACCGCAACCAATCCTCTGGTATTTCTTTATCAAACAAATCGATGGATTGAACGCCCTTAAAATAGTCGGCAAAGGCTCTATCAAACTTGTCGTATTGATTTTCATCTTTAACCAATACAGTGCGCGCTAAAAAATAGAAACCTTCTATATCAGCGTGCACAACGTCGTGGTCGAGTGCATTGACCAAATCTAACCACTCGGTGATGGTCGTTTTTAAACGATATTCACGTAATTTAAAGAAGAATTCGATTAACATTAACGACGAGCCATAAACATAAGTTTTTCGAATAGATGAATGTCTTGCTCATTTTTTAACAATGCCCCGTATAGAGGGGGTAGCGCATTCTTTGCATCGTTGTCTTGCAGCACTGATGCTGGAATATCATCAGCTACCAACAACTTTAACCAATCTATTAATTCTGATGTCGATGGCTTTTTCTTAATGCCACTAACATCCCTAATTTGGAAAAACGAGGTGAGTGCTTTTTCAAGTAAGTCTTTCTTAATAGTAGGAAAATGTACATCAAGAATTTGCGTCATCTCCTCTCTTTCTGGAAACTGAATGTAGTGAAAGAAGCAGCGACGAAGGAATGCGTCAGGCAGTTCTTTTTCGTTATTTGATGTAATTATGACAATTGGACGCTGCTTAGCCACAATTCTTTCTTGAGTTTCATAAACAAAAAATTCCATTTTATCTAATTCAAGTAAGAGGTCATTTGGAAATTCAATATCCGCTTTATCAATTTCATCAATTAACAATACAGGTCGTTGTTCTGCGGTAAACGCTTGCCATAGTTTGCCTTTCACTATGTAATTACCGATATTATGCACGCGATCATCGCCTAATTGAGAATCACGCAAACGTGATACTGCATCATATTCGTAGAGTCCCTGCTGCGCTTTAGTTGTTGACTTGATGTGCCACTGCAATAGATTTGCACCGAGTGCCGCAGATAACTCTTCGGCCAACATTGTCTTACCCGTGCCCGGCTCACCTTTAATGAGAAGTGGTTTTTCTAGCGTAATAGCAGCATTTACTGCTAATTGAAGCTCTTTACTCGCAATATAATTCTTAGTACCGGTAAAACCCATGGGATCCCTCAACTTTTGTTTTTATTGATTAAGTGAAATAACATATAACTAAAAAAGCACTTTGTTTTTTTCAATTTACGCATACTCTTACAACTGTAAAAGTTTTACGGCTAACTGAATACTCAAAGTTAATAATAGCGATGCGTAACTCTTGGTGATAGTTGTTTTTTGATAACAACCCGTAATGAGAACAAAACTCGCAATGATTGTTTAAAAAAGGACCAACAATGAAGACATTCGACGACCACTCACTCGCAATTGGCCGCACTCCTCTAGTCAGACTTAATAGAGTTACTGGCGGTAACGTATACGCAAAAATTGAATCTCGCAACCCAAGTTTTAGTATCAAGTGTCGCATTGGCGCTAATATGATTTGGGATGCTGAAAAGAAAGGTTTGTTAACGGAAGGTAAAGAGCTTATTGAAGCGACTAGCGGCAATACAGGTATCGCACTTGCTTTCGTTGCAGCATCACGGGGCTATAAACTAACACTAACCATGCCAAGTAGTATGAGTTTAGAGCGCAGAAAACTATTACGAGCGTTAGGCGCAAACCTTATACTGACTGATGCGCCTAAAGGCATGAAAGGCGCATTGTCAAAGGTACAAGAAATAATGGATGCAGATCCAGGTCGTTATGTTCCTTTAAATCAGTTTGATAACCCTGCAAATCCAGAAATTCACGAAAAAACCACTGGTCCCGAAATTTGGGAAGATACCGAAGGAAAAGTTGATGCTTTTGTTGCCGGTGTGGGCACGGGTGGGACAATTACCGGTGTAAGCCGCTATATTAAAAATACAGCAGGTAAAGCAATTACCGTTGTAGCGGTTGAACCGACGGACAGCCCCGTTATCACCCAAGCGAAAGCCGGTATGGAATTAACTCCCGGCCCACATAAAATTCAAGGTATTGGCGCAGGCTTCATTCCAGGCAACTTAGATCTCGACCTAATTGATGAAGTGGAGCAAGTAAGCAATGAAGAGACAATGGCAATGGCTAACCGGCTTATGAAAGAAGAAGGTATTTTAGCTGGTATTTCCTCTGGCGCGGCTGTTGTTGCAGCAAAGAGATACGCAGAGCGTCCAGAAAACAAAGACAAAATTGTTGTTGTTTTGTTAGCAAGTGGTACAGAACGTTATCTGAGTAGCCCATTATTTTCTGGTGAGTTTTCTGACTTAGAAGAAATCCAATAGGTTATGAGGCTTGAAATATAACCACTAGAGTAATCGAAATCTGTGTATTTTTATGACTCACTTAAAGGGACTTTGCAGTCCCTTTACTTTTTGCCGATAAAGAAACACACTAGACAATTCAACTGCTTTTATTTTAAAATTTGAATAAGCTAGCAATACTGAACAGGCATCTAGGCCTGTAATCTATAAATCATTACGGCAGTCAAAGTATATGAACAAAATTTGCAAAGTCATTTTATTATGTTTCGTTGCGTTAACGGCAACTGCTTGTAATAAACCAGAGAGAGAAATCAAGGCTGGTCGTTATGGGATGATGAGTGATGAAACCCCACAATATGCTGCACTCGTATTCATCATGGTTATTTACGAAGATGATAATTTAGATAGTGCGCTCAAAATGTCAACCGATAAATTTGCTCGAATACTCAAGTCATATCATACCAATAGCGGGGTTCAACGTCATATATTGAACTTGCGTTTGTCTGAAATGACGGTAGAGCCGGTTTCAGGTGGTTTTGCAGATATTACAGAACAAAAGAAACAAGCGACCGTTGTTGTCAAAATCATTGGTACTTACAATCGCAAAAAGATTACAGAATTGAAAACAATTTCTATGGTGAGAGAATCTGGGGATTGGAAAATTTCAGGTGTATCAAATACAGTCCCTTAAAAAGGGACTGACTATTTCATAATTAACTTAACGTCCCACAGCTATGCCCTCTCGCCTCGGATCTGCGCCGCCAATTAATTTACCATCTATTAACTGAATGCCATGCAAACCGCTGTTTAGGTCAAGCACACGGACATCGTGGCCTTGCATTTCCAACTCAACCTGCAAATTAGGCAAAGCTGTGCCTTTTTCCAATGCCGTGTAATCATTACGATTAGTCGTTCTAGGTGCATTTATAGCCTCTTGAATGTCCATATCGAAATCAACTACATTAATGATTGTTTGCGCAACGTAATCTATGATGCGACTACCGCCAGGCGAACCAATGATCAATTCTAGATCTCCTTTTTCATTGAACATCATCGTCGGACTCATTGAGCTGCGTGGACGTTTATTTGGTTCAACTCGATTCAATGCTGGATAGCCATTTTTAGAGGGTGATAACGAAAAGTCAGTCAATTGATTGTTTAATAGAAAACCCTCAACCATAACACCAGAACCAAACATAAATTCGATACTGGTCGTCATTGAAATCGCGTTTCCATCTTTATCTACAATCGAAAAATGACTGGTACTGGGTAACTCAGACGTCTGATCATTACCCACCATGACATTCATATATGGCTTACCCGGCTCGGCTTTTGTGAATGGTTTGTCTAAGCCAACTCGTTCAGCTCGTTGTGATAAATAGGCAGAATTGATAAGCGATACGGCAGGTAAATTTGTAAAGTCAGTGTCTGCAACATACTGATTTCTGTCGGCGAACGCCAGCGCGCTAGACTGCGAAAACAGATGAATAAATTCTTTGCTGCTTGGTCCGTACTTTTTTAATTCGTACTGTTCTAACATTTTTAGAATTTGATATACAGATATCCCCCCAGAACTAGGCGGTGCCATACCACAAATTTTCTTACTTCGATAATTTCCACATATTGGTGGGCGTTTTTTCGCTTCATATCTTGCCAAATCTTCTGCCGTCATAAACCCCGGATTAATAATTGTAGTCCGAGCTGCTTCAGCCATTTTTTCAGCTAACTCACCCTTATAGAAATACTCAGTGCCATGGTGAGCAATCTTCAACAAGGTATTAGCAAGGACTTCATTCTTTTGAATCGAACCTTGCTTAAGTGGAACACCATTTGGTTTGAAATAATTTTGTGAATTGACAAAATTATTTAACCCCGGATGAACATCTAATTTTATTAACATCTCTAGTCTAGGTGAAACGGTAAAACCCTGTCTTGAAGTTGAAATAGCATCTTCAAATAAGTCGCGCCATTTTAGCTTGCCAAATTCTTTGTGTGCCATCTCTAACGCTTTTAATACACCGGGCACACCAACTGCTTTGCCACCTACAACTGCGTCAATCCAGCGCATTGGATTTCCATCTTCAATAAAGATATACGGTGTTGCTTTTTGAGGAGCGGTTTCACGACCGTCAAACGTGTGTAGTTTTTTGTTTTCGTTGTCCCAGTATAGAATAAAAGCGCCACCACCAATGCCCGACGATTGCGGTTCAACTAGGGTCAACATCGCCTGTATAGCAACGGCTGCATCAATTGCTGAGCCACCTTTTTCGAGTATTTTTTTACCTGCCCAAGAAGCATAAGGATTAGCGGCTACCACCATATATTCATTTGATTCAAATGCTTGTTTTGCAGTTTTCCCTGTATCAGCTTCTGGATCGCGATCCTCTCTTACTGAGTTTTCAGTTTGAGCTAAGGACGAAAAAGCGAACACAGCTAATGTTGCAAGAACTAATTTTTTCATTTTCTACCTGTTTCAATGATGATACTTGTGAGGATTGATAATCTATTTATATATCAACCTATTTACTGGTCTTTTATCAAGAAATGCTGAGAATGCTTCTTTTGCTGGTTCACTCACCATTGCTTCTGCAAAAACAGCTAACTCAGCAATGATATGTTTTTCAATTTCAGCATTCTGGTTACGTAAAAGTGCTTTAGATTGCACTAGTGCTATTTTCGGTTTAGACACTAATTTAGTGAGGGTCTGTTCAACTAATTCTGGCAGCACATCTTCACTCACAACCCTTGAAACTATACCACACTCATAGGCTTTTTGAGCGCTAAAGGTCTCTCCTAACAGCAGCAATTCAGCCGCTTGTAAATTCCCTGAAATACGCGGAAGAATATAGCTAGATGCATATTCAGGCACTAAGCCCAAATTGATAAATGGCATTGCAAATTTAGCACTATCAGTACTGTAAACGAAATCGCAATGCAGAAGCAACGTAGTGCCGATACCAATAGCTAAACCTTCTACTTTCGCAACAACAGGCACCGGACATTTAACCAAAGCCATCATAAAACGAAAAGTCTCATTTACCTCCTGATCATCACCTTTTTCCATAAAATCAGAGATATCATTACCTGCGGTAAAACATCCCTGCGAACCTTGAATAAGCACGGCTCTAATTTCTTCGTCACTAGCCGATTCGATTGCTTTCGCCATGTCCAAATACATTTGAGGGACAAGTGCATTCTTTTTGTGTGGTCTGTCAATTTCAATTGTTAAAACTGCATTTTTACGACTAACGTTTATCATGCTTTACCATTATCTTAATAAATTCATTCTAGCTTTAATTTAACAGATTATGTGAACGCATTGTTGTTTTCTAATGATAAGATAACATCAAAATAATCTATACGTAGCAAAATAATAAGCACATGATCCAATTTCCTACTCGTCCAAACCAATACTTAGGCCCCCTGATTGTGGGGTTAATTAGTATCGTCGCATTTTTATTCGAACCCATGGCTTCCAACTATTTTGCGCTTGAGCGCACATGGTGGTCGCAAGGAAACTACTATCAAATTGTGAGTGGGCATTTTCTTCATACCAACTTTATTCACATACTCTTTAATTTATTAGGTTTGTTATTGCTATGGGCTTTACATGGTGACGACTATGAGATGGCTTCATACTTAGGTAAATTTCTGATTGTTTGTATAGGAATATCACTTTGCATGTATGTTTTTTCTGGCGAAATTGTTTGGTATGTCGGACTTTCAGGTGCAATTCATGGGATTTTTGCTTGGGGGTGTATCCGCGACGTAGAAAATAAAGTGTTTAGTGGATGGCTATTATTGATTGGCCTTGCGTTGAAAGTAGGAAATGAACAGTTAAACGGAGCTGGCAGTTTGATGCCTAATCTTATTAATGCTAGCGTAGCCATAGACAGTCATCTCTATGGCGCGATTATTGGACTCTTAGTTGGTATTGTCAGTTTATTGAGACGACAATTCTTTACAGAAAACCTTGAAGCTTGAATATCGATAGTTATTTACCCTTAACAACCTACTACGAATAGTCGCTTAGTATTCTGGCTTAGTTTCGCTCAATAAATTTCATTTTTCTCATTACATCCAGTCTTTCACCTGCACATCCAGCCAAACGATAAAATTAGTAATGACGGCTTTGCGGTGTTCCCCGATTTAAGCG
>Ga0307488_10002682_pt1 | contig 15010 bp, 18 predicted proteins | sample SB02metaG_FD_202248 | JGI IMG/M metagenome (GOLD analysis project Ga0307488, IMG submission 202248) | Sea-ice brine microbial communities from Beaufort Sea near Barrow, Alaska, United States - SB 0.2 | ecosystem: Environmental > Aquatic > Marine > Coastal | place: USA: Alaska | collected... | reverse complement strand
AGAGCATGGTCGGGCCACCCCATCATTAAAAAATTATCATAAGATATTTCTTTTATTTTTTTGTTTCGTCTTACAAATTGGGCATTTAAAATGTCGGATAATTCATTTAAATCGGGTCCCACCTGAATTTCGTCGTTAATGACGGCGTATAGTTCATAAAATTGACCGACCATCATTAAGACAACGGTTTTTTTGCCGTAGATTTCTGTGTATTTTTTGTGATAATTTAGATATTCTTTTAGAATGTAGCACATATTGTCGTCTGACATAGGTTCTCTTATTAATTACATAGGAAGTATTTTTTAAATAATTAAAAATTTGATTGTGTTTATAAAATTAAACATAAAAAAACATAAAGAAACATAAAATGAATTCGGAAGATATTATTATGGTAAAGGAATTGAGTGAAGAATGTCGGGAAACACTTAAATTAGAGCAGGAAAAGGAAAAAGCCGTGGGGACGATTAAAAAATGTTTTAGAATCAAAAAATCAAAGGAAGAAATTACACCTTCTAAATATCAAACAAAGGAGTGGCGTCATGATCAAGAGTGGTGGAGAGGCGGTCAGAAGAACGAATGCGAATTATATCAACGTGGAATGGTAAAAACTATCACTAAAAAAGAATGTTCAAAGTCAAATGATAGAATACAACTGGATATCAATAAAATTATAGAAGAAACACGTCCAATGAAAAGGGAAGACGCATTTGAATGGACCGAAGATTTTGATGGTCTTCAGAAATATAATGGACGGGACGTGTATTATAATTTCAAAATGGTTGTGGGAGCGGGGGGGGCGCAAACTCGCTCTCTTAGGGAAGTGTCTCATTTTATAAAAGGTCAATTAGACTATAATACCTATAATATCAATGATATAAAATACTTTGTAAATATATTAGACGGCGACGAATCGTATAAGTTAATCAAGAAGTATGATTATATTTTAAATAAAGGAAAATATAAATTTGTGAAAAACTTTGTGTATATTGGTGATACATACGGTTTTATTGATTGGTTTGATCAATTAAATGTCCAATAATCCGATAAACTAAATCAAATGAAATCCTTTTCCTAGCTATATCATTACTTTCCCTATAATTTGCTAAGAATAATGAATTATATTTTTCCCTATTCATTTTTAAATAATTATTAAAATCTCCAACTAATTTTTTTTGCTTTTCTTCATCAATAGGTGGATTAATTATTAATGTTAAATATCCTCTTGCCGAACATTTGGGTGTATTATCGATAAATAATTTTTCTTCTTCAACATAATCGGCGCTTATCATACTTTTACTATTATCATCAATACATTTAATAACTATATTCGTGTTTTTATCCTCAATATTTTTTGTCATTAATCTTTTAAATTTGTAATCTTCATTTTTTTTGATATTATATATCTCCCCCCCGATCGTATAATTATTTTCTTTGGAAAGCTTGGTTTTAATGTTAACTTTTGAGGGATATACATCTATATTTATTTCATTATCACTTCCATCATTTAGATCAAATAATATACTACAAACCGTCGCAGAAGTATCTTGAAAAACCGACTCCTCAAATATATTAATTTGTTTAATTGAATAAACCGTTAAAAACTTTTTTCTTAGTAAAACATCATTTTTTCTAGTGGAGCATATAAAGTTTAATGGTATAATAAGAATACCTCCCAAACATTTATCATTAATAATATTTATGATAAAACATTTATATAAATCATTCTCATTATATTTATCATATATTTCTTTATTATCGGATTTATTTCGTGCTAAATATGGGGGATTTGAAATAACGAATCTGTTTTTATATATTGGTGGACTCATAAGCGTATCACGACTAATAATATAATCTTTTTTAGGGTCAATGTCAAATGCTTCTATGGAATATTCATTATTATTTGAATGAATATAATCAATTAAATCACCTTCCCCGGCAAATGGTTCGATTATATTTTTTATATTTTCGGGTATACTTATATTTTGTAATATATAATCATAATTTTTGGTATAAAATTGCCCTAATTCTTTTTTCATATTATTTATTTGAGTATTATCTAAATTTTTATTTTTTATTTCAATAGATCCCTTTTCCACCAAATCTTGAAGTTTTTCTTGGACTAATTCATCAACTTTCTTTTCTACAATTTGTTCTATTTTATCCTTGATATTATCACACGTGTTTTTTCTCTGTAAATGTTTCATATAATGACCTTTTTGGTTGAATGTTTTTCCACATTTCTCGCAACTATAATTAACCATTTTAGTTATATTTAATAATAACATTTTAATTTTAAATCAAATTTAATTAGAAAATTTGATAAATAAATATAATTAGATTAATATTAAATCTGAACCAATAAATGGATAATATCTTTCCAAACCCTTCAGGACCTATCCAAGATATTTTCCGTATTTGTGGAAAATGTCTAAGATGTAAAAATAAATCCTCACACATGATTGATAATTTTAAAAGGAGAATTGATATAAAAGAACCTCGGAAATTATTTTCAGACGAATATATTTTAATATGTTCTTCCGGAAGACCACTCCCTATACACAACCAAATGGCGTGTGGTGGCGCTAATAATATCCCCACAGAATATATATCTAATTATGGAAGGCGGTTCTGTATCCAAGATCATGGTCTCGGTTGTCACGGTCAAATACAAGAAATTACCGATAATTGGGGAAAAAAGATAAAATTATCACCATTGACGCAGGGATTTATAAATATTTATAATTCGATTAATTTTATGGGAGGTCAGTACTCACATGTATTCAGGGATCGGGATTCTCTGAATATGATTTTAGAATATCAGAAAAATAGTGCCCAATTAAATATATCATATAAAATCGAACATGATAAAAAAAGATTACAAGAAATTATGAAAGAATTACAGGAAAAAGAAACAGATATAGTAAAGCAAAACCAACAAATAAAGGATATCAAAAATGATCTTTTAATGAAAGACAAACTATTAAAAGAACAAAATTTAGAACTTGAAAATAGAATTGAGCAGCATAAAAAGAAAAGTTTAAAATTATTAGAAAGAGAGAATAAAGTTTCGGTAAAAGAATCCATTGAAACAATGCAAAATGAACTTTTAAATGTATCTATTTCAATATCACAACTTTTGGATGTTGTAAATGAACCAATATTGGAAGGAAGAATTCAACAGATAATAAATAAATTAAATGAAATAAAAAATACTAGTGGTGAAAATTTAGAACAACCTGTAATCGTTGCCACAGAAGTAGTTCATCGGGGTAGTGCCCCTCCTCCGGGATATTATTCTTCATTAACTTCTTTATTCGGTAAATGATTAATTTAAAACAATAAGTAGTAATAGTATCATTTATGAAATATATAATACCAGTAATGATATTTTATTCAGGAGTAAATATGATTTATACATTATCAATCGTAAGATATAATAGTTCAAAAAATAACAGAAATATTTTAATGAAACAAACGAAATTAAATTAAATTTGATTTAATTTAATTTTTTGTTTTCAAATAAACCAAGATTTCAATGATTAAACAAATCGTTCAGGGACAATATCCCAGACACACACGAAATATAAATATCAAAAGAAATTATAGAAACTCTATAGGTAATACACCACTCGTGAGAATTGGGGATAGTCGTATCTATATGAAAATGGAAGGTCATAATCCGTCCGGGTCAATCAAAGATAGACCGATAAATAATATGATGGATAATATCTGCGACAAAGAACTACATAATAATACTGTCTGTTTGGTTACTTCTGGTTCTGCGGGAATGTCTCTCTACAAACTACATAATGTTATCAAGAAAAATAATGAATTGAACATTGATTCTCTCGTAGTTATGCCAAAAAGTTATGCTTCAAAATGTATCCCCGAAAAACTAATTCAAATGAGAGACGTGAAAATACACCATTCATTTGACTCAGTTTTAAAATCACAAAGTAAAGGGACTTCTCAGTCGTTCCACGTATTACTCTTAGACGAAACTTTTATAAATACACTCAAAGCAACTACAACGTTTGTATCTCCTAAAAAATGGATCCTCCTCGATCAACATCACAATCTACATTGTATGGACAGTCATGAAAAAACCGCATCCGAAATTATATATAAATTGCCCGAAATCACCGATGTGATCTGTACAACGGGTACGGGTGGCACGGTTTCGGGTCTTATTAAATACTTACCCGATAGGGTTAGAGTTCATGCGAGAACGTGTATTTCGGGAGAAATAGAAGGTTTGGGTGATGTTGGTCGTTATAATAATTATTGCGACCCATTAACAATAGAAGGATACTATGAATGTAATTATAAACTTAATGACGCAATCAAATTCCAAAAACAACTTAATAAAGATTATAAAATTAAAGCCGGTCAGAGCACTGGGGCGTCTATGTGGTTGGCAAATCAAATATTGAGTCAAGATAAGGATCTAAAAATAGTTGTCATTTCGCCCGATGGAATAATCTCTGAAAATTCCGAAGTAACTAAATTATAGATTACGTCCATTTGTATAGATTATTCGCGACCGATAATTGTGGGATAAAACGTTGGCGGACCGGCAGCGGGTGGGGCGGACAGCAGATCATTTAATTGAATTTAGTGGTGCGGGTAGATAGTCTTATCTTGAAATTTATATATAATCTACAGTAAATGAATATTTGTTGTTTTGTATATAATATATTTTGCGGAACAAATAATACACAATCTAAAATTAATGATTTAAAAGCAAATTTAAAACCAATAAATGATCCAATAGTGGATAGGTATCTCAATAGAGTTCAGCACCAGTATAATAAATTAAAATTTAAAAAGGGATCTTTTAAATTACTTCGTTTTTTACAGATTATGGGTGGTTTTGCGATTACGACAATGACGACGTATAATAATCCGTATTTTAAGGATAATTCCGACCAAGTCAATATAATGGTCTGGTATGTATCGATCTCAAATAATGTTTTTAATATGTTAATTGAGAAATTAAATGCATATGATTTAACAACTATGGATGTTATGGTGAAATTACTAATTAAGGAAGGGGAATTATACAGAGATAATGAGAAAGATTATAAATATTATGAAGACAACGAAAGAGAAAAATTAATTTTTTTTCGGAGGTGTTTTAATGATATACAGAGTATGAATCCTTACGACTATTTAAGTGATAATATTTATCCCCGCCATACCGATAGAGTATTTAATAATGGCAGAGATGTAAGATTAGAGAGAGTTTGGGCTTTTCCTGTTCCAACACCTGGTCCAACACCAGAAACAGATAATGTAGAGAATTTAGACGGAACTGAAGTCCAAGACGAGATTATTCGCGATATACAAGACGAAATACAAGGTCTCAATCAACCGAATGTACCTAGTGGTGTTTAAATATAAATCTTGTGTTCAGAGCAGGTGTGTTCAATAGAACTCTTAAATCTCTGACATAATTGATCTGTGGGTTCAAATGAATTATAATTACATAAACAAACTCTCACTTGCGAACACACTTCACAATTACAATTATTACTTTTTATTTTTCTTGATATTTTAGGAGTCTCATATTTTTCTTCTATTTGATCGTATTCTTCTTCTTCTTCTTCTTCCGAGTCACTACCTAATATATCATCTGCTTTACTCATACATTCGTCTATTTCTTCTTGTTTCATAGGAACCATTAAGCGATAGACTAGACCACAAATAATATCGTCCCCTGTTAATTCTCTTTCTTCTGAAGAATGTTCGCAGAGTATTTTAGAAATTTTAACAGCAGAGTTCATTTGGGCCAAATACACTTGCATCATGTCATAAAAAAGTTGGTTGGCTTGTTCTTCGTCCATAGTATGGTATATGAATATAGTATAGTGTTTTGGGTTTAAATAAATGTGTAAGATTTAAATGATTCTCCTTGTAATATTTAATTTTCATTAGCATCGTGAAAAATATCTGATTCAGCATCATAAAAATTATCAGGTAATCCTTCGGTATCAAGTAATAATTCTTTCCCGTCAATTAAAGAAGTACCTACTATGATCATTATTCCCCGTATTCCACTCCGACCTGTATCGATTACCTTATCGCCTATTTCTTTAACCGACATTTTTTTTCCAGTTGTTAGATCTACCATATATGGTTTCCCGTGTTTATTTTTAGTAAACATAACGATATGTTTATAATTATCATGGATGGTCCCACCAATGCGATATTCACCTGCTTTCATATTAAAAATTTTATTACGAAATATAATTTTGATTTCTTTTTTGTTTAATTCTTTTAAGGGTGGTGTAAAATATAATTCAAATTTATAATCCGTATATTTTGATCTAAAAAAATCAATGATTTCATCATCAACCGTTTCCCCGTCTTTTTTTTGAATTCTTCTTTCAAATTCGTCTTCGCCAATTAATCCTAAATTATAGAGAGAACAAGGAAAACACGCCATCCTCTCGGGTCCATAATCTTTTACTTTTAAATCTAATTCTAGTTGGCCTTTACCAATAAATCCCGATTTTATTTTTGTAGTTCTCTTCTTAGTTATATGTTTCTTCTTTTTAGTTCCCCGTTTAGTTCTCTTCTTAGTTATATGTTTCTTCTTTTTAGTTCCCCGTTTAGTTCTCTTCCTCTTTTTTTTTCGTTCTCTTTTAATCATAGAGTGTTTTTTAGATAATATTTTTTGGTGGGCATTATATTTTTTGGTGGGCATTATAATTATTAGAATATAATTATAATTATTACAATATAATCTCTAAATTGGACAAGAATCATTTGGTAAATTTATCTTTTAAACAATTCAATAATTTAGAGTAGGTATCTTCTCCGCATTTATCGGGGTGATATTTTAATGATAATTGCTTCCACAGTTTATGACTATAATATGAAATAATTTCTAAAATATCTTGTGGTAAATCTTTTTTATTGAGTCCATGATCATAAATCAGTTGGTCGGTATCGGATATTTTTTCGGTACGTTCATTGGATCTATATCTCCAACTATTCCTTTCTCTTTTTGCTTCTTGCTCTTGTTTTCTTTTTTCTTTCTCAAATTCTTCTTTTCTTTTTTGTTCTTCATATAGTTTTTTGTTTCTATCTTTATTTTTTTGATATTCCTTCTCTAGGAAATCGTCTGATTCTTTTGATTTATTTGTTTTTTTAGATTCTTTTTTAATTTTAACGGGATCGTTCTTAGTTTCGTATTCATTAATTAGTATCTTCAATTTATGTATCTCTTTTAGAAGATCTTGTGTTAAATTAAGTTTCAATTTAGTTTCTTTTTTTTGTAATTTCTTTTTGTTATTACGCAATTGTTTGTCATTTTTTATTTCATTATCGGTTGTTTCTTCTCCGAGAGATCCATATGAATTTGGAAGACTCATTATGAATGAATGATTTTATTATTTACTTAACTTAAGTAGTTTAATATCAAATTTTGATATTAAGTTATAATGTGTATCATTTAAGATTAATACAATCTCCAATAAATCTAACGGGATCATACCAATATGACCCTACTAGTGTATTACTATCTTTGTTATCAAATGATTCATTTCCTTTTGTAAAATCAATAGTAAAATTATTATAAATTTGCGGGGGTGGTAATTGTCTTTTATTTTCTCTTTTTGTTTTAATCATAACAGATCTTTTTCTCAGATTACAACTATTACAAAGTGGTTGAAAATCTTCTAACAATTGTGTTTTCATATTTAAGACTCTAATATCATTATATAAATCATTTTTATGATCACAAACTGTTTTCGAATTATTACAAATTACGCAGCTCAAAATTCGATAGTGTGCTTTAATATCGGGTCTAATTGGGTGATTAATTATGTTATCATTATTTTCACAATGAATAATAAATCCAATCGTTCCTCTTTCATTTATTTCAGACCTACCTTGCTTGTAGTTATTTATCTTTTCTTGATACTCTTCTAAATCTAACTCAACGGGGTAAGTTCTCGGTAATCTTGAATTCTTATAAATGTAAGTCACATAAAATAGACGACATATTTTTTGTCTATCACCCGACCCATTTCCTCCTTTTTCAAATAAGTTATATTCAATTGCTTGTTCCATAGATAATATATCCGTATAATTATTAGTTACACCATGAATTATGGAGACTAATTCTTCGTTTCCCATATATTCTTTTTTGTTAACTTGCTTATTTTACTATCAAATTTGGTTGTTTGTATTAAAATAGTAATACAATATACTATAGTTATGGAAGGTCAGAATCAAGCAGATAATGATGTCGATACCACTTATCTGTTACCGGAGCAGGAGGCACCTGTATTATCCCATGGTGGTCCCGTGCATGTACTTTGAACTATATTTTGTACATTCACTTCTTTGGGTTGATTATCCAACGCGCTATCTTTACAAATGCTTTCTTCGCGCCATACGGGATTTTCAGAAAGATTTACTAATTTTACTAATTTTACTCTTCCAAAATCAATAATTCTTGTAGAATTATCAGTTGTTTGAACCATTACATTACCAAAATGAAGATCGCAATGATAAATACCTCTATCGTGTAAAAGATTGATTTTTTGTCTAAAATCTTCTAAAATTCCTTTTAATGTATCATCATCAGCAGATCTCATAAATTGCTGTAAAGTAACGCCGTCTAAATAATCCATTTGTACTATTGAAATACATATATCCATACTATCCATAAAACCCAAAACTGACCAGGCGACAGGAAGACGAATTGCTTTTGGTTCTCCTTTTCTTAATCCCTTTATTCCCTTCGAAATATCCTCCATTCTTTGAAGTAAAACTTGAAATCCAATAATAACTTCAATATCTGTAATACATAAAAATGGAGGATATACGCCAACAGTAATATCATTTCTGATTCTATTTACTGCCGTTTGATTATCAAATTCTAATTTTTCTTCATAACAAGGTTCTTTTCCGATTACTTTATCTTGTAGTGATATTTTCAAAACTTTTTTATCACCACCTTCTATTGTAACCACAACAATTAACCCAAAACTTCCCCTGTCAAAAGAATCTATTGATTCTATAATAACAGGATTTAATAATTTATTTAATAACTCTATAAAATTATTTCTAACTATTTCAAATTGTTTAAGATTGTCTTCTTGCGGGGCCACAAGTTCGCCCAATCTTTTGCTTTCTTGTGCCCTTTTTTCAGTATATTTTGGCTGTTCTGTCTTTTTTCTTTCTTCCTCTTCCTTAATTTTTCTTTCATATTCTTTTCTGCTAAGGTTCCACGGTCGTCTTTCCGATATATTTATAACCGATTCTAAGAAAGTTTGTAATTGTGTTGTTCCTCCTTCTATTTTAAACCCTAATATTGTTACATTCGTTCCTAAAGAAATACTTACTATTTGATATCCTTCACCTTTATGTTTAATTATATCCACCTGAGAATTTGTATTCGCACCAGTTAAATCTGGTATTGAATATTCACTTTTCCCCATACCTACCTTAATTTCCCCTTCTTCAGATATATCAGAATAGAAATTTAGAGATTTACCTCTAATTACATAATATTTCTTAGTCCATCGTTTACCAACCCCCATTCCAAACGCTCCGATACCCTCTTTTAAACACCAACCTTGGGGTAAATCCTGTGGAATAATACCAGGATTTTCTAGACTCACAGCACCACCCGCACCACCGCCTGCTACTCTTACTTGGGCGTCCATACCCCCGCTCATTCTTTTTGTTCTCTTTTTTCTACGATTAATCTTTGTTCTTTTACTTTTTTTATTTGTTTTATTTTGTTTGAAAGATCTTCTTTTAAGACTGCGTTTTGTTGTTCTTTTGTCTCGGTTAACTCTTTTAGAACGAATTATTTTCTTCTTAATAACCATATATTATATTAAATAAAATTAAATTTGATTGTTTATTTAAAATAGTAATAGTAGAATAAACTATAGTTATGGAAGGTCATAATCAAGCAGATAATGCTGACGATACCACTTACTTATCTGTTACCGAAGCTGCACTCAAGAATTATGAAGAATTTTATTCCGAGGAAATACTAAAAGATAAGTCAATATTCGAAGAAGTTATGAGTTCAAGTGCGAAGTTTGACGGGTGGGCCCAAGCGGGCCCCCACTGTATTAAACCTGGATCTGATTGGTGTAAAGAAAATATTGATATCCGAAATATGTGTGGCTTAGAACTATTGGAATCATTGCCAGATAAATCCGTTGATCTTATTCTAACGGATCCTCCTTACATTACTTCAAGAGAGACGGGTATGAACTCATTTTATAATGCGTGCAAAGAAAATGAAGCAAATGGAATAGAACAAGTCAAAACGGAGGAAGAATGGCTCAAATACAAGGAAGAAAAAAACATTGAAAATGACGACAAAAAACATTTATATCTCAAGTATGGAACCATTTATGGGAATACTTACAGTGTTAAGACTGATTATGGTGATTGGGATAAAGATTTTAGTTTAGAAATTTTAGATAAGTTTATTGAAAAATTCTACAAAAAGTTAAGGAAGGGGGGGACCGTAATTATTTTCTTTGATTTATGGAAGATAACTCCTCTAAAAGATCTTTTAGAGAAACATAAATTTAGTGGTTTGAGAATGATTGAATGGGTAAAAAATAATCCTCAACCGTTGAATAGTAGTCGTAATTATTTAACAAACGCACGAGAGATTGCCTTAACCGCCGTAAAAGGAGGTAAACCGACATTCAATAGTAAGTATGATAAGGGTCTTTATCATTATCCTCTTCAACCGAACAAGCATCGTTTTCACCCTACGCAAAAGAATCTCAAAATGATTGAGGAATTGGTTGAGAAGCACAGTCATCCGAATGATTTAGTAGTTGATACATTTCTAGGGAGTGGAACGACGGCTATCGCTTGTAAGCACAAGTATAGGCGGTTTATTGGTTCCGAAATATCCAAAGAATATTATGATAAAATAATGGACCTTCTACCTAAATTATAAATTTGATTTAAATATAGTATTGTTATAGTATAACATATAATGGAAAAAATTAATCCAACGGTTCAATGGGTCGGGGGTAAGGCTAGACTTTTAGAACCTATTCATAAACATTTACCGGAAGAATATAATACTTATCATGAACTATTCTTAGGCGGGGGATCTCTTTTACTATCTTTACAACCGGAAAAAGCATTTTGTTATGAACTGAATGACAATTTATGTAATCTTTATCATGTTATTAAGACAGATAAAGACAATCTGATTTCTAAATTGAAAGAAATTGAAAAAGAATACTTGGAAATTGACGGAATAACTGAAGAGGGTTTGAAAAAGAGGAAAGAATTTTATTTAGATATTCGTAAAAAATTTAATGAAGAAACCGACAAATTTCGGAAATCGGTCTTCTTTAAATTTATCAATAAAACGTGTTTCAATGCTGTATATCGTGAGAATCAAAAGGGAGGATTTAATGTTCCTTTTGGCAAAGGAAGAGATCCGAATGTGTGTGACGAAGAAAATATTTTAGCGTTATCAAAATATCTGAATGAAAACGAGATACATATTTCGAATGAAGATTTTGAAAAATCATTTGAAAATATAAAAGAAGGTGATTTTGTTTATTTAGATCCACCGTATTATCCGTTGAAAGAGAATTCATTTACAGGATACACTAAATTAGGGTTTGTTAAAGAAGATCATGAAAGACTCATTGCGTTCTGTAAGAAACTAACGGAAATGAAAGTAAAATTTATCTTATCGAATAGTAATTGTGATTTCATAAAAAATCATTTTCAAGAAGATCACTACACAATTCATGAAATGTCTATAGCACGGACATTAAACTCAAACAAAGACAAAAGATCTAAAACTAATTGTGAAATTATTATTAAGAATTATTAAAAGAGTAAGAGTGTTTCATAGTTTTCATTTTCAAACGTTTTACGGTAGGAGTTCAATATTTTTTTTACATATCTTTGATTGCACCGTATACAATTATCTGAAGAATCATATAGAGTTAGATATGCTCTAAATTGATATCCGTCATATTCGGTCCCATTAGTAATATTCCTGTAGAAATTTTTAGTTTTTTCTGATCTCCAAGATTCGATTTGCTTCATGCCTGTTTCATAATTACAGTATCTTTCTGCTTCAACGAAATAGATAACTTTTTTTTCATTATCGGCATAAACAATATCGGGTTTATATACGAGTTTGGGAACAGAACTATTTATACCATTAATCGTAAAATATTCTTGTTCTGAACGAGCATGATTCGCATAAAGAATAGGATATCCATGGTCGATAAGTAAGAGTTCATCGTGAATACTAATACATTTCTCACTCGTGGAACCCTTATTTAGTGAAGTATAATCTAAACTACATTGTGGGAGTTCAATATTTTCAAGTGTAATTTCGGTATTAAATGTTTGTTTTAAGATACACATAAATTTAAGAAATTTATTCCGTTTTGACCGATTAATAAGATCTTGGGTTAAACCGTGACCGGTTATCAGAATAGGTTTTCCCGAACCAAATTGTAAAATCGTAGATAAGACAAGCATAATTGTTCCAATTCCGGGGTCGTGGGTAATTTTACTCTGTTTCAGAACATTAAAGTTTTCCACACGAATAAGATCTTCACCGATGATTATGGATTGCTTAGTTCCGCCTTTACGATAAGGACGACTAAGAAGAGTCCACTCTTCCGAAAATGATTCAAGAGTAAAATCTATATCCAGACTGTTGAAAACATTCTGAAGATCTGTATTAGTTGCCACCAATTCAATTTTATTCTTTTTCCAGCATTTCATTGCTAACTTTGTTTTCCCACCTAGAGATCTATCATTTGTATCAAAATAATAGACCTTACGTTGATCGTCGTTTAATACAGGGATAAACTTTGTAAATCGTTGATACTGAGAATTATTACCCGATCCTCTAAAAGATCCTTTAGTGATTTCTATGAAATCATTTGGACCTTCTTCGTAGTTAATAATTAAGTCGGGCGAAGAACCCGAAGAATCACATACTTGGTAAGGTATCTTTTTATCTTCATATTGAAGCTGGTAAGAAGTTGCGTCGCCAACTACGGGTAAAATATAGAAGACTCCTGGTAAATTAAATAAACGAATTAATGTAGAACAAATTAGACCTGGTTTTTCTTCCCCGACGAGGGAAACTATTTTTTGGAAACGATACATTATTATTTACTAACTAAATTTTATGTTTAATCAAATTTATTTATTAAGTATTAAAGATTACACAGTAATTAAAGATTACACAGTAATTAAATATAGAATGGTAAAGAAGCCACGGTCTCTTGACGATTATAAAGAAAAATATAATTTAACAGGAGATCATTTGGACGATTTATTAATAGAATTATTTGATCATTGTTTAATTCATAATTGGTCTTCCGAAACATATGAAAGAAAGAAGAATCATTTGAAGATGTTATATAGTGATATATTCATTCAACTGAATGAATGGTTAGTGTCCTTTAATTTACCTAGGCAAAATACAATTACAAAATGCAAAAAACTATTAGGAAAAGAGGTCTTTGCCTCAATAGTAGATATAAAAGAAAAATATTATTATAACTTGGAGTCAAAGAAAGAATTACAGAAATATATTCGTAAAAATCCAACAAAGCGAGTAACTCTTAAATTGGCAAAGGACGAGGGATACAGAGTATTTCTGGAGAATATATTTTAAATTAATAGATTAGTTTTTTCAGTCTCTCTTCCCGGTTAGTCATAGATTTGTTTAATATTTCTTTTGTATTTAATTCATTTAAACTATTTTCTATTTTTCTTTTTCGTGTATCTCCGTGACAATGGATTGGACAAATCAATATATGTAATTCTCCTACAAATTTAAACGTTTCTTTATAAATATTCCGGTGCTGATAATAAGGGCAAATATTATTACCCGAAACCATTGTACATAATTTATAAATATTATTCTTATCGGTATAAATATATCCTATTTTATTCGTTATAAATGCTTCTTCCGAATACCAACCGTAGATAGTCATTATAATTTGAATATTATTCATAATTTACTTCTAAATGATTTTGGGATCATATTTGGTTCTAATAAATCTCTTAATTCTAAGAGATTTATTGTTTCGCCTGTGTGAGAACTATCTTCATATAATCTTTGTGATAGATTTTCTGTAATAATTATATCGGAATATGTTAAATTATATGTTTTCATAAATTGGTTCATTTTCTGTTTAATTGTATTTATTCTTAAAAAATGTAGTATTTTATGAAGTATCATATTTTATTATTTAATAAAGATATGTTTAAGTTTAAGATTGTTCTAAATTAAACTTTACCCATTTTAAAATTTCCGTAAGAGAATCTTGGTTGGAATACATATTTCTAAAATTGGATAATAGTGTTAAATTATATTTCAGTATAGGTCCTTCCTTATTAAGGTAATTTGCCAATTTTGATAATTTACTATTAATCCCTTCTATTTTTTTATCTTTGTCTGGGTCGTTGTCCTCCATTTGGGGTATCGTTTTCTGTAGTTTTCCTATTTTATTTTTAACTCCTTCGAATGAAGATATAAGTTTTTTCTCTTCTTCCATTACATCGCTGTATCGGGTTACTTGCCACCAATAAAGAAATTTGTCTTCATTAATTTTTTTTTTATCTTTTGTTATACAAAGTTCTTCTTCCTTAATACTAAAATCAAAAATAGAATCTAAAATTTCAATAACATAAATAGCATTATGTAATTCAAACTTGAGATTAAGATGTTTTAGAGGTCCTTTTATTTTTCCTTCATTAATATCTTTTAATTTTTCCAACCACATTCTATAATTAAAAGATTTAAATTTAAAATGTGATTTAAACTTATTTAACGAGCGGTATGAATTTAGCACTTACGAAGTTGTATCGTGAATATTGTAAAAAAAATCTAATTCCTAATATTTTTAACTTATAAACTAATTTAAAAGAAAAAAGAGTTATTAAATATAATGATGCGACAATCTGCTGTAGATTACGAAAACAGTCATGAACCTTTACTCAGTAATTTACG
>Ga0307488_10002681_pt1 | contig 15010 bp, 14 predicted proteins | sample SB02metaG_FD_202248 | JGI IMG/M metagenome (GOLD analysis project Ga0307488, IMG submission 202248) | Sea-ice brine microbial communities from Beaufort Sea near Barrow, Alaska, United States - SB 0.2 | ecosystem: Environmental > Aquatic > Marine > Coastal | place: USA: Alaska | collected... | reverse complement strand
GTGTGCCGCAGGGGCCGATTACGATGGATATTCCTGTCGACCCCACGCTGTTGAATGCAGGGGATCACAACGGGTCGACGTTTTACCAACACCAGCGGTTCAACGCGGTCGTGCGCGGGCAGGGCAGGGTCGAGGTCACGGTGAGCGATGGCGCCAAAGCTGTCGCCATGGGGATCGCCGCGCAAGAAAGTGCGCGCACGGGCCAAGCGGTGACGCTGCCAGTCGGTAACGCTGGCGATAACGCAATAGTGTGATCGTGCGATTGTTGTGATTTGGCAAGGGGGCGCGGATGAAAAAAATCAATTTTGCCAGCATGCGTGCTGATTGGCTGTGCGGCAGTCGCAACAGCACATACTGGCGCAACGGGCGTCACGCTGGAACGTATGCAAGGCATGACGGCGATGGCAGATGTGATGAAGGCCCTAGCGCCAAGCGTGCGCGGCTTGGCGGCACATGACCCAAACGTTTTTGTCGCTTCTGCTGCTGTTCTGGGCCTGCATTCAGGCAGCACAATGGTCGATTTGTTCGAAGAGGGAACGGGCTTGGCACCATCACAAGCCGCCGCATCGGTTTGGTCGGATCCTGAGGACTTCGCCGACCTTGCAGACCAGCTTGAGGTACTCGCATTGGAGCTAACAGCAGCATCTGCATCACCCGAAAATACGGCGGCGCTGTTTACCCAGATCGGGCGGACCTGTGCCGGATGCCATCAGGATAACCAGATCAAAAGCGATTAACGCCTGTAAATTTCTGGAAACCAGTCGTCGCGCAATCGTTGGCCCTGTTCCATATCGTGTCCCGGAAACGGTGGCGATGTCGGGCCGGGACGGGTCGTGTAGCGTGCATCGTCCCCGAGCAATCGCAAGGAAAACGCGCGGCGTCGGGTTGTGGCGTCATTGCCGCGCGCGCCGTGCAGGATGTGATAATTGAAGGCCACCGCGTCACCTGGTTCCATAACCCATTCGCGCACGTCCATCCCTTCGGCGTCAGGATCAGGAACGGCCATGTAGGTGTCGTCATCGGCGTAAAACGCGGTTTCGGACAGCCATCGGGTCGGCAACACGGGCTTGGGCCATTTGTGAGATCCGGCAACGCAGCGCAGCGATGCTTGGGTCACAGGATCAAGCGGCGACCAGAAGCTGACAGTCTGCTGGCCTTGCACGAAATAGTAGGGCCCATCGGTATGCCAGGGTGTTGGCTTGGATGTTCCCGGCTCTTTGACCAAAACGTGGTCGTGAAACAGTTGTGTGGACTGGCTTTGCATCAGGTCGGCGGCCGCTTTGGCGGCGGGGCTGTCGCGGATCACGGTTTCAAATTCGGGGATGCGGTTCCAATTGCAATAATCGTCGAAAAAACGACCCTTTTCGCCCGATTTTAAGTTTTCGGATGCATAGGGCCCCGGACCGGCCATGTTGCGATCTACGCCCGCGCGCAGGGTGTCCACGTGATCGGCGAAAAGACCTTTTATGAGGACGACGCCGTCGCGCTGGAACGCATCGATCTGGTCTTGGGTGATGAGTGCATGTGTCATAAAAAACGATGCCAACGAACAGTCGCCCCGTCAAGACGTGACCGCGTCGGCATCGGTGGTTAGGCCGCCGCCATAACGATGTGTTAAGAAGCTTCATGATAGGTTGCAGGAGCCCCGATGATGGACTGGACGGTTGTTGTAAGAATAAAAGTATAGTTTTTCCGCTGGAGAGTTTTTACCTGCCTTTGAGGTGTACCGCCGTAGGAGCTGTTTTCTTGAAAGCCTATGCGCCCAGAAAAATGTCGGCTTGGATGGTTAGTCGGCTGGGATAGTTTAAGGTGTCATCCATCCCCCTGTCTTGCGGCCCAGACAAGGCCGCGGCGCACAATTTTGGTGACTTGCGGCACCTTGAGATCATCCAAAGTATGCCCGATCGAGCAATAAAAGACACGCCCCTGATCCCAGCGCCGCGTCCAGACGACAGGAATGGTCGCGCCGTCGATCCACCAGAGGTGAGCGCCCGAAAAGGTTGTCGTGGCGAGAACATCGTTGTTTGGATCGACCAGCATGTAATATTGCTCAGACAGCAGACGGAAACTGTCGATGCCGTTGACGATGGGATGATCCGGCGCGGTAATCGTGACGTCGTAGTCAATGAAATCATCTGACGGAACCGGGTTATCGGGCCAGCCGGGGGGGTGGGCGACGAATTGCCCGCCGATCAGGAAGTGATACGTCGGGCGGTCGCGAAATGCGTCCCCCATATGCCCGTGCCAACCGCCGATTCCACAGCCCGCCGCGACCAGTTTGAGAAGCCCGTCTTCTTCAGGTTTGGTCATATTGCCGAATTCGATCTTGTGGCCGGATCGCGCGGACGACCAGATAGGGACAATCAAATCGACATCGGACAGGGTGTCAGGATCAGCCAATGGCGCGAGAGTGTTGTAGACATCGACTTCGAACCCCTCAGTGCGGAGCAGATCTGCACACCAATCGGCGAATGCGGTCGGATCATGTCCTTCCCAGCCACCAGCGAATAAAGCCGCCTTTTTCATGCGTTTCCCTCTCTCATGAAATTCAGGATTGCGGCCATGTCGCGGTTTGCAAACCCTTGCGCCATGGCCTTGGTTAACACCGACAATGTCGCTGCACCCTGTGGCATTGCCACGCCGTTCGCGTGTGCAAGGTCCGCGGCGAGGCCCATGTCTTTTTGCGCAAGCGCCACAGTAAACGTGACATCGTTTGCGGCCTCATCAAGGTAGAGCGCGCGGCGGTATTTCAGCATGGGCGCACAGGCGGCAGAGGCTTCTATGACGTCAAACGCACGATCCGGCGCAATGCCGAGGGCCTGCGTCAAAGTCATCGCTTCAGCGAGGGTTTGGTTGATCCCGTGGATCATGGCGTTGACGGCCAGTTTCATCACCGCCCCCGCACCGGATGCGTCTAGCGTAATGACCTTTCGGCCCATCGCATTGAACAGCGGCATCAGCGGCTGAACCGCATCCGACGTGCACCCCGCCATGATCAACAATTGGGCGTCTGTGGCAGCCTGTGTTGCACCGGACACCGGCGCGTCGACAACCGTGGCGCCGATGGGGGCACTCGCGACGAGGTCAGCAATGTGATCAGGGCTCATCGTGCCCATTTCGATGAAGTGCTTGGCGCGCCCCCCCCCAAACAACCCGTCAGGGTCAAAATGGACAGTTTCTGACGCCGCATCATCCGAAAGCATGGTAATAATACTGTCGCAACGTTCGGCCAAATCGCGCGGGGTGTCTGCTGTCGCGCATCCGACCTTTTTGGCGAGAGTTTCGGCGACCGCGTGGGTGCGGTTCCAGACCACCAGTTCAAATCCGGCAGACGCCAGATTGCGGGCCATGTGCTGCCCCATCCGCCCTATCCCTGCAAAGCCGACGCGCATTACGCTACCTTATCGGGTACGATACCGGAAATGGCCTGCACCAGATTGTCCTCTGTCACTTCGGCTGCGCTGAATTCGCGCATGATTTTGCCGTGGAACATAGCGATGACACGGTCGGACACGCGCAAAACTTCGGGCATCTCAGAACTGATAACGATGATCGCATAGCCCTGCGCGGCCAAGGTGCGGATCAGATTGTGAATTTCTGATTTTGACCCCACATCAATGCCGCGCGTCGGTTCATCTACGATCAAGACGCGCGGCGCCATCGATAGCCATTTGCCGATGACAATCTTTTGCTGGTTGCCCCCCGACAGGTTGCCGACTTGCTGCTTCCAGCTTGGCGTCTTGATCTCTAGTTTTTCATGATAAATGTTAAAAATAGTGGCTTCTTTGGTGGGCGACACAAACGGGCCGTTCGTTAGATGCCCGACCTGTGGCAGGGTCATGTTGTCACGACAATTCATCCCCAGCACGAGGCCCTGTTCCTTGCGATCCTCGGGAACCAACGAAATGCCATGACCAATCGCGTCAATGGGTGAGGTGATTTTGACCGGCTGACCTGCAATCTCAATTTGCCCCGCCGTTGGCGTGCGCAAGCCAAACAGTGTTTCGGCAATTTCGGTACGTCCCGCACCGACAAGCCCGTAAAATCCTACAACTTCACCGCTGCGGACTTGAAAACTAACGTCCTGAAACAGCGATCCGCACGACAATTCGTCGACCTTTAGGGCGACATCACCCAGTTTTGCTGGGATAATCGCATGGGTCAGGTCAAGGCTTCGCCCGATCATCAATCGTGTGACTTCGTCTTCGTTTGTGTCCGCCGTCACCAGCGATCCGCGATACGACCCGTCACGCAGCACGCTGATACGATCCGATATCGTGAAAATCTCATCCATCCGGTGCGAGATATAGACCACGCCAACCCCACGATCGCGCAAATCATTGATGATATCGAACAGCACGACCTTTTCGGCATCGGTCAGGGATGCGGTGGGTTCATCAAAAATCACTGCTTTCGCCTCGACGGTCAACGCGCGGGCAATCTCAACCATTTGTTTATTTGCAATCGACAAGCTGCCAACGCGGATCTGCGGGGTGAAATTACAGTTCAGACGTTTCAGGATTTCGCCCGATTTGGCATACAGACTTGCCCAATCGACGCGCCCAAAACTTTTGCGGGGGAGTTCACCCAGATAGATATTCTCTGCCACTGACAATTCATCCGCGAGGCTAAGTTCTTGGTGGATGAATACGACCCCTTTGGATTTCGCATTGAGGGGGGATGTCATATTGGCAGGCTGTTCTTGAATGAAAATCCGTCCCTCATCGGGCTGATAGATGCCGCCAAGCACCTTCATCAATGTCGATTTACCAGCGCCGTTTTCACCTAACAATGCGTGGACTTCACCTGGCAGAACTTCAAACGAGACACCGTCAAGGGCACGTACACCGGGGAAAGTTTTGACGATATCCTCAAGCCTTAGGGCAGGGGTGCTCATACTTTTAACTCCTCTTTACCTTTGCGGTTCAGCTGTTGATCCAGAAATAGAACGGCGATCAGGATCAATCCGATCACAAGGTTCACCATGGCCGTATCCGCCCCGATGTGGCCCAGACCCTTGCGCAACAACTGGATCGCTATGACGCCACCGAAGGTGGAAATCACTGACCCGCTACCGCCAACCAGTTTGGTGCCGCCGAGGACGACCGCCGTAATGACCCAGAGTTCATAGAGGGTGCCGTCATTAGGGTTCACCGATCCGCTTGATGAATAGAACACAACCGATGACAAGGCGGCCAAGAACCCGATCAACACAAAGTTCCACACCATATGCGGCCCGACGCGGATGCCTGCGTTCACGGCGGCCTCACGGTTGTCACCCACGGCATAGGCATTGCGGCCATGCACGGTGCGGGTCATTAAAAGCCAGATCAACACTGTGCAAACCACAAAAATGATCGTTGGGGTCTGGATGCCCAGAATGTCGGCTTCGGCCATATCGACCAGCGTCCAATTCAGGTGTGAGGTCGGGTTTTCACCGTTGTACATGAACACCAACCCCCGAAATCCGAGCATTGAGCCAAGTGTCACGATGAAAGCATCGACACCGGTCTTCCACACGATCAGCCCGTTGATCAGCCCCAGTAGCATGCCTGTAATTAACGCCAGCAGCCACGCGATAGGGATCACCCAATCGCCGAGTCCGGCAAAGATTGGCCACGTCATACTGTCGAGCATCACAATTGCGCAGAGCGCAAACGTCGCCCCCACCGACAAATCAATATTGCCATTGATCATAACGATGGTCATGCCCAATGCAATGATGCCGATGGGTGCGGATTGTTTGAACAACAACAGCATGTTGTCCCAATCCATGAATGCCTTGTCGGACAGCGATAGGAATTCACCCGCGACGGAGAAAAAAATCAATTCGAGGACAATGAAGCCCCAGATCGCGCCTTTGCCAATGAAACTTTTGAGAGTGTCTTTGTTCATGCCCATTCCCTCATGCGATCTGTGACCACAAACGGCCACGCTTTGCTGCAACGTCCAGCCAGACCGCGAGGATGATGATCACCCATGTCACGACGTATTGGACGTAAAATTGTAGGCCAACCAGCAGCAGCCCGTTTTGAATGAAGCCAAGGATCAGGACTCCAATGACCGTCTTAAAGATCGTTCCGGACCCACCCAACAAGGACGCACCACCGAGGATCACCGCAGCCAGAACATCAAGTTCAAGCCCTTGCCCGACGGTGTTCTGACTGCCCATGGATCGGCTTGCCTGAAGCAGGCCCGCCATGGCGACGCAAAACGAAGAAATGACGTAAGACAGGAATACGACCCGCGCCCTCGGGATGCCAGAGAACGTCGCGGCGACACCGTTACCGCCAACGGCATAGACCTGTCGTCCAAACGCTGTGCGGGCCAATAGAACCGCCAGAATCGCGGCCAAAACACCAAACATGATCACTGGAACGGGGATTCCAAGGACATGGCCCTGACCGAAAACTGCAAACCAAGTGCCTTCTTTATCGGCGATGTCCATGTTTTTGCCGCCCGAATAGGTCAGCGTCAGCCCGTGGATGGCCGACAGCATCCCCAGCGTCACAATAAGTGAGTTAAGCTTGAGGTATCCGACAAGGAACCCGATCAGCGCCCCCAACGCCATGGTCATGCCAAACATCACGGGGATCGCAAATGCAGGGCCGATTTTGTCATGCAAATCCAACACTACAATCGTCGAAAATGACATCATCGAGCCGACCGACAGATCCAGATTTCCGCTTATGACAACAAAGGTCACCCCAAGGGCGATGACGCCCAAAATGGCGGACGAGCGCACCACGCCCATGACGTTATCAAGGCTGATGAACCGTTCATTTGCGAGCGTAAAGCCAATCATGAACACAACAAAGGCGATCAGAATTCCGTTGCGCGCAAGGAGGTTGGCAATGGCTTTGCCACGCCCGCCGCCGTCGTTCACTCCTGAATCAAACAAGCGTCATCCCTCCATCAATCATCACAATTTGTCCTGTCATGTAGTCGCTATCACGCGACGCCAGAAACGTCGTCGTCCCGACGATATCATCAGGTTGCGCCACGCGCCCCTTAAGGATTTCGTTGGAAAATTCTTCCATCGCCTGACCGGGGCGCTGCGATGCGCCGATTTCCATCAGGTCGCGGTCCACGTCTTCCCACATCTCTGTCTGTACAACACCGGGCGCAAAACCGGTGACTGTGATCTGGTGCTTGGCCAGATCGCGCGCGGCGGATTGCGTGAGCGACACTACGGCGAATTTCGACGCACAGTAGGGCGCGACGTTGTCATAGCCCTGCCTGCTGGCAATCGATGCTGTGTTGATGATCTTGCCACCGGTGCCTTGCGCAATCATTTGTTGCGCGGCTTCCTGACAGCCAATCAACACACCGAGGCCGTTGATATCCATTATGAAATGCCAGTTCTCCTCAGTCACATCGAGGAAATTCATCGGCTTGTTCACACCCGCATTGTTGAACTTGATGTCCAGCTTGCCGAAGGCGCCAACCGTCTTTTGGATCATCGCGCGGACTTGTTCACGGCTTGTCACGTCCACGACGCACCCGATCACTTTGCCACCATTGCGCGCGGCCAAATCGGTATTGGCGACAACGACGGTATCGATTTTTTCTGAATTTATATCAGCAAAACACACATCGGCGCCGTTGGCCAATAGGTCTTCCCCAATGGCGCGCCCAATTCCTTGTGCTGCACCTGTAACGATACATGATCGTCCACTCAGCCGCCCCATAGCGTCCCCCTTTGACAAAAATGAGCGGGCGGACCAGATGGCCCGCCCGCTGGTCTGGGATAATCTTAGAAGACAGGCTTGGTGAATTCGGACTGGTTGTCCTGCGTGATCTTCGGTGTATCAAAGTAGTTCAGGAATGGAACGTCTTCGCCGTTGATTACGTCAATCGCAGTCAGCAAAGCCGCTTCTGCGTCATCAACAGGGGACTGGTAGATGGAGCCCCAGTATTCGCCGCGTTCCATGGCCTCATAGCCTACTGCAAAGTTCGTCGCACCAACGAAGATGATACCTTCTCGACCGGCAGCGATAGCAGCATTCATTGCGCCAACGCCCATGTTGTCATCGCCAGCATAAACGCCGTCGATGTCGTCATATTTCACCAAGAAGGCTTCCATAACAGTTTGGGATTTTTCACGGTTCCAGTCGCCGGGCTGCGTTTCCACGATTGTCACGTTCGGGCAGACTTCTGGCAAGCGATCATCAAAACCAGCCTGACGTTCGATCGCTGTTGTGTAGCCGGGTTGACCCGAAATTTGTACAACCTGCGCTTCGTCTTGGATGCCCATTTCGGTGAACTTTTCGCACATGATCTCCGCAGAGCGCGATCCCTGCGTGACATTGTCTGGACCTGAGAACGACGACACAAATTCGAAGCCAGCTTCGGCGATGTTAGAGTTGGTGACGATCACTGGAATGCCTGCGTTAAAGGCTTCACGCACTGCTGGAATTACTGCTTCGCCATTGGTTGGCCAGATAATGATCGCATCAACTTCTTGCTGGATCAAATCCTGCACTTGCGCGATTTGGCGGGCAACATCGCCGCCAGCGTCAAGAACCACAGCTTCGACGTTCTCGTTTGCCTCGGCAGCGGCAATGAAAGAGTTTTCATACGTTGTCTGGTAGCTGTCCACGCCGACGTTGTTCTGCGTGATGCCGATTTTCATAACGTGGCCGTCAGCCATTGCAGCGCCGCCGATTGCCAGTGCAGCAAGTGCGGTGGTACCCGAGATCATCGTTTTCAGTTTAATATTCATTTTGGTTTCCTCCCATTGAACTTATTCGAATTTGATAAATTGCCCGCCGCCACTACAGCAGATCGCAGCCTCCCACCACATTCTCAAACATCATCAGCAAACGATGCTTGTGTGGCCTGTGCTAAAATATCCAATTTAAACTTTTTAATGTCCAAAATGAATATTTGGATCATACTCGACCCTGCAAACTTTAGGCACCTTAGAAATGGAGACAGAGATGAGTGATTCTGACCCTCGTAAGATGAACGCTTCACACAAAAATAGGCCGCAAACAGTGCTCATGCAGGATATCCAAAAAAATGTTGACGGACGTATGGGGGCAATGTCTCCCAACGCTCGGACTGTCAGCGACTTGGATGTCTTGAACTTTCTGCAGGCATTTGCCAGCGAGATCGACTCGGCGATCTCAATATCATCGCCGAACCCTTTTCTAAATATGACAGTCTTTTTGATCCGTAGTCATGCAGAGGGTCGCGTTGTGACATCGTCAACGATGATCGCCGCATCGGAAGTTCCCTATGCGACTGGCCGCCGGAAGCTAGAAGCGATGATCGCTTCGGGCCAAATTGAACAACGCCCACGGACCAAATCGGGAAAGACATTTTCGTTGCATCCCAGTGCAGATCTTCTGGATCATTGGAACCGGCTCGTGGGTCGTATCGTCCGTTTAGCAGGTCAGCATCTGGGTGCGGGACGGGGCGAGGATTACTATTTCGGCGGCTCTTATCTGGCTGCCCATCCGATCAAACCGCCACAGGTCTTGGTGGAACCCCTCACGCTGTCGGGCGGTCTACGCATCCTGGTCCATGGTGATCCGACCTTTATGGTGATGGAAAATCTCAAGCGTCAGTTCGAACAGGTTATTGGCGTCAAAATCAACCAGCGCGCATTTTCAATCGACCGTCTACACGAAGAAGTCCTGCGCAACGCAGACCGCAAGTTCAGCCGCTACGATATCATCGCCGTTGATTTGCCGTGGATAGGTGAATTCGCCGAGAACAATATTTTGCTACCGCTTGAAGACGTGCTCGATACCGAGCGACTGGACCCGAGCGATTTCCACACTGCGGGCTGGTCCGCGGCCCATTGGGGCGGCAGGCCCTACGGCGTGCCCAGTCAGACCACGCCAGAGCTATTGTTTTATCGCAAGGATTGGTTTGCGGAGGCGGGGTTAGAGCCGCCATCCACAACGCAAGAAGTTCTGGCCGCCGCACGCGTCCTTCACGATCCGCAGCGCGGCCGATACGGCGTGACGTGGAATGCGGCGCGCGGGACAGCGTTAGGTCATGAATTCATGATGGCCTGTGCCGCTTGCGGCCAGCCGGTTATCAACCTTGAACCGATTGCCGGTGGCTTTAATGCAGATGTGGCGACCCGCCGCGATCTTGAGCCCACGATCGATACGCCTGCCGCATTGGAAGCCGCCGAATATCTTAAGGCGCTGCTGGAATTTTCACCGCCCGATATCCTGTCGATGTCGTGGTATGAACGTGTCCGCCCCTACGCCGAGGGCAAGGTCGCGATGGCATACGGCTACACACTTCTCGCGCCGTATTTTGAGCTTGACAAAAACTCACCGGCGCATGGGAAAACCGGCTATCTGCCCCACCCTGCGGGAAAATCTGGCGCCCAGATCGCACCTGTCGGAGGCTACGTTCTGGGCATTCCGGCCAATCTGTCCGAAGATCGTCGCGCCGCCGCCGCAGAGGCATTGATCGCTTTTACATCGCCGGAGGCGCAAAAGCTTTATGTGCAAAGCGGCAGCCGCACCAGTCCGCGCTATTCCGTTGGCGCAGACCCGGAAGTTCGCCGCTTGTCGACAATATTCGAGGCCGTGGACGCGATGTCTTGGCGCGATGAACTGCAATACTGGCCACGGCCACCCATTCCGCAAATTTCCGACATCATCAAGATTTGCGGTCAAGAAATGCACGACATGCTGCGCGGGATCAATTCCCCGCAGGTGGCGTTGCAAAAGGCGCAACAGCGCGCCGAACAAATACTAAAACCCGGATCCTAAGGGAGGACACCATGGACCCCACTCGCCTCAAAGGTAAAAATATTCTGATCACCGGTGCTGCGCGCGGCATGGGCGAAGCCAATGCCATAAGCTTTGCATCCCAAGGCGCCAACATCTGCATTGGTGATTTGGAACTGGGCGATGCGCAGAAGGTGGCCGACCGCATCAATGCGGACGGAAATGGCAAAGCGATTGCTGTCAAAATGGACGTTACCAAGCGTGAAGATAACGCCGCAGCCGTCGCCGCGACTGTTGATGCATTTGGGTCCATAAACATTGGTGTCTTTAACGCGGGTCTGAACAAGCCGCGGTTCTTCATGGATATCGACGAAGACAACTGGGACATGATCATGAACGTTAACACCAAGGCGATGTGGCTTGGCATGCAGGAAACGGCCCGCCAGATGATCGCCCAAGGTCCAATGGAAGATCACCCTTATAAATTGATCAACGTCGGTTCGATCGCGTCACGCAAACCGCTTTTGGATGTCACAGTATACTGCACCTCAAAATACGGCGTCCTCGCGCTGACCCATTGCGGTGCGCTAGGTTTGTCCGAACACAACATCACCGTCAACGGCTATGCCCCTGGCGTGGTTGTAACCCCGCTGTGGGAACAGCTGGACAAGGACCTCGTCGACATAGGGTTCAAGGAAAAAGAGGGTCAAGCCTACGAGGATATCGTGCGCGATGAATTGCAGATCAAGCGCGTATCCTACCCCAAAGATATCGTCGGCACTGCGTCCTATCTGGCCTCTGACGACAGCGACTACATGACGGGTCAAATGATCCATATCGATGGCGGCTGGTGCATCCAGTAGTCAGTCAAATCCCATTTATAAAATTTAAAGCGGTGGCATACGCCACGTGAAGGAGACCCTAATGTCTGATCGTCCATCAAATGCCCTCATGCCCAACTTGCTTACCCCGAAAGACATCGAACCGAACTGGCAATGGGAGGGGAAAATTCCTGCGTGGGGGCACTCCTCCGTTGATTTTGAAAAACGGGTAGATCACGACCGTCTGCGCCGCTATCGTTTGGGCCGCACGCGTCAGGCGCTCAAGGATTCCGACTGCGGCACGCTGCTGCTGTTTGATGTGAACAACATCCGCTATGTGTCCGCCACCAAGATCGGCGAATGGGAACGCGACAAGATGTGCCGCTTCTGTCTGCTGACAGGTGATGACGCGCCCTATGTTTGGGACTTTGGGTCTGCTGCAATGCACCACAAGAAACATTCTGATTGGCTGGTTCCAGACCACTGTCGTGCAGGTGTTGTCGGCATGCGCGGAACGATCCCGCCCAGCTTTGGCCTGATGAAAAAATACGCCGAAGAGATTGCAGGCTTGATCGAAGACGCGGGCATGAAGGGCATGCCGGTTGGTGTGGATTACGCCGAAACTGCGATGTTCCACGCCCTGCAAGAGGCTGGCTTGAATGTTGTGGACGGACAGCAAACCATGTTGGCCGCCCGCGAGATTAAGAACTGGGACGAAATCCAGCTTTTGACTCAAGCCGCCAGCATGGTCGATGGCGTTTATCACATGATCTACGAAGAGCTGAAGCCGGGCATTCGCGAGAACGATATCGTCGCCATGTCCAACAAAATGCTTTATGAAATGGGGTCCGACGACGTTGAGGCAATCAACGCTGTTTCTGGTGAGCGATGCAACCCGCACCCGCACAATTTTACCGACCGGTACTTCCGCCCGGGTGATCAGGCATTCTTTGATATTTTACAATCATATCAAGGGTATAGAACCTGCTATTACCGTACCTTCAACATTGGAATGTCTACGCCATGTCAGCGTGACGCTTATGAAAAGGCCCGCGCTTGGCTCGATGCATCAATAGCGATGATCAAACCAGGTGTGACCACGGACAAGGTGGCGGCAGTCTGGCCTACGGCGCAATCGCTTGGCTTCCCTGATGAATTGTCCGCGTTCGGCTTACAGTTCGGCCACGGCCTCGGCCTTGCATTGCACGAACGCCCAATCATCAGCCGCGCAGTCAGTTTTGAAAACCCGATGGAAATCAAGACAGGCATGGTCTTCGCGCTGGAAACCTATTGCCCTGCAACTGACGGCTATTCGGCTGCGCGGATCGAAGAAGAAGTCGTCGTGACCGACACCGGTTGCGAGGTCATCAGCTTGTTCCCCGCTGCAGAACTACCCATCGCAAATCGTTACTAACTTCCCTGACCTGCCCGTTTCAGTCCCTAGCTGGAACGGGCGCTTTTTTTGGATACCCCCATGAGTGATGCCAAAACCAACACCGAAGAATACCTGCGCATGTACAGCCAGATGGTCAGGATTCGCACGTTTGAGGATAACGCCAACCAACTTTATCTGTCCGCGAAGATGCCCGGGTTAACGCATATGTATTCCGGCCAAGAAGCTGTTGCCGTTGGCATCTGCGAAGCCCTGAAAAAAACTGACAAAATTACGTCGACGCACCGTGGCCACGGACACTGCGTCGCTAAAGGTGCGAACTTCAAAGAGATGTTCTGCGAGTTGTTGGGCAAAGAAGAAGGCTATTGTCGTGGCAAAGGTGGATCAATGCACATCGCCGATCAGTCCAACGGCAATCTTGGCGCCAATGCGATTGTCGGCGGGTCCATGGGCATCGCCACTGGCTCAGCGTTCACGGCAAAAATGCTTGGCAAAGACGACGTTACCGTGTGTTTCTTTGGTGATGGCGCGACGGCGCAAGGGATTTTGTACGAGGTCATGAATATGGCCGCGCTTTGGAACCTGCCCGTTATTTATGCCTGCGAAAACAATGGCTACTCAGAATACACCAAGACCGCGGAAATCGCGGCAGGATCGATCACAGCCCGTGCAGAGGCTTTTGGTATCGAGGCCTTCACGGTCGATGGGCAGGATGTCCTTGCTGTGAATGAACTGACAGAAAAGCTGGTCGCGCGGTCCCGCAAAGGCGAAGGTCCGTTCTTTATTGAATTGATGACATATCGCTATCACGGCCACCATGTGGGCGACATTAATCGCGAATATTATCGTTCTAAAGACGAAGAAAAACTGTGGAAAACCGAACGTGACCCGATCACAAAGTTCGCCACTTGGTTGACCAAAGAAGGCATCGCCAGCGACGCTGATCTTGCTGCGATTACGGCTGAGATTTCGGCCGATGCCGCCGCCGCAGTCGAATACGCGCTCGCTGCAAAATACCCTGACATATCTGAAGTCGACCAGCACGTTTTCGTGGCTTGAGGAGAAAAAGACTATGAGAGAAATCACATTATCCCAAGCCGTTAACGAAGCCCTGGCAGAAGAAATGCGGCGTGATCCGACGACGTTTATCATCGGTGAGGACGTGGCCGAGGCTGGCACGCCGTTCAAAATCCTATCCGGCTTGGTCGAAGAATTCGGCACCGGACGCGTTGTGGATACACCCATCGGTGAACCCGGTTTCATGGGCCTTGCCGTGGGTGCAGCGATGACCGGAACGCGCCCCATTGTGGATTTAATGTTCGGAGATTTCATCTTTTTGATCATGGATCAGTTGTGCAATCAGGCGGCCAAAACCCACTATATGTCGGGCGGGAAATTAACGGCTCCGCTCGTGTTGCGCACAAACCTTGGCGCGACGCGGCGTTCTGGCGCGCAGCACTCGCAATCGCTACACGCGCTGGTCGCCCATATTCCTGGCCTGAAAGTTGCAATGCCGTCTTCGGCATATGAGGCCAAGGGCCTGCTGAAAACCGCGATCCGTGACAACAATCCCGTTGTTATCTTCGAAGACAAACTGATGTATCAGGACAAAGCCGAGGTGCCTGAGGAGGAATATTTGATCCCGTTTGGCGTTGCGAACATCAAACGCGCGGGCTCAGATATCACCCTAGTTGGCACGTCATCAATGGTGCAGGTGGCTGAAAAAGCTGCGGAAATTCTGGCTGCTGAAGGCATCAGCGCCGAGGTCATCGACCCGCGCACCATTGTGCCGCTGGACATGGACACGATCAACGAAAGTGTGCGCAAGACCAGTCGTTGCATTGTCATCGACGAAGGCCACCAAAGCTTTGGCGTAACCTCTGAAATCGCCGCACGGATTATGGAACAATCATTTTACCACCTCGATGGCCCTGTCATCCGCATGGGCGCGATGGATGTGCCAATCCCGTTTTCACCGGCACTTGAAGACATCACCGTGCCGACGCCTGAAGGCGTCGCCGCGAATGCGCGCAAGCTTATGGCGGGGGAGATGTTTTAATGGCTGATGTTATCATGCCCGCCCTTGGGATGGC
>Ga0307488_10002680_pt1 | contig 15012 bp, 20 predicted proteins | sample SB02metaG_FD_202248 | JGI IMG/M metagenome (GOLD analysis project Ga0307488, IMG submission 202248) | Sea-ice brine microbial communities from Beaufort Sea near Barrow, Alaska, United States - SB 0.2 | ecosystem: Environmental > Aquatic > Marine > Coastal | place: USA: Alaska | collected... | reverse complement strand
AATACCGTCAATATCGACGGGTGGTGCTGCGATGAATGCAACGATGAAGCAGACAGTTGCTGCTAACAGTGTTGGGATCATCAGTACACCGAACCAACCAACATACAAACGGTTGTTAGTTGATGTCACCCACTCACAGAAATTCTGCCATGGGGATGTAGATTGTTGCCTTGAAAGAGTTGTAGCCATTGAATTGTACGAAAAAGTAAGACCATCAGGGAATGGTGGAGTTACTATTTCCCAGACACCCTAAGTCTGGGATATGAAAGACGTGTTTAGACACCCTATAGGTCTTGGTTTGAGGGGTGTTACAAACAGTTAAGAAATGTGTTGGTTTCTTAACTTGCTGATGTATTTAGTGTATCACGATTTACAGTCCCTGTCAACCCCGTGTTGGAGGTGTTTTGAGGTGGTGTCCCGAATACCTTAGTATTATAAGGCATAAAAAAAGACCCGTCAAGGGTCTTATGCCAGTTGTGTGATTGCGAGTGTACTACTAGTTCCTTGAAGTGATACTGTTCCTGAATTTGCTAATCTTGCAACATAAATACTGACTTGATCATTAGCACTCAAACTTAGTGTAGTTGCCATATTTATAGATGACTCATTATGACCAGCATTGTTTCTAATATAATTATTAGCAGCGATTTCAGTTTGTTGTGTATCATTAACGGCAAACTTTAATCCAATATTAGCTCGGGTAACACTTGCTGTTATATAAAAATTAACTTGAACCAAATATAATCCATTATTAGGAACAACAACATGACTTGATGTTGCAGACCAAGTTCCATTGGAGAATTGTGGTGTTGTATTAATCCATGAAACTTCACCATAAGTCGTACTGGAATTTAAGTTTGGTGTACCAGTCCCGACATATTTTGCATAGTTAGAAATACCTCCACTACCGGCATTTGCATCAACATATGCTTTAACTGATTGTTGAGTAGGAACTTTAGTTGCTGAATCTGATGTCATGTTATCTTCATCAATAACAAAACTCATACCAGAAGTTGATGTGTCATTATTCATAACAGCACCAGCAGCATCAACATTAGTTGCATCAGTTACATCTGCTGATGCTTCAATACCATCCAACTTTGTGCCATCGGTAGCAACATCACGACCATCAACTGTTCCAGTTAAAGAAATATCTCCTCTAACATCTAGTTTTGCTGTTGGATTGTCTGTTCCGATACCCACATCACCAGTCGTGCGATAAGCATCAGTTCCATCAGTTGTCCAAATAGTAGAAGGATACTGTACAGTACCAATAATTGTAACAAAAAATCCACGATCTACATAAGCATCAGCAGTAGTACCATTATCACCTTCATATATATTTAATGTAAATCCGGTTGTGGATTTTGTACTATCTACAACGTGAATTTTAATATCATCTCTATTAGATCCCTCTATAATTTGACCAGAAATACTATAGTTTGTATTTGATAATGCAGAACTAAAAGTAATTGCAAAAACACCCGTGCTAGTTCTTGAACACGAAATACCATCTGCATATACTGTCGATCCTGTACTAGAAAAATGTCCAGATGCAATGATACCCAAACTGGAAACTGTCCCCGAACTTCCACTCGAAGAAACATTAGCAACTTCTATGACAGTTGAACCATCACGAAGATATATTTTTTGATCAGCACTATTTACTGCTAGTTCACCATCAGTAAGATCTGATATTGTTGGAACTGATGATCCTACACTAGATCTTTTCGGTTTAAAAACATTTGCCATAATAATTTTTAATTATAATCAGTCACATTATCAATAGAGGATTTTTTAGTTTTTGTTATAGGTTTTTTAAGTTTATTATTTTCTAATTCTAAGGTTTTCATTTTACCAGTCAGTTCAATAATCGCATTAGAATAGGAATTAATTTTTGCCTCAGCAGTAATTAATTGAGTCAATAGTTCTCCCGATTTTAATTGATATGCTTTAAGTACATCTTCATAACTAATATTAATTTCACCAGACATAATCAATAAGATCCTCCATCAAAAATTAAATTAACTGCTTCTTGTGAACTATTTATTACCTCATTTCCAGAAGCAATACCACCAAGATAAAGACTATCTGCCGCAACCGGTGCATACGCAGTCGCAGTGATTTGTGGATCTGCGTTTCCACTATCAGAACTTTCCGATAGTTGGGAAAGCATTGCCATAAACTGATTGTTTAGCCAGACAAGACCAGACTTTTTAGCACCCGATGAATTATAGTTAAATGCAACTCCTAAGTCCCAAGTGGTTGCAGAAGATGGTGCATCACCATTAACAAGACCTAATTCAAATACCCTGTCTTCTACTTGTGTCGTTTCTACACTAAATGTAACTGCTGTACCAATAACGTTCAGATTACCATTAACTGTTAAATCATTTGTAATGGTTACATCATCAGGAAGACCGACAGTAATTGTTCCACTAGATTCAGCAACTTCTACCTCATTTGCAGTTCCACTAAATGTAATTGTTCCACCAAGAGCAGTCGCAGTACTTGTTGAACCATCAGTAACTGTAATACTGCTGTTACTAAGTTGAGCATTAGCAATGTTTCCACTAAGACTTGATGTCGGATAGTTAGTGGCATCACTCAAATCAAATGCTGGTGTTGCATCTGATTGCCCAAGATCTAAACTTACTCCACCGAATGAGACACTATCATTAAGTAACTTAGAATTAGCAATAGAACCTGCTAACTGATCATTAGTAATTCCATCTCCAACAGAAGCGGCAGGAAGAGTTCCAGTTACATCAGTAGCAAGATCAATTGCGTTTCTAGTAATTGTTTGACCAGAAATAGTAATGTAATCTAATGACCCCGCAAGAGTTACATCTGTTGAATTATCTGTTCCAGCAGCATCAACACCTAAGTTTGTTCTAGCATCAGAAGCACTACTTGCTCCAGTACCACCATCAGCAACAGGCAAATCTCCAGTTACATCAGCAGCAAGATCAATCTGATTAAGAGTAATTGCTTGACCCACAATACTCAGATAGTCTGCAGTAGTGGTAACAAGAGTTACATCTGTTGAATTATCTGTTCCAGCAGCATCAACACCTAAGTTTGTTCTAGCATCAGAAGCACTACTTGCTCCAGTACCACCATCAGCAATTGCAAGAGTTCCTGTAATAGAAGAAGCACCAAGATCAACAGCAATCTCAGTAGACTCAATTACAAGTCCACCATTTGCTTTCAAGTCTGCGGAAATAGTTAAGGTGTCTGTAGCACTTACTGCTGCAGTAATGCCATCACCACCAGTAAATGTTATTGTATTTCCACTAGCAATGGTCTCACTAGTAACTCCATCAGTAATATCAAATCCACTGAATCCTGATGTTTGATCTACCCAATCAAGATTTCCCGATCCATCAGTTTTTAAAACTTGATCAGCACTTCCGGTTCCATTTGGTAAAGTAAGTGTATAGTTTGATCCAATTAATGCAGCTGCTGAAACAGAAACAAAATTCGTTCCATTATCAGTATCTTCATATAATTTAATACTACCAGCACCAGATGCAGTTGCCTGATTAAGTATTTCTGCAACAGCACTATATGCACTTGCACTAGCTACAACACTTCCTGCACCAGTTCCAGTTCCACCATCGTCTCCAACATATAAAACTTTACCACTTTTGTCATAAATGGGTTCACCTTCATAAAAGATAGTTCCTGGAGTAGTAGTACCTCTTTTAAATTGCAGTCTATTTGCCATTTACAATATCCAAATGCTTTTTTTATATTTATACCTTAATAAGTGCCATAATCAACAATATCTGGAGATGGATTTGAATCATTATTAATACCAAAATAGGTCTTAGGATTTACAAATTTAAATCCAGGAATAGATGGATCATAAACCATTAGATAATCTGTACTAATACCAGATAGATTAGAAGTATTTACATTGGTAATATCAGACAAGGAGATTGCTACGTTAATAGTAGCGACACCACCAGAAAATGATGCATCTAATTGTGATCCAAAATCAATTGTAACCGCAGTTCCAACATTACTACCACCATTTCTTACTACAATACCAGATCCAGAAGCGACAATACCAGTTAATCCAGAACCATCTCCCGAAAATGATGATGCTGTTATGATACCTGTGGTATTAATACTATCAGTAGTTCCAATTCCAACATTAGATTCTATACCAGCGGCACCAGGACTGATAAACTTAAACTTCTTCGTCGCAGCATCATAAGATAAAACCTTACCATCAGAGATAGAAGATCTATCAATATCATCTAAGTAACGGAGATTAACTTCACCACCACCACCAAGACTCATCAGTTGTTGCTGAATACGATTGACGAAAGTTCTATAATGTGATGATAAATCATCAAATGTTACAAAGTTTTGATCAATCGGAAGTAATGGATCAGCATCTTCCTTGACTGTAACTGGTTGTTCTTTAAGTTTTTCAATCTCTTTGAATGCTTTCTCAATCTCAATCTGAAGACCAGTTGGATCAAATTCTTCCGGTATCTCACGACCTTCTACTTCCGTAACTGATTTCTCTACGGCACGAATCGAAAGTTTAATATCAATAAGATTATCTCTGACCTTATCGATATCATCAGAAAGAATTTCAACCTCTTCATCATAATATTTAATTTCAGGAAGTTCAGGTATCTCAGGTATCTTTTTCTCTACACCTTTAATCTCTTCTCTAAGTGCTTCAATATCAGATTCATAATATCTTACCTCAGGAACAGTTGGTATTCTATCCTCAACTTTTTTTAATGATTCTTCTAACTGAAAAATTTCATTCTCATAATACCTAACCTCAGGAAGTTCTGGAATATTTTCACGAACCTCCTCAATCATTTTGACAAGATTGCCTAAATCATCATCATAATATTTGATTTCTGGTATTTCTGGTATCTCAGGAATAGAATTTCTTACAGTTTCAATTCTATCCTGAAGATCTGTAAGTTCGGTATCATAATACTTAACTTCTGGAAGTTCAGAAAGTTCTTTCTTAAGTTCAGCAATTCTCTCATAAAAAGTTTCTTTCGTTGCTGCAATGTCATTCGTAATTTCTGAAGGATCAAATGCTTCTGGTATTTCAAGTTTGGATAATGTATCCAAATCCTTCAGCATCTGATGCGTGACTTTCTTAATCTCTTTGAGACTTTCTCCATGCTGCTGGAAGATTTCAGAACCAGATACTTGAAGTTCGTCTACTCTCTCAGTAAGTTTCTCTACTTCCTCATCATAATACTTGACTTCTGGAAGTTCTGAAATTGATTCTCGGAGTCTCTTGATATTATTCTGAATTGGTTGAAGATTAACATCATCCAGTTCAAGTTTATTTGCGAGACGAACTTCTAATTGCGCCAACTCCTCATTATATTGATTCGAAAACTCATCTACTTTTTCCTGTAAAAGTTCAATAGGTTCCTTTACAACTGGTTCTTCTACAACCTCAATAACAGGTTTTGGATCTAATAATTCCTTTGGTCCAGAAAGTTTTTTACTCTCTTTCCTCAATTGCTCAGAACGAATTCTCCGTGCCTCTAACTGTTCGGCACGGAACTTCTTTAACTCTAATGGAGATAATAATTTTTTCTTCAAAGTATATTGTAACTATATGCCGTAATGATATTTATTATAACCTATACTCATCTATTCTATTCAATACTTTATTCAAATACTTATGTGCCAAGTCCTTTTCACCCTTCCAAACAGTCTTTGGTTCATGATCAATTTCATGCTTTAACTTAAGGATATGACATTTCAGTTCATCCTTGTTCAATTGATTCTTCGGCATATCATAAAAAAAGACTCTACTCAGTATATAGAGTAAAGTCTTTTTTGTCTGCTATTGAATTGGGATTTGTGCTGGTATCAACATACCACCACCCTTATCATCGTCATCATCAATATCTTCAGAGAATACGGAATGAATTATAAAAGCACCCAACAAAAAGGTTGCTAGTAACATCATCTCACCAAATGCCAGGAATAATCTGGCCACTGACGGCATATGATCCCATTGCGGCAATAACACCAATCATTGCTGCCCAACCATTAATACGTTCTGCTCTTTCGTTCATTGTTCTTGCTCCTGTGTTTTGTTGTAAATAATGACTCTACCATTTTCATGAGTGAATACTAATTCATCATCATGTGCCCAGCAGAGTTCTTCGTATAGGGCATTTAACCTCTCCATATCATCATAGAGTTGATTTGGATTAGGCATTCTTCACTGGTTCATATGGATGTTGAGGTTTGTGTTCTCTATCCATAGGTTGAGATTTACTAAGGTCTCTTCTGGATTGATTCTTAATAACAATAAAAGCATCTTTATTGTACTTACGAGTACCAATGGGTGATTGCCACTTTTTGTTGTACTCTTCACCTACATCAATACCAGACACTTGAGTTCCTGCCATTTCGACAGAAATTTCATCTCCTTCTTCCCACCCATATTTTTGAGCAAGAAAAGAAACTTGTTCATAAACAGATGGAGAATCCATTACTCGATCCTCTGGTTCAAGACTTCCGTGCATCAGTAGAGATTTTCTTCTTGTTCAGTTTCAATTATAACATCAGAAGTTGGATATGCAACACAAGTAAGCACAAATCCTTCTTCCATTTGATCATCATCCAAGAATGATTGATCACTTTGATCTACCGTGCCAGAAACAATCTTACCTGCACAGGATGAACATGCACCAGCACGGCAAGAGTAGTTCATATCAATACCACCCTCCTCGGCAGCATCAAGAAGATATTGATCATCTTGACATGTGACAGTTGTTTCTGCACCATCAGAAGTACGGAAAGTAACGTTAAAGTCCATTAGTAAGTTTCAGATAAATTTTGTACGGAGTATGCCAACAATACAAGGAAGGCAATACTAGTTATTGTAAACAAGATTGAATGCATTGTCAAGTACTCAGAAACCTAAAAGTCCGAAAAAGAACACACTACCAGTCGTAGCATAAGAAACCAGTGCAAAAGCAAATCCAATCATTGCTGTGCGACCATTGAGTTTCTCTGCACGTTCTGCATGTGTCTCAAGACCATATACCTCAGTATAAGAGGGATCAACATACATACGGGGTTCAGTAGCCCACATGTTTGTGCGTCCACCATCTTCGGTTGTTACAGTCATTTGAGTTTTGTTAAGAAACATTACAGTATTATATAGGAAACCTAAAGTCTTGTCAAGGGGCAGTCAGTATAAATGCTTACTATTTGCCCTCAAATCCAGGAGGTAGACGATTGAAGTATGGATCATATTCAAAAATAGTATTCCAATCTTCAATCTGATTTGCCTGTGTTTTCCAAAAATTCCAAAGACCTTCATAACTTGACTTATGAAAAACATCAATGTGTTCTTTATGAATTGAAGAACCAAGTTCAAGTTTGTATAAGAATAAAGGAATGGAAAAAGTGTTTCCAGAATTATAAATCAGATCATCGGCAACTGCTCTTGGTTTGACTCCATTATCAATCTTATACTTATCTCCTCTTACATGAAGGTCAATTAGTTTTTGTGCATGACGACGTGTAATTAAATAACATGCCGTTGAGAAATCATTCACAAATCTCTTATGCATTTTTAAATGAACTGATGCAGGATTAATGACGGCAAGTTGAATTACATCATAGTCATAAGGAACTTTTGCATAAAAATTCTTCCATTCAAAAGGCCAATACGATGCAGTAGAGATATCACAATCATCTTCCATCATTAAAGCACATGGAGCATCTGTTTTAAGAAACTCCACCATTGCTCTCAGGTGTGAAGTAGTGCATCCTACTTCACCAGAAGACATACTATCAGGGTATCTTCCTTTAAGGATGTCTCCAAGGTCTCTACCGTCCCTACCATCGTATGCAGAGATACGAGTATAATTCTCAATCTCCCAACACTTAAATTGCTCTTCCATATATTCTTTTCTTTCTGGTTGCTCATCCAGATTTAGATAGTAGATATGAGGAAGACCTTTAAGTTTATAGATCGCCTTATTCTTATCCATTAAATTACTTTCCAATTCTCACAATATAAATCTTTTGTATCTTTGTCAGCATAGTCAGAACCAAACCACATACTTGGTGCAACTACTTTACCTCTACTATTCTGCAACCAGGCACCCCACCAAGAAAGAGAAGAGTTAGCAATGATAGCACCAGAACACAGACTCATCAGGCAAAGGTCAACATATGGAGTGTAAGAACCATCTGAATACTTTTCTTCAGGTTCAGAGATAAGAAATCTATCACCAGAGAAAAACTCTTGTTCCTTCACCCATTCTGGAGAGTCTGAACATACAATAACAGGTTGGTCTTCGGGAAAATGCTTCAGTGCTTTCTCATAATACTCTACTGGTTGCGGAGGATGTTGAGAGGAGCATTGTGTATATGACCACTTAAATCCTCTTGAGTCAACTAAATTTGGGTCACCTCTCCTCACATGGAGAAACAGTGGAATCTCATCAAGAGACTCAATCATTCCCTTACATGGATTGAGTATTTCATCATGGAAGGTATAATCATCACGAATTTGATTCTCGATATGTTTAAAGTACTTTTCAGTTTGAAAAAATCCATGCATAGAAACATCATTAGGACATAGAGAAAATAATTCATCATCAAAATGAAATTGCTTTTCCACAACTACCGGAGCATATCCTCTATCAAGAATATATTGATTTGTAGATTTTACACTACCCATAACAAAACAATTTCCAAGACTGTAGTTATCAACTCTTGGGGTGGAGAAGGGGGGAATACACCAATCATATCCTTTTGCTGCAGAGATTCCTCTCAGAGCAGAATACTGAAACATCTGGTTTCCCAATCTCCCCAAATTACCAAGATCATTAAACGATAACATCTTTCATCCTCTCCTTTAAGTAGTCCTGTTGATTCATATAATTTATTATATCACTTTTATTTTGTTTCCTCAACCACTGCCATAAATTATGATTATCCATAAATTTTGGATTGTTGTAATGTGAATTGTGCGTTCTACTATGCTCCAAATGATATACCCAATCACTAATTCTCCCAACACGAAAACCTAATATATTATATCTAAAGTAAAACTCACAATCTTCTGCTCCCCAGGAAAGAAAATTCTCGTTCCATAGACCACCTTTTAAGACTGCATCTTTACTATAAAATTGTGTCCATCCAATTGTAGATGATTGTGAATTACATCTCGGATGAATCACATTCATATCGAATCCACTTACTAAAAACTCCCGAAAGACTTCTATAGGATAATCAACCTGATGTTGCCATATGCCACATCCATAAGGGTAGATAACATCAAGTTGATTACTTTTAATTAATTTATAAGAATTCTGATGACTTGATATTGGAAGTATGACATCTACGTCATGACTACAAATTACACTCGTTTCAGAAAGCATAATCAAATCATTCAATATTCTTGTTTTATGAAATAAAGTATCTACACTTTTCTCAAAAACATATTTTAAATTATCAGTATTACAAAATTTACTAATTTCAGGAAAGGCTTTAAACTTGAATCTTTCTCTATCACTAACTTCTTTAACAATCACCTTTGCTTCCGGAAAGTTCCTAAGAAGATAAGAAACTGAAGTAATAATATTTTTAAGTCGATCTTCCGACTCAATTCGTGCAGGAATAATATAAGTTAAATCATTCATAATTTATTCCAACCTTTTGGAATAAGATCATTCATATTAAAATGAGAATATGCAGGACCAAACCAATTCTTAGGAGCGACAACTACACTATCTTTATTATTCATCAACCATGCTCCCCACCAACTAAAAGAACTATTTGCAATAATAGCATCAGTACAAAGGGTCATCAAACATAAATCAGAAAAATGAGTTCTAACACCATTATCAAATTCTTCATAAGATTCAGACAACATAAATCTATCATCTTCAAAATATTCTTGCTCTTGGCACCATTCAATATAATCAGAAAAAACTAAGATGGGAATATCTTTGGGAAGTTTACTTACTGCTTTTTTATAATACTCAATTGTGCATGGTGGATGATATTGTTGTAAATTTGTATAAGCATCTCTTAATTTTGGATGACCTCTTCTCACATGGAGAAAAGCTACCCTTTCACTATCAATAGAATCAATAAACTTTTGACATGGTTCAAGTATACTATCATGGAAAGTAAAATCTTCTCTTATACTATCTTCAATATGCTTGAAATATTTTTCAGTCTGCAAACACCCATTCAGATTTATATGATCTGGACAATTTTCAAATAAATGTTTGTCGAATCCAAATCCAGATTCAGAAATGTTTTGTGCTCTGATATGTCCTTGATTTTTTACATTGATTAATTTAAAAGTTTCCCATAGCATATAATTACAATCATTACCATCAGGAGCAATACTAGAAGATCCTTGTGGTGGAATTATCCATTCATATCCATGTTTTGCCGCAATTCCTCTTAGAGTAGCATATTGGAACATCTGATTTCCAATTCTTCCTGCTCTACCCAAATCATTAAAACCAATCATTTTGTGTGATACCTATTACTATACTTTTTTCTTAAAATCGTAAGACCATTATTCCAGGGAAGAGTTGACCATTCCCAAAACTGAGGGTTTAACTCTGCTACAGCACGATATGGTCCCCCATCTGCCCACTGACCATCTTTTAATGTTAAATCTGTATGATAAAATGGATCCGTGTTTCCATACATTAAGTCGTGTAATAGAATTATACTACTGGGACCAACATATTGATCCAAGAATTGAAGTTGTTGTTTTACATGAGAATAAGAATGCCAATCGTCAACGAAGACAACATCCATTTTTATATCTGATTTCCAGTTTTTTAAAAATGACAAACTATCTTCTTGACAAAAAGTATAACTTGCATCATTCGATTTAAATTCTGTTGGTTGATTAATATCTACTGACCATAGATGCCCATCATTCAATTTTGCAGCTTCATAAAGAGGTTTTGTCGTATGTCCTTCCCTAACCCCAAGTTCAATATAAACACTTCCTTTTGATGCTAGTGCAAGTGCAAATAATGAAATTAGATGCCTGTCAGAATCAAGATCACCATATAAGCATTTTTGAATTAAATTTTCCATTAGTCTTTTTCCTTAGCTAGAATAACAGTATTTTCGTAATCTTTATAAGTGCTCATTTCCAATAAGTTTCGTATAGGTAATCTTCTGCAACTGGCAGATTATTGGCACGTTCAAAGTTATCTTTAACCGCATCCAATTTGGAATGATAGATATCTTCATTCAATTTAGAAATGTCAAAGTCATCATCTAGGAATATAATTCCATCTTCGTTGAAGTATTCTGTGACTCCTCTACAACCGTAGAAGACAGGAATCGTTCCTGTGGAGAAACAGTCTGTAAGTTTCTCCGTAAAGTATGTATCATAGACGGCATTCTCTACTGCCACAGAAAACATATAGTCTCTAATACCTTCTTCTTTACGAGGAAGATCATTAAATCCTCTACCATAAAGATCAACTTGATCTCTAAATTTGTTTACAAATTCCAGTCTTTTACGATGTCCAGGAACCATTGATTTGTTTGAAGAGATCATAGAGACCAATTTTGTCTTTTCATAGATCTGACGTTCTTCAATCCAGGGTGCGGCATTACTTAATGCGTAGAGAAACTTTGGATACTTTTTACATAATTCTTTATCACAACTAAAAATACCGTCCACCCTGGAAGCAACAAAGTCGTAATTTGTAAGAATCCAATCATAAACACCTTGGATAATTTGTTTAGATTCGAGTAACCAGATGTACTTAGGAGTTGATGAAACGTCTTGAAGTACATCCAATGACTTTTGATTCACATACAGACTTACTGAACCAGAACCATCATACACCCACTCAGTACATGTAGACGTGTTTTTATCTGAAGTCGATGGCAACAAAGAATCATTGCAGATCAAGTTAATTTTAAATTTATTCATCATCAAGACACTTCAAAAACTCAGTTTTAGTGATCCATTCATTTTTAGACATATTGTCAATTTCTATAAATTTATCACTCATACCCATATTCCTTTTTCATTTCATTAAAGACTTTTGCAATCCCTCTATCTATATTAGTTCTAGGTATCCACCAACCAGTAATATAAGTATCTGCTTCGTTTCGTTTATCCATCTGAACACTATCTTTTGCAAGACCAGGTTTAATATTAACTGTTTTACCAATCAAATTAAATTGTCCTTGGATAATTTGAGCAACATCTTTAATCAAAGTAGAACTAAAAGACGTAATATGAAGAGGATCTTCTGATTTAAAATCGGTAAAGTTTTCCATCACCGTCTCCAGTGCTTCACAGCAGTCCTCAGCATATAAGAACTGACGTTCTTCAGTACCATCCGTCATCATTTCAAAATCACCATCTTCAAATCCTTTACGGATAAAGTCGGTGATGACATGTGCTTTCTCCATATCATTCTCGATACCATACACGTTCCAGAACTTCACTGTAAGTCCTTTGAGTGCAGTAGTATGGAGTTCCCCTACACGCTTCATTACACCGTAAGGAGAGTAAGACATATTACTCATCTGTGAAGAAGCAAATATAAATCTCTTCCGATACTTCTCAAGTAAGGCAAACGTATTTGCCATCATGCGAGTATTGTTATTAATAAACTGAAAAGTATGTTGATACTTCTTCAGGTAGTGCGAACCACCGACATCAAACGCAAGGAAGAATACAAAGTCTGCATTCTTGATAATACTCTCAATATAGATGTTAGGTGTTACCCTCAGATCATTCTGAATACCATCAACAATATCAACACCGATTACATCGTGACCCTTTTCTTTCAGGTACTCTTTTAGATAAGCACCGATCTGTCCAGCAGATCCTAAAATAGCAATGTTCATTAGATATCAAGAAGAATTTGATGTTTTTCGCCAAAGTTGACAAGACCAGTACCACTCATATGAGCAATCTCAGTCACATCAAACTTCTCTTCAGGTATTTCATCCCACATAAGTTGAATATCAGGCCAAGCAGGTCCAATGTCATCATGAAGAAGTAGACCTTTCCACCCCTTATCACGTAACCAATCCATCATAACACGTTCTTGAAAACCATCATGGGGATCAACATCGATCATGACAATAGAAACATTTTCCCAATCAATCTTTTCATCTTGCATGAAGTCACCAATATTCCAGGTAATATTTTCCTTTTTAATTGATCTTGCACCCTTTTCTACTAAATCGTAACTACGAACTTTATTAGTAGGATTATAAGAAAGTGCAAGTGCAGAACCACCAGTTCTAGTACCAATATCTAAAATGATACTATTATTAAAAAAGGTAGAAAGATATGCGTAGAGTCTATACTCACTCTGTCCAGCTGGCAACCAGTCATTCTGATTGAGAGAAAGTTCTCTCAAATGGTTATGATCAAGTTCAAAAACTTGGTCTTTTTTAATTTCAATTTTCATTTTTAAACCTCTTCCACGATCCATACAGTTTGAAGATGAGGATCACCTTGACCACCTTCATAAATTTTTGTCATTTTTAGTCCGTATTCATCTGATACTTCTTTATGAGCTCTAGACTCACCATGTTCAAAGTTCTTGTGAGGAGTTCCACCCCAATCATCATAACCAACTAAAGTACCCTTAGTAATTAGGTCATTTTTAGCAAGATAATCAAAAGCATATTTTGTTGGGGAGTAGATATCTAAATCAAAGTCAACATAAAATGCTTTAGTAAAAGTGGCAACAGTTTGCATAGTTTCTTCTACAAGTCCAGGAACAACCAAAACATCTGTAGAATATCCTTTATTAATGTAGATTTCTTGGACCTGCGATTGAATAGCAGTAGCAACTTCTTGTGGACTATTTAAATTCAATCTTTTAACTGAATTAAATGCATCAGGCATTTTTTCAGGATCCCAAGCATCTTGAAAGATTGGTTCTGCATTTTCTTTGGGCATTCCAGTGAAAACATCAAATCCATAAAATGATTTGATGAGAAATTCCAAAGTACAGAACATATTTGATAGTTCTCTCATAGAATCTCCATCAAGAACTCCGAATTGGTACATACTCATCCCAGAAAGTTCTTCTTCTGAAAAAGTATTATACTTTTTAAACAGATAAGGAAGAACTCCACCACGCCAACTTCTATACATTTTCTATTCCCCACCAATTTGTGCAGAAATCCATGCATAAGTTTTTCGAATACCCTCTTCAAGGGTCTGAGAGTAATCCCAACCCAACTCTCTACGAATCACATCGTTGTTAGAATTACGTCCACGAACTCCAAGAGGTCCATCAATATGAATTTTATTCACAATTTTATCAGAAACGTTAGCAGCAGTCTCTACCAGTTGATTAATAGTAACCATCTCTTCAGATCCAATGTTCACAGGACCCATAAAGTCACTATCCATCAATCGTCTAGTTGCTTCAATGCATTCATCAATGAACAGGAAGGAACGAGTTTGTAACCCATCTCCCCACACCTCGATAGATCCACCTGACTCCGGGAGGTAAGCAACCTTGCGACAGATTGCAGCTGGTGCTTTCTCTCTGCCACCGTCCCAGGTTCCTTCAGGTCCGAAGATATTATGATACCTAGCAACCCGAACAGGGATGCCATGGTTACGATTGTAAGCAAAGTAGAGACGCTCAGAGAAGAGTTTCTCCCATCCATACTCAGAGTCTGGGTTTGCAGGGTATGCTGATTCTTCACGGCAATCAGGATTATCAGGGTCTAGTTGATTATGCTCTGGATACATACATGCCGATCCAGAGTAAAAGATTTTAGTTTTATTTTGCTCTGCAATTTCATTCAGTTTACGTTGTTCCTCAAGAACATTCAGATTGATGGACACAGAGTTATGCATAATGTCTGCATCGTTCTCACCAGTGAATACAAATCCTGCTCCACCCATATCAGCAGCAAACTGATAAATCTCATCAAAAGGTTCGGCAAACTTATCTACAATATCTTTGTAGAAGTTTCCAAGGTATCCAGTAAAACGAA
>Ga0307488_10002679_pt1 | contig 15015 bp, 11 predicted proteins | sample SB02metaG_FD_202248 | JGI IMG/M metagenome (GOLD analysis project Ga0307488, IMG submission 202248) | Sea-ice brine microbial communities from Beaufort Sea near Barrow, Alaska, United States - SB 0.2 | ecosystem: Environmental > Aquatic > Marine > Coastal | place: USA: Alaska | collected... | reverse complement strand
CTGATATTCTGTTTGTACTTCTTTGATCTTTACCATTTCTTCTTCCGTGAACTTGATTGATTCTTCTGTTGTTTTAGCCATAACCTGTTTCCTCTATTGTTTGTTTATATTAAATGTATATCCACACCTTCTTGTGGTCCATAATAAATATGGAGAATAACACTCAAACACTCAGTTAATCAGGTATTTTAAGCTATCACAGTAGTGAAATATCCAGTCCATGTAGCTTCAGCTTGAATTGTTACCACCATAGCTGTGTTAGCTGGAACACTAGCTACTGCGTTTGCTGACAAAGGGTTTATAGTTTCACCAGAGGCTGGGAATACCTTTAATGCTGATCCAGCTGTGTTATGTATTGTAAGGGTAAGACCAACTAGAGCCGCTCCAGCTGATGGAAGAACTGCGGCTTTTGTATTATCTGCTCCATCAATAAATACTATACTAGTAGCTGGTATAGCTACACCATCACTTTGTGCAGAATTAACTGCAGTTACCGCGTTTGTGGTGCTAATATATTGACTTGCTTTTATACTATTACCTACCTGTATTTTACTGTTTATACTACCTGAATAATTACCAGAGGCTGTTATAGCTCCATTGCTTCCTTGTAGTATTACATTGGGACCGTTTGCGTTAGCAGAACCAACTACCATTCTATCTATTGCTGGGTTAAACTGGAACCCATTTGTGTGATTACTTAGTGAATTACCTGTTGATTTAAAAGACACATAATGAGTTGAATCTGCAGAAGTATCTGTGGCTGTGAATTTGAGTGCTAGACCTTGTAGATTACCACTTGCACTTATATCACCTGATGCTGTTACGTTTGATAGTATATTAATACCTTCATTAGGGATTCGTTCACTTATGTTTTGTCCTACAAAACTAGTACCTCTTATATAACCACTTGCACTTATATTACCTGAGGCTGTTACATGTCCATCTATTTCAATTTTATCATGTATAGTATTTCCTAATTCAACATCACCGTGGGCCCTGAAAGTACTTCCATTTGCTACTGTTAAGTAACTATTTTGGTATACTCCACTGTTAATGTGTATTGCTGATGCTCCTGGTGCGGTATCAATTGTATGAGTCTGTATTTCATTACCAATAATATTCCCACTTGCACTTATATTACTTGAAGCTGTTACGTGACCTGTAATTGTGTGGGTGTCAGTAACTGCATTACCACTAATGACATTACTATTAAATGTGGTAACTCCTTGAACTGTTAATGCATCTGCTATGGATACATCTCCATCTAATGAAGCATTACCTGCTATTCCTAAGTTACCTGATGCTGTTATATTAGTTGCTTGTATATCTCCTGAGGCTGTTATATTACCTGAAGCTTTGAATCCTGAAGCACTAACATAATTGGTTGTTGATAGTATACCCTCTAAATCATGAGCAGTGTTTGAATTAATACCAGCTCTTACACCTCCATATACTTGTAATGTATGGGTGTTACTTGAAAATGCAGCGCCTAGATAATTAGGATTAATATTTAATGTGTTGTTGGTACTTGCACCTTGACTTGTATGAATAGTTTCAGTAAATATTGCTCCACTTGCACTTACATTACCTGAAGCAGTTACATTACCTGGTATTTGAGTTGGATTTGCACTTTTACCTATCTGTATAGGGGTGGTGTTCTCATATCCAAATACTATTATACCACCTGCCATGTCAACTGCTCTGTGTCCTTCTGCTACTCTATAATTGGTAGCATGTATTTCAAGACTTGCACTTATGTCACCAATTACCTCAAGTGCTTCTCCTGGTTCTGCTGTACCAATACCAACTCGAGCTGTTGAACCTTGTACGAATAAAGCATTAGTAGCTCCGGCTGAAACTCTAAAATCGATATCTCCTCCGTCGGCAATTGTAACTATATCTTGAGAACCATCTTCGGTCATTTTAAGCATTTGCTCGTTACCAACCGTGAATATCATTTCATCATCATCTACAACCCACTTGGTATCTGTATCACCATAATGTGCCATCGTCCATGCAGTAGTTGCTACTTCTTCACCAACAAACAGATCACCTTTAATTGTGTGAGCTGAACCTGAAGTTGTAAATGATCCAGTAATATTCATTGTTCCAGAAACTTCTAGAGTTGCATTAGGTGCAGTTATACCACCCATTCCAATTGAGAATCTTTCTCCTGTCTGTCCACCTAACACCATTGAGTTAGCTTGTGTAACTAAAGCTCGATTTCCAATTGCGTACGCATTATCTATTCCACTAGAAGCAGAAGGTCTTGATCCTATTAATATATTATTTGTATTTATAGTTAAAGTTTTTGAACCAGCGTTGGTACCTATTATTACGTTATCTGCTCCAGATGTTATATTTTCTGCCGCTCTTGGACCAACTATTGTATTATGATCACCTGTCATAACACCAGTTTCTACTGCTTTATGTCCAATAATAATATTTTCAGCTAATGAGGTTGCAACTTGTGCTGCATTAGTACCCATTATTATATTATCTGCACCAGTAACAATTCCGGCGAATGCAGCTTGTTCACCTATCGCTATATTTCTTGCTGCAGTATTAGTAGTATCTCGTAGAGCTTCCTTACCTATTGCAATGTTATATGTTGCACCAATTACACTTTTAAGAGCAAGCTCTCCAATTGCTATATTATTTGTACCTGTAGTAACTCCAGCTCCCATTGCATCATGTCCAATAGCAATTGTATTAGCTGCTTCAGTTAAATTTAACCCAGCTGAACTTCCAATTGCAACATTGTTAGTACCTGTGGTTATATCGTCTAAAGATAATTCACCAATAGCTATATTATTAGCTCCAGAGACATCACCTGTCTTCATAGCACCTGTACCAATAGCTATGTTTTTATCACCATCATTAGCTGATGCTTTATATGCATCATGCCCAATTGCTATATTATCAACATTATCTGTAGCAGATGCTCCAGCAGATGTCCCTATGAATACATTCTCAGTCCCTGCAGTAATATTTGATCCTGGTGAGTTACCTATTGCTACATTATTATTACCCGTGGTAATACCCGCGGCCATTGATTCATGACCAATAGCAACATTTTCTCCACCAGTAGTTAAATTTAATGCTGCTCCTGAACCAAGTGCAATATTATTAGTTCCTGATGTTAAATCATCTAATGCAGATACACCTAGTGCAATATTATTATCACCAGATACATCACCTGTTTTCATTGCTTGGTAACCAATAGCTATATTTTTATCACCATCGTTAATTGATGCTGCAAAAGTGTGTTGTCCAATTGCAATATTGCTTCTATTTGATGTTACATTCGCTTGTGAACCTGAACCTATTGCTATATTACTAAATCCACTAGTTATATCTTCGAGTGCGAACTTACCCATTGCAATATTATCATTACCAGTTACTGTTCCTTTACCCATAGACCCAGAACCTACTGCTATGTTTCTTGCACCACTAGTTAAAACTTTTAGAGAATCAGTACCTACACCAATATTACTGTTACCGGATACATCACCAGCATTTATTGCGTTTTTACCTATTGCAATATTATTGTTACCATCATTAATAGTTGAAGATAATGCTGATGTTCCTATTGCTATATTATGAACGTTGGTAGTTGCTTTAATTAAAGCTTGTGAACCTATTGCAACATTGCCAGCTCCTGATGTCAATGCTTTCATAGCTGAATATCCGATAGCTGTATTCTTGTCTCCAGTAGCTGTACCATCACCAATTGCTAAGTCTCCTACTGCAACGTTAGAAGTACCTGTAGTTAGGTTTAATGCTGCTGATTTACCAACTGCTACGTTAGAAGCTCCTGTTGTTAGATCTTCTAAAGCTAGTGAACCCATTGCAACATTATCTGCTCCTGATACATCACCTGTCTTCATTGCTTGGTAACCAATTGCTATATTTTTATCACCACCATCTGATGTATGCATTGCTTGGAATCCGACAGCTACATTGTAATCATTATCAGTAAAAGCAAACCCTGCTTGTGCTCCTAGTATAACATTACCTGTACCAGTAGTTATAGCTTGTCCACCATCATAGCCAAGAATAGAATTATAATCACCAGTAGTTAAAACTTTTAATGCTCTTCTTCCTATACCTATATTAGCGATAGCTGTGGTAGCGGTTCCTGAATTACCAGCATCAAAGCCAAAGAATTGGTTTGTGTTAATTCCTGAACCAGAAACATATAGCATTTTCTGGTTGTTAAAGTATATACCGTTTATTCCATCTGAGTCATGGAATGTTCCAGCAGTTATATCAACTGTCCTTCCTTGAATTATATTTAATGAACCACTTACTTGTACTTGTTGAGGGTAGTCGTAATTATTTGCACTTGGTATGTTGAATCCAGCACGTCCTCGATTGTTTAGTCGTAGTGCTTCTGTAAATGTGGTATTTGCTCCAAATGTATTTTTTATATCTCTAGAGTTTCTAGTTCGGAATACTAATGATTCACTTAACTGATTATTAATACCAGTTGAACCAGATGCTGCAGCTATTTCCCAAACTCCTTGACCTGATTCTAAATACAATGATGCTGAAGTTGCACCTGTAGCAGATTCTATTTTGACTCTTGCGTTAGTTGATGAACTTACTACAAGATTTTCATCAATCTTAGCAGTTGACCCAGATGGTACTCCTATACCTACATTATATTTATCATTAGTTGAAAAGAATACAGATTGTGATATTGATGATATAACAAATACATCATCACCTTGTTCTCTATCACGGAATCTAACTACATCACTTGCAGATACATGAGCTGCTCCACTAGAGCCAAATGAACCATATATTAACTTATTATTTTTATGTTGTAAACCATCATGACCGGGATCATCTATACGTAGTAAGTGAGTAAATTCAACTGGAGCATCTTGACCAGGCTCAGCATATGTTCCTGGTTTAATACTACCGGTTGTTCCGATACCCATTCCGTTTAAAAAGTATGCAGCTGATCCTGACTGGAATACACTACCAGTGATAGTCATTACATCATCTGAGTCTCCTCCAAATTTAGTAGAGCCACTAGTGTACATAATTGATTGGGAGACCACTTCTGAATGAAATTCCTGGGCCCATATTGTATCTTGTACTATTAAGGAACCTGTTATTACTACATTCCCGTAAACATCTAATGCAGCATTTTCACCACCAAAACGAGGTACGTTAAATTGTCCATATCCGTTACCTCGCGTTACTTTAGCAGGTTTTTGATCTTCTAAAACTGGATTATCTAGATAGATAAACTTAGCTTGACCTATACTTCGAAAAGATCCCTCACAGGAGCCACTTACAGTAAGCGATCCAGTTAACCAAGTGTTTCCAACTATTGTAACAGTATCTTGAGTACAATTTTCTCCTAAAACGGTTGAACCTGACACTGATAGATGTTCATTAATCTGTAGGTGTGCTAGATCTTTAATATGATTAATAGATGCTTTACTAGCAGTGATCCTAGTTACATCAATACTATCAACCCTTGAACCAGTACCATCATATAACCTTGACGTACCTCCATCATGTTGCACAATACCTGTATATGTATTTTTTACTTTTTTACTGCTTAAATCGCCTGGTTTACCCATAATATTCCCTAATAGTGTCTATCCTATATAAATATGTATATTATAGAAAATCACCTATAATATATTGTTTATATCACTTACTGTTCTTGTTCCAAAATTTATATTGTATGATGTAATATTCTTACCAGTAGATGGTTGCATATCAACATCTTTAGATATTAATCCTGCTTTTACATTCAAATCTATAGTACTTGTTACTAATCTATCACCATCTGATGGTACGGAAGTGTTTAGATCAGATGATGCGTAGCTGGACATAAACTTATACTCCATGCCCCAAGCTTTACCTTGATGGTCCCAGAAAGCTTCACTAATACCATTTATCTGATCAACATAATCACAGAATATTTGAATACTATAACTTATATCTACAAATGTAGGTACAACCATTGAATATCGCTCTCGCTTAGGTTGTACGTTTTGTAGTGTAGAAAATCTGTCATATTTATTAATTTGCGTATATCTATTGATAAAGTGATCCATCATTTGCCGCTCTTGACCACCAAATACATTTAATTTAGATAATTCTTGATTCTTTGCAACGTTTGTTCTACTATACACAATTAATGGAAAATTACTTTTTGATTTACCATCACGTAAAGCAGCTAGCTTTTGCATTGAAGTCCACTTCTCAGGAGAACCATATTGTACAGGTACTGGTACTGTACGACCATTCTCTACTATATATGGTTTAATAATTTGCTCAATATACCGCTTTATTGCGAAGTCTACATCGTACAATGTTATACTTATACCTTTTACTGTATCTGTATCTCTCCTAATCTGAGACTCTCTCTTTACTAAACGAGTCCTTGTGTTAGGTGCTTTCTTAAATGCGTTAGATGTAGGTTCTGCATTCTCTAGAGGATTAAATGCAGCTGGATGGAATCTATTTAAAGTCGCTATTGGTGTCTGTCTACTCATATTTATATTCCTTTAGGGAAGTTGTAATCTTGAGTGTCAGTCCCATACCTTACATCCTCTATATTAAGTCTACTCATTCTTGTCATATGCGTTGTACATATAATCGAATGTGATGTTCCATGCATATTACCAGCAAGAGAGTAGTCAGGATCTTTTCCTCCCCATATTTGGTTATCAACCATTGAATCAATTTCAAAATATGCTTTATCCCACTCTACAATATCACCAACTTCTGGTATAAGAGATATTTGAGTAAATTCCTTTCTAAGGAAGGAAAATGTTGCTATTTGTTGTAGATCTACACCGTAAGCTTCTTCTACATAATTTTGATTGCTTCGATCTACTAACGTAGGTAGCTTAACTCCTGCATAATAACGTTTATCTGTACCTTCACCGTATACATTATCCCCTGTTTCATCAAGAATAAGTTTATAGAAATATACTTCACTTTGAATAACACTATTAATTAGCTCTTCATTTAGCTTTTCAAATAAGCTTATGTCTCTAGCTCCTGTAAATAGTGGCATAATTATCCTATATATATTTTTAATGGTACTCGGTTAAGTGATTGTTGAAGATTCTCTGATTCTTCCCTCTTCATCTCTAATTGCCGTTGTCTACTTGTTGCTTCTAATGTTTCTCGTAATTGTGTAATTAACTGCTCTTTCTCTGAAGCTGCTTCCGACTTTAAAGTTGAACCGTCTAAAGATATCTCTGAGTTAGGTATTGGTATAGAGCTATACTTACTTCGTATAGCACCTAACAACTCTTTAGCAAGGGCAGCTGCATACTTCCATATCCACTGTTTACCTACACTATTAATTTCCTTATATGTTAAGTTAGTTAGTGGAACATTACTATAATCACTAATAACACCAGATCCGTTACTTCCGTGATCATTATTACGCAACGGATTGTTTCTATCTGCTTCTACATAATACTCAAACCATACTTTACCACCACTGTTGTTTGGGCGTGGAAATAATTTTAACTCGTTATTACGTAATTGAAAGCTGTATGCTGATTTCCTGATTTGATCATTAAATTCAATTGCTTGCATCCGTAATATATCTGCAAACACAGGCATCATTAAGAAATTCATACCTGGTGACATTCCACCCCAACCAAATCCATCTAGCATTTGCTGTGAACCTGCTCCAGTACCTACATATGGATCAAAAAATCTAGTTATTGCTGGAGTTGCTTCGAAAAATACTCTCGTTACAACTATACGTTTACTGCTCTCATTATCTGCAGCCCATAATGATTGTAAGTTATACTCTTGTTGGTCAGCAACTAATGTTACAGAACCTGATTTATATGCTACATTTCCCCCTGATCCTGCTTCAGTACCATAATTTTCAGCTATAGATAATTGCGGCCCTAGTGTTGGTGTTATCTCTCTACCTGTAAATGAACTTCCAGTAGAAAAGCCTTTAACATCAAGCATGGTCTCTCGTATCCTAAATTGATTTACTTGAGCTCCATATTCAGTAACAGACTCTTCTAAGCATGCATAAAATTGATTACCTTGCATTTCAATATCAGTTACTGGGTACCCCAATTTTTTAGCGCTGAACTCAGCTACCTTTGGAGCGTCAGTTTGATATGATACATCATTATCATATAAACCAAAAGGTGTACTCGAGCTAACAGCACTTCCGCTACCAGGCCATATTGCAATATCTAATCGTGCCATTCTATTCCCTTGAATTTAGTTATACTTTACATATATAAATATGAAAGAACTTAAGAAGACGGGAAGTTTTCGTATACTTCCAGTAAATCTTTAAGTATTGGGTGTCTATAATTTTCTAATAACTCAACTGTATGTATACCTTTTACTTGCTTAATAGAAGATAAGAATGCTAAACCGCTATCTCGCTGTCTCTTTAGATCTACTTGACCTACATCACCACAGAAGAACATTTTAGAATCACGTCCAATACGCTGTAAAATCATTAAGGTTTGTGCATTATCTAAATTTTGGCACTCATCTACTAGTACGACTGAGTTAGTAAATGTTCTACCTCTCATATAACTTACAGGAACAATCTCGATCTGCTCTCTAGCTACCATTTCATCTATACGTTCCTTCCTTAACAACTGGTACATGTTACCGTAGATAGGGGCTACCCAAGGATCCATTTTTTCTTTAATATTACCTGGTAGGTGCCCGATATCTTCTTTAGATATGGTTGGTCTCGTAATTACTATCCTATTAACCTGTTTTTCAAGTAGTGCTTGTAGAGCAATTTGACATGCAAGTAATGTTTTACCCGAACCTGCTTTTCCTACAATTACAGATACATCATTTTGTAATATACTTGCTTTAGCTAATTTTTGTTCTTGAGTTAATGATAGTTTGAAACGATAACCTTTTTTGTTATTTTTTGGTTTGTCTTTATACATGTATTATCTCTTAAAACTTAAGTTTAAAACTTTTATATAAGTAGTGAGTTGAGTGATGTAAACAAAAAAAGACCTCAAATAAATGAGGTCTTTTTAATATTAAATCAATAAAGATAATTACAGAGTATGTAATCCTCTTACGTTGATCTTACCATAAAATTCTGGTCTTACAATTTTCTTCGCGTAACGTGTCATAACACCTTTACGTGGAGTGAAGTTTGTAGGATCATAAACTAAAGGAGTCATAATCAATGGAACATAAGGAGCATATACTGCACCTGTTTCTAAAAATTGTGTACCTCTAAAGCCCATTAGGATTGTGTTAGACTGAATGTAAGGGTTTTTGTAAACAGTGAATCTGTTTGCTAATTGTCCTACTTTCTGAACACCCATTGCAAATGAAGATGAATTACCATCTGTATCTGCAGCATATCCTGGAATTGATTCTAAGATTGTTGCAACATCTGGAGAACATACTAACCAGTTAGCACCACCACGCATAGTTTTAGCGTGAATTTTGTTCGAAACTTTTTGTATTTTCGTACCTAAAGTTTGGAACCAAGTACCTTGGTTATAAGCTTCACCTGTGTTTGCAGTTGCCCAGTTATTATTACCGTCATATTTTTCACCAGTAGTAACTGACCAATTTTCTTCAACTAATGCATTGTTCATTAACATGTCTAAGATTTCTAAGTCAATCTCTTGAGAGATGTATTCAGATAACATAGAAGTTAATTCAGCTTCAGCATCAATTGAGTGATAAGCATTAAGATCTTGCGCGAACTCTGGAGTCCAAACAGCCTTAAGTTTTCTAGTCTTAGCAACAATTGCAATAGATTTCATTTCCAAGTTAATTTCTGGAATTGTTAAATTATCACTTTGTGATGGTCTACCTTCTACACCATCCTCATAATCACCTCTAGTAATATCACTTGGAGCTGCTTGGAATGCTACTTTATATTTAACTCTATTTGCTGCACTTGCACCAGATCCAGATACTACGAATCTTACGTGAGTTGCTGCTTCAGGTGCTACTTCAACACCAGATGCATTAGTTAATTGAGTAAATTCTTTAAACGTTTTAACTACAGTTGCTGCAGCTGCTACATGTGTTGGTTCCCATGATTTAACTGTATCACGATCTGCAGCACCACGTGCAGTTCCTGAACCAGAAACGGACGTTAAAGCCATTTGTATAAAGTGTACTTTATTAGCAGCTGTACCACCATTAAATTGTCCAGCATAAGATTGTGAGAATACTGAGTTAAAGTTATACATATCACCTGTAAGTGAACCTGATGTTACGGTTATAGTAGCTGATGAAGATGCAAAGTTTACTGAATATCCATATCTACCTGCACCGTAAAGACCTTCTGAAGGGTCACCTGCAGCTTCAGTTTCACCAAAGACAGAGTCTTTTTGTGAAGCTTTGCCTGAGTTAGTAGTAAATCCAGTACCATTATCTGTACCGTACTTATAATCTAAGTAAAATATAAGACCTGATGGTAAATTCATTGGTTGAACCGATACAAATTCCTTTGCAGCGATCTCAGCGAATACTCTTCGAACTAATGGTAAAGCTACACCTGACCACTCTTCCGAGTTAGATGCAGTACCTGTTCTTGATGTTTCGTCGATTAATTGTTTAGCTTGGTTTTCTAGCAATATTGCCATACCATGCTTTTCATATTCGTTAGAAAGTCCTTCTAATAAACCAGTTCTGTTCCACTTGCTTACAATTCCTTTTGTTTCAGATAATTGTGCTTTGTGATTATTACTAGTATTAGCAAGGATATTTCCTACAGTTGTTTGTCGTGCCATTTTTTTATCTCCTCGATATAATTATTATTTTGTTAATCCGGCTAGTTTTTTAAATCTTGAAGCCATATCAGCACCTTCTGAGATTACTCTTCGTGGTTTAGTTGATCCACCCGCTTTAGATGCAAACCCTTCTTTAATTGCTGTACGTTTTCTAGTTGTTCTAGTAGCCATAGTTGATTCAGCTAAAGTAGTGTAAACTAATTTAACTTCTCTAGTTGATTTAGCTCGGTCAAAAGTTTCAATTACTTTCATTTTTTGACTTTCATTCAAGTTACCATTTCTAAACAATTTGTTAGTAAATAACAATTTTGCATTTAGTAAGTTAACTTCATTGATTTTACTTCGTAAGAATTTTACTACTGAGTAAGATTCTTTAAGCTTTTCAGTTAGGTTGTCAATCACTTCTGATTCACCTTCCATTCCGTCTTCAGATTCTTCTAATTCTTCTTCTTCTTCTCTTAAAGATTTGATGACTTCTTCTAAATCGATTTCGTCTTCGTCTTCTTCATGTAAAGTATCTAAAGTTTCAGATTCACCTTCCATACCGTCTTCTGACTCTGCTACTACTTTAGCACCTGTTCCTTCTGGATCATCTGTGCTGTCTGCGTTAGCTGCTGGTGCAGGTTGTTTGTTGTCAGATCCACCGATTCCTGATGTTGCATCATTGCTTTCTTCTAGCTCGTCATGCTCATCTTCTTCGATTTCATCCTCAAGTTCTTTGATGATAGATTCTAATTCTAAATCATCTTCACTTTCTTCCATTTCATGGTGTCCTTCAGTTTCCATTTCATCGTCCATTTCAGTCATTTCTTCATGCTCATCTTCTCGCATTTCGTCAGTACCTTCCATGTCTTCTTCCATTTCGTCTTCCATTTCATCCATTCCAAGCTCGTCTTCACGCATTTCATCCATGCCGTGTTCGTCTTCGTCTTCTCTCATTCCGCCTTCTTCCATTTCGTCTTCCATTTCATCCATTGGGATATCCATGTTGTCTTCCATTTCGTCTTCTTCTAATTCATCATATTCTGCTTCCTCGCGGATTTTTGCAGAAATCATGGATTGAAGTTTTGGTGTAAAAGCTTCCTCAAGAGCCATCTTTGCGTTTGCAAGAGCGGTTGTTCTAACAGCTTTAGCATCAGCGATTGCTTCTTTTAATAGATCATTCATTGTCTATTCTCCTTAAATTTGTTTGTGGAAATAAGAATATTAGGATTCTTAATAATAATTAATTTTGTATTTTCACACCACATATAGAATGCTTATGTTTAAGCGTAGTGTATTCTTATCTTTTAATAAATATGCCAAAAAAAAAGAAACCACTAGGGTTTCTCTTAATTTATTATATGTAAATGATATTACTGTGCTTTACCGTCTAATATTGCAACCCAAACCTCTTTACTTTCCCGTTTGATATTACGTATATCATTCATACTAGTTATTGCTGCAACTCTCTTACGAGCTTCATATTTAGCTTTTGAAGGCTTTTCGTATCTCCTTCGCTCTTTAAATTCATCAATAATACCCGTCATTTTCATCATTTTTTTAAAACGTTTCAATGCTTGTCCTATATCTCCATCAGGTACTCTAACTGCTCTAGCACACCCAGGTATCTGGAAATCTTCTCGGGTTAATTTTTTTCTTTTTTTGAAATGTGGTTTCTTGGAATCGTGATTCTTAGAATTCGTATCAGATTGATTACGATGTTTTTGTTGTCTGTTGTAAGCCATTATTCTTTTTTAGTTATTACTTAATTTATATTAAATATACGAAAAAATATTAAAGTTACCAACTGAATACATACTTTTATTTACCGTCGTCAAATTTACGTTTTCTACCTTTCTTATCAGTATAAAAAACTTGTTTTTCTCTAATCTGAGCGTTTTTGGGAGCTAAAGGTATAGTATTATCAACATCAGCTATCTCATAATAACGACTTAATTTACCACCAATATTCTCGTACATTGCTTCTAATCGATGTTGCAAAGTACTTACTTCTTTAGCAGTCTTTTCGAATAATTTAACACTGTCTTTAATTTCTTTAACATCCTTCTTAACTGTTACACCATCAAACCAGTCATCTGTTTCATCTAATGCTAACCTTCCAGCAAACTCACTAATAATTTTTATTGCTTCAACAACTTCTTTAACATCTTTTTGTCTGTATACATGTTGTTCAAACTTATTAAACTTGCTAACTGCATCAACAACAAGTTTACGTTGTTTACCGTTTAATTTTTTATAGTTTTCTTCTTGCTTTGTTTCACTTAATATGTGTTTCATTCTAATCATAATTATTCCCTAGTCTACTGGACAGCAACCTTTCATCTCGCAAAGGATGTCCCTGATAATTGTATTAACCTTATTATAACTTTGATTTGTTTTTATTATCCCTTCTGCAAGTACACCTTCACTTTGAATAGGTTTCATAAATGCACCATGAGTGGATGGATTACTAACAAAATCCCAGCATATAAGTTCAAAATCATCTTCAACTGCTACTGTTCCTTCATCTAGCTCTCTAACTGAACCTAACCCTCTAGAACTAATACCTAATAATATACCTGCTTTAAGAAGTTCCTTTAATATATTACCTGATGGTGTACCTAAAATTTCTACCTTACCTATTACATCATCACCACTCCACCAACAATCAACTATATTATGTGACACATTGTTTAAATTTACTACTGATGATTCAGGGTGATCTAACTCACCTAAAGCTCGTTTTTCAGCTATTTGAACTTTCTTATAGTTAGCTACTTCACGAGCTAAGATCTCTTTTGGGTATATTCTACCGTTTTGATTTTTAGCTCCTGATCGCTGTAGTACACCTTCCACTATTACTCGACCATTATTGCTAGCCATTGATTCATTTATTTGCTGTGGTGTTACCTGAAACGGTATATAGTCTACTAATACTTTTCTTTCCATTATGATCCCAAATTTCTCATTGCGTGACCTACACGTACCATACGCTCACTAATTTTTCCAAATTTAGCTCGTGTTGATTTCCAGTAACTCTCACTAGTTATACCCATCTCAGTTTTTAACTTGTTGTTCTGATGGATAATTCTTTCTATTTCATAAAGCTTGCGATTAACCTCTTTTATTGAAGTGTTAACCTTTTGCTTTGCTGACATAGTATCATCTTTCTTATAGTCGCGGTAGCTCACCTCTGCCATAAATTGCTTATAAGTTGATTCACCTATATTGCCTTTAAATATTTTTTTAGGTTGCTTTTCATCTACCATAGTAAATCCAGTACTGTTAGTTGAGATATCTTTGGTTTTCTTTTTATCTTTTGATCTACCTGCTCCAAATGCAAATGGAGTCTTTGGAGGTCCTTCACCACCATCAAGATTACCAGTCACACTCATCTCATCCAACTCTTCTTGAGATTCTTCTAGCTCATGTAACATTTTTTTGATGTATGATTCCATTTATAAACCTTATTTAATATTTTTAAGTTCTTTGATTAACTCGTAGAATCTCATTAAAGATAAAACTTCTTGATCTTTAATAACATTCCTTCTACCTAAAGCAGATGCTTGTTTAGCTACCTCTTTCAACTTGATTCGCATAACCGGATCTTTCATTGAACGTATCTTGTTTCTTAATGTCCGTTTGATATGAGGTACTTCTGTCGATATAAGTTCTTTCAAGTTGCTAGTATTAGACACATTGTTAATATATTCACGTAAAACATTTTTCTGTTTAGTTGATAGATCACCATATTTTTCATTGAACTTATCAACTAGAATCTGATATGATAGCAATTGCATATCTTTATCTTGTTGCTGGTATTCAGATACTATTTGCTTTTTAACAGATTTATTTGCTTGTTTACCAGTTACTGCTTCTACTAAATTATACCTTAACTTGACTCCATCGGCTGGTGTTACTGCAGTGTTTTCAAATATCGAGTACGTTGATGCTAATGTTCTATAGTTATCAACTCTAGCTTTAGTAAGTTTTTGTAAGTCGTAATGTTGTTTAATCTCTTTGATAAGATTATACTTTTCCCGACGCAATTTACTTTTGTTTAATTTTTGTCTAGATGAGATAACTGCATCAATAAATCTATTAGCTTTTGGTTCACTATCAAATTTTTCTTTAAGAATAGTTTGGTATAAAAGTAATTCTTTACCTAACTGCGTTTTATGAGAGAAGTACTCTTTTATGATCCTTACTGCTTGAGAGTTATCACTAGCTAGCGTATCAGAGGCTATCTGTCTTACAAGTAACTCAAATAAGA
>Ga0307488_10002678_pt1 | contig 15016 bp, 10 predicted proteins | sample SB02metaG_FD_202248 | JGI IMG/M metagenome (GOLD analysis project Ga0307488, IMG submission 202248) | Sea-ice brine microbial communities from Beaufort Sea near Barrow, Alaska, United States - SB 0.2 | ecosystem: Environmental > Aquatic > Marine > Coastal | place: USA: Alaska | collected... | reverse complement strand
CTCTTGAAAATGTTTTTAATAATGGTTTGCTTAATTTTGCAATTGCTAATAATTCATTATTATCATTATATAGTCCTATTGAGGTTACATATGATTTTGGATCTCTAAAGTATGATGCATTTGCAAAAGTTCCAGTAGATCCTGACGTAAATGTAGGATTATTTGAAAAGTTAAATTCATTATTTTTAACCCGTATGAAATAATGTGTTGAATGAATTGTTTCTTTATTTCTTGCTGCAAGATATCCGACTTGTGCAGTTCCAGATCCACTTAGGTGTGTAAAGAAGTCTGTTGTATTTGCATTTGAAACTGTTACCGCGGTGGATGTGTAAGCAAAAGAAGAAGAATTAACTCGTATTCTTGCACTTCCACTAATTGCCATTGGATCTAGAATTAATACACCCATATCAGGATAAACTAAACCATAATGATATGTATTTGATGCCATAACACCTGCATCAATTGTACCACTTCTAATAAAGTATTGTCTTCCTGCTTCGGTTACTGTTCCATCAGATACCGTAGAATCATCAATTAATTTAATTGGATACTGTGTTCCTGAAACATGTAGTTCCCAATTACCCGGATCTATTTTTTCTTTCATCCTAGTTCTTTGGAAATTTATAGCATAAATCATTTCAAGATTTGCCTTAGAATTAGGATGAACATTATTTACAGTAAATCTATTATCTCCTGCGTTTAGCAATGTATTTGCATATTGAGTATATACCGCTTTACTTGGTGTAAATCCAACAGAAGTATATTGAGGAGGTTGTGAGCCTGAACCAGCATAGTGTCCAAATGCAAGAGCAAATTGAATTTCTTGATTATTATTTCTTGATGGATCTTTTTGATATACATCTAAATAATATTCTCCAGAACTTTGACTTTGTGCAGACGAAGTAAACATTCCTGTTATTTCTCCTTGGTTTTCAGAAAATAATGCTGCAGTTACAACATCTGAATCTAAGTTTTCTACAACGTCATCAGGTCCAAATTCAGAAAAAACTGAAGTTATGGCTCTTGGTGTAATAGGGTTTGGCCTAGGTCGTACAAAAGGTCTTCTACTTGGTTCTTGTTGAGGTTTTTCTCGGTCTCTAGTGACTCTATCACTTTGGTTTTGTCCTTTACTAGGACTTAATCTTGCTGGAGAAACCGGGTTTCCTCTGCTGTCTCTATAATTTGCCATTGTTTATTTCCCTATCTATATGCTGGTGACTCTAATATATTGGTACTAACTTCTTCCTTATTAACAGTGATAGTCACAGTTGCAGATCCACCTGTTTCGTTTCCAATAATAGTTAATGTTGTTGATACTGTCTGTAAAGGTTGTGCTTTTGCCACGATTTGAAATGACTTTCCAACTAAACTTATAGACTTAACGTTTGTTTCAATAGGACTTGGTACTGAAGGATTAAACCTTGAATCTACAGCTCCTCCTGGTGCAATATTTAGATAACATACATCTGAATCTGCAAGGATTGCCGTGTAACCATACGTATTATTTCCATTTTGAAAGTTTGTTGTTGAAGGAACAATTGTTGCGTTTTGTCCAGCTGATGTCAGTGTTATTGCTCCTGGTAGAGCAGTTACGACTGGCATCTTAGATATATTTTTTGGTAGTGTAACCAATTTATATCGCATCATTTGTGATTCATCTGGACTTGCTTCAACAATCGGCATTGATTCGATTGCTTGTCCATAATAGTTTGTTCCTAAGGCATGATTAACATCCCATAAGTTGTAGTCAATTTCATCATCTGCCAAGGCAAATTTTGTAATATTGAAAGCAGATCTATTTTTTGCTAATAGTTCTCTTCCTTTCTTTGTTAAGATTGCGTCAACAGTTATTGTTGTTTTATCTAAGTATCCCATTTAATGTCTCCATATTTTACAGATTATATCAATAATAAATATAATACTGTTTTAATTTTATATATATTATAGCACTTGATTTCCCTGAGGTGCATTTCTGCTAGACCTAAGGTAATTATATCTACCACCGGATGTAACTTGTCCTCTGCCAGCAGCCGGTGCTCTTCCGATTGGTCTTCCAGAATATTGACCTACTCCTCTACCTACACCTTCTCCAGATGTTCTACCTGGACCTTCACCAAGTGTTGCAGGTGCCGCTGTTATTGTAAACGGTGTTGTATCTATTATTTCTACGATTGGTCCACCATCAATTGTTTGTGGTGAATCTATATTAAAGTCTGAGGCTGACATCATGCAACCATCATATATTAAGTTCTGTAAGCCTTTAGCTCTATAATCTTGATATTGTGCAGATCTACTTAGTACAGATATTCCATTTAAGTTTTGTATTGGAGCTCCACTATGTGAAACAATGGCTTGTCCATCTAAATTTCCATATCCAAGGTCAGATTGACCAAACTGTATTCTTGGTACTTTTATACCCAATGATTGACTAAGTTCAGTTGCAAATCTATGTAGTTCAGTTAATTTATAAAAAGATTCTCTCTGATTTCCGATAAATGGATAGAAAAATTCTTTACCTCTATCACGACAAGACTTATTGTCAGCGTAAGAAGTTAAACCGTTATTTAATATTGGATAGTTTCTGGTTCTATCAAATACAGGTTTATTTGGATATAAATTTGTTGGTAAATATTCATTCTTATTAAAATCAAAAAATACCTCATCTTCTCTAGGATCCATAGGATGACTAACGTTCATGAAAACGTCTCTTTCCCAATATGCATTTGCTTGCGTTACCTGTGTTCTTGTTGAATCACTTAAAGCGGTTATTTTTGGATGTTTAGTTTCTGCTTTACCTCCGGCAAATCCATTGTCATCAGGAAATACATGAAGTCTACTTGCACTATGTGCATTAAATAATGATGTTTGGTCTCCTTGAAGGTTACTGTAATTATATGGAGGAAAAAACGTTCCAAACATATGTGTATTACCATTATCTCCTGCAGCTGATTGTGTAATTGGTACAATATATTTTGCAGTTGGATCTCCAGACGAGTTTATTGCCGTACCGTTTTGATGTACAGCACCGGCTGTAAATAAACTATGGCCATTTATTGCTGTTTTTATATTTCCAGCTAAATTCACAGGATTACTATCATATAAAAAGATAGCTCCTGCTACATTTGATCCTTGAGAAGCTGTTTCTCCTTCTGATGGCGAACCTGAATCGTGGCATAAAAATGTTACGACTGTTCCATTGGTTGCTGTAAGAACTATAGATTTTGAAGAATATGTTTCAAATCCAGCGTTAGGAAAAGTTCCTGCTAGGGCGATAGTAGTTTTTCCTTTATCTGCAGCTACTGTTGTTACTCCGCTTACAAAATAGTCTGAGTAGTTTCCTTTTGTACTACTCCAATTAACTGGCAAATGCCATTCATATCTAGCTGCGTCTCCATGCTGGTCTCTTTCCCAACACATAAAAATATCATCTTTAATAAGTGGCTCAAATGGGCGCTTTATTACTGTTCCTTCAAGTTCACCTACAGTAGTTCTAAATAGTCCAGTTATGTTTCTTTCTCGCTCACGTTGACCTCCTGTTCCATATGAAGGATGTAGTTGAGGTAACTGATGTGCTTGTTCTCTATGTCCAGAATTATAGTGTGGAGTAATTAAATCTCCATATCTAGATTCTTCAGGTCCGTTATTATCCCAATTACTGTAGTATGGATCACCAGGACCATTATGTTTAAATCTTCCTAGTTCAGTTGTATTTCCATTTGCATATACTCTTGCTGATGCAGATCCTTCTAATTGAACATGATCTAGAGTTGGCTTTCTAATAGGTATACGAGGTCTTTCTAATATGTGAGGTTCTATTGAAACATTAAAATCTGGTTTATTTCTTCCAGGAACATTTCGTTTCATTTGACAAAGTACTGTATCGTCGTAGTATCGTATCATTTTAAAGAATTCTGAATATTTAAACGGTCCAAAATGCTTTAGCCAATAATGATTATCATAAAATATAACATCATCATAATATGTTTGATATTGTGCCCTAGGATCTCCGACCAAATCATTAAATTCTATTCCACCTAATTGGTGTTCCATGTCAATATTTATTTGGTCAACAGGTGTAAGTTGTATTGAAACCCTGTTTATATCATTAGGATTGCCGTTAGGAACTTCAGCTTTTTTATTATAAGAAAGATTACCTTCTAATGAATTTTCTTGTATTCTTATTTTTTGTTGTCCTGCATTTAGTCCAATTGCGTTTGGAACAATTGTTGCAACTTTTTCAAATGATTCTACAAAATCAACTGTTCCATTAAATCCGCTTGCCGTAATATTTGTACTTCTATTTGATTGGAATGGTCTTTCAATATCTTGATTTGGATGAGATGACCTAATGATAGATCCATCGTCAAGTGCATATGTTTTTAAATCTGCTCCTAAGGAATATCTTGCAATAAGGTCAGAGTATGAGGACGTATATGTATTACCATCAATTGCCATTGGATTAAGCACGTGATTATTGAATGCAGACTCAGACAACGGTTTCATCCAAAAACGGAATTCTTGTAGTGAACCACTAAAATTATGATAATCAGTAACTACTGAGCCATCTGGTTCATTTGAGCATGAAACATTGTTTATTGACCAATTTCCACTATTTACAGCTCCTCCTATAAAAAATGAGTCGAAGTTTTGAGCATAAGTACCTACAGTATATCCAGTATCAGATGACTGGCTGTTTTCAGGTGTTAAGAAACTACTACTAACCCATTGTGTATCTATATATCCATCAGAATTCCAACTTTCATTTGCAAAAAACCCTATTTCTGTGCTACCAGTTGTTTTTAGGCTAGATGAAAGTGCATGTGTAATTGTTCCTCTTGACCAATCAGTAGACTTTTTACAAAATAAACTATATGTAAAGTTTTCAGTGTTAGATGCAGAAACTGTTGTTGCAGTTGGAGAGTTTCTATTAACCATTACGTTCCACCAATCTCCATCATATATTGGGGCCCAGTCTGTAACTGTAGATATAAATTGTCCATCTGCATTTATTCCATCAAGGGTTTTAAGTGCAAATTTTACTCTACCATATTTACTATCGTCAAGTGTAGAAAATGTTGTACCATTCGATGTAGTGGCATAGGTAGCTGTTCCTTTAAGTGATGATGCATGTTCAACCGCAATAAATGAGCTTGAATTTATTTGAACCATCACCATATCTTTTTTGTTGGCGTTGTTTTGTAGCTCTGCGAAGTTTGCTTTTCCACATTTTAAATTAAAATCTAACATGTCTGGAAGCTTAAACCTAAATTCTATGGTATCTGGAAACTGGCTTCTATTTCCATTATCTGCCATTATTGTTGGGTGTACTACTTCATCCCAAGATGCAGTTATATTTGATGTTCCAGTAAAGTTTAGTCCATAATTATATGTGTCATATTCAAAATACTCATTTGTGAAATAATCAATTGGTGTACATCCTCCCCATTCTTTTATTCTAAATAGTGTTCTAGGTATACCATAAATATTCATATATGCATGAAGATTTTCCTTTGTACCTTTGGTTTTCATTAAATGTGGTAAATTATTTAATAATCTTTTTCCAAATTCTAACCTAACATTTTCTCGAGCTATTGAATGTGAAGTTTGATAAAAGTCAGATGCATATATTCTTGATTGTGAAAATTCAGAAATACCAGCTATATAGCTTCCAGAAGCATACTGATCGTCTGGTGCTTGCCAAAATGACCAATCATTTGTTTCAAAATAATCAGCTTTAGCTCCGTAATTTCCGTCTTTATCTGTTCCAATTACATACGTCCAAAGGTCTTGTTCATTTGATTTCAAACATTGGCTATACCCTAAAGACTTTAATCCCATGTAGATTAAATCTTTCGATATCATATCTGAACCGCTGAATTGTCCTTCAATTAAACTTGCATCAAGTGCATTGTGCCTATCCCAAGTTTCAGGAATTGCAGTTACATATAGGTAAATATTGTCAAAAAATTCTCCAACCATATGTACAAACTTAACATACTCTCCATTTATATTTTCATCAGTTCCTAATGTAGGGTCTTCATGAATATGTAAAGGTATTGCGGTATTTTGTAATGAATGAATATTTTTATCGTCATACATTGATGCAGATGTTATTGCTCCATCATACCAATCAATTGCTTCAGATGAGGTTACAGATAAATTAAGATGAGGTGTTTTAGGTATTGAACCACTATCATGAATATATGATACCTTTGGCCAAGTTGTTGGATAAAAATTACCTAATGAGCTATCTTCGTATGATGCTGATTCCTCATATAAGAATTTTTCATATCCATCAAACTTAGAAATTATATTATTTTTTTGTGTTTTAAAGTTTGTTACATTTTTAGTGTAGTAATACGAGCCTGTTACGTCTGAATTGCTTTGTGTTGCCAAAGAATTATATGAAAGATCAGCTATTTTATTGTCATAAAATTCTAATTGAGACAACTTATATTGAAAGTTTTTAAGTCTTTGTTCTGCAGATCCAAACCTTACAAAATGGTCATATTTTCTATAATCAACACTAAGTCTTACATTGTCTAAACTACTTGAAAAATATCTATTTAATACCTTGTTTACGACTTCTTCTTTTGCATCAGTTAATGTGTTCCAATTATAAAAGTTTGAGGTACCAGGACCTAATCCATCACCACTACCAGCTCCAAAGTTTGGACCGGATAAAAGGTTTACTTGCTTTTCTATTTCTGGAGATTCAACATATACAGTTTCTTGTACAGGAGTTATCATTTCTTGTACAATCCAACATGGCTGTTTTGCCTTTATTTCAGTTGGAAGCGGATCATATAGCTTTAATACAATAGAATATGGAAATTCAGGAGTTGTAAGTTTGTCTATAGACCAATTTACAATTAATGGAACAAGTCCATTTCCAAAATTAACATGTACATCTACCCAATGGTCTACAGATCCTTTAATTGATAATTTATCTGCAAAATCTTCAAAGATTTCTTTTTCTAATTGAGTTGCATCAGGACTAATCTTTAGTCGTATTTCCTTTCTACTAGTACTTATTTCATCAACAAATAAATCATTTAATCCTTGATTATTACTTCCAACAACTGTCCTAAAAAAGTTGTATTTTACAACAAAGGTACCTGCACTTACATAATTTCTAATATCATTATGTAGGTCTAAAAATACGACTGAATCATTGTTTATAGTTCCATCATCAAGAATTCCACCTTCTGCAACTTTATACGATGTTATATCTGGTTCTGAGAATAGTTTAGTTAATCCATCACTTGAAAATATGTGTAATTCAACAATGTCTTCTACATCTATTGCCTTGCCAAAGTCGGACAATATTGCCTTTGATGGAATAAGTCTTAGATCTTCTTGTTTATATTTAGTATTCCAAGTCATTATGATTCTTGTATCCTTGAGTTTCTACCTGCCCTGTTTGAAGGAAGGGTTGTTCTTACAACTTGTTGTTGTGGTTGAACTGTTACTTGGCTTTTTCGTTGTTGAACTGGTTGTTCAGGAACTTTTGAGACTGCACTTGTTCGAGTTGGATTAACTACTTTTTCATCTGATACCTCATTTGATTTTGGCTCTGGTCCATATTTTGGAACTCTCCAATCACTAAAACCACGATAGTTATTTCTAACGTACCATTCTTCTTGTAAACTGTCCCATGCAGTTCTAAACCATTCATTACTTTCTTCATCAAAGTCAAACCAACCGTCAGTTACTGAATAGTTTTGATTATGTTGTTGATCTTCTATTACTTCACCAGTGGCTGCACCGAATCCTATAAATTCATTAGTTTCAGGATTCAATATTTGGTCTCTTTCAATTATTAGTCCACCTTCACATAAAACATATATTGAAGGTGTTTCAATTGTTCCACGTTCATTTTTTATTCGGCATATATAATATCCTGTTTCAAAAATTGTTGAATTTATCAAAGATAATTTTCGTGTTCTAGCAACAACCTTATTACTAATCTTTTTTCTAGTTTCTAGTCCATACTTTGCTGGATTATCAGAGTTAAATATCCATTCATATGTTAGGCCATCCTCAATTTCAATATCATCTTCTGCAAGGTAATTATATGCATCTGCAACTAGTGTTCTACAATTATTTCCAGGAAATTTAAAAACTGTTGCAGATAGCCCTGGATCATCAAAAATTGAATAGCCATCAGATATTTTACCATCAACGGTACCTAGTGATGGAAAAATAATAATACCAGTTGTTTCTCCAGAATTTGGATTTGATCGCAATATTGGAGGACCAGTTGGTCCATAAACTACATTTGGTAAAAGTTCCGTTATTGATGTGTCTATTACTTCTATATATTGATCTCGCTCTAAAACATATCTCTGTGGAACTATAACAAAGTCTTGACCTATTGCATCACTATTTAATTGTGAAATAATATTTCCGTTAGGATCTCTATGTGTTTTATCGGCTGCTGTTTCTAAAAAATCTAACTCTGTATTTATTTGGAATTCTTCAATGTCTTCGGCAATAATATGTGCTCCTGCATCCCAAGGATAATAATCATCTTGAACAGTCGCAATAGAAACAGTACCATTATCTGGCTTAATTATACTTGCGTCTCTACTCCCAACGTAATCGGTTTTAGATTCAAGAGGTTTTTCTTGTACAGAGGTTACTACTGATTGACGTCTATATCTTGGTTTTGCCATCTTAATCTACTATCTTAAATGTTAAATCATTGTCAAATATTTTTCTAATATTTCCACCACTACCTACACTCTTTATTAACAACTTATATCGTCTATCTGATTCTAATTGGTCCATCCATATGTCAAAATAATTTCCACTACCATCACAGCTAAGTTTTGTATATGTTTCATCATAATCAATAACAGTTTCTCCAGTATTATAATCCTGTATTGACCAATATGAAGAAGTTGGTAAATGTTTAACTATCATATCTTCGGATGCGGTTGCATATGTTTTAACAGGGTATCTTTCTCTACCAACTATACGGATTCGTTCTTTACTGTCTCTGTGTATTAGTTCTCTATTGTTTTTTACATATACAAAAACATCACCAGCAATATCAAGTTCACTTATTCCTGTTAGGGCAAGTGAATTATCATCCCATGCAATTTCTAGTTTTGGCTGATATACTGTATGTGTTTCTTTTGAAAAGAATAGTAATTTTCCATAATTATTACCATTGTATTCTTGAATATCAGAACGTTTAACAATAAATCCATCATTTGCTAAAGGCGGACCGCCATTCCAACTACCACTAATCCAACCAGTAACAATATCAGTTACGTCAAGTTCTACATCAGCTGACTCATATGTAAAAGTTTGACTAGCTTCACTTGCAGTCCACCAAGTTCCTCCTCCAACAGTTGTAAGATTAACAAAGCTTGCAGTGGTACCTGTTGCCATTGCGGCACTTGCTGTTTGCCATGCAGTTCCAGCTGATTCTCCATCTCTATATGTCCAACTAACACCTTCATTTGTTTTAGGATTATGTGTAGATCTACCAATTCCCATTTCCCAAGATTGAGAAACGGCATATGCGTTTATTTCGTATGAGTAAGGTATTGCATAGGCCGCATGCGTATAAAACTTTAATTTTGCTCTAAAAGTATCTTTAATATGGCCATCTAATATTGACTGAGATATATATCCTAGGTCAAATTTTGTAAGTATTCTAGAATTAAAGGTATTGTTTGTTGAAGACTCAGATATTATTTTTTCAAGTTGTAATACTTCATCTATACCAGTATTTCTATCTTCATACTGTTCGTACATAGTTGAGTCAATTGATGAGGTTATATTATATATCATGATTATGCTCCTACTATTCTTGCTTCTATATCAGTATCTGGATACTTTACTTCAAATATAGAAGGATCCATTGAAGGATAAACAATATTATTTTTTGTAGCTTCACCAATATCGTAATAATTTCCAGAATATCCAGATTCTGTGTCAAATTTATTTGTTATTGTTAAGTTTAAAATAGACTGTACTCCTTCTACTTGGTCTAATGTTGCAGCAAGGTCTGAAACAGATATTGGTTCGTTTATTTGCCATTTCTCAATTGAAAAATAACGTTTAGCTTCGTCAATAGTTTTAAGCAATATTTCTTTAGTTATAACGTCAGGCCTAGGTAATATTTCAAACCTAACTCCAATGTTTATAATATGAGCATTCTTAAGATTAATTCCGTCTGTTAACATTCTATATTTTTTAAGATATGTTTTTAAATTTGTTTTTGTTGCTAAGTTAGACGATAATAACTGCTTTGAGGAGTTGTATGATAATGTATATATGTTAATTGCTAGAGGATTAAAATCGTCATTACCGTTTCCTTGCGAATTTTGTTCATCTCTTTCAACGTATGCCTTTGCAATACTTCCATATTTTCCTGGAAGAGAATATACTCTTGCAATATAATCTTCTTTTGTAACGGCTCTATTTTGCGATGCATAAGATGCCATTGCATTTTGTCTAATTTCTTCAACAGTTTCTTGTCCTCTTCCACCTGTTGCAGGATCAGGATTTGTACAAGCTATAGAATCTTGTGCAAATTTTATAACTCCTTCATCTAATCCTTCTGATCCACCAATGAATTCTTTAAATGTAATATCCGTAAGGGTTTTTGCTCCGACATTAGCTTGAATTCCACCTCCAGTATAATATCTAACAACAAGAGTTGTGTCTGACGGTGCTTGGCCGTATCCTCTAGTAAATAAAACATTGGTTGGGTCATATGCATTATCTAAACCAGCAGTATTTCCATACGGTAGTTGCATTCCAATGTTTATAGGATTTGGAAGTATTATTTCATCTGCATTTGCAGATACTCCTGCTCCAAAATGTAATTCTATTTGATTGTTTGATGTTATGCGCTTTGTAAATCTTTTGGGTACTCGACGTAATGATAAAATATATGGTACTGTATCTTCATATGGAGATAATAATGGATCTTCAGCTTCTCCTTGTTTTACTTCAGTATATACTGTATCTTGTGCAAGATAATCTACTTCATACCATCTATTTCCATCAATATCTTTTGCATCTACAATATCAATTATATTATTTGGGTCTAATCTTATTCTATCAAACTTTTTAGGTGAAGTAAATGTGAAGTTTTCTGATTCTAATTTTCCAGAAATAGCTTTAACACTCTTTTGTAATAAATAAAACTGTGGAACTCCTGTTGTTTCATCTACCTTATATATTGATACCTCTGTTTGGTTATTTGAACTTGAAAATGCAAAGTTTACAGCTTCTAAAGTTCTAAATTCAACTTCAGCATTTTCTGTAGATTTTATTGTCATTCCTTCCTGTAATTCTTGTGCATATCTAAAGTCTGGGGCAATGTTAACTCCACTTCCAACGGCTGGTACTAAATGAAATACATCTAATGTAGTGGTTGCAGCTGCTGACGGTTGAGGTTTATATCCTAATGCTTGTGCGATATCATATATGTTTTGAGAATCTTCTGCGTGTAACAACATAGATTCTTTAAGTTGATTATCTATATACATTGACAACACATCACCAACATAGGCTGTCATTTCAATAAACATCATTCCAGGTGAGGTTTCATTAAAGTCAGTATATGTGTCAGGAAAGTATACCTTTGCAAAATTAACTAATTTCTCTCTAAACTGAGAAAAATCTTTATTCAAATATTTTACTTCTTTTTTTACTAATGCCATTATTCTGCTCCGATTACAACAACAATTGATTGTTCGTCAAATCTGTTTCCTGCTAGTGTGAAAGATATGCTTATTCTTACACCATTAAAATTATCACTAAAACCATATGATTGGTCTGCGACTGCTACAACTAAGTCTGTTACAACAATATATGGTAAAAACTTTGTTATTGCATTATTTATTTCTTCTTCAATATTTACCAACATTTCATCCATGTTAGGGTCAAATAAAAAGTCATATATACTAGTACCTAGATCAGGATGAAAAGGTCTTTCTCCTTTTCTAGTTAATATTAGGTTTTTAAGATTAGCTTTTGCTGCATCTATTGTTAACCTTGTTTGTGGGAATGGTGCACCGTTAGCTTTTACCAATGGTAAGTCTATTCCTACAGCAACTCTTTCATCTTCATCTGCAGGGTTTATCCTAAATATTTTTCTAGCAGGTATTGCCATATATTAAGGTCTCTTTTTACTTGCTTTTTCTTCTACTTTTTTTAATAACGCAGAATAGTCTTTTGTCAATATTTCTGCCATGTCTTCACTAACTGCAACGTGCTTTCTATCATTTGGGAGCATTTGCTGGATACTTGGCTTTCCACCAAAGGCTTGATCTGGTGATTGCATTCCCATCATGCTTGCCATTCCTGCTTTTCCATCACTAAATGTTTTATTACCCATAGTTTTCCATTCTTCATTTGCTGTTTCATTTAGTATCTTATTTAAAACAGGATCCTTTGTAAACTCAACCGTTTTTCGTTTTTTCTTTGCGGTAGTTCCCTGTTCGTATGGGTTTTTTGGAGAGTTTGCCATTTCAGTTAAGCTCATTCCATGCTTAATATGCTCTTGTGTTAACTCCTTTTTAGTTCCCAAAGCTTCTCTCAGCTCTTCACGAACTGCTGTTCTTACTTCTTCTCTAACTGCTTTTTTTATTATTTCTAATAGTTTTTTTGATTTGCTCATAATAGTTCTCGTTACTTATATAAATATCTCATTGATTACGTTTTTAGTCACTATATCCAAGGTAATGGTCCAATTGGTGGAACTCCTGGAATAATGAAAGTGCCAGTTGGAAACCAGCTGGCCAATATGCCTCCAAAGGCATTTCCCATTGATAATGCATCAGCACCAGCATCTCCCATTGAAAATACACTATCTATTGGTGGTGGTCCTGCAGGAGGTACTGCTACTAGCGCTGGACCTAAAAAACCTGGTACCATTGAAGCTGCAAATGTTATTAGTGCTGTTTTTAACAGCATTCCAGCATTATCATTATCAGAATTCCATCCGGCTAATTGTCCTGCCATGGCTTGTTCTGCTACACTTATTGTTGATGATGGAGCTGGAGCCATAACTAAGGCTGCTCCGGCGGCGGTAGCTTTGGCCCAACCTGCACCTGCGTCTCCTTGTGTTTCTCCGCTTGGAACATTTGCGCCAAATTCGGCGTTATATACATTTGCAAATAATGGTGCTCCGAATGGCATAACCTCTCCTAATTTGTTTTAGTACAAAAACTATTTTGACTCAATATATCTGGCGCAGAAGATTTTAGGCTTGAATAGTCTGCTGCATTTATCGGCGTTCCACTTGGTCCACATGCTGTTGGATGTGTTTCTGCCAATAGTGTATCACATAGTTTTTGCATCCAATCTACTAGTGTTTGTCCTAGTGCAACTGGTTCTGCTTCATCTGTTGATGCATTTCCTAAATATATTTTTGGTGAGTCTATTATTGTGTGGTCATCTGCATCAATATTAAAGGTACCTTCAGTTGAAAAACCAACTGATATTTTTGCTGTTCCTAAAATACTATCTGTTTTTGCATTGAACACTATTCTATCTGAATTTAATATTACTTGATTTCCTTCATATGCGTCTTGTTCATCAGGATTTGAACTATTATGATATGAATCTTTATTGGTACTTGCAATTTCTAAAGGTATTATTTGGCCGGCTGCTAATACTACTTGTGTTCCATCTCCTGACGTCGACCAATCTTCTATGTGATAACCTTCTGCTGTATCAGACGCATCTCCATATCCTACATTCATGGTTATTATTGGATCGCCTTTTGAACCTCCGTCTGAATATAGGTTTGGATCTCCTGCTTGTGGATCTGCTGTGCTTCCAAATCTAATTGAATTTCCCCATCTACCTTGAATAATCATATCACCTTCATATGGCTGTAGAGTTTGTATTTCTTTTGGTTCAAATGAATTACCAAGTGTTGGTCCTTCTGGTTCTGCGTCTCCTTTATGTCTATCAAACTCGGAGGGAACTGAATTTCTTCGATCTATAGAATAAGATGAGAATGGCAAACTATTTTCGTTTACGTCATTAAAAACGTTTTGTGGATATGGCAACCAATATTTCATTGTTGCACCAGACTGTATTTGTGAGTCTGCAGATGCTCCATCCATACAGAGTACTAATTCACCAATTAAAGGATAATGTATATTATTTGCAGATGCTGGTTTTAACCAATTTAATGAATAATCACCTTGGTTTCGCTGTGATTGTATTAATCTGACTAAACAACATCCAACACTATTTCCAGTGTCAGTATATTCTGCATGTGATTCATCAAGTATAATATCAACTACCTCACCAGCTTCAACTACCAGTTTTGATGGTTGTCCAGTAATTCCACTTTGTTGTCCACCCGTACTTATTGGCATTTTTAGTTCTCCTTATTTTTTTCTATTTCCTCAATAGAATTTATAAGTTGTTTCTTTTCATCATCACTTAAAGAAAAATCTCCACCACCAGTTTCAGCTCTTTGTGTTGCTCTTTGTATTATTCCTGCCATTTTTATTAAATGATCGTCATTTTTTAATGATGCATCAATATAATCTTTTATAAGTGGAACAATAACAGTTGCGTCTGTCATGTTTTTAATTAAGCCTTTTAATTGGCCAATTAACGTATTTATTTGCTCATCCTTTTTTCGAGAATTTTGGTAAATCTCAGAGAACAAGTTAGAAAGGGTTTTACCCTTAAATATTTCATCATCGAACATAGTTATCTCCTAGTATATCTACTTAATCTATATATAAATATATCCGAGCTTATAAATAAAAATTGCCCAAGCACTTTATTAAGCACTTGGGCAACCCCTATACAAGTAAAACTAACTACTTCTTAACAAAGAATGACGCTACAATTAATAGAACTACTAAACCAGTAAATCCACCTTGTCCAAACCCATCAACTAAAGCTGTTAAATTTGCAATTACATCCATTCCAAATACTGAACCACCTGTTACAACGAACCATAAGATCGTTACTGGTAATACAGCCATAAGAATTGTTGTTAATCCGCCAAAAAAGC
>Ga0307488_10002677_pt1 | contig 15021 bp, 27 predicted proteins | sample SB02metaG_FD_202248 | JGI IMG/M metagenome (GOLD analysis project Ga0307488, IMG submission 202248) | Sea-ice brine microbial communities from Beaufort Sea near Barrow, Alaska, United States - SB 0.2 | ecosystem: Environmental > Aquatic > Marine > Coastal | place: USA: Alaska | collected... | reverse complement strand
CGTCAGATGGCTCAAACTGATAAAAGTCATTTTTTGTTAGCTTATTAAAAATATCCATATAATTAATACATTCAATATTTCTTGGGACACTTCCTAAAAATGATTTTACTCTAACTGCATCTTTGGAATATATAAAATTAAATTCTATGTTTGCTTCCATTCAGTTAATATGTCGATCTCTGCTTGGAGTTCTTTTATTTTACTTTCTATTTCTTTCTTATTAGGTTCATAGTGCGTGCCCCACTCTGTGTTAATTTTTAAAACTTCTTTTTCAAATTTATTACCACAGTCTAAACCGATATCTTCACAGAGCTCAAAAAAGAATCTCATAATGTATTCATATTTATTTCTATGTTCATCATTAGATTCAAATACGTCAGTTGAAGTCCACTGTTCTCTACCTCCACCGTGATTATCATCAATCACCTTTTTAATAACGCCATTTCTTGCAGGCTCTAAAACAATTTTAATCATTAAGTCTTTTATTTAAAGATTTTCTAGCATCCTTCATTAACTTTCTTGCTTCTTTTTTATCAACACTCCATGTTTGCTTATCTTTAACCATTAGGATTGCATTAGCTTCTCTCAACCATTTAATTTCATCTTCATTATATCCTATTTCCCTCCATACATTTATTAACTTTTCTTCGATAGATTCTAAACGCTCGGTCATCTGCTTATCATGTAAGTCAGTATTAGCTTCATGTATTTCTGTACCTTGTTTAATATTCTCTTTGGTAATCTGCATCCACTTATGAAATGGTAATTTACTTTTTGCTTTAAGTAAACCTTGATATTTCATCGCTAACCTTCTATGTCTTCTATTTGGTACTTGTGTCATATGATTTATTTTATTATATATTATAGCTTAAATTGCTTAGTCAATTTTATATCTGGTTTTAATCAGTTCTTTAATACTATCAAAGAGACTATCTAAAATTAAGTCTTCTGATACTTGGTTTTTAATAAATGATTCTAGTTCATTATTAACTTCATCTGTATCAAATGATGAACTAATAATTTCATAAATAGCTTTTTTAGGAACTTCAATTGGAAAAGTAAGGTTTAGTTTTACTTTGTCATTTTTTTTCTGTTTATCAAAAAGAGTTCTTATTGGGGATGATTGAGGGGTAGGCGTAGCGTTTATTGCTTTAGGTGCTATTGGTTTAGGTGAGTTGTTAAAATCTAAAGGTGCACCATGTACAGGTTCTAGGAATTCAGATATTAGGTTTGTTGCTATTCTGCATCCACTTACAAATAAAGTCCACTCATTATCAATACCTTTAACTGTTTCCACTGTACCAAATTTCTCACCCTTAATCCACTGTAATTTTTCTTGTTCTATATTTTCCATACTATTATGTCTTTATAGTTATTATATTATGAAAAATGAAATTGTTTAAGAATGAGAGACCTAGACGCCTGGGGGGCCTATCCAAACTTTCCATGTAACGCTACTACTATTTTCATGAGCAGCACTACCGGTGTTGGTTCTCCATCCTAGAACTATTCTATCATCTCCGGCATCAAGACCACCACTGTTGTAATTTATAGGCCAAGACATAACTTCATTTGTGCATCCCCAATATACTCCACCTAAAAGCGATAATGATAATTGCCTCTCAGGGCCTAATGACGCTAGCTGCAAATTAGTAGTACCATCAAATTCGCCACACGTCCATACAAAAGGTTTTACGTAAATAGTTGGAGCATTGTCGCCGACCACAAATCCACACTGATAAGAAAACCTAAGAAGAAGAGTTTCAAAACGGTTTACATCATAAGCTAATGGAATTACGCAATTCATACTGGATATAGGTAAAGTATCAGTAGTAATAAGTGTTGAGCCTAGAGCTGTTGCCCAAGTAGAATCGGCCCAGCCACCAGGCCCACCAGCCTTCCAAAGGGTAGTACTAGTGTCGGGTAATGCCTCTTGGTTTATTGTCATACTACTTGCCGCTACTGGGAACTCTTGACTTACGCCTTGACCTGCTTGATATGTACATATGTGATAGAGACCATTGTCGGTTAATGTAAAAAATCCACCTGTTACTTCAACATTATATTTAGTACCGTTAGCGGCAGAAGGTTGGCTAGTTGCTTTCTGAACTACGCGTATTATCATAGGAGGCTGAGGATTAGGGGTTGCATTCTGTATGGTAATTGTTGCATTCGGTACTAATTCATTGTCTCCAAAATGAAGAGTACCTGTGTCTTTACCAATGTATACTTCATTTAAAGTGTTGGCACTCGTGCTATCATTAACAGTTACGTATAATGAACCATATGAAGGCTGCCCTCCAATTTGTGCTGCATCAAGAGGTTCTCCAAATTGAGGTTGACCTGCAACTCCAGTTGTTGTAAAACATGCACCATTTAATCCTGTTGCCCCCGCCGGTCCCTGCGGTCCTTGAATACCAGTAGCTCCAATTGGTCCTTGCGGTCCTTGTGGTCCTTGTGGTCCTTGAACACCAGTTGCGCCGATTCCTCCACCGACACCAGTCCCTCCTGCTTGGTATGTACATACTAAATAGGTACTCCCAGTTACGAATGTAATATTCTGTCCACCTATATATGTAACATCATATCTAATCATACTAGGGATTGGTGTAGTTGATGATATACCATCTACACGGAATACTGCAGCATTTCCTGCTAAATTCCCAGCACTATTGATGAACTGTATTGTAATTGTTGCGTTTTCTACTAATGCATTGGCTCCAAAATGAACAGTACCTGAAGAATCACTAATTAATATTTCAACTACACCTGAAGAAACTGGAGTACTAACAGCAACCTCTCCTGGTTGGTATATACTGCCGGGTGCTGTTGAGGTCCCAAAATCAAGTGGGGTAAAACAGCCACCTTCTGGTCCTTGCGGGCCTTGAGGCCCTTGGGGTCCTTGTGGCCCTTGTACACCTGTTGCTCCTGTTGGACCTTGTACACCTGTTGCACCAATCGGTCCCTGTGGCCCGTCTGGTCCAACGTTTCCAGTAACAACAAATGAAACTAATACATCCTCATCCATAGTAAACGGTGAAGTATCTGTTGATGCAATAGGCACCACAGCTAACTCCCACCAGTCCCCATTATCAATGACATCATTAGCCCCACCATTCCCAATTTGCCAAAGTATAAATTCATTAGGGTCTGCTTTTGCCGATATTCTAACATGCCCTTTAGGTATTCCTGTGGATGACTGTATTGTAGTTAAAAAGCTAGATATATCCGTACCAGTTTCGCCGAATTCGTAGATGGACATTATAGTAGCTTCGTTTTGTGTAGCATTATTTAGAGCAACATAACTAAAACCTGGATCAGCAACTGTAATGCTAGTATTAAACTCATAACTAAATGTTGCTCCTCCAAAAGTACCATCTGTTCCCGTTGCACCAGTTTCACCAGTTGCACCAATCGGTCCTTGTGGCCCCTGTGGCCCTGATGGCCCAAGAAATGGACTCGTTGCTCCAATTGGTCCTTGTGGTCCTTGAATACCAGCTGGTCCTTGCGGGCCTTGGGCACCAATCGGTCCTTGTGGTCCTTGGATACCAGTGGCACCTGTTGCACCTACACCTGTTGAACCAGTTTCTCCTTGTGGTCCTTGTGGTCCTTGAATACCTGTTGCACCAGTCTGGCCAATTAAACCTGCGGCAGCAGCTGTTACGTTTTCCCACTGCTGTTGCACCCCATTATATTGTAAAAACTCGCCATTAACTGCAGTACTTGCATTAACATTACCTATATCAGTTATTTTAGATGCACCATTATCAAGAGTTACTAATCTAACATTACCTGAATTAAAATTATGTAAAATAGTTTTTGTTGCGCTATTATAACTTATAGATAAAGCAGGACCGAGTGCATTAATGCCGTCATCAGTGTTGGTTGCAATCAAGCCTCTAAAATCTAATGTAGTACCATCCATGCCATCAAATACATTAACAGCGCTAATATTAGTACTTACATTTTCACCCTGATTAACCTCACCACTGGCTGACGTGTTAATTAATTTAATAGCACCAACAGTGTCATCATACTGTAACTCTATACCTGTACCTGCTATTAATCTAAATGTATCATTTCCTATAGTAGAAGCTAGTGTAAAATCTGACCCGGCTTGTAAATTAGGAGCAGCTCCTGTATAATTTACGATTATTTTACCATAACCATTTACGGCACTTAGCGCTAAATCACCCATCCCAATACCACCAATAAGATCCCACTCGGTAGTACTAAATACACCTTGAGTAGTACTCTTATTTGCTCTCCACCATGCAAGGGCTTCAGAAACACTGGTTGCACCAGTTACATCTGTTACTTCTACAGGATGGTACACAACATGACCCACGTTATATTTTCTATCATCTACCCACGGGTTAGCTACTGCTTTAAAGTTTTCGTCTACTTCTCCATTAAAAAGCTCCCTTTTAACTTCATTTCTGTAGATAATGTATTCTTTCAGATTGAATGCCATATAATCTTATCTTTTTTTATTTATTTAGGTGGTTCATTAATAATATTAGCGTCATCATAAGGAAAATCATCTCCATTATTTCTTGATGTAAACGCTTCGCGTAATTGGTTTAAATACCACGTATTTTCGGACCATCCTGGTTCAGCATAGCAAGGAGAATAGATCCCTGTAGTATATATTCTATAAAGCTGTAACCAGTATTTTCTATAGTCTTCAACTGCGCTGTTGATAAAAGCAACTTGTCTATTGACTAATACTGACCTTTGTGAATTTCTCTGCAAATCAAAAGACGACCCTTGAGTAAGTTTAAAATTACCTGTTAAATCTTCTGCTCTATATTCAGTAATAAATTCATACAGATTACTAGCACCTAAAAACAACTCAATAGATACAAGATCACCGACAAGACAATTATCAAAAGGAACATAATTATTTTGGTAAAATAATTCCATTTCTTCAATACTGTAAAAGTCAGTAAATTCTGTCTTTTGTGCAACATTGTCATAAAATCCTACTCGAATTTTTGACACTGTAATTTTATACTTTTTTAAATAAACAAAAAAGTCTAAAGATAATTTAAATGTTAATGCTTCAATGACCAAGAGCCTATACTATTTTTTGTATATATTCACCCCTTTATAGTATAGTAGTCATTTACTAGGTTAGAAATTTTACCGCTTGTAATATTACATTGATCAAAGATCTTAAGATGATCAGTATCTCGGTAATCTTGGATCCAATAAACATGCTTGAATCCCGCGTTAATTAAAATCTTAGTACACATTTTACATGGTGATAGTGTAAGAAGTATAATGTAATTTTGTGGATCATATTCTTGAAACTTGGCAATCATATTTACTTCAGCGTGAATAAAACCACTTTCCCCTGGTGCTAAAGAATCTTCCTCTGTTCCTGTATCCTTATTAACCAAAGCTCCACTATAAGAACCGTTGTAACCAAAGCTTGCTATTTTACTGAAGTCTTTCTTTAATGCCATGCACCCAACTTTTGTAGTAGATGAATTTGACAAATCACAAATGTTCTCTAAAATACTTGTGAATGCGTTTAGCTTTATTTGAAGTCGCTGAAGTTTGGGATCCATTTCTGTTTTATTAAAGTAGCCTTCATCTTTACTCCACGTAAATCTTTATTAAGACTGTTTGCAATTCTTATATTTTCTTTATCATCATCAAAGAATTTAAAATTTCTAAATCCCATTTTGACAAATTTCATAAAGGCACCTTTCTTCTTTTGTGCAGTAGATCCAGTAAATCCTAAAGATGGATCATTAATTGCAAAAATAAAATTAGGATTAATATCAACGCCATTGTAGAGTAGAAAATCATAAATAAGTTTTGAGTTATCCCTTGCTGTTATAATACCAACTGCTTTACCTTTTGCAATTGTTCTTTTAAGTATATTAAAAACCCAATCAATTATTTTACCAGCTTTAAGAATTTCTAAATCTCTAAAGTCATTAAAATCAAACTTGTCATGTGGCTTAATCTTAAACGTATTAAATTCCTGTGGTGTAAGATCTATAGAAAACCCAGTCGTAGGATTAAAAACTTTAATCTTGCTTTTGGTTATTATAAGTGTATCATCGACATCGAAGACAGTTATATCCTTTCCCCACTTTTTATAATTTTCAAATAATTCCATACAATATATATCATTTTATTTACATTCCCTTACTACAAGTGAGATCTGTAATGGCTACATTAACAATTCCTACCATTTTTATATATGTGTTTTAAAACTGGAAACCTTAAACTAAATCCACCATTAGCATTTTGTGATTCTTCAAAGTATTGAATCGTCACAGTTTTACCAATAATATCTTGTGGGGATTTAAAATACATTTCTCTTTGTTCTTTTGAGAATCCTGATCCTACGTTTACTTTACAGCCTTTATGTTCTATTGTAATGTTACTTAAACATTCTCTTTCTATTTGTTTACCATTTTCTGTCCATCTGATAAATGCATTAGTAGTTCCTAAGACAGTATATTCTGCATCATGGAATTTTTTGACTTTTAGTAGATTATGGCTTCTTTTACCTTCATAGCCTACATTCTTTCTAACCATGATTCCTTCAAATCCTGCCTCTTCAGCTTCTTTAGCCATTTCAGTAAATTGTTCCTCTGTGGTTAGTTGATCTTGTAGTAAGAATTCTAACATATCAGAATTAATATTTTCTGGTAGGCGATCATATCCATTTGAAAGTCTTTCGGTAAGTGGTTTGGTTCCAACCTTATTATCAAATTCCTCTAAAGTTAAATAATCAAATACAAAGAATTTAGGATTATCTATTTGATGATCCTTTTTTCTAATCTGTTTCATGATTCCTTGGAAATCTTCATTGCCATCTTTATCAACCATACAGATTTCTCCGTCTAGGATAAAATCACCACCTATCTTAGAAATTTCATTTGCTAAATTATCTAGTGTTAAAAATTCTTTACCACTTCTAGAAAAGAATGTTACTATATCATTTTCTTTTCGGCAAATACAACGAACTCCGTCTAATTTTCTAGAACCGTACCAATCTCCACTTTGGAAATCTACTCGGTTTACATTATAAGGATTTGCTAATGCAACCTTAAATGTTGGTATACATCCTGGAATTACTTTATTAATAGAAGTAGTACCACATCCTATATTAAGGTCTCGGTTTAGTATACAGTAAATAATATCTTCCCACTGTTTATTCTCTAGGATAAACCTATTTACATTTGCGATCGCAGAATGGCCAGTGCATACTCTATTTCTTAAATCATCTAGTAAGGAAAAGATACTACCGTATGTATTTGGATGACCTAGTAAGTTGGAGTTCTTTTTACAATTCTTAGACGTTACATTGTATTTAAAATAAGGATTGTAAGTATAGAAGAAAACTTTCTGTAAGAATTCCCTATCAGGATTTTCATCAGAATTGTCAGTATACTTTTTAAGAGTTGCAATTTTGTGATTCCCTGATGAAGAAGATCGCATTTCAGCAAAGAAGGATTGTAAATAAGTAAGATTTGTGTATTCAATCATATTCCGTTTTTAATTGGTTATAATTAAATATAATACAATTTATTGGGAATTGAAAATTTTGAAGCAGTTATTTTAGAAAAGTTATTAACAATTTTTTAGGCGGTCTTGTATCTCCTTAAGCTTTGCGCATTTTTCAAAATCTTCCTTTTCTTCAAAATATAATATGATTTTATTTAGGCTGGCAATTCTACTTGGTGCTACCGTTTCATGATAATCTAGCACTCTATCAGGGAACATCATAATTACATTATAGCATAAATTCATATATCGATCCTGGCTACTATGCTCCATCTGATCCAATAAAAATTTTATAAATTCTCCATCATTATTTTCCATTTTCTATATCTTTCATTTTTCTTATAAGATCTTCCTGATCTTCTGATAATTCACTAGGCAAATTAACTAATATATTTATAAGTAAATCGCCATGCATATTAGTATTACCATAATAAGGAAACCCTTTACCTTTTATTCTAAGCATAGTTCCATTCTTAACACACTTAGGAATATTATAAGTTATAGTTTTACCGAATACATTAACTTCACCTTTACCTCCTAATAATGCATCATACAGATTAGTCTGCTTTATTGTATGTAAACCTTTTTGATCTAAATAAAAATCAGGATCTTCTTGTATTAATACGGTTAAAATAAGATCCCCATTTAGCTCTTCGGTCATTCCTCTTTGTCCTAACCCCTTTAGCCTTATTCTTTGCCCAGGTTTAATCCCAGGCTTAATATCAACATTTACTGTTTTTGTACCTAATCTAATTTCTCTAACACACCCATAATATGCATCGTTTAAAGTAATATTAATTTGAACAGTAATATTCTGCCCCTTTGTATTAAAACCACTCCGGCCTGCAAAACCACCAAACCTGTTGCCACCTGCATTTTTTATAAAGTCTTCAAAGAAAGCATCATTAAAACCACTATTTAATGGATTAGATGATTGGTGATCATACTGAGACTTCTTTTTAGGATCTGCTAATATATCGTAAGCATTTGCAATATCTTTAAACTTCTCTTCATTACCAGATGATTTATCTGGGTGGTGCTCTTTTGCTAACTTTCTATATGATTTTTTAATATCACTTGCTGTTGCATTTTTATCTACTCCTAATATTTTATAAGGATCTTTCATTTCCAAAATAATTGTATACCTATGAGACTACATGCTATGCACAAAGATACGATTGTTTTTGTAGTAATACCTTCACCGAGAAAATACCATGTTAAAAAAGTAAATGAAATAATTCCTGAACCAAATGCGATAAACCGACCTGGCCATAAAAGACCATCATAATATTCAACCATAAATTTAGTACCATAAATTATTGTGTAACTTATTGATGTACCAAATAATACTGAAACAATAAAAGGGTTCCTTTTAAACCATGGCCAAACAAATTGACCATTAGTTTGGAACCATATTGCGCTTTGCCCAATAAAAAACAATAAAAATGCTAAAAGTAATTTATTCATCTTTGCTTCAGTTTAATACATCACTACAGTCCTAATAAATTGTTAGGGCGCTGTGATTTTATATTAGATTCTTTAAGAGTGAGTTTTTGTATCTTCTCCTCCAAGATAAACTTTTTCTCTTCTAATTTATTTGACCTTTCTAATTGATCTGCAATTCTTTCTAATACACTAGTTAATTTAGGTATATCCTTTTCTAATAATTTACGACCTATACCTGTTCTTAAAAATTCTGACATAATAGTTGTTTATTTTTATATGTAAAAACAATAAAAAGTTTAAGCATAAAAAAACCCAGGGTCCTAGAATCCTGGGTCTTGTTATAATATTAGTTAATTTAGAATCGTAAACCACCCCCTAACGTAAGATTGGTTGTTTTATCACCAACATTGTAAACCAGTTTTGGATCAACAAACAATGCACCGTTATGGAATGTAAACATTTTACCGATACCTAATTGGCAGTCTTCTGCAAAGTCAAAATCACCTATCGCTGCATATACAAAAAAGCTCTCCTCTCCAACATTTACAAAATATCTTGCATGTATATCTATATCAACGTCTTCAGATTCAGCCTGCCCTACACCAAAACCAACCATGAGATCATCAGTTACACCATAGCCTAATGTTGGGGAAATAGACAAATCAGTCCATGCTACATTTGCAACATCTCCAGTACCTACGTACCAATCACCTTTTGTATTTTGCGCGTTTGCCCCTACACCTACTAGGATCATTAGAGCTAAAGTTAAAATAAAATTTTTCATATTTAAAATTTGTTTTGTTATTATTAATTAATTGTTGTCATTGTTTAAAAGCATTTAAATATTATGAGGATATATCTAGTATTTAAATTTTCATAATTTTTTAAATGAATAACCGTGAACAAGAATGCCCACAGTTTATTTAATGTTTTTGTTTATTTTTATATGCAAAATTATAATTTTGTTTTATGAATATATAATTAAAATAACAATATTATGAAAAAGTTACCTATATTTGAAGATTTTGTCCCGGTTGGGTTTGGTGCAAGCAATGCAGCTAACTATGGTTTAGGTGGAGGTTACAAAAACACTGGATATAGTATGGATGCAATAGTTGGTCCTGTACAAACTTTAGGTAATCATATAGCTGAACAAGCAAACTCTTATGAATCTAATGATAATGAAAAACATTCATCTAAAGAATATATTAAAGAAGCAAAGAAACACATTAATGATAAGATAGATGAAGCATGCGAAACTTATTCAGCAATGGATGAAGCATCTGACTATGAATTTAAACCTAATGAAGCTGCTACTAGGCTAAAGACACGAGAGAAAGAAAACATCCAAAGGTATAGGGCTGCTCAAGAAAGAGGGGATAATTATGCAATATCTTTATATGAACTAAAAATTAAAATGGATAAAATTGATCTTGAAGGATTAAAGGTACAAACTGCTATTCATCAATTAAAACAAAAGAACGGTAAATAATATGGAAAATCAAGAAAGAAAAGACCTAAGCAAGATTAGACATTATAAAGGAACAGTAAAAGACTTTAAAAATTTCTGGGATGAAATGGCTGGCCAAGACACTAATGCTACAGGTACACCTGTATACCAAGATTTTGGTGGAGTGCATCCAACTCGCGGTGCTAATGATAGTGAACATTGGAAAACCTCAAATGTAACTAAAGACTAACTATAAAATAAATGATTTTTGCCAGATACTTCAAGTCTTCTTTTCATAACCACATTAACCCATTTAGTATTGGTAGAAATTTTAGGATTTAAAAAGAATATGATATTAGGCTGAACCGGCCCGTATTTCAAAATACGCTGTGCCGCTAATACACTATCATAATCTGCAGCTGATTCTAAATGCCCATCAGTAACATCAGTATTATAACGGAAATATTTAGATTTCAATCCACTAAACTGATTCTTTTGATATACTACCGACCACATAGTAGATGGAAATAATGGAGAACCTACCCTATTAACAATCACACTACCTACTAATAACTTATCATTAAAATCTTCACCGTGAGATTCAGAGTTTATAAGTTTAGATAATAATATAACTGATGCAGGGTCTAAATTTGCATACTCATTATATTCTACCCATTCCTCGCAATTAGTTGTTATATCATTAACATCTGATGAATAAAAAGTAATTAAACTTGAAGTTATAATAAGTATTGCTATTCGGTCTAAAATTTTAGTAAACATTATAGTGTTATTTAAATGAGAAATTTATGATTTGTCTATTCAGGCTCGGCTCCTATAGTAAGAGTTATTGATGCTGGTGTAATTAAAGAATCAATGGCAGACTGTATATTAGCCTCAATAGAAGAAACCTCTTCCTCTCCCATTGCACTCTTAGTCCATTCAACAACAATTTCGTTTGTTAAATCTCCAAAAGGGATAAAGCTTGTAATATTGTCCGTGCTTAAAGTTTGTGTACCGATATTCCTAGCTTGGTAAGGATCACCGGCTGGGCTTAATTGATCTGATACACCAGTTACTCTCCAGTGTACATTATAAACTACGTCAGTTTCACCTTCTGATGTTGGGTAAGCATCTACAGTTTTACAATCCCAATTATAAGTTGTTGCCATAATTATATTTTTATTTTTTAACTTGAATGTTATTTTTGTTTACTATATAGATAAAACCATTAACGGTTTTTTTCCTCTTCATTTCTAAGCTGCTGTGTGTAAACTGCTTTTTGTTTTTGTAACCTCTTTGATTCAGACGGTTTGGTATACTGCCTCCTATCTCTTAGCTCTTTAATCTGTTTAGCCTCCTTAGTTCTTTGTCTATATTTTTTAAGCATTCTATCAATGCTATCTTTTTCATTTCTTTTGATTATAATCATATAATATATATCTTAGTTTGTATAAATTATATCTATATTTCCAGCAGAATTATCAGTAGTCCAATATGGTGGTGGCGAATTAACACTTTTTAAATAAATAGATTCTCTCTCAAGTTCTACAAAATCTTCGGTATACCCGCACTGCCTTAGTCTCATTTGTTCTAACTCCTCCTCACTCATATTAGCAATACCTATTGAAGAATACTTAGCTTCTAAAGTATCATCTTTTTCTTTAGGCTCTTGGCGATCTACATAAGCATCATAGCAATCCCGTTTCCCTGAAATAAATTGATAAAGTTTGCTACCAATTAGCTCAGCTCTTAAAACACCCTCTACATATATTTCTTTTACTGCTTTATGAGGCAATTTGCTAGATTCATATTCACTGTAGGTTTCAGCCTGCCTATTCATGATCGCGGTAACATATGCATTTACGTGTATTACATCGTATTCAGTTTCACGCCCTCCAATAGTAATTGTTTTTACCTTACTGTAGTGGTTACTGTAGTGGATTTTCTTCCCCATCATTAAATCTTTTTAAGAGTCTTATCATTAATATCAACTACTCTGTCGTAGTAGTTTTCACCACATGCTTTATCTTTATATGATTCGGCCCAATCAGGTCTCACTGTATAGCCTCGATAATTTAAATCTATTAATCTACCGTTTTCTATTTTGTCTCTAAGTACAGGTAATATATCACCATTGTAATCAGTGCTACCTTCTGGGTCGAGAATAGATGACATTGGTTTGATCCATGTAACTTTATCCCCTATCTTTAATTGTACGTTTTCCATTTTTTATTAATTTAAATATTAGTATGATCACTGTCAGCTTCAAGGTACTCATCTATATCAACCTTGATCTCATCTAGATTAGTACCGTGAAAAGAATCGTGGTTATCACAATCCTGTAAATCATAAGAAACGTAATGTCCCTTATATAATTCTTCTTCTATTTTCCATCCTTTATATACCATAGTATTTTTATTTGCCCTTCTTCTTGTGATTGATTGTATTATTATTAAACATAATTGAAAATAATACATTTAATCCGAAGGCTTGCCAGAACCCAATTGGATTAACATGATTTATGGCTGATACAAGACATTCATTCCAGAGCCATTGAGTAGGCCATGCAAGTAATAATGCCAGAATCACAAAACCTAATGTAAGTAAAAAGGCAAATGCAAAGGGCGCGATAATTTTATTCATATTTGTTATATTATTTATAGTATAATTATAATAAGTTTAGCTGAAGTCTGAAAGAAAAATTAGTATTATTTTTTACAATTTTTCTTATGTTTAAATATACCACCGCATTTACATTTAATATACCCGACAGTAAGTACTACAAAAGGCGAGGACACTAATGCAGTAAACACGTTAGGGTGCCAATTTTCTCCACAGATTCCTAATGTATGTTTTAATAATTCAATCATCTTCTGGATTAATTTCTTCTTCGGGCGGTGTCTTTAACTGACTACCTAGTTCATGGCGATCTACATAAGTATCATACTCTTCTTGCTTCTGTTGGAATTTCATAAACCTACCCTCTTTGTCATTTGTTAGACCACCGACCGTATGTACCTTATCATCTTCCTCTGCGCATGGTCCTGGTTCATCTGCTCTTTCTAAGAAATCTTGAACTTCAGGATCGTTTATCCATGCATTATCTTCATCTTCAATCTCATCATCTGTATTATTATAAATTGCATAAAGGAATACAGTTAAGAATAAGGGCCATACTAAAAACCATGTTAGTCTTTCAAATTTACTAGTCTGTTCCATTTTAAGTTTTTGGTAAAGAATATCAAAACAGAGACTACATACAATTCCAATACTTAAATAGATTACTAAATAGTTAGATATTAATGTCATGATCTGTTACTTTTTGGTACAACTGACTTCCTAGTATTAAGTTTGCTGTTGGTTCAGGAATACCAACTCCAACATAAGGTTCAAGTTTTTGCATAGCTTCAGTAATATCCTGTGCTATAATATTAACTTGTTTTTGAGTACCATTATCTAGATAGTCGCATTCATAGATGAGATGATCTTTAATCTTAGAAGTTTCAACTACTTCAATACTAAGAACTACCGTCTGTCTCTTAATGCTGTTTAGTGAATGGATTAGATCATCATTTCTTCTGCGGTATTTCTTTTTAAGCATATGCCTATGTTTTTAATAATTAAAAGTTTAATGTGTAGTGTCTTTATTGTATTGCTAGTTCTTAGAGGTTCAGCACATTATTTAAATGGCGGTCGCACATTCGCACACTGCAGCACATAGTTCACTAGTTCCCTTAGAGTCTTAGAGTATCTCGCAAGCCCAGGTAGTATCAAAGCCAAGAAGATGGCAAAAAGCCACGGTTAGCCCGAAGCCTAGAGTAATTAGTGCCACTCCCGCAGTACTAAATGCAATGCAGTATGCGCAAGTTTCGATAGTACTCTTTCTATTGATTGTTTTCATATGTTATAGTATTATTATTATATAAAGTTATTAGTAGTTTGTTTAAGACTCTAAGTCTAGTTTTTTAAATGCGTTTCCTAGTGGAGCAGGTTCTAAATCAGCGAGCCCTAAATCAGCAGGTTCTCTAATGTAGTTTAAGTCAGTAACTTGAGTATACTCGCCTTCCCTTGTCCGGACCATAGAGGGACAAACTTTTGGAATAACGAACGCGGTAAACTCAAATCCGCTACCCCATTCTGGCTGCTGTTCCCTCGCGCGGTTAAAAGTATCGTTAGTAAATCCGAGTGGCGTAGCGTTACCGTAGTATGTCGCATCTATTCCGTTAGCCTCATAGTGACCACCACACTCGCCGCAATGGCAAGTCTTGGTAGTATATGATAGAGAGAAAGTATCCTTGCAGAGATTACAGTATAGTAGTTCCATTTTATTTTTGTTGTTTGTATTCTATTGGCTCGGAGTCTAAGTTAACGCTACCCCAGTAACCAGGTTCAGTTAGAATGCGGATGCTCTCCATGTCATCGATGGCTCCGTCATTATGTAAGTCGCAAACGTCTCGTATCCAGTCATCGGTTCTGGTTAAGATCCTACTGGCACATTCTATGGTTATGATCTTCTTAGTTAGTAGTCCGTTTATAATGCTTACTTTTGTTAGTACTGTTGACATAGTTTTCTTTTTGTTTACCAATTAATG
>Ga0307488_10002676_pt1 | contig 15021 bp, 13 predicted proteins | sample SB02metaG_FD_202248 | JGI IMG/M metagenome (GOLD analysis project Ga0307488, IMG submission 202248) | Sea-ice brine microbial communities from Beaufort Sea near Barrow, Alaska, United States - SB 0.2 | ecosystem: Environmental > Aquatic > Marine > Coastal | place: USA: Alaska | collected... | reverse complement strand
CGTCTCAGTTTTGATGTCAACATGTTATTTAATTAAATCTGAAGTATTTCATCTCTAATGTTTAAATGTTTGGTTAACGATTTAGCTCATATAATGAGGTGTTAACGTATCAAAACAGCTCGTTGGGTTACCCCTTTGAACTGGAGGCGCATATTAGCGAGTTTTCATTTTTCGTCAACCCTTTTTTTGATAATAATTTGAATTAATTGTTTGATTGATTATAATTAGTACCAAGTGTTTAAATATAAAGCGTGTTGATTAAATAACTTCAAAGTATTTGTACATTAAGAATGTTTGTAACTATTATCCCCTATCTGTTTGGCTATGTGTGGCTAGAGTGAATTATGTAGTTATTCAGATATGCTGTGTGTACTTAACCCTTTTATTTACTTATCTTTTTAATTTTTTTGCATAAAAATCACACTTATAGTTGCACATTAATAAAAGGTGGGTAACATACAACTGCAATTTTTTATCCTTATAATCACTTAAAAATAATAACCAGGTATTAATTATGAAGAAAACTCCCCATTTTATAATCGTTGTTGCAGTTGCTGTTGGTTTAGCCATAATAAGTTATTTTTGTACAACTGTGTTATTCATCAGTGTCGATCCAATAGTAGTCACTATTAGTGTTTTCCTCGGTGCTTTTGCCTCCCCTTTTATCGCTAAAAAAAATACTGCGGGAGAGGAACCAGATATTGCAACGCTGTATGTCGGTAATTTACCCTACCGAGCTAATGAGACCTCCGTTCGCGAATTATTTGCTCAATATGGCACTGTGCATTCAGTTCGCTTAATGAAAGATAAGCATACCGGTAAACGACGTGGGTTTGGTTTTGTTGAAATGTCAGGCAGTGATGGCCAAGATGCAGTATCGGGTCTAAACGATACTGAATTTCAACAACGTACACTAAAAGTTCGCGAAGCTAAGGATAGACTTGAAAGAGTTGTAGACGATATTTAATAACCCTTTTTAAGTTTTATAAAAAAGCCCGCTCTCTTTGTGGGCTTTCTTATGCCTGAACACTCTTCCTCACCGGTTTATTAAGTATTATTCTAGCTTTTTAATTAAGTTTTTAAATGCTTTTTGCAAAGCCATGCTTGCCAGACTCAATGTTAAGTAATTATTCTAATAAACTGTTCTCGCTTGTTTAGCTCCTTTGGCGCTAATTTACTTGCCTGTATATTTACTAGAACTAACAAATACCATAACCGTTTCTATGGGCTTTATTTATTATTAATAACCTGGGCCACGCCATGTGGATTATCAATTTATCGACTTTCAATAATAAAACTTAGGTTTTCTACGAATATTATAGCCGTTAAGGCTAGACAAAATGTAAACTCACGTTAGAATCTTCGCTCTTTCTTAATGGTAAAATAATAAGGCAATTAATGTTTAGTCACATTCATCCTGATAACTACGAACAACAACTTAACGAAAAAAATGCTGCAATCGGTGAAATGTTTGTCGACTTAAATTTGCCCAATGTTCATCTTTTTAAGTCTGAGCCATTAAATTATCGTCAACGAGCTGAATTTAGAATATGGCATGAAGGTGATGATCTTTATTACATTATGTTTAATAGTGAAACTAAGAAAAAGTTTCGCGTTGATAGTTTTCCCGTTGCCAGTGAGTTAATCAACCAAGCTATGGTCTCTTTAATAGCGGCTATCCGAAACAATGAAATATTAAGAAGAAAATTATTTCAAGTCGATTTTCTTTCTACCCTAAGTGGTGAAGTACTTATTAGTTTGTTGTACCACAAGCCGCTAGACGAAATTTGGGAACACCAAGCGCGTGAACTCAAAGATAAACTTTCAGCCGTTTCACCTGTTGATATTATTGGCCGTGCAAAAAAACAAAAAATCATTCTAGACAAAGACTTTGTCATGGAGTCATTAAATATTGAAGGTAAAACTTATATTTATCAACAAGTCGAAAATAGCTTTACGCAGCCTAATGCAAAAGTAAATGAACAAATGCTGTTATGGGCTCAGCAAGCCACCACAGGTATAGGTGGTGATCTAATTGAGCTATATTGTGGTAACGGTAACTTCAGCATTGCCCTTGCCCAAAACTTTGATCGGGTATTAGGTACTGAAATATCAAAAACCTCGGTAAAGTCTGCTCAAGTGAATATTGCTGCTAATAATATCGCTAATATTGATATTGTTCGTATGTCGAGTGAGGAATTTAGTCAAGCAATGAATGGCGAACGAAAATTTAGACGATTGGAAGGTTTTGACTTAACGGCCTATAACTATGATACGGTCTTAGTTGATCCACCTCGCGCTGGTTTAGACCCTGGTAGTGTAGAATTAGTCAGTCGGTTTAAGCGCATTCTTTATGTGTCGTGCAGTCCTGAAACACTTAAAGATAATTTAGCTGAGTTATGTAAAACCCATACGATTGAGAAATTTGCCTTATTTGATCAATTCCCTTATACCAACCATATTGAGACAGGTGTTGTACTTACCCGAAAATAGCTAATTTTTTGTTTATAAACATTCAATAGCATTTATATTTTAGAACTCATTGTCAATGCGCCACGTGCCAATATGCGTAATTGCAGTATGGTACGCCTTGTAAGGTCAGCTTGCTCTTTTTTATCAACATCTAAGGCATCTGCCCCTGCGCTAAAAACGATAACAACGGCTGCATTAGCTTGTAAATAAGCAACTTCTGCACTGAGCTTGTTGGCATGCTGTAGATAATCGCACAATTCCAAAGTGAAATAACGAATTTCTCGACTAACAGCGGCACGAAATGCTGGTGATGTTCCTGATCTTTCTCTTAATAACAATCTAAAAATATGACCATTACTCTCTAAAAACTCCATAAATGTCACTACAGAGATCTTAACAACAGAGCCTCCTTTGTCGATGCGTTGTCTTGCTTGGCGCATAAGTTGACGCAAAGTTAAGCCTGCTTCATCTACTAGGGTTAAGCCTAATTCATCCATATCGCTAAAATGACGATAGAAAGATGTTGGTGCTAAACCAGCCTCTTTAGCAACTTCACGTAAGCTCAAACTTGAAAAACTACGCTCAGCACTTAATTGACCCAATGCAGCATCAATTATCTGTCGGCGAGTTTTCTCTTTTTGTTGTGCTCTAATACCGCTCATTAGCTATCCATGTTGGTTTATAAATTTACCTCTTTATCATACTGAATTATCAGCCCATTGTCAGTTGAAGTATTTTTACCCACTAAAAATTCATGTTGGGTCTTGACTGGTCTGACATGCCTGATAGAATAGTGTACACTTGTACGCTGAAATTATTTGGCAGACTATTATACTGTATGGGAAAAAATGACTAAACCCAAATTAATCTGGCTAAATATAAGCTTTTTCTTAATTACCTTTTTAATTGCCACGATAGCCGTGCCTTATCGTGCATTGACTCATGGTTTTGACAGTGCTGAAATATCTTTCGCACTTATCTGTTTTATTTATTGTGGTATGTCAATAACTGCTGGCTATCATCGTCTATGGTCCCATAAAACGTATCAAGCTCATTGGAGCCTTCGCCTGATCTTTGCATTAGGTGGTGCTTTTGCACTGCAAAATAGTATTTTACATTGGTGTTCAGATCACCGCATACATCATAAACATGTTGATAATAATGGCGTTGATCCTTATTCAGCAAAAATGGGTTTCTGGTATTCACACATCGGTTGGATGTTAAGAGAGTATCAAGCGAGTCGCTATACCGATTACACTAATGTTAGGGATATTCAAAAAGATCCAATAGTTGTCTGGCAGCACAAGTACTACTTCCTTCTAATGATATTACTTAATGTTGGTATTCCCCTCGCTTTTGGCATTTGGCATGGCAATGTCATTAATAGTTTATTATTAGTTGGCTTTTTAAGGTTAGTCCTTAGCCACCACACCACTTTTTTTATCAATTCTTTAGCCCATGTTTGGGGTAAACAAACTTACACAGACAAAAACACAGCGCGAGATAACGGTTTTCTAGCCTTTTTAACATTTGGTGAGGGTTATCATAACTTTCATCATATCTTTGAAAATGATTACCGCAACGGTATTCGTTGGTGGCAGTTTGACCCAACTAAATGGTTAATTAAAAGTTGTGAATATATCAAGCTGACGTCAAAACTTCGAGTGAGCCCAGAGGACCTGATTGCTAAGACTAAGTTAGCTATGGTATTAAAACGTAGCCAACTCAAATTAATGTCACACCCTGATGCTGAAAAATTGTTAGAACGCTTACAATATGAATACGACACGCTAGTTCATAAAATCAATGAATATTATGCAATTCGTAAACAAGTTTTTGCCCTTAAAAAACAAAAGTTGGTTGATGATGTGGAAAATTCAGAACCGATGAAACAATACCAAGTCCTTAAACAACGGTTAGCCGAACAACAGCGTAGTTGGCAATTATTTACCGCAAAGCTTGCTTAAGGATAAAAAATAGTGGCTTCATAGCTCATTATCAAGCATTGAAATACTAACAATATATTGTAATTTGCCGGTTTAGAATTATTTCAATAAACTTAAGTCGATATTATTTATCTCTATTGGAAATAACGACGCAAAGAAAAATTTTATCTGGTTGGCGTGTCTTACATAAAAAAGGAGCTAACAAGCTCCTTTTTTCATCAATAAATAATCAGCTTACTTATGATACGGTTTAGATAAACGATGCACTGACTCAATAAAATGCCCTGCATGCTCGGGATCAACGTCAGGATGAATACCGTGGCCTAAGTTAAATACATGACCAGTACCACCTTGACCAAAACCAGCTAATATCTTTGATACCTCCTGTTCAATGCGTGGTTTAGGTGCATACAACATTGAAGGGTCCATATTACCCTGAAGAGCCACTTTATCACCAATACGTGCTTTGGCGTTCTCAATATCAATAGTCCAGTCTAAAGCTACTGCATCACAGCCTGTTGCGGCAATACTTTCTAACCACATGCCGCCATTTTTAGTAAATAAGGTTACCGGTACTTTACGACCTTCGTTATGTCGCGTTAAGCTATCAACAATTTTAGCCATATATTGTAATGAGAATTCTTGATAATCACGAGGAGATAAGACCCCCCCCCAAGTATCAAAGACCATGACTGATTGAGCACCAGCGGCAATTTGAGCGTTTAAATAACTAATCACGGAATCTGCAAGTTTATCAAGTAATAAGTGTAACGTTTGAGGGTCAGAAAACATCATTTTTTTGATCTTTGTGAAAGCTTTAGAGCTACCACCTTCAATCATATAAGTCGCTAATGTCCAAGGGCTACCCGAAAAGCCAATTAATGGCACTTCACCTTTTAGCTCTTTACGAATAGTACGAACGGCATTCATCACATAACCTAATTCGTCTTCAGGGTCTGGAACAGCAATTTTATCAACATCGGTTTTACAAGTAATTGGACGCTCAAATTTCGGCCCTTCACCTGTTTCAAAATACAAACCTAAGCCCATAGCATCAGGAATAGTTAAAATATCACTGAATAAAATAGCCGCATCAAGAGGAAAACGGCGCAAAGGTTGTAACGTTACTTCACAGGCAAGTTCAGCATTACGACACACAGACATGAAATCGCCAGCATTTTTTCGTACTTCTCGATATTCAGGTAAGTAACGGCCAGCTTGGCGCATCATCCATACAGGAGTGTAATCTACAGGTTGGCGTAATAACGCACGTAAATAATTATCATTTTTTAATTCAGTCATGAAATTGGCCTCTATTCTTATATGCGCAACATTCTAGCATTGGCTCTGTTTTGAATCCATTACCCAAATCAAGTGAATTCATAGAAATATTTAGTAACATTTATTAAATAAAAGGTTTTTAATGTTTTTCTTTTTAATCAACAAGTTAATGACAACATCATTGCATAAAACTCTAATACGAAAAAAATCGTTGAGTTTATACTCTATTAAAGTTGTTGCAGTGGCAAGAATGGTTTGCTATAAATTCCCTGCGCTAGCGAGAACGACTAATAATAATAATAAGTTTTTAAAAGTATAACTAAAAAGAGTTTTGTATAACAAAACCGCACAGCGAGCATTTCAAGCCTTACCTTTGGTAAGGCTTTTTTATTGCCTGCGATAATTTGTTAACACTAATGACCATCAAATATATAAAAGCTACAGCAAGATTAGGCCTAAACTATCAAAACTTAATCAACTCGCCATCAATTACTGTTTTACTTAATCGGAGGCTTTATTTAAATTTTTTAGCACTTTGTAATTGAATACTCCCTGAGCTTGGATATAATATCATTTGAATATTATCCTAAACAGAGAGTAACCAATGAATCAATCAAAAAGTCAATCATATGCCATCGATAGTGGTCGAGGTAAAATTAAAGACAACTTCTTAGCTGCACTAGTGACCTCTAAAGTATATAAGGTGCAAGTAGTAAAAGCTAAAAAAGGGAAAGGGGCATACCAGCGTAAAGCAAAGCATAATGGACAAGAGTCTTATTTAATGGCTGCATAACTCAACGAATGTAACTATTAAATAGGGTTTTTATTTAAGTTCAAATACAAACAATAATAATGTACGGCACAGCGTTTTTATATTCACTAAATTAAAGATTTTACTCAAGCAAAGTAATATTAAATTTCCTTACCTAATTTGAACTTTTCAATACACGCTTGGCAAATACAATGTTTATCTTTATTGCCTGTTACTACCTTATCAATCAATTGTCTTGGCACTGCTTCATTCATACACCAACAGTCTTTAGTACTGCTAACGGCACAACAATTTTCTTGCTGACACAAAGGGCAATGATTACTTTCTTCTAATGTCTTCATCATTAAATTCGAGTATGTGATTTCTATCCCTACTTATTGTTATGCTCTTTACTTTAAGTTTATATTAACGCTCTAGATGAAGATTAATAACCTCAACACCCATAATACGAACCTTGAAACTACCACATAAGATACCGAAGAGCTTTAACTAAACGCCAGGCCAAATTTAATTGGTAAAGTAGAATCATTTTAATCGCAAAGTAGATAAACACATCATCATTTTACTTGAGCTTAGTCTTAACAGGACAAGATGGACTTGGAATTACTTTGGCAATAAAAACATTTTCCTCCTGTTCCTGTGAGCAAGGAATGGCATTTTTACCTTTTTTTCCAGATTCGCAAGCAGAATAATGTATGGCCTCACGACCCGAAGCCTTATTTTCAGTTATTGGGCCACATTCATCACTAACTTGTCTATACCCATACTTTCTATCAATATCTGTAAGCTCTGCACTTGAGCAGCCAGTCAAAAAAAGTCCACCTATCAACATCAATAGTAACTTATCCATTTATACCCCCTTAATCTTTGAGTTGGAAATGACTCAATATATTACATACCATATAAAATTTATAGACATTACTACGCTTTACATTTATTAATATCAGTAAATAACGTCTTTAGATCGCTCTAATTTAACTATTCCGCTTCAACAATCTGCTCAAGCCCCTAGCAGATCCTACAGGTAAAAAAAAACCGATAGCAAGGCTATCGGCGTATAAGCTATGAGGAAGCTAGAATAAAATATTACAACAAGCGTTCGTTAGGGAACAAAAGCATTATAGAGTATCGGCTCTAACCTTGTAAAGCTAAAAGTGTAATTAATTTACATATGTGTAATTTAATTACAAAATAGGACTTGCATAAGTTATAAACATATGAAAAGTCGTATAAAAAATTAAATAATCATCCTAATGTGCCTGTTCCCAATTATCGCCAATACCTGCCTCAGCGACTAAAGGCACACTTAACTCGACGGCATTATTCATTAATTCAACTAACGTCTGTGTGGTTTCTTCAACAATGTCTTGATGAATTTCGAAGATTAATTCATCGTGCACTTGCATAGTCATAACCACACGTGGGTCGTTTTGTACTTCCAACCAACTTGCTACTGCCAACATTGCCTTTTTAATAATGTCAGCCGCAGTCCCTTGCATTGGTGCATTTATCGCTGCACGCTCAGCGCCCTTCCGTCGCATCGCATTTTTAGCTTTAATATCAGGTAAATATAAACGACGACCAAACAATGTTTCAACATAACCCTGTTCAGCCGCTTGTTGACGGGTATCTTCCATATAAGTTGATACATTAGGGTAGCGTTCAAAATATTTATCCATGTACTCCTGTGCTTGGTGACGACCAATGTTAAGCTGCTTAGCTAAACCAAAAGCTGACATACCATAGATCAAACCAAAATTTATCGCCTTAGCACTTCGTCTTTGATCAACAGTGACTTCATCTAAAGGCACATCAAATACTTCTGCAGCAGTCGTTTTATGAACATCTCGGCCCTCTGAAAATGCCGCCACTAACCCTGGATCATCACTCAAATGCGCCATAATACGTAATTCAATTTGAGAGTAATCTATTGCCACTATTTTATGATCTTGGGGCGCAATAAAAGCTAAACGAATTTTACGACCTTCTTCTGAACGAATCGGAATGTTTTGTAAGTTTGGATCGGTTGAAGATAATCGCCCTGTTGCAGTAACAGCTTGCTGATACGAGGTATGCACACGATTAGTTTTTGGGTTAACTAACAAAGGTAGTTTATCAGTGTAGGTTGATTTGAGTTTGCTTAGTCCACGGTGTTCAAGAATAATTTTTGGTAATGGGTAATCTAAAGCTAATTCTTGAAGCACTTCTTCTGCGGTAGATGGCGCACCTTTAGGTGTTTTTTTAATAACCGGTATTTTGAGCTCATTAAACAATATTTCTTGTAATTGTTTCGGAGAGCTTAAATTAAATGACTTACCGGCAAGGTCATGAGCTTTAATTTCTAATTCATCTAATCGCGCGCCAATTTTACTGCTTTGCTGATCGAGGATATCACAATCGATCAATACACCATGTTGCTCCATACCCGCAATCACCGGTAGTAATGGCATTTCAATATCTTCAAAAACCTCAAGCTGTTTACTTGCTTTGCATAGCTTAGGATAAATAGCCTGATGCAGGCGCAGAGTGATGTCGGCATCTTCAGCGGCATAGGGACCCGCTTTTTCTAAGTCAATTTGATTAAAGGTAAGTTGCTTTGCCCCCTTTCCAGCAATATCTTCAAAATGAATGGTTTTATAACCTAGATATTTAAGGGCTAGGGCATCCATGTTGTGCCTTGTGCCGATACTGTTAAGACAATAAGACTCAATCATGGTATCAAAAGTAATATTGTGTAATTTTATTCCATAACGAGACAACACATTAGCATCGTATTTTAAATTTTGTCCTAACTTTTTAAGCTCATTACTCTCAAGTAGTGGTTTTAATTGTGCCAAAACCCAGTCACGGTCAAGTTGTTCAGGTGCATCCAAATAGTCATGGCCAATAGGCACATAAGCCGCTTTCCCTGGCTCTAGCGCAAATGATAAACCCACTAACTCAGCTTTCATATAATCAACACTGGTAGTTTCAGTGTCAAAAGCAAAATAGGCTGAGTCTTTTAACTGTCTTAACCATTTGTTGAAACTTTCTTTATCTAAAACAATGTCATAATCAGTTTCAATATCACTTGCTTTAACGAAGTCTTCACTCGGTTGCTCTGCAATACCATCTAACTCAGTATTTCCTTTAGTACCTGATTGCAGATCTGCCAATAACCGTTTCAATTCAAATTTTTGATACAATTCAGTTAAGGTAGCAACATGCGCTGCTTTAGGTTGCAGTTCGCCAGCCGTTTGTTCAAGTTCAACATCAAGTTTAATGGTCGCTAACTGATAAGAAAGGGGTAGTTGCGCTAATGCCGAACGCAAGTTTTCACCTACCTTGCCTTTAACATTATCGGCATTGGCCATCACTTCAGTTAACGTGCCATATTCTGCTAACCATTTAACTGCAGTTTTAGGACCACACTTTTCTACACCAGGGATGTTATCAACCTTGTCGCCCATTAACGTAAGATAGTCGATGATCTGATCAGGTTTAACACCAAATTTATCTAATACACCCGCTTCATCTAATTCAACATCAGTCATCGTATTAATCAAACGAACGTGTTGATTAACCAACTGCGCCATATCTTTATCACCCGTTGAAATAACAGTCTCAATACCCAACGCTGTCGCTTGCGCTGCCAAGGTACCAATAACGTCATCCGCTTCAACGCCAGGCGTAACAATAAGTGGCAAGCCCATAGCAGCAATAATTTGATGAAGTGGCTCAATTTGTGTTCTTAAGTCATCTGGCATGGGCGGACGATTAGCTTTATATTCCGGATATAAGTCATTACGAAAAGTTTTACCTTTTGCGTCAAAGATAGCAATAATGTTGCCGTTGGGATAATCTTTTTTAAGACTACGTATCATATTTAGCACACCGGTAATTGCTCCAGTAGGCTGGCCATCAACAGTTGATAATGCTTGCAAATAAGGCACGTGATAAGCACGAAATAAATAAGACGAACCATCGACTAATATAAGCGGAGATAATGAAGAATTTGGCATGGTAATTTTATGGCTAGCAAAAAAGTATGCTAAGAATGCCACATTCAATCAGCTCACTCCATAGTAGGGTCAAGATAAATAGATAAATCTGTGGATAACTGTGTTGACAAACAGGGGGGAAGTCTATATCAATTAATAAAAGAGATACAGGGTGTTAGCTTAATATATTGATTAAATTGACAAAAATGGAATATATATCCTTTTAAGCCACATTATTATTTTTTTTATGTTTGTGGATAATTAAATTATCGCTGTTATTTTATTACTGCTCAAAAAAGCAACTAAGTAAAAATAACGTGTTAAGAGACTACCAGATTACAGACTGATTACCAGTGAATTATTAAACTATTTTGAAAGGATTTCTACCACTAGAAATAACCAAATATTATAAGTAGAAACCACCTGACTTAGCGTTAGATCAACCCTTATTTATTTATTTATTTTAACAAGTATTTAAATACTAGTTAAAAATTTACCCTCCAGAAGAATTTTAACATTAAGGGATGTTTAGGCAGATACACTAAAACGCTATTATTAGTTGATTAAACATATTCTTATTCAAAGATCTCGGTTATTAATAAAATGCCTATAGCGATTACATTTTAGACAAGTTACTGAGTAAGCACATTATTTACCATAGTGTTATACTCTAATTAGACCAATAAATAATAGTCACGTATTATACTAGATTATGTAAGGAAAAAAATGGACGGCATAAAAGATACTCAACTAATCAAGAATTTTTCTTATATCAATGGCCGTTGGCATTCGAGTTCAACTAAGGGTATGAGCGATATTAACGTCACTAACCCTGCGACCGGCGCATTAGTTGCTACCGTTAGCAATGCCGGCATTGCCGAAACAGAACTTGCAGTAAAAGCCGCTAAAAAGGCTTTTACCTTATGGTCAGCTAAATCTGCTAATGAACGCGCAACGTTACTTCGTAATTGGTTTAACTTAATAATAGAAAACCAAGAAGACTTAGCCCGTCTGTTAACCTTAGAACAGGGTAAACCCTTAGCTGAAGCGAAAGGCGAAATCGCCTATGGAGCTACTTTTATTGAATGGTTCGCAGAAGAGGGTAAACGGGTTTACGGCGATACTATTCCTGCGCCATCAAAAGATAAGCGTATTATCGTAGTCAAGCAACCTATTGGAGTGGTTGCCGCTATTACGCCTTGGAATTTCCCTAATGCAATGATCGCGCGTAAAGCAGCAGCGGCTTTAGCCGCAGGTTGTACCTTTATTGTTCGGCCTGCAACACAAACTCCGCTGTCGGCTTTAGCTCTGGCTGAACTTGCCGAACGTGCCGGTATTCCTGCTGGCGTATTTAATGTTGTGGTGGGTGATGATGCTATCGGTATGGGAAAAGTATTAACTGAAGATAAAAACATCGCAAAATTCACTTTTACTGGCTCAACCCCTGTTGGTAAATTACTCATTAGTCAATGTGCTTCAACGGTTAAAAAAGTATCGATGGAATTAGGCGGTAATGCCCCTTTTATTGTTTTTGATGATGCTGATATTGATGCCGCCATTACTGGCGCTTTGGTTTCTAAATACCGCAATGCCGGTCAAACCTGTGTTTGTACTAACCGTATTTTTGTTCAAGAAGGGGTGTTATCGCTATTTACTGAAAAGTTTATTGCTGCCGTTAGTGCACTCAATGTTGGTAACGGCTTAACCAAAGGTGTAACTGTTGGGCCAATGATCAGCGCCAACGCCGTAAAAGAAGTGGCAAAACTGGTCCAAGACTCAGTAACTGCTGGTGCCAAAATAGTATTAGGGGGTAGACAAGGTGAAAATGAACACTTCTATCTTCCTACAATATTAACCTGTGTCACTAATGATATGCCCGTAGCAAGTAATGAAATTTTTGGCCCCGTATCACCAGTTATTTCCTTTAAAGATGAAAATGAAGTTCTCACCATGGCTAATGATACTGAATATGGCTTAGCGGCTTATTTTTATTCTCGAGATATCGGCCGCATTTGGCGAGTTGCTGAAGGTTTAGATTTCGGTATGGTAGGTATTAACGAAGGCTTAATTTCAAATGCTGCAGCGCCATTTGGTGGTGTGAAACAATCAGGTAACGGAAGAGAAGGCTCTAAATACGGTTTAGATGACTTCCTAGAAATTAAATATTTATGTATGGGTGGCTTAGATACCTAAATAACATCTATTGCTTAAATACAAAGCTAAGCTATCTAGATTAATTATTTTGCTTAGCTATATAGCCTGGTTACCTAGCTCAAAAAGCAACCCTAATAAGCAACATTAATCCACTAATTTTAATTTTCTAGCTTTTCCTGAAATACTAATGAATATGAAAATAATTAACCAACTGTTGAACCACCATCAGATGACGCTGATACTTTTTTTATCGTAACAACATTGGAATAGGTTGACGTACTCGTTGATAAGACACCATCGGTTACTGTTACTTTAAGCTCTGTGATTTGATTACTTTTTACATTTGGAAAAGTAAAACTAATTGTTTTAGCACTTGCATCGCTGAGGTGAAGCGTCGGTCCTGATAATTGAGTCTATAAATACACTAAATGATCATTCTCAGGGTCATTACCTTGAACTGAGAGTGTCACCTTAGAGCCTTAAGTGAAGCTGGTATTATGGCTGTCAATAGTGATAATAGGTGCTTGGTTTGGTTGTTCAACGGCGATCACACCAAGATCAGTAATCTCACTATTTTAACATTAGCATTGCTAACCAGGGTGCTATTTATATTAAAACGCTCTATTTAATGCTTGCCATGATCATAACCACACCAGTGTATTGGTTTTGTTACTTAAGACCTTCAACAATATATTGACCCGAAAAGGTTAATTGAACCTCTATTGATGTATCAGTTGTATTTTTCCAGTACCAACCATGCGAACCTGCAAACGGTGCAGTAAAGCTGCCTTTCATATGGTCAACAGTGGCTATAGTATAAGACTCAAAATAACCGCTAGTGTCTCCTTTCGGCTCGCCATGCAGGTCAACATACAGTTGGCCTTGATTGGTCTGCCATTGGTAACTGACTTTTTCAAATTGTGCCATAGCAAGTTTATATTCAATACCACGCCCAGCCGGTATAGTGAGTAAAACTCTTTCTTTTTCAAGGTTATTTCTCGTGGGTTCTGCAATTTTATTCTGCTCGTCAAGCGGTTCATTAAATACCGTTAAGCCTAATGTTGTACCAACACCGGTGGGGTCTATATTGTACTCAGCCGGTAAAATAAATAAAACCAAAGTAATGACAGCAATGGCCAGCGAACTAATTATCGCTTTGATTAACGAAGTCTTTTGGGGTTTTTTTTCCATAGATAACTCTCTTTTTAAATTTAACATGGTTTAACAACAGGTTAATTAATAAAATAGCCCGTTAATTGCATGCCCACTAGCATAAACCCAGCACTCATTAATGCCGTATTGATGGTAGTCGTAAAACGGTTAAATGATTGGTAACGACGCCAAACATTGATCACCAGCAAGATAAACATCAAGGCGAAAAATTGACCTAATTCAACACCTACATTAAACGCGATTAAATTTGACGCTAACCCCTCTGAAGGCAGTTCAAACTCTTGAATTTTTGTCGCAAGGCCAAAACCATGAAAGAGGCCAAAAATTAATACTGCCGCTTGTGAATTCGGTTGTTTACCTAAATAATATTTAAAGCCACCAAGATTATCAAAGCCCTTATAAACAACTGATAAACCGATAATGGCATCAATTAAATAGGCATTAACCGTAATATTAGCCAGTACCCCTGTTATTAAAGTCAAACTATGACCTAGAGTAAACATACTGACATAAAGCAATACATCCTTGCCGCGATGCAAAAAAAACAATACACCAATCAAAAATAACAAATGGTCGTAACCTGTGACCATATGTTTGGCGCCAATATACATAAAAGGGATTATTTGTACACCACTGTTGTTCAATAAAAAGTTGCGCGTGGTCTCGTCTACGCCATGGGCAAAAGTCTCAAATGACAACAATGCGATTAATATAAAAGCACCGGTCAAAAAAGTTGATAGCGTGAACTTTGAAAACATTTTTTGCTACTCCTGTAATAATGACTTTATCAACATTTATTATTTTCATTAGTCTGCGCTAGTAAAGGTCACTGCCAATAAGTTTTAACATTGAAGGATTTACTCTAGCTATAACCTTTTGTGATAAGTAGCTTAACCTTATCGCTCCCAGATCGTCATCTTGGCTTTGGTACTAGAATTCAAATGGGCTTCAAATGATGAGGTTGGTCGAGCACCCATACGTTAATCTGGGTAGTTCGACTGTTAATTAATAGTTATTGATAGAGCGGACACTCCTAAAATCGGCTTTAAAATTAAGATCATGATCAAAAATCAAAATACCGTTAAACATTTCCATTAATCCCTGTTTGATAAATATGGTGTTAATATATACAATTGGCTGCTGAATACAATATATTATAAAAACAAGGCTTTCAATGTCTCGCTCGCTAATCCAAGAATTGAAACGGCGTAATGTCTATAAGGTAGGTGTCACTTACCTCATT
>Ga0307488_10002675_pt1 | contig 15021 bp, 15 predicted proteins | sample SB02metaG_FD_202248 | JGI IMG/M metagenome (GOLD analysis project Ga0307488, IMG submission 202248) | Sea-ice brine microbial communities from Beaufort Sea near Barrow, Alaska, United States - SB 0.2 | ecosystem: Environmental > Aquatic > Marine > Coastal | place: USA: Alaska | collected... | reverse complement strand
ATTTACTTTTGATAACTTTATTAGCTTGTAAATTTTAAAATCTCATGGCCGTTTAGTAATGATAATTCCATTTAAATTATGTAAAACACTGTTTATCAAATTATTAATATAAGTAAATTAACTACAGTCCGTAGTCTTTTCAAAAATAAATCACTATAACTCCTTTATAATGTGATATTTAACTTTTATATTTTAAATAAATAACGTATATTTAAGTAGGATAACTTGTTATAATTTAGCTCATATTTTGTTAAATTATAAATAAACACAAGTTATATTCATGTTAAATAATTAAAATAACATACGTTATATGCACGTTAATTTCTATAAAAAACCACAAATAAAGGCTTCAAACACACCCCTAAAAGTAGAAAAATCTGTCTTATTTTTAGACTATTTAGAACATTTTATTTCCAATGCTGCCACAAAAAGAGTTCAAGGTTATGGAACGGTGGGTTTGGCACACAATACCATTCGGACTTATAAATCTTTGTTTCGGATCGTAAAAGGGTATGAATTTGAGAAATCAGAGAAATTGTATTTGAATAGTATAGATAAATATACCGCTGAATCTTTTACCCGTTTTCTGAAAATTGAGCAGCAGTATAGTTATAATTACTGCGGGCAGCTCTTAAAATTATTGAAAATTATTTTGAGAGATGCAGAGAAAAGCGGATTGGAAGTACACCCCTATTCCAATTATATAGAATCTTTTAAACAGAAAAGTTCAGATCGAATTCTTCATATTTTAAATCCACAGGAAATAAAAGCATTAAAGGGATTAAAGCATATCCCAGCAGCATATACAGATAGTTATAATTGGTTATTGATTGGTTTGTGTATCGGGCAGCGAGTCTCAGATCTATTAAAGTTGAGCCCTAGTAATCTTAGAAAAGCACCAACTGGATTGTATCTAGACATCTTACAGCAGAAAACAAAAAAGGCGGTGACTGTTGGAGTGGCAGACCCTTTAGTGATTGAAATTCTAGAGAATGAATTCCCGAGAAGAGTCTCTCAAGTGATCTTTAATAAACAAATTAAAGCACTTTGTAAAATGGCGGGAATTAATGAATTGGTGTCTGGGTTTAAGAACAACCCAAAGACAAGAAGGAAGGAAATTGTAAATGCGCCGAAATATGAGTTTGTAACTTCACATATTATGAGAAGATCTTTTGCGTCTAACTATTATGGTAAAATTGAAACGCCGCTGCTTATGAATATCACTGGACATTCTAAAGAAAGTACTTTTCTAGCCTATATTGGCACCCATCAAAATAAAGATGCACTAGCAGACTTGTTTATGCAACAGGCGGGGGTTATTTGGTAAACTTACTTTTTTATTCCTAACTGAATTCCTTTTTCTTTGTACCAGTTTTTATCTGTTAATAAATTAAACAACCAAACTCGGTACTCTTTGTATATGATGGACTTATAGAGAATGTAGAATATTCTTTTTATAAACATATAAATTTTATTGAGTTTGGATTGTCCTCTTATTGGTTTGGTAACCTGCTTATTAAAATTTCTTAAATACAAAGCTGTTTTTGCATTTTTATTATATTCTAAACTATCTACTTGATTAAAAACTTCATAGCAGGCTGCTAAAAAACAATTTAATGGATGACTGAGTTTGTTTAAGGAATTCACCGCATCTTTTGTATTTGTTTTTTTAGATAATAAAAAAACATCATAGGCATTTCGTAAGGCCATTGTTTTATAATAAAAACCACTATCGTTTATTTGATTCGCTATGATGGATAAATTTAATTTGTTTGCATAACTCAAAACAGTAACTCCATTTAGAATCTGACTATCTTTCTTTACAAAACTATAATTGAATTCATTAGCATATTTTTTTATACATAAAAGTTCTGAGTGAATTTCGATAGCAGCAATGTTATTCTCTTTTTGAAGTCTTCTGTAATGCTTTTTTTCGTCAGGAGGATAATATTCTTTCTTTTCTACTTCAGAATACCCAAACTCTCTTAAAATAGTAATCGCTTTTGGATAGTCTTCTTTTGAGAAAATAAAATCAATGTCACCCACCATCCTTTCGGCAATATCCTCATATATTCCTACTAATAGATTTCCTGTTCCTTTTAAAAACATAGGAATAATTTTATTCGCTAATAATAGGCTGTTTAGTTCATGTGCTTGTTGAAGAATTTGTGTATTCCGGTCTCTATTTAAATTGGTTATGTGTTTCATATAATCAACCAAATCAGCGGGAAGGTATTTTAAAAAATCAGCTCTTTTAAAATTACAGTAAATCGCTGGAAAGACATAATGACTGGTGCTTACTTTTACCACTGTATCCCAATCTACATCCGTAGTTTTAAGAATGATCTCTATTTCATCTCTATTTTTTTTTTCTAAAGAGATGGTCAAACATTTTGCAATAAAATAAAGGGTTTCTTTATAATTCAATTGATTATTCTTTTGCTCAAAAGATATTACCTGGTAGGATCTGGGTCTTGATTAAAGATATCTTCATTTTTCTCTTTTAATTTTTCCAGGGTGAATTTGTCTCGTACAGATTTTGTTTTTGGGAAGATATAATTAGAAAGGGTTACAAAAACTTTTACCCGTTCTGTTTTTGTAAGCTTGTCTTGGTTTATAAGCAGATCATCCAACACTTTTTCGTAGAGCATTTCCATCTTTTCTTTGATGGAAGGTCCTTCTTTTTTTGCAGGGCCTCTTTTAGATTTTTTGCCTGCTTTCTTTGCTGAATTTGGATCGAATGGCATGTGTATTAAAATTAGATTCTAAACCAAATGTAACCAAAAAAGTTTACTTCTTTAACAACCAACTGCTAGACTGTATTTTATCACCCAACCCATCAACTAAAGTAATTCCCATTTGATCACAGATTGGTCTTTCTGGAATGGTGTTGTTATTTTGGTCTCCTCCATTGGCAAAACTCAAATCATATTCAGCACCAAAATCTATCGCAATCTTTTCAATGGTTCTACAAACAGTTCTGTCTTTATCAATTGATAAGATACAGTGATCTACAGACTTTATATTAGAGACAATAAAGACACGCTCCGCTTCTTGCTGAAATTCTTTTGACCCTTTTAATACTCTTTGATCATCGTTATTTACAATCACAAACAATTCATCAGCCATTGCTTTTGCCTTGTTAAAATACTCTATATGTCCTTTATGTATTGGATTAAAATAACCAGATACAATTATTCTTTTTTTCTTACTCATGTTGTCCTTTTTTATCTTCCAAAATCATCTTGTACTCTAATAATATCGTCTTCATCCGAAGGATGAGTAGCATCGGTATGTTGCCAAATTTCTGCTACTACCGAAGTTTCGTCTAAGCCAATTAAACGGTGACGCTCACCTTGTTTTAAAATGATTTGATCACCTTCGTTATATTCTTTCATCTCATTTTCTTCATCAGAATCACTTCTAATAATCCCAGCAGCTCCTTTGTATACTTGCCAAATTTCTGCACGTCTGTTATGATATTGCCAAGACAAGCGAGCATTGGGTTTTACGATTAAAATTTTAGGACTCAATTTCCCTCCAATTTTTAGAGTATTAATATCTAAACCTTTAAAGAATTTATTAGAAAAGTCTTGAAATTGTGTTTCATCAATCACTAGAAAGCCACCCCAAGGTCTTTCAAAATCCTGGAAAACAAGGGAGAGTCAAACAGATTCTATTTCTTTTTTTTTCTCCTTTCACATTATAATTATTTAGAAAAACTGTTTTATTTTAGAAATATTTTTTAATATTACTGTTGTAAAACCTCCAATATTATTTGAACGAACTATATGATAATCCTCAATTGTTTTTTGTATTATATTTTTCAAACTTCTATTTGAAGCTCCACCCACTCGCATCTTAGTGATGACTTTTGGTAAATATTCAAAATTGAGAGTGTTGTCTTTTAGAATGCGTAACATGAAATCATAATCTGCGGAAATTTTATAGTTTAAATTAAATACACCATGTTTTTTGTAAATATTTTTTTTTAGAAACAAAGTAGGATGTGCAGGCATCCACCCTTTTTTCAATAGACTTTTCTTGAACTTAGAACTTTTCCATAAGCGAATAACTTTATTAAGATCAAACTTATCCACATATTGTAAATCACCATAAAGACCGTCTAATTGTTTTACTTTTATTAAATTAACTAATTCAGAAACAATATGTTTATTGGCCAACAAGTCATCAGAGTGCACAAAACCAATAACATCACCTACCGCTAATTTCACCCCTTTATTTAAAGCATGGTAAATACCTTGGTCAGATTCTGAAATTAATTTTATGTTGGAATATTTTTGCTGATATCCATTGATAATATTTAATGTTTGATCTAAAGATTTACCATCAATAATAATATATTCTATATCACTGTAATCTTGAGAAATTACGGAGTCTAAACATGTTTTAATACTCTTTTCACTATTATAAGTAGCAGTAATAATTGATATTTTCATTTTACTAGATATTTGTTATGTCGTAATTAAACTCTTTTTTAAAATATTCTATTAATCTTTGTTTATTACCACCTGTTAGAAGTATAGATTCAGAGATTTTTGCGTCAACTAAGAAGCGATACCAAAAACATTGAAGAATTGACCAAATAAAACCTCTTTTTCCTTCTAAAAATCCAAGCTGAAAAAAATACCTAATTAAAAAAAAAATAAAAGGTCGAAAGAATAAGGGCATTTTCAAATATATTTTTTTTAATGACCTTCTTCGCTCCTCACCATTTCCGAAAAAATTAGCACTTAAAGTGACTTCATTTGAAAAATTATAAATTTGATTTAAAATATCAATTGCTTCTCTTGTAGCATATCCATTATGCTTTTCTATCCACCATGAAAGGTTATTTAAATTATTATCAACTAAATCTCCTGTTATGTATTGAATTTTCCCATCAAGTAACTTCATTCGTTCATCCATCCACTTTTGCTCACATAAAGCTAGACCTCTTCTCCAAATCTTTAAATGCTTTATAGGATACATACCTCCCTTTTTTAGTGGCCTATTCATAAAATACATTAAACGATCAATAATAATACCATTAACGTCATTGGGCACTTTCGGTAAATTATTTTTTAAATTGAAAATTAACTTATCTGACAAATATTCATCAGCATCAATCCTCAAAACCCAATCACTTTGAATATTAGTATTATTTATTCCCCAATTAAACTGATTTGAGTAATTAACCCATTTATTTTGAAAAAACCGTGCATTATAATTTATAGCTATTAATTCTGTATTGTCAGTCGAAAAAGAATCAACTATTACAACATCGTTACAAATACTTTTAACTGACTCCAAGCAACGTTCTAAATGAATCTCTTCATTAAACGTTAAAATAATTGCTGTAATAGAAACCTTAATCATTTAGTTTTCTTTTTTTTATGAATTTAGCAGGATTACCTCCAACGATTGCCCATGCCTCAACATCCTTATAAACAGAAGACCTAGCTCCTACAACAGCTCCTTGCTTTATGGTTACTCCCATTCCGATAAACACATCTGCACCAATCCAAACTTGGTCTTTAATAATTATTGGGGCTGTTATTAATGGGTTTGAACTTTTTGTTACATCATGAGATGCAGAACACAGATAACTTTTTTGAGAAACGGTTGAATGTGAACCTATTATGACATTATCTACATTATAACAATCTACTTCAGGCGCTAAACAAGAATACGCATGCATTTCTAAATTCCAAGGAGCATAAATTTTAACAGAAGAATACACGTTCGCTGTTTTGTGAATTTTTGCCCCGAACAAACGTAACAAAAATAATTTCCAAGTACTGGCAACATTTCTAGGAAATGGTCTTGCACAAACAAACCACACAATGCTCCAAACGAACCTTTTTATTTGATTTCCTTTAGACAAGCTATTTTTATATTCTGATAAATTAACTTTACTCATAAATATCAACAAATTTAGGTTTATTAGTATTTTCCTTTAAAATCCACTCATATAGTTCTATCATTTGTTTGCCAACCGAATCCATAGAATATTTATCTTCTACTAACTTCCTTCCATTAACTCCCATATCTAACAAACGTTTTTCTTTAGAGTTTAAAGCATCTTCTAAAGCCAACTTTAAGGGAGTGACACCTATATCTATCCACCATCCACAATTATAATCTTCTAAATCTTTCCAAGGAGTTCCCTTTGTAGTTATTACCGGAGTATAACTTGCAAGTGCTTCTCCTATAACTATACCAAAACTCTCACTAAAAGTAGGCAATACAAAAATACTTGCCTCTCTAAAATATTTTATTTTTTTCACACCAAAAACAGGTTCTTTTATTACAATCTGTTCTTCTAATCTAAGTGCATGTATTTTTTTCTTTAACAAATTAATAAAACCTAGTTCACCGTTTCCAATAATTTCTATACACCATCCACTTCTTAAATTAGCATCAATTTCACCCCACGCTTCAATTAAATTTTCTAACCCTTTTTGTTTATGTATTCTTGATAAGAATAATATTTTTTTTGGTTTATTAACTTTCTCTGGTATTTCTTTTGAAAATTCTAATAATTCAATACCATTGGGTATTATAGCTATTGGATTTTTAAAGCCTAACTTCCTAATACCATTCACCTCCATAGGGGCTGTTGCATGTATGCATGTAGCATTGGCAATATCTCTGTGCTGAAATAACTTTAAAACTATTTTTTTTTTAAATAACCCTTGCTTTAAAGACCAAGGATCTAACATACCATGAGGTGAAATAATGTAGGGTATCTTTTTTTTTAAAGCAATCTTAGACATTGCATGAACAGGAAATTGCCATAAACCGTTTCCATGAAATAAATCGCATTCTATTAGTTTCATTTTATTAGAAATATCATTAGAAACATTTAATAAACTACTTTTGGATTTTGCTGACTCTATTGTTACTTTTTGATTAAACTCTGCAGGTGTTTCACAAATATCAGTTATAATGACATTATCTATTTTTCCTGAAAGTTGATTGGTTAATAAACGAAGGTATTCAGTAGTACCTCCAGAATTCGAATCTATTGATGATATTACATGGGAAATTTTCATTTTAATATTTCTTTTAAAATTTTTATTTGATAATTAGTGTTGTAATAATTATCAATTATTTCGTAACAGCTCTTTCTTGTGTAAACCCTATCTTTTTCACCATCTAACCATTGACAAATTTTCAATTCTAATTCTAGCAAATTATCTTCTTCAAAAAAGCAACCGGTTATACCTTCTTTTATCACCTCAAACTCTGGCATTTGATTAGGAAAATTATTATGAGTGACAACAGGTAAACCATACATTAGTGCATGTATTGCTGTTAAACCAACGTTACCGGGAGAAACACACAAATCTGCATTAAAAATGAATTCACTAATAACCAACTCATCATAAACAGCACCATAAAACCAACAGTTTTTTTCAATACCTAATTCTTTAGATAAATCGATTAATCGGTTCTTTTCTAAATCATCACCTAAAAATACAATATTTACATATTTATGTTTCTTTTTTAAATGAGACACCACTTCTAAGATCTGATGTAACTTTTTAACAGCTGTTAGCCTACCTATAAAAAGCAATGTTTTGTATTCATTTTTAAAATGATCCGTATATAAATTAGATTCTTTTAAATTATTTCTAACTTCTAATTGCTTATTGTAGTCTAAAGAATTATATATAACATGTAATTCGTCTTCTTTAAAACCTTCTTTTAACATTAAAACTTTGGCATAATCTCCATATAAAAGCAAGCCATCTGATAATTTATAAAAAAAATACTTTGTAAAAGTTTTTATTCTTCCCTCATTTCCATACCAACCGTGTGTCCATAAATAGGTTTTCTTTCCTATGAGTTTATTTAAAATTAAAAAACACCAGGTTGAAATACTATAAGGTTCTCCTGTTAAAACATACTTTTCGTATGGTTTAAATAATAATGGAAGGATGCCACACATCCATGTAAAATTATTAACTAACTTTATTGTGTTAAATTCATCTACTTTATTATTAAAAATAGTATAATCTATTTTTTTAATCCTTCCATCATCAACATTTCCAAAGTAGAAATCACATGGCAGTTCTTTTTCTATTTCTAAAAAAATATTTTGTCGATAAAAAGATGCGAAATTTAATATAAATGCTAATTTACTCATGGTTTTTATTGGGTCTAATTAAATAAGAAAATTTATTATCATTAAAATGATATATATATGTTTTTGAACTATTTAGATGTATGACTTCCATTAAAGCTAGATTTAATATTAAAGGGATGAAAAAAACAAAATAATGATAAAAAGCCGAAAATAAACTATATATAAAAAATATGATAACTGTCGTTAATGTAAATTGAAAATACTTACTTCTTTTTTTCCAAGACAAGAATAGAAGTTTAAGCACTCTTACATAATAAAAAATCAAGAAAACTACTGCAAAAATGCCATAATTATAAGAGAAATCGATTAAATCATTATGAGCAGATTCTATTCCCATTAAACCTGATTTTCTTTTAAAACCGAAAAATCCAGACCCTCTAATTTTAGACGCTACTGGTATTTTTGTATTATCCAACCAATTAGAAACACCTAAACTAAATATATCATCTCTACCAGAACCCCCATCTTTAGATAAATGCTCCAAACGCACCATTGCTGTATCTATTCTATTAAATTCTACATTTCCAAAAACATAGACATAACCAAGAGCAAATAATAATAATATAAATAAAGCTCTGGTTATACTGAATTTTACTTTATCCTCTTTTACCAGAAAGAATATCATAACAAATATCGTTATAAGAAGAGAAATCATTCCTGTTCTTTTTAAACCAATTATAATAAACGTACCTGCAGCAAATAAGAATAGATATTGTAACTGTCTTTTTTTTATTAAAAAAACGATCGGTAGACACGCCCCTATTAAGTTTGACCAATTAGTTTGTAAATTACCCCCTACTAAATATTCTAATCTAATAGAAACAGTATAAACTTTATAGCATGCTACTATTAAAATTATTACTGTTATAAAAATTAATGAATTGATGGATAAGTACCTTTTTTGTATTAAATAAAAATTTGTTTGAAATATAACTATTGGTGCAAATGCAAGTGACAGGTATTCTAACCAATTATTATATGAATTATTTAAAACTATAGCGTAAAAAAAAATAAAATATAATATTGAAATTTTAACAACAAAATTATTATTTAATATTAGTCTTTTATTAATGAAAATTAAAGCAAAAAAACACGCAACTATATAAAGTAAACATAAAACCCAAATTGAGCCTTGTCTTTGATTTAAGAGCGTTATTGCAATACATATTAAAACATTAATAAGCGCAAGTATTTTGTTTGTTTTCATTTTTATATAACTGAATAATATGACTAAAAATATAACATGCTAGTAAAAAGACAATGTAATCTCTACATCAAAAGGCAATTGTATCTGAGGGAAACCTATAAATTAATAATTTATCCAAGACTTTATATAATTTTAAATAAAAAAAAAGTTCTTTTGTATTTAAATGATAATTATGAAAATAAAGTCCAGGTAATAATACTAATTCTGAACCATCAATTAATTTAACGTTTGATTGTTTACTTTAAATTGATATTGCAAAATATATTGAGTTAAAAAGCATTTAATTTCTATTCTGTAATATTAATAATTTGAATAATTATTGTTACTATTGCCTAAAGTTTCAAATAAGTGTAACCATTTAGTAACCCAAATTTCATTGGTAAACCTATTAAGATAGGCCTCTCTTCCATTATTTGCTATTTTAGTATATAAATCATTACTTAATAATAAATAAGAAACAAACTTACTAAAGTCTTCTATTCTATTATTATATACTAAAAACCCTGTTTTATTATGTTCAATAATTTCTAAAGGTCCTCCAATACCTGTTGCAACTACAGGTATATTACTAGACATTGCTTCTATTGCAACTAACCCAAAACTTTCTATACTATTAATACTTATTAGTAGGTATATATCAATAATAGGATAAAAATCTTCATTATTTACGTTTCCTAAAAAATGAATTCTATTTGAATATGGGCTATTAACTGCTAAATTTTTCACATCTTTAAAATATTCATGTTCCATCTCACTAAAAGGGCTACCTCCTAAAACACAGTGTAAATTAGGATGTCCTAAAGCTAAAGTATTAAATATTTTAATTAACTCTAAAAAACCTTTTGGTCTAGAGAATCGGCCTAAAGAGCCTATACATTTAGAATCTAAAGGGATATTTAATTCTTCTTTTATTGCCTTTTTTTTGTCTTTAGAAAGAGAAAAATCTTTACAACTATTAGGAATTAATATAATTTCTTCTTTTAAATATTTATTCAGTCTCTCTATAATTACATATCCAACCGAAACAACTTTATCTACTTTTGATAATTTATAAGCTATAAACCTGCTTTTTAATTTAAATGGAGTAGTATCTATGCGTGGCACTGTATGTAAAACAGATATAATCTGAACTCTTTTTCTTTTGACTTCTAATTTTGGAATATCATTAAAACCAATAGTAATAACCCAATCAATTTCATTTTTATCTATAATCTTAGAAATCTCTTTAGAATTATTTTTTTTACATCCCCTATTATAAATCATTTTTTTTAATGAATACCAAGGTATGCCTGCAATTATTTTTGGATTATACCCTTTACTTTTAAAAGGCAGTAAGTGCATTTCTCCGTATTCTTTTAAAGAAGTATAACTTTCCCCTTTTATTGAAGCAGCAAAAGATAATACAAAACTTTTTTTTGTTAATTCATACGCTAGGTACTTTAACCAAGTTAAGACACCTCCTTTGTCACTACCTCCAATTATAAATAAAATATTCATTAATATATATTCTTAAATAATTACCAATAAATTTTAAATTATTTTAAAGCTTCTAATAAAAAAGATTTAGAAAACGATATTTCTTTATCCAACTTTTCATGAACAAGTTTAAAATCTATAGACCGAGATAATATTTCTCTGTTATATTTATTTTTACTAGTAATTAAACGTTCCATTAAACCCAATTTACCTAAAATAGAGTTAAACCTAGCAAGTCCTCTTTTTTCATTTCCAATAACTATAAATTGTTTTTTAAATAAAACAGAAAAGATGGTTCCATGAAAAGAATCTGTCACAATAAACTCAGCGTCTCTAAACCCTCTAAGCCAATTAGACACAGAAGGATACATATAGTTATAAAAATCTAAAGATTTCTTTTTTAATAATAAACCTGGATCTTTCTTATAATTGATGGAAACTACTTTTAGTTCTAAATATTTTGCAACGTCTTGTATTATTTTATTATTTGCAATTGAAGCATCTAAAACATAGGTAGTTAAAGTTCTGTCTAATTTTAAATATGATTTATTAATAATTGGAAGATAATCATCCCTTTTTAATAATAAAACAGGATCTAAAACCTGTTTTACTTCAACTTTAAATAATTCAGCACAGATTTTAACGCCACTTTCCTCTCTTACTGATATTGCTGAAAATTCTGATAAAAGAGAGGCAATTTCACTTAACTTATCTGAATCACCATCAACACTATCCTTCCCAAAAGAAGCAGCATAAGATATTTTTTTTGTTTTTTTGTTTTTTAAAAAATCTAAAAAGTAATTACTTCCCACACCTGTAGTATGTTCCAATCTCCACACCTGATCGCTACCAACTACAACCGCATCAAAGCCAAAATCATTTAGTTCTTTGATTTGTTTCTGTGAAATAATTTTTTTTGTTTTTGGGTTGATCCATTTTTTACAAAAATATTTAACATTTTTAATTAGAAGATGATGATAAATAGCTTTTTTTATAAGATAAGAAATACCTGATTGTTGTATATCCCATTGTCTATCAATTAAAATAGCATTATACCCATTTTTTTTTAAAAAAGTCGTTAAAGCAAATGCCTGTAAAACTCCACCATAATTCCCCTTCAAAGGCAATGTTAAAACTCCTATTTTTTTTACTACTTTTTCTTTGTTCATTTTAAACTAAATTTAATGCTCATTTTCTTAATAATATTTTTAATAATATTTTTCTCAAAACTATTCATTGCAAAACTCCATATTACTATGATAAATAGTAATGAAAACAGACTTACTTCCGATAAATAATTTACAAATGTGTAGTTAATAGATACAAAATATCTATATATAAAAAAGAGAAGAAATAAGCCAATAATTGGAACAGAAATTTTAAATATTTCCTTCCAAAAAGAAGGAATATCTAGTTTTATTTTATAATAATAGTAAATATTCATAATAAGTCCATTACCTATTAATAGACTAAGCCCAGTAACTATTGCACAACCCAATCCTCCATATTTTCTTGCTAACACAGTACTAAAAACAACATTAACAATAGCTATAACGAAATAAGATAATACTCTAAACTTCTGCCTATTTTGAGCTTGTAATATTGCTATCCCTAAATTTTGAATTAGCGGTACTGTTAATGGGACAACGATTAATAAAGCCATTAAATAAGATTCCGAATAATCTTCACCAGCCCATAACTCAATAAATTTCTTTCCGAAAAGAATGAAAATTGATAAAATATATGACAAAATTAGGTATTGCAATCGGCCAACTTTTATAAACATATTAGAAATTTCTTTTATAGAAGATTTTAAAATAACCATTTTTGTTAATCTTGGTAAGAGAACACCTACAAAAGATGAAGACAAAGAAAAGTATAAGCCTTTAAATGTTAAGGCCACAGAATATACTGCGATCATTAGAGTGTTTCCAACAGACCCTAAAATAAACTGGCCTGTACTCCAATAAATTTGGTCTACTATCCCATTTAAGAAAATATAAAAAGAATAGCCACTAATTTCTTTTAATAAAGTTTTATCAAAAAAACCAAAATTAGGTGACACTCCAATCTTAATTTTACAATAAAGTAAATTGCAAATTGACACGATTAAATTAAGTATAATCATAACTATGATTAGTGCAATAGACTTATATCCATAAAACAGCAAAGGAATCATTATCAAAGGATTGATTATTACCTGAAAAACACTTATCATTTTTGAGAAGATAAATTTTTCGTGCGCAACAATTATTGACCTAAATACAGTAAAAGGGAAAGAAATAGCTAAATTAAAGGTCAATAAACCAATCAAAATTTTCATTTTACCTAATTCTTCAGCAGACATAGCATCACCAAACATCGTATTGGAATAATGATACAAAACAGTACCGCTAATCGCTACCAAAACTCCTAAAACAATGTAAATAACAATAAACATTCCATATAAGTTATTCTCTTTATTCTTATCTTTTAAAGTTCTATATTTTGAGGTAAACCTTATAACAGCATTTCCAAAACCTAGATCCATAATAGACAAGTAACCTATGGTCGCAAATGCTAGTGAATATAAACCAAATTCTGATTGACCTAAAGATCTTATCAGAAATGGCGTATAAAGTAATCTAATAGCGTTGCTTAAAAAGACCAACAAAAAAGATAAAGAAGCTCCAGCTTTTACTTCATTCATTCAATAAAAAAAATTATAATGTTAACTTAATGAACAGTCAGGAATGTCTCACTTTCTCGTCTCTGAGATCTAGCTACAACACAATCATCTTTAGGATAACCAACAGCCATAAACATAATTAATTTTTCACCCTTAGGAATACCTCCTTTCTTTTTAATTTTTTCCTCAGTTTTTAGAGAAACACAGGTATTTAAAGCACATCCACCAAGGCCTAAACTCTGTAAAGCATACAAAAAAGACATTGAGAACATACCTCCATCAATTCCAATTTGGTTTCTTTCGTTTTTTGAGAAGAAACTTATATCTCCGGTAACTACTACTAAGCGTGCTATACTCTTTGAAAAACCATTATTTCCGTTTTGTAAAAGCAGTAATTTAGATGCATTATCTCCCTCGTAAGTATGTACTTTCCAACCTTGACGATTACATACAGATGGTGAATATTTTGCGCTATCTATTGCTTGTAAAATTAATTCTTTAGTAACTTCTTTGTTTTTAAAATTTCTAATACTTGATCTTGATTTAACGAAGTTATTAAAATCTAAAAAGTTTAGATTTGAATCTATTTTTTTTCGCACTCCGCCTGTATCAATACTAACGCGTTTATTTAAAACAAAAGACTTAATTTTTTTTTCAATAGATGAATCAAAATTATTTTTTATATTAAAAGCCGAATAGTTATTTAAAACATTAACTATATTTTTTGTCAAATCATCCTCACCATATTCTTTTATATATTTTACCGAAACACTTATTAGATTTAATATTTTTTTTTCTCCAAACCCTAATCTAGGACTTGGAAGAGACAACCCCTTCTCTATGATGTGATATTGTTTCGTTAAAAAAGCAGTATACTGTCTTTTATTATCAAAACTTGTTTCTTTAAAGGAATATTTAATAAAATTTTTAAAATCGTACAAAGAATTTAAAAATTCAATAATTATATATTTCATGTTTTATGTTTTATATTTTATGTTTTTAACACCATTTTAATAAAGTACTGTCTTTACTCAGCTTGCTTCAAAATTTCATGACCAGCATTTAACAAAACAACGTCTTTTTTCATTAATGAAACATCACCCTTCATCATGTCTTTCACTAAAGACGCCAAATCATGTTCAGGAACCCACCCTAACTTATTCTTAGCCTTTGAAGGATCTCCAATTAACAAATCAACTTCTGTTGGACGGAAATAAGAAGGATCCACAGATAACACCTCTTTACCTATTGCTACTTGAAAATCTTTATGATTACAAGCAAGAACATGAGCTTTTTCATCTACACCTTCTCCTTTAAAGACGACTTCGATTCCTACTTCACTAAAAGCCAAACGTACAAAGTCACGCACTGTAGTAGTTACTCCTGTGGCAATTACCCAATCTTCAGGTTCTTCAGCTTGCAAAATCATCCACATCATACGCACATAATCTTTTGCATGGCCCCAATCACGCTTAGCCTCTAAATTTCCTAAGTAGAACTTATCCTGCAACCCTA
>Ga0307488_10002674_pt1 | contig 15023 bp, 8 predicted proteins | sample SB02metaG_FD_202248 | JGI IMG/M metagenome (GOLD analysis project Ga0307488, IMG submission 202248) | Sea-ice brine microbial communities from Beaufort Sea near Barrow, Alaska, United States - SB 0.2 | ecosystem: Environmental > Aquatic > Marine > Coastal | place: USA: Alaska | collected 2017-05-06 | reverse complement strand
CCCAATGTGTTTAAGTCTGCCGATGGTCGTCAGGTTACTCTGTCTGCCAACAAACCTTGGTCTAGTCTGATCAGCGTCATTATGACCGACGACGTGCTGGATTTGTCTGGTAACGCTCTGGCGCCTTATGTCAGCACTTTTATGACAGGCGTATTGGATAACGACACTGGCAGGCCCTCTATCAGTCGTCAAATTCCCACCAATGGCTCCAGTGGCTGGGTAGGGCTGGATGAACTGTTGCTCTATACCTCTGAGCCGATGGATGTCAGCAGCATCGATCAGGCCTTCCACATTAGCGAAGACGGCGTATTAATTGATGATCAAGGTACGCTGGAAGTATTAGGCGATGGTCGTACCATACGTTTCACCAAAGACACACCTTTCACTGAAAACCGCTACGTACAGGTCTTCTTAAGCTCTGCGGCCACCGATGATTCAGGTAACCCATTGAACAACTACAATGCCTACTTCAGAACGGGTGTTAGTGGTGATTTAGTGGGTACCCGTCCTAATATCAGCGCTTATTACCCTGGTAATAGTCAAGCCGGTGTCCCGGTTAATCCCAACCTCTTTGTGTTGTATACCGAGGCGCTAAATAGTGCCACCTTAACCAGTAGCAATGTCAGGTTACAAAACGCAGACAATGGCTTCAGTGATGTGCAAAGTACAGCAAGCTTTGATGCGAGCACCAATCTGCTCAAAGTGGTACCCGATGGTGATTTAGATGCTGATACCCGTTATTATTTATGGCTGTCTGGCGACATCGAGGATACCGATGGTGACAGACAAAACAGCGCTCGTGCGACTTATTTTTACACTGCAGCCGATGGTAGTCGTGATGACAGGCAAGCGACTGTATTAGCGCAAAGTCCTACTTCCGGTCAGACCAATGTTGGGGTTAACACCATGTACGCCTCTCGTTATGACGAGAACATGAACCCACTGACCTTCGATTATGGCACTGGCAGCCAGCGGCGCTTCAATGCCCAGTTCAGTGAAAACAATCAGGTAGTGCGTTATGAACGCCTGGGTACTTTGCCTGAACTGACTGACATTACCGAGGCGGTGCCTGCTATGGTAGACCTAGCTGGCAATCCTGTGGTGCTAAGAGAGACCACCTTTACCTCGGCCAATGGCCCTGACATTGTGAATCCTACCCGGCTGCTTATCAGTGTGCTCGATAACGCTACCAGTGTGCCAACCAATCCGGTTATTGAATCACTGTTTAATGAGCCCATTGATCCCGTGAGCATTACTTCGGCCATCCGTTTGTACGATACTATTACCGGCCTGAATGTACCTTCCAGTGTGTCACTTTCAGCTGATGGACTGCGTTTAACGCTGGTACCCAATGCAGCGCTTGAACAGAACCGTTTATACTATGTATACAAATACGGCTTACACGACTTAAGTGGGAATGGTGTGGTTAACTTATTCAGCCGTTTTACAACAGGTGCGAGTGAGGATAGTACTGGACCAGAGCTGGTTGATTCCACATTATTTGATGGTATTACTGAGGTACCCACCAATGTTTGGATCAGACTCCGTTTTAATGAACCTTTGAGTGTCCTGGAACTTACGGGAATTGTAATTGAAGACAGTATCGGTGATTCTGTTGCGGTAAATGTCAGTCTCAGTGGCGACAGACGTACTATCAATGTGGTACCTGAAAACCTGTTAGATGCTAATAGCACCTACAGTTTGATTGTGGCAAACGCCACTGACATAAGTGGTAACTTACTGAGCACTACTATTACCCAGAACTTTAGCACCGGCACCGGTACTGACTTGCGGGCCGGTTCACAAACCTACCGCAGCATTCCCAATGGGGCAACCAATGTGCCTCGAAACGCAGTATTTGAAGTGACTCTGAGCGAACGGTTGGACCCAGCTTCAGTGCAGCCAGGCACCAATTCATTCAAGTTATACGACACAACCACAGGACTTAGTGCGGTCAGCAGTTTTTCAGTTAGTGCTGATGGTAAAACACTGGAACTAACCCCAGATGGCCTATTGGAAGTATCCAGACTCTACTACTGGTATGTAGGCTATAGTCCCTACTTGTATGATCTGGCTAACAATTTTATTGCACTAAATCAATTTAGCTCATTTACAACTGGTGTGCAGGTGGACAACAGTCCTCCCATTTTGCTTTCGAGCAACATCGTTGAGGGAGGGATAAATATTCCAGTTAACCCAGACATAATCCTAACGTTAAACGACCCATTGGGTGGTAACTGTTATCGTGAAGTTAATTTGACCGACGACGTCAGTGACATTCCCACATCGATTTCCCTGTCGCCAGAACGTAAAACAATTACTCTGCAACCTGTAAATAATTTGGACACCAATACCACTTATACGGTTGAATTTACTGGGATTTGTGACTATGCCGGTAATAGTCTGTCAGAAGATGCCTTAGGTTTCACTACTGGAAATGATTCATCTGCGGATCTAACAAAACCTACGATCATCAGTATTACTCCTCTATCTAATGCGACTAATATAGCTGTCGACAGCAATATTGTCATTGTCCTCTCAGAAACCATTGGGGCAACAAATGTAGTGCGCCTGTTCAACGCCGCCGGCCAACTCATTCCCGGGATTGTCTCTGTTGCGGGGAATCAATTGACATTTAATCCCGACGCCAGTTTGACCAATAATAATCGGCATAGGATCGAAGTACGCTGGAATATTTTTGATTTGGCAGGTAATCAAAACTATTTTGGAGACTACTACTTCACCACGGAGCAATAAGGCAAAATGAAGATACTAATCGGAATATTGATTGCATTGCTATTTGTTACGGCAGTATTTATTTTTCAGCAACAAAGTGCAGAAATACCAGCAATAAATGAGCAACGAGTAGCAGACAAGTCGGAAACAAAGCCTGACGCCCAGTCGACGACTAAACAGAATGAAGTTATAAAACAACCCTCCGTGCAACTAGTAAACATAGGCAAAGTGAAAAGAGATGAGCAACTTGCACAAACAAAAAGTGAATTAGAGGCGTTAATGTTGAAATACAATGATAACTTAAAACATCCAGCGGTAAAAAAAGAACTGGAGACCGAAATAGCAGCCCTGATGGCCCAGTATAATTTGCTATTACTCCCCGAGGCACTGGAAAAAATGAAACAGCCTGATGAGCCCCAATCATGAGACATTTATTTTACAAATTCCTAATGTTATTTATCAGTGCTCTCATATTTTCTCAAATACAGGCGCAAGAATACCCCCATGTGGATAACAAAATCCACTCCGCATTTCTGCTAAATAAATGGCAAGAAAACAAGCCAAACCTTATTGCTTTTACTGACCCAAGATGCCCCTACTGTATAAAGGCGCTGGCACAACGGGAACGACTAACCAATTATAATGTATATCTTTTCTGGGCTCCGATTTTAGGTGATGCGAGTCAACAAACCGTTGAGCGTTTTTTCTTTTGCGATTCTCCGACGTCGCCGGACGTGATTGAAGCTGTAATAAACAGAAAAAAACCTGCCTGTGCAGGTCCTGAGAAACAGGTTCTGCGCCATCTGAACGATCATATGATCCAACAATATGCACCTAACTCTGTACCACAATACTGGTATGGTGATCGAAGAGTTGCACTTTCTCAGCTAAACCTCGTTCGATCTATTAAACAGCAAATTCAAACTATGGCACAAAACAGTCTGTTAAAAGTGCCATGGGAGCGATATAACTCAAAGGCTGTAAATATCGCAAATATTGCCTTGACCAATATAGGACTAGTCATTCCGCAAGACACTGAAGTATCGATAGAATTAATCCATATGATGGTTCAAGACAAAAGGTTTAACTGGTATATTTTCCAAAATTCCACACCATCCTCAAAAGAAAATACTGAATTTCGCATGCTAACTAACCTTGAAAGCTCTAGCGAAGCAACATTCGTATTGGAAGGGAAAATATTAAGTAAGAGCGAAGTGCATTCGGTATTTAATAAAGAATTAGTCGGCCTATTATCCGGTTCATGATCATATTAACCTTAAATGATGGCTTGATATTGTAAAATAATTGTATAAAAGGTATTTTTAACGTGTTTGCAAATGCAAATGCAAATGCAAATGCAAATGCAAATGCAAATGCAAATAATATTATCAATCAGTTGCTTAAAGTTTACAACTTCCTAAATAGTATCCTCTATGGAGTAGTTTTACTTTAAACCACTTACCAAGAAAATTGCTGAAAAGGTTGTGCATACGAGTCAATAGAATTGGTATTAGATGGTCATCCTTTGTTAACTATCAATTATAAAAAGCGGTCGGGTAGGGCTGTTTTATGGTTGCTAAATCTAAGTTTGAAGAGCCTGAGGAATTGAATGCAGTGATACATTTTTTGCGGGAACATAAAAAATACGGCCATTACTTCCTGATACTCAATTCGTCAGTATAAAAGGTGCAGAGCATGATATTCCCATGCCGATGTCGTCAACGATGTAAGCCTCGATTTTCTAAAAAATTAAGGCTAACATGTTATTAAAAATACATTATTGACCACGATCAGTGCTAGTGTAACTTTTGGTTAGGCTTGGATTTTATGAGCGTTAAACCATTAATATGGATGTCTCTATAAACGTTAGACAAGATACAAAATTGACAATAAATAGGGCGACTTGTATATCTTCGCATTTTAATACACCTTGCCCAATCAGAGAAAGTTGTAGGGCTTGTATTCGAGGTGAAACATTATAAATCAACATGCCTATGCAGATTATTCAGGGCTGGCTATTCACTCTATGGTGTGGAAAAAAATAATTCACCACCGAGGTCACGGTGATCGCAGAGTAAAAGATGTAAGGGATCGTTTTTAATGTCAAATTATTTTCTTGGCAATCTATGTGGTCACCTAATCACACAGATTGCGACCAGCCTAACCTGAGGCAAATGCAGCGGCATGTAAATCAATTAAAATGTCTAAAAATAGCGGGATACTGCTCATGCCTTGCTGATTTTAGCCTCTTATTGAGAGGTATTCATTTATGCCAGTCACACAGGATGTGAGTACTAAGCCACAAACAGGAACAATCTCAGTAGAAATATCACAAAAGCATTTGAGTTAACCGACTAATATACAAAACGAGACATTTTTTTGAAAAATGACATTATTCAGACCAATACCAACTGGTCACGTTATAGCGATATTTATCTGCATTTTCAGCGTTTAACGCTTTCACCCAGTGTTCAGATCCCTCTGAGGAAGGATCAAACAAAACACAGCGGTTATATAAAGGTGAAATACTAACAGGTTTGTCATCTTTACCGATAAAAACCAGCTCACCCCCATTGTCGTTCCACTCTTTATTTAAATACAACAGCATACATACCTCTCTTGCGGGAGAATCATCGGCATGTTGCTCAACAAAGTCGGCAGCGCTTAAGCGAAAATAATTGGTATTAATTTCAGGGTCAGCCACATTCATATCAGTTAATGGCACATTAAAAATACGTGATAACACAGACATAAATTCATCCTCGCGCAAAAATGACAAAAATTCCTGAGCGATATTGGAATGGCTGGTATTAGAATTAAACCCATTACGTCGCCAAATATCTCGCTGTACAAAGCGTTGATCATGGCTGGTTTTTTGCCACTGGGCGTTATCGACGTATAAAGCAGAATAAGTATGTTTTTGAGTTTGCCAGTAATGCGGTTGCTGCAAAACCCTCATTACCTCATCGAGTTTGGCTTCATTAAATAAGCGGTCAATAATAATATGATTGGGGCAAGCGCTCAATAAAGACCCTCGATATGCGCTTATTGCAGAATCGATTATTTGCTCATCATTCAACCACATTGAAACTACCCGCTTGTATTTTTAGATAATGACTTAAAAAGTGGATCATACAGGGTTAAACAATAATTCCTATAATTTGCTCTTTAAAATCACAATCGAGCATCAACGATTCCGTGTTATGGGTAAAGGCAAGAATTGACTTATTAAATGTGCCGAATAGTCCTCTTTGCAAAAATAACAAAACGTTATTCCACCATAGAACTTCATGGGCTATTACGCGCCCTGAATCTGAGAATGACATATTTGTAATTTTTATTGTCTGACAGACTCAATTGAGAGGTTATTTATCCTCAAATATCCTTCGCCAACCAATATCGTCAATTAAGTAATCTTGTTACGAACGTTAAATAGTTAACATGTATACCCATTTTTCTTGAATCTGCGGCGTTGTTCGCGACCCGTACGCCAATCACTTAGTCAGTCCAAGCTCATGGACTGGGTTCCTTTTCCGCCTGGCTGCAACGTCAATGACGTCGGAATATTTTTTGATAAACCCCGGTGGATCAAAATATAAGATATTGACTGGACAATAGTTTCACACTCATTAAAACAGACATGCAAACCACCAGCGGTTTAATCATCTTGGTTCCTTTGCTCAACACTAAACGGGAACCCAATGTTGCGCCCAAAGCCTGGCCCACCAGCATTATTCCACCTAATATCCAAAAAACCTTGCCACCCAGGGCAAAGAAAATTAACGATGCAATATTGGTTGAAAAATTCAAAACCTTAGCATGAGCGGTCGCCTTAGCTAAGCCATATCCAGACAATGAGACAAAGGCAAGCGCAAAAAAACTGCCGGTTCCCGGACCAAAAAAACCATCATATAAACCTACGGCTAATGCGGCAGTCAAAGCAAAAATAGTAGGGGTTAACACTTGGTGACGATCATCTTCGCTGATCTTTTTAGAAAAAAGAAAATAACCACCAATCGCTAACATCAGGAAGGGTAATATCATCTCCAAATAAACGATATCAATTAATTGCACCGCTATTGTGCCCAGCGCAGCCCCTATAAAGGCGCATAGTATTGCGAGTTTCATCTTACCTAAAACTACTCTGCCTTTACGTACAAAATAAACACTCGCAAAAAAGCTACCGCCACAAGCCTGTAACTTATTGGTTCCCAGTGCCACTGTTGGCGGAAGTCCGGCCCACATAAGGGCAGGGATAGTTAACAACCCCCCACCTCCAGCAATCGCATCTATAAAACCGGCTAAAATGGCAAGGAAAAATAATAGTGCAATGACTTCGTAGGAAAGTTCAATCGGCAAGGTGTGTACTCTTTTTGTATTTAATTGAAATCGCAAAATAGACTGGATTTATAATAGTGATGCAACAGCCGATGGTTATTATGGATAATGATGTGGCTTTTTGCTGACAATTAATTGCCAGCAAACTACGCGGCGATTTTTATTATAAACTGTTTTCACTGTGCCCACTTTGTTACTTTATAAGAACACTTTTATGCCACAGGGGTGTATAACCAAAGCTGCAGTTAGGCTGAAAAGAAATTCGGTTCCATGAGCTTAGCTTTACTAAGTGAGTGGGGTGAGAGTAGCCAACATCGCTGCAGCTTCAACGGAGAAAAGCACAATACCATAGTGAAATCAGTCATATAATGGATTTTTCAAAAGAGCAATTGGCGCAAGGTTAAGCGCCAATTGCGTTCAAAGACTAGCGCAAGTGAGGATAGGTTTTGGCATGAATGTACCCGGTTCGCTAAGAGCTACAAGACAACATAGAACAACCGGCCTTTTGTCTGGCCCATTCAGGTCTTTTGTCTGCATACGCTTGGTATTGAGGTTGCTCATCATAGGGATTTTTGAGTATTGTCATCAGTAATTCAATTTCGCTATAATCTCCCCTATCAGCCTTGTCGATAGCCTGTTGCGCCAGATAATTTCGCAAAACATATTTAGGGTTAACCCCATTCATTTTTTTTGATCGTTCTTTATTATCCAATGTTTGTCCGGCTATTCTTTGTTGGTATTGACGAAGCCAGGTGATTATCGAATCTTGCTGTTGGGTGGTTATCGAATCGAATTGATAATAGGCAGGTTCAACCAATGCAATCATTTGCTGGTTTGAATATTCAAATGATTTTTCCATGGTCGCTAATTGGCGGAAAAATATCGTCATATCAGTTTCGGTTAACTGCAGGGTTTGGAAAAGCTGCTCGATTAATGTTTCGTCAGGCTGTCCTATGTGCGTTTCAAATCCAAGCTTATCCCCATACATTTCTTGCGCCATTTGCTGATAATTCTCAGCAAATTTTGCCAGCGCGGCCTCCAGCTTTTCAACACGACCGATAAGGGGGTACAACGCATTGGCTAATTGAAATAGGTTCCACTGTGCGACTTTAGGCTGTTTATCAAAACTGTAACGCCGCCCCTGGGCGTCCGTGGTGTTGGAGGTCCAGTCTGGATCGTACCCTTCAAGCCATCCGTAAGGTCCATAGTCAATTGTTTGTCCTAAAATCGACATGTTATCGGTATTCATTACGCCATGCACAAAGCCAACTCGCATCCAATCTAGTACCATGGTCATGGTTGATTCACAGATCATCTCAAACCAGGTTTCATAGATATCCGGACAAGGAGCACCGAGTTCAGGGAAATTTCTAGCGATGACATAGTCAGCCAGTTTTTTCAAAATGTCTATTTCATTGCGAGCTGCGTGGATTTGGAAACTACCAAACCGAATAAATGAGGGCGCTACCCGGCAAACCACTGCGCCTTTTTCCAGCGCAGGATGTCCATCGTAAAACATATCTCGCATGACGTTGTTGCCGCTTAACGATAAGCTTAGTGCCCGCGTAGTGGCAATACCCAAATTATGCATGGCTTCACTGCACAGGTATTCACGTACAGATGATCGAAGCACCGCTAAACCATCTGCAGAGCGCGAGTAGGGTGTAGGGCCGGCACCTTTTAGCTGAAAGGTGTGATATTGGTTATCAGTGCCTGATAGGTCCCCTAAATTGATGGCACGACCGTCACCTAATTGTCCCGCCCAATTGCCGAACTGATGACCACCGTAACACAGTGCATAAGGCTGCATACCGGGAAGTATTTTATTACCGCTAACGAGGTCTAAAAACCACTGACTTTGTAGCTCGGCCTGAGTAAACGTAAATTGATTCGCCAAATCCTGGGAGACCGATATTAATGATGGATTAGGGGGGGGACAGGCATGACTTGCGAGTAACAGGTATTTGTTACCTGGCGAGTGAAATTTTCCGTTATCGGATCTGCGGGCAGTGTCTGCAAAAATTGGTAGTTAAAATCTAGCACATGGTTTCCTTTAAGCCTCTATAAGTCATTACTAAAATGGCTCACAATCTTTGTCATTTACGTTACTTAATCCCGTTGTCAGAAAATATATTGTCTCTACAGATAGTCGTGTCATGCTCACAATATCATTGTCATAAATGGTCAAAATATTGCGCCCACAAAGTAGAGCATCGCCTCAGTTAAGGATTCTTGAATAAACATTACATTATCATGAACAAAAAGAATGTTTAGCGTTGGTTTACACAACGGCGGGAGGGACGGGTAGGGGGAACATTTAACTAACATACTATTGATTTGGAGAGAGAATTATTAAAGGCTAGTTTCACCCTTGTATAAAATATTGGCTCTGTTCCATCAAATTGTTGGCTATACTTAAAAATGAGTTTAACTCATTGAAGGTAAAGACAATGAAAACAGAATCATTTCGATGTCAGCTCAATCACATTACGAAAACACTTTTAGCCATGACACCCGCTCAAAGGTTAACGGTTCAGCACGTTATTCAAGTATCTCAACCAGAAATTACGATTAATGAGCTGATCCAACCTATTTTCAATGCATCACCTCAATGCCCACATTGCCATTGTGCACATTTTACTAAGTGGGGAAAAGCGGGAGCGGTACAACGCTATAAATGCTCTACTTGCCATAAGACATTCAATAATAAAACTAAAACACCTTTAGCTAAATTACATAAGTGTGAGCTTTGGGATAAGTATGCCCAGTGCATGTCGCTAAGACTCACGTTACGTGAAGCCGCTTCTATTTGTAACATTAATCTGAAAACGTCCTTTCTTTGGCGTCACCGCTTTTTGATGGCTCAATCTGAGCATAATCATGAAAAACTATCGGGGATAATTGAAGCCGATGAGTTTTTTATGGCGTATTCGGAAAAAGGAAGTAAGCACCTAAAAAACAATAGAAAAGCCAATAAGCGTGGTGGACAAATGAGCAAGAAAGATAACGAGAGTAAAGTCGCTATTTTACTCTCAATAGATCGCAGCGAACATATGGTGAGTCAGGTGCTAGCGGCCGATACCAAAGCGGAAATCACATTACATTTACAACCCTATATAACTGAAGGCTCTGTTTTATGTAGTGATGGCGCTCATGCCTATAAGGATATAGCGAAGGTTACTCAATGCGCGCATAAAAGGCTTATCAGTACGCAACAGAGAGTCATTGACAAGGTTTATTATATTCAGACAGTTAATGGTGCAATAGCTCACTTTAAAGATTGGACAGAAAGAAAAATGCGAGGGGTTGCGACTAAGTACTTAGCACATTATCTAGCTTGGTTTAAAGAAGCGAGGGCTAAGCTAGATAAACGGCAAATATTGGTTGCTGCTTATCAATACCAACCTTGATATGGAACAGAGCCAAAATATTACACCTAAAGCCATGTGCACTGCAGGTGGCGGCAAAAGAAGCCAATCCCATAAGCTTAGACTGACTAAGTGATTGGGATGGGGCAGCCAACAAAGGTGGAGATTTAAGGGGAGAAGGGTACCAATGTCCCTGTTTGGGCGAAAAAAATTCTGTATATAATGATTTAAATTTGTCGATAGACTCGCGGTGAACGGTTACCTGCCGCTTACATAGGTATTTAATGAAAAGGGCCGACAATCAGGTAAATAAATCTCCATATTTTGCTCCTGCATCACCATGAAAAAGGTGTAAAGAAGGACGTTATGGGCTAATGTACACCTTTTTTATTATGAGGAATAATCCATCACTTTACCCAAATTTTTTAAAACCTTTGTGAACGAAAGTCGTACTAATCATATGAAAATAATTTGTAAACTACATTTACGGACAAATAATGATAATTAATACTAAATATATACTAGTTTTTCTATTGTCAATGGCTTTGGTTGCCTGTGGTGGCAGTGATAAAGATGATGCTGAGATTCAAAATACTGAAATTCTAGACACTATAGCACCCATAGTTACTTTAATTGGTGCAGATAATTTAACCCTAACAGTTGGAGATACGTATCAGGAGTCTGGCACGACAGTTACCGATAATGTTGACACAGGGTTAACGGCAAATATTTCTGGTAGTGTTGATAGCGCTGTCGTTGGCTCATACGTTTTAACCTATACGGTGGTTGATCTTGCGGGCAATACGACTAGCGTTACAAGAAGGGTTGTTGTAGAACCCTTGCCCGACACTCAAGCACCCGTGATTACCTTGATTGGTAATGCAAACATAAATTTAACGCTTGGGGAAACGTATGTTGAACAAGGCGTAACGATTGCTGATAACGTCGATAGTAATTTATCGGCTACAACAACGGGCACAGTTGATAGCAATACTGCCGGTTCATACGTTTTAACCTACACTGCGACGGACTCTGCCGATAATCAATCAAGCGTCGTAATCAGAACGGTTATTGTTGAACAAGATACGACCCCCGTTTCTGATGGCTATATCTTTCATTCAACCAATAACGACTCATTTGCAATAGAGTTTTGGGGAGATGATTGGGACACAGGTACAATCTATACCGACCAGCCTACTGATACTACTTATGCTAAGGCCTTAGACATTTCAAAAAGTAGCACTTGGGGCACCGTTGTTGCCTGGGGTAATGAGCCTGAAAATACTATTGATATTGCTAACTATACTCATGCTAAATTTAAAATAAAAACAGATACATTTACCTCTGTTCAAGTTTTTGTACAAAGTGCAACAAGCCTGGAGTCTAATATTACGTATAGTTTTTCATCCGGTACTGATTTAGGTAATGGTTGGGTTGAAATGCAAGTCACCTTGCCTGGTTTTACGGATATGACATGGTTTTCCCTAAACTTTATGGGTGATGCCGGCACAACCGTTTTATTAGCTGATGTTTACTTCACCACATTGGATGCTGAACCCGTTACCGGACCACCAGAAGGTGCACCTGCACCGCCAAACTATGCCAATGATGAAGTCATTGTTCTATACAGTGACTCACTAACCCAAGACAGCTTTATTGGTTTGTGGAATGCCAACTGGTGGAACGCCCCTATTTACGCTCAAGGCAATGTTGATGGCAATAATTTTGCTAAATATCAAATCACCGCAGGTGGTGTGGCAGGTGGTGTGACAGGATTAGAATTTGGTTTTGAAAATGGCGAATTGGATGCCTCAACAAAAACCACATGGAATTTTGATTTATTTATTGAGCCAGATATTACCAAAGTGGTACTTCAGTTGGTGTCAAAAGATGGTAGTTCAACCTACACAATTGATAACCCCCAAACAGACCAGTGGATAAATTATGCTTTGTTATTTAAAGATTTAATTGATAATGATGGCAATGGAGCCGGTGTACTCAATAGTAGTTTATTACAAAGCATTGGTATCCAGCTCTACGGACCAGAAGGCAAATCTGTTTATGTTGATAATATCTATTTCTCGGGTGTTTCTGTCTTTTATGACTTAACCGTAAGCGTTGTTGATAATAACGATACCCCTTTAGCCGGTGCTAAAGTGTCGGTTGGCAATATATCTGTTATTACCGATGCTGCTGGTATAGCAACCTTAAGTCTGCCTGAAGGTGAACAGTCGGTGTTTGTTGATGCGAATGGTTTTGGGGTTGCGCAAAGCAACAAAGTCATAGCGGGGGGCGACGGAAATTTATCCATTAACGTTATTCCCTTAAATACCGGACCGCAGGCAGCTGCACCTATTCCAACAGCAAGTAATGAAGAAGCCTTTGTCTTATACAGTGATGAATTGACTGTTGATAAGCCCATTTCCTTTTGGTCAGATAATTGGTTTAAAGCGCCAACGTTTTCTGAGGTAAGCATCGAAGGTGACAAATTTGCCAGGTTACAAATTATTCCTGGTGGCGAGTCTGGCGGCGTGACGGGTATTCAATATGGTATTGAAAATGGGCTGGTCGATGTATCAACTGCGACAGGACTTCGTTTTGATATGTATGCTACATCAGGTATTACCGAAGCGGTTTACCAAATTGTTTCGACCTCAGGCCCAGGTATTTCTACTATGAAACCTGTACCAACAGAGCAGTGGATAACAGTAGAATTACCATTTTCAGCGCTAGTCGATCCTAATGGCAGTTTTAATCCAGCGAAATTAAATCAACTCGGGGTGCAATTGTGGGGTTCAACCAGCGATGCAGTCTACATAGATAATATTTACTTTTATCAATAGTATTTGTAATAAAAGGGCTCTTTTAGATGATAAAAGAGCCCTTTATAATCTGCAGAATTTGCTAGGTCAGAGACGTTGCTATTTATACGCTTTTGACTTTCTATCGCCACTATTAGGTAAAGGCTTGGCCCGTCTTCCCACTTGTGCTTCTATTTGTTGTTTAAACCTATTATTTTCTAATACCCATGCTTTATTAATCGCATCACGAATTTACTCGAATGTTAATTCGTCAATACTACGCTTAAACAACCTTTGATAAGCGTTTTGTCACGCCACGTCATTACTTCCAAGAGTTTGGTAACAATTGTTCGTTAAGCAACGCGATATTCGTATTAAAGCATTGCCACGATAACCGGACCAGGGATATTGTGCTGGATGGACTAACATACCTGCTCTGAGTGGATTGAGTTTAATATATCTGATGACAAGCAAAAAGTAATTCTCACTATCGACAAGTGTTGATTTATACCTGCCTTTCACAAGGTTCCACTTCTTTGGTAGGTGTTATTAATATACCCCACATATTATCGACCTAAACCGTGTAATTCTACTCAGCGTAAAAACTGGCCTGTCGATTGTTGCCACGTTGCACAACATGTTGTGCAACGCCGGGTAAATTTAAACGAGGAAACCTTGCCACCTGAATGCAACGCTTTAAAGGTCTGGATAATTTAAACGTAGCTGACTATTCGTCTCTGCGCACCCAGATTACAGATCAAAAACTTACATACCGCGTCATTTAAACTTTTGGTAACCAAGTATACTTTGCCTACTACTTAGGCGTTTGGCACGCCAGTCAAAAATTGGTTAGTGAAATTAATTTCTATCAAGGAGGATTTAGTGACCAATAAAGAACCGACATACATAACTCAGTGGATTGGCGAAATTTTAGGATCCGTCATTACTATATAACTACATACTTGATTGCAAACTTCATCACTGACAACAATAGCAGCTTGGGTCTGGATATTGATGCTGGTCGTGGTGTTTTGTCTATTGAACAGAAAAACAGTCTGTTCAAATTTTAGTATCCGGTATTCCTAGATAAAGTGATACCGAGCGATTCAAAGGATCAGCCTTTTGTATCAATTAGCGTCATCAGCAGCAATTTTCTTCAGGCCCAATCCATGGGAAATTCAGTCTCTTTAAAAACTTAACCACACTATCACGGACAATTGATGTAGATGAAATAGAGGCAGTCCTTCTGGTTCCTATATACTATGCATTAGATGTGGCCATCTCGAAAAAAGAGGTCGTCAATCAGCGTCAGCAGAAGCAGATGTTTTTGCGAGGTTAGATCCTATCGCAAGAGAAAACGTCGATTGGAATAACTTACCCAGTACCGGTTGTACTCAAAAACGCACAGGGAATTTTGTGGATTTGAGTTACTGGTACGGTCCCTATTGGTTGACGGTCGCTTTACCAAAGCAGTCTGGACGATACACCGGTCCCAAATCTGTCGAATGTTCGGTTCATTCAGTGTGAATGAAGTAGCATCAATCTAATGGTTCAAATCACGCCTCGAGTATGGGTATATAAGGAAAGTAAACAGCTTTTAGCATATCTGAGCGCTATATCGGACCGGCAATTATCAGCACACTTACAGGAAGGAAACGTGCCTAATTGTATCGAGATCCAGTGATAATTATGATGGATAACACCACACAAGTAACCTAATATGGGTGCATAAGTTCGCTCGTTTCGTGGCACACCAATCATGGCGTTGTGAATTTGGAAA
>Ga0307488_10002673_pt1 | contig 15024 bp, 12 predicted proteins | sample SB02metaG_FD_202248 | JGI IMG/M metagenome (GOLD analysis project Ga0307488, IMG submission 202248) | Sea-ice brine microbial communities from Beaufort Sea near Barrow, Alaska, United States - SB 0.2 | ecosystem: Environmental > Aquatic > Marine > Coastal | place: USA: Alaska | collected... | reverse complement strand
AAGTCCATCTAGGTCGGCATCACCTCGGCGCGCGCTCAGAAAAAGTGTTGTTGTTTCTGCACTAGCTAGGGCTAATAACACTTGCTTAGGATCTCACCGACATTAGGGTCATTGGCACGCAACGGTCACAAAATCTGCTCTAGCAGCGTGAAACATTGCCTCTGCGAACATCAAATCTACCCACAAGAACCCTAAGTTTTCTGAAAATTGTATTTTTATTGGGGCGCCTTTATCTACATGTATGTCAGCGCTTTAAATGTAATACTAAAAAAGAATAGCACCATCAGTTAAATCACTGCTCAAATGCCTTACAAAATCCACAAGTGCTGCTTGACAGCTCACCATACTGCCGCGATAATACGCGCCCTCAGGTTCGGGGCACTTTAAGTGCTTTGCAACCTTGATATATAGCTACGTAGCTCAGTTGGTTAGAGCACAGCATTCATAATGCTGGGGTCGGCGGTTCAAGTCCGCCCGTAGCTACCATTCAAATCAAGTACATACCGCTTGACTACTCGTCTTAACAAAGTTGATGCGGGCTTCACGTAAACGTAAGTGCGGGACACCCCGATAACAACCTTTTCAGCCACATCAATCGGTTCTTTAGCTTTACTGTGTTATCACATCACGATTACGACGACCCAGTAATACTTAGCGTGTTTCATAAGGCACAGCCAACGCCCGAAAATGACGACCTGAAGTGTGTTTAAGATTGTGCGGCTCACGCAATACGTCCCCAGACCGCGCAACCTTTGCCTAAACAAAAGACACTATTGCTTACTCTGATCCACGCCCTACTTTTTATATGAGAGGGCGCATACCATCCCACATTCGATTATCGTTATCAGTAAACACAGATTTATCATGCTCAACAATTGCAGACTCGACAACCGAACGAGCGATTTTATTTAACACAATCACATGCTCATCTTTATTTTTTAAGGCTCTCTTGGCACGATAAACACACTCGTATCCAGTTCAGCAACTTTGACGTCTCAGTTCTTTTGCAGCGCGCAGACTTCCTCCTCTCGCGTACCTACTTCTCCTAAATAAAAGTGTAAATTAAATAGAGAAATCCTACATTAAGTGATCAGGCAACAATTGAAAAAAACGAGACTGCTCCTCCCAACTAAGTGAACAAGGCTTTTTCTTATCGTCCCAATCGGGCATCTCGATTAATAGTGACGTATGCAACCAAGGCACAATGCTCCCATCGCTGAGGTTATGCCGCCACTTACGAGCGGCTAGATTCAAGATCCGTCTGACGGTAGATAAATCACACCTAACAATACTGTTACGTCTACCGACTTTTCTCCGTGAAGTAATAGAATCATAGAGTAATGAAGTGAAAAAACATTTTATAATTCTGAAATATCTTCATCGTCTAGTTGTTCATTTAGCGTCAACTTTTTCCGTTTCCATGCAGTAAGGCTGAGATTGCGATTTACTATGCGCTTGGCCCTATGAGTACAGATGTTAACCGCCTCAACCATACTAGCAGCCGTTTCTTGAACTACAATTGAAGGTATATTTTCAGGATTAATGACAATCTTACAACATCTATCTTCGCCACCCTTTGGACCATTGACATCAGAAAGACTGACACTAATCTTTATAATTTTGTTCTTGTAACGGCTCATCATCAATCTAATTTTTGATTCCACGTAGCTCTTCAATTCAGGTGTCAAATCGAAGTGTCGGGCCTGAATATTAACTATCATAATACTTAACCTTGCATTCTAAAAATAGAGTCAGCGAACTACCTGCTGCCCTAATGTAGCTCTTCTTTGAGTGATAGTTTAGGGATGGTATCTAGCGTTTTTTCACGTAATACCTAGAGCTCAAGCTCATCTACATACAAGAATGAAGATTAAACTGATCTACTATATTATCTTCATTTATTAGACTGGAATATATACATGGAATAACACCCTAAATATTGCGTTTATATTTTCTATTTAACAGTGATGACCGCTATCATTCGGGACCCTAGAGCCACCCCCAATAAATATATGATCAAATATTTTACCGTGGAATAAATCATTATGTCTGTCTGTGAGATAAATTATTGCTTACCTTCAAAATTTATTCGCTATCATCTGCATAGACTACCAATATACTAAACCAAGAAAAAATCGTTTATACTTTATCTGAAAGATCGGTTAATTCGAAGTATTAAAATCACAGCAACGAGAGTCTTCCTGCGTCAAAGTGGTTTTAACTATCATCACTTCTACGCTAAAAAAATGCTAACAAAAAAGGCAAAAATAAATGTCAGATTCAATCAACTATAAACATTTGAACTACTTTTGGATGGTTGCCCATGAAGGCAGCATTTCGAAAGCCAGTGAAAAACTGCACATAACACCACAAACCATTAGTGGCCAACTCTCCTTGTTGGAAAAACGCATGGGTAATGAATTATTTGAGCGGGAAGGTAGAGGCTTACGCTTAACCGAGACAGGTCGTTTAGTCTTGGGTTACGCAGATGAAATTTTTGAGCTGGGCCGAGAATTAAATGATGTTTTACGTGGCGTTCCAGCCGTAGGGCCATCGGAATTTATCGTTAGCGCAGCAAGCGCTCTGCCTAAAACCATTGTCTACAAAATCATTGAACCCGCTCTCCACATCAATCAAGATATCAGTTTAACGAGTCTCGAAGGACCGATCGAGGATATTTTAGCAGACCTAGCCATTCACAAAGTAGACCTAGTATTGAGCGATAAACCAGTAACCGGTGCTTTAAGTGTCAAAGCCTACAATCATAAGCTAGGTGAAAGCGGTCTAACATTTTTTGCCTCGCCAGCACTAGCTAAAAAATATAAACGTAACTTTCCGCAATCACTTAACAATGCTCCGCTATTATTACCCACCAAGCAAAATGAAATTCGCCAACTATTCGATTATTGGCTTAGCGAACAAAACATTTATCCTACTATCCGTGGCCAATTTGATGATAGCGCATTGATGAAGGCCTTTGGCCAGGAGGGAATGGGAATTTTTTTTATGCCCTCCATTATTGCAGATGATGTATGCAAAGCATTTAATGTCAAAGTTATTGGCGAGACCAATGAAGTTAAACAACAATTCTATGCCATATCCGCTGAGCGTAAAGTGAGGCACCCTGCAGTTGCCGCAATTTGTGATGCTGCCAGGCAATTACTTTTAAATTAATCGCCAAAATATTCGATTGATTCGTTAGCACATCAACCTTTTCTGCGTAAAATTTATGTCAATAATCCCCCACCATAAAAACAAAACATCGAATATTACGAACTAAACCTAACTTTTATTCGATTTTTATACATTCGTCACAAACCCTATGATAGATCCAGTCAAAAACATTGGAGTTATTCATGTACCAAGAAAAACCCTGGCATAGCCAATCTACTGATTCGGTTGCCTTTGAGCTGGATACCGACATTATCGCTGGACTATCTAGTAATGAAGTCCACAATCGCCAACTAAAATTCGGTTTTAACAAGCTCACTGAACATAAAGGGGCGGGACCGCTTAAGCGCTTTCTGATGCAATTTCATCAACCGCTGGTTTATATCCTGTTAGCTGCGGTGTGCGTGACAGTGGCGCTTCAGGAGTGGGTAGACTCAGCGGTGATTTTTGCCGTCGTTTTGCTCAATGCGATTATTGGTTTTGTGCAGGAGTCAAAAGCATTACAGGCCATAAGCGCCTTATCCGGCAATTTGAAATCAACTGCCACCGTCATTAGAAATGGCAAGCGCGATATAGTCGCCGCTGAAGAACTCGTTCCTGGTGATCTGGTGGCGCTGCACGCCGGTGACAAAGTCTCTGCGGATATGCGGCTCATTAAGCTTCGCGACCTACAAATTGATGAATCGGCGCTAACGGGCGAGTCGGTGCCAGTAGAGAAAGCTACGGCAGAACTGCCCGATAAAAATCAACTCGGTGATCGTCACAACATGGCTTTTTCTTCAACGTTGGTTACCTATGGCAACGGTCTTGGGATCATTACTAGCACCGGAGACGATACGGAAATCGGCAAAATATCAACATTAATTGCCACTACGGAAACTCTAGACACACCGTTAACAAAACGCATCAAACATTTTAGCCATATATTGTTATATGCCATCATTGCACTGGCCGCTTTGACTGTCTTTGTCGGCTGGCTCCATGGCCAACCTCTAATAGACTCGTTTATGGCCGCAGTGGCATTGGCTGTAGGTGCAATCCCCGAGGGCTTGCCAGCTGCAGTGACCATTATGCTGGCTATTGGCGTTTCGCGCATGGCCAAACGCCGGGCAGTAATTCGCAATCTGCCCGCAGTAGAAACTCTGGGGAGCACGACCGTCATTTGCTCCGATAAAACCGGGACACTCACTAAAAATGAAATGACCGTTGAAGAACTGTGGAGTGGCGGCCAGCGCTTTAAGGCTACTGGCAACGGTTACGACCCCCAAGGAGCAATTCATCTTAATGACAACGCAATCAATGTTGCATCTCACGTGGCCGTATTGGCAACACTTGAGGCAGGGTTACTGTGTAATGATGCCGATTTACATGCGCCTGCTGGCGATCAAGCACAATGGCATATTAACGGTGATCCCACCGAGGCTGCCCTGCTGGTAGCTGCTAGAAAAGCAAAACTTGATACTCAATCCGTCGTTGCCGAGCGGCTCGATAGCATTCCTTTTCAATCAGAATATCAATACATGGCAACGCTACATCAGCGTTCAAATGGACACTTTATCTACCTGAAAGGCTCCATAGAGAGCATCTTACCCAAATGCGCCTGCATGCTGGATGAGCAAGGAGAACAACAGTCAGTCGATACCGATGCCATCAGCAAGCAAGTTGAAGAAATGGCAGGGCGTGGACTCCGAGTGCTGGCCTTTGCGCGTAAAGTAGTCGACAGTAAACTTGAAGCCATTGATCACGAGCATGTCGCCGATGGCCTCGAGTTTTTAGGGCTCCAGGCAATGATAGATCCACCTCGCCCAGAGGCAACCCGCGCAGTGGCGGCTTGTTACCAGGCGGGTATCGACGTGAAGATGATCACCGGCGACCATGTGCTGACAGCTACCAGTATTGCGAGACAGTTAGGCATTATTACCGACAAAGACGCCAATGCTGCCATTACCGGTTACGATCTCGCAGAACATCAGGAGTCTGAATTTGCCGAGATAGCCAACAACAATAAAGTCTTTGCAAGAGTCACCCCCGATAATAAATTACAGCTGGTGAAGGCACTCCAGCAACTTGGCCATGTTGTCGCTATGACCGGGGATGGTGTTAACGATGCTCCTGCCTTGCGTCGCGCTGACATCGGTGTTGCTATGGCACTTAATGGCACTGAGGTAGCTCGCGAAGCCGCTGACATGATGCTTCTTGATGATAACTTTGCTACCGTTATAGCGTCGGTAGAAGAGGGGCGTGGTGTATTTGATAACCTGAAAAAGTTTATCGTGTGGACATTACCCACCAACGGTGGCGAGGGCTTGGTTATTTTACTGGCTGTTATCCTCGGTGTATCACTGCCATTACTCCCAGTACATATTTTGTGGGTGAATCTGACAACCGCTATTTTTCTTGGGCTGATGTTGGCGTTCGAGCCAAAAGAAGCGGGGATTATGCAACGCCCACCAAATAAACCTGACGCACCTATTTTAGATTCAATTCTATTGTGGCGCATTGTATTAGTCTCCACCTTGTTGTGTGTGAGCGCATTTGGTCTTTACAAGCTTGAGCTTTTTTGGGGCGCAAGTGAAGCCGAGGCACGAACCGTAGCAGTAGCAATGTTTGTAGTTGGTGAGGCCTTTTACCTGCTGAACTGCCGCTCCCTTGAACGCTCGGTATTCTCTGTCGGCTTATTCAGCAACATCTGGATCTGGGTTGGCATCGCAGCCATGGCTGTACTACAACTTCTGTTCACCTACTTACCCATTATGAATGCCTGGTTTGATTCCGCGCCCATAAGCGCTGAGGCCTGGCTAAGGGTATTTGCGTGTGGCTTGCTGATATCAATGATTGTCGGTCTTGAGAAACGCTGGCGGTATCAGAGTAAAGCACAGCGACTTCCGAAAACACCGCTGGTTGGAGAATAAGTGTGTCAACTTCGAAGGACAAAAACACTGCGCAAACTCATAGACCCATGGGGCATGAGACAGTGCGTTGGAGTTTTATCACACACTTAAAACCTCTGCTCTTTTTTGCAGGCATTTGGTGGCTACTGACCGAAGGTGAAGTATCTTCTTGGGTGATTGGCATCATTGTCGTGCCTTTTTCGGCCTGGCTTAGCATCATCTTATTTAGAGACATTCGCTTAGATAAAAATAGTTCCGTGCACCCAGTCCACAAGACCCAAAGTATCCGTGCACTGCGACTCTTTCAGTTTACACCCTTTTTTTTACTGCAATCGATACTTGGCGGCTGGCAGACAGCAATGTTAGCCCTTCGCCCCAGCATGCCGATTAACCCCGGCTTTTTTCGATACAACATAAGATTACAGGGTCGCTCTGCACGTCTGTTTTTTATGCACCTTGTCAGTCTGCTACCCGGCACCCTCAGCGCCAAACTAGAAGACAATCAACTGTTGATACACACTCTAAAAATATCCCCACAAAACAGCAACGATATCAATCGATGCGAACAACAAGTTGCCAGACTGTTTAGTGGTGAATCGATTGATGAGTCGAGTGAACCATCCACTCACACCAATAATTTAGGAGATTTACCATGATCGAGTATCTATCTGTCATCGCGGGCATGTTAATACTGGTGTTATTAGTGGGTTTGGGTCGAATACTGTTGGGTCCGAGCCCGGCAGACCGAATGCTTGCCTTTCAATTATTCGGCACGGTAGGTGCCTCCATACTCACTTTACTAGCCATTATTCAAGATCAATCTGCGCTGATCAATGTTGCCCTTGTGTTGGCGCTTTTAGCGCCACTGACATTAATCACCTTTATTCGTTTAAGGAAAAAAGCATTATGAGTCTACTACCTTCAAGCCTACTAGATGGGTTCACAATTATTATGACGGTAAGCGGCTTGTTTTTCTTTTTGGCTGGCAGCATCGGGCTATTGCGCTTTCCCGACGTTTTCTGTCGCCTACATGCGTTAACCAAGGCGGATAACCTAGGTTTAGGCTTAATTGTATTCGGTGTCTTGCCCCAGGCCGCATCCGTTTTCGATGCGTTGCAGCTGATATTGATCTGGCTGTTGGTCATGGTGGCTGGCGCCGTGGGTTGTTACCTAATCGCCAACCAAGCGGTAGAGGCTTTATCAAAAGACGCAGACGGTCAATCAAATAAGCTCCATGAGATCTCGATGAAATCGACGCTTAAACCAATAATCAACTCATCAACAGGTATTACTAACAATGGATTTTGATCTTTTTATAGATAGCTGCCTTGTTATCGGGATATTAACGCTCGCCTGTCTGTGTCTGGCAACCAAAAATTTATTTACCGCCATTATTTTGTTTGTCAGCTTAGGCTTATTGGTCACTATCGCCTGGGTGCGATTAAATGCGCCGGACCTAGCGATCGCAGAAGCCGCCATTGGCGCAGGATTAACCGGCGCCTTGTTGCTCGCAACTTGGCGACAACTGCGTGTTGAACCGGCTAATAATGACGCAGACACCCCCAATAAAAGTGGAGACGAAAATGTTCCAAACCCCTGAGTTTCAGGACAACAATCACGCAGACGAGCTCCCTGTAGTTAGCAAAATACTGTGTGCAATCGCAGTTGGAATTTTGAGTCTCGGCCTAATTGTTGTGCTGATGGTGACTGATAACCCCCCATCCTCGCTTCCGGCCTTAGTCCAGGGCCAGCTCACACAAAGTGGCGTTCAAAACCCGGTAACAGCGGTATTACTTAACTTCCGCAGTTACGATACCTTACTGGAAATTGCCGTGCTACTTATCGTCGCGGTTGCGATGCTACCGAATTCACAGGATTCTCGCTTGGTATCAGTTGTTACTAACGCTCAGGTCAACCCTGTGCTCGAGGCGGTATTGCGCTGGCTGATACCGATGATCATCGTTATGGCGGGCTACTTGCTCTGGACGGGTGCCTCTTTGCCGGGCGGGGCTTTTCAGTCAGGAGCATTACTTGCCAGTGCGGGTGTACTCGTTCAATTGTCGGGGCGACTGCAGTTTTGTTTTACATCGACAATAGCAAAATTACTGCTCACTATCGGTCTCATTACCTTCATGATAGTCGGCGTTGGAGTGGCCACGACTACAGGGGTCATTTTGCAATATCCAACACAGCTAGCCGCGCCACTGATTTTATTAATCGAAAGCGCCGCCACACTATCAATTGCCGCTATTTTACTGCTGCTATACAACAGCCTAGCGACTCAGACAGTCGATATATCGTCAGCGTCAGCTAAGCAGCCCTCAACGTCAAATAAGTCCCCCGCCCCAAATGAGACTTTACAATCCACGACGGGGGAGCCTGCGTCGTGACTCAAGAACTACTCTACAACATAGCGAGTATCGGACTGTTTGGTATTGGTTTATATGGGCTCATTGTCGCACCCCATATTGTTAGGAAGATACTGGCTATTAACATTATGAGCATGGGTGTCTTCATGTTGCTAGTGGCAAGTGCCAGCAATGTTAATGGCACTCCGGACCCCGTGCTTCACGCAATGGTGTTAACAGGCATTGTTGTTGCTATCGCTGGGACTGCAATGGCCTTATTTTTAGCGGGTAAAATTCATACCTTAGGTCAAGCCTCTGATAAGGATGACCATTGATGGACGCTTTTCTGACTGTGGACACACTGCTGCCAATGCTTGTGGGGCTGCCACTACTTGCCGCGATTCTGACAACGCTGCTAAAAAGTTACGGCTTGCGTACCTCCATCAGTATTGCAGTGGCACTAATACAACTCGTTATTGTTGTCGCATTATTATCGTGGCTGTCCAACAGTGGTCCGAGCCTAGATACCCAACATCAGCGTTATTCTTTAGGGGGTTGGGGAGCACCTCTAGGCATTGATCTGACCATCGATGGCTTCTCAGCTTTGATGCTTGCTCTAACTGCGACCCTCACCTTAGTACTCACTATTTATAGTGGATATTACTTCTCTGAACCACACTCTCAATTAGACAAGACGGCTCGCTTCTGGCCATTGTGGTGGTTACTGATCATGGGTATAAATGGTCTGTTTTTATCAGGCGATATTTTCAACATCTATGTCACACTGGAAATTATCGGCCTGGCAGCAGTAGCTCTAGTTGCATTGGACGGCAGCCGTGCCGCACTCACAGCCGCACTGCGTTACCTCTTGGTTGGGCTATTAGGTTCTTTGTGTTATTTACTCGCCGTCGCCTTATTATATCGCACTTACGGTACGCTCGATCTCGCCCAGCTGAGTGCGATAGCCGAACCCACAGCAATCACCTGGGCTGCACTGGCACTAATAACGACAGGCTTATTACTAAAGACCGCTTTAGTGCCCCTTCACTTCTGGTTGCCCCTAGCCCATGGCAGTGCTCCTGCCCCCGTCAGTGCGATATTGTCGGCCCTAGTGGTAAAAACCACACTTTATCTACTGGCTCGATTTTGGCTGGACGCTCTCGAACCCGCTGCCACAGATTATGGTTTGCTTATGCTTGGAATGCTGGGCGCGGCGGCCATCTTTTGGGGCTCGATTCAAGCACTACGAGCAAAGCGCTTAAAGTTAATGGTGGCCTACTCGACAGTCGCTCAATTAGGCTATTTATTTTTGCTTTTCCCCCTTTTCTTGTCTACTGGAGACACTCGAGATGCTGGCTTAAGCGGATCAGCAGTTAGCGCAGTCGCCTATTTTATCGTGGCCCATGCCTGTGCTAAAGCTGCCATGTTCCTAGCCGCCGGCAATATTATGCGTACCGTTGGCCACGACGAAATTGATCAATTGCCGGGCTTGGCCAAATATATGCCGTTGAGTTTATTTACCTTCGCAATTGCCGGAGCCAGTTTAATTGGCTTGCCTCCTAGTGCCGGATTTATTTCCAAATGGTTACTGCTCAATGTTGCTATTGATACCGGTCAGTGGTGGTGGGTAGTCATCATTTTGAGTGGTGGGTTGATGGCGGCTATGTATGTCTTTCGAGTATTGAATATTGCCTTTATCAGTGTCGACGAAAAAGTGCAAACCGAGCCAAAATCATCGATTAACGAACAGCTAACTGTCAACAAGCTCCCCACACTGATGCCGCTATGCGCATTTTTGTTGGCCATACTCACCATCATCTTAGGATTTAATGCCGAGTTGATACTCGATCTTGTCACTATTGGAGGTGATGTATGACTTGGCAAAATACCCTGCCCCTGTTAATTATATTAAGCGCATTAATCCCAGGATTGATTATTTTTCGAATCGATGAGCACCGTCGAGGCCTGCGTACTTTGTTTAATCTTTTGGCGGCGCTTTCTTGTGTGATTTTGATCGGCGTGATGGTTTATGGGGTCTCTCAGAGTGTGGTTTTCGAGACGCGTTTACCGCTGCTACCAAATATTGATCTGGTATTACACGCCGATGCACTATCGCTGCTATTCGTCAGCCTATCAGGTGTACTTTGGCTTCTAACGACTATCTATGCCATTGGTTATCTCGAGAAATCTCCCAATCGTAGCCGTTTTTTTGGTTTTTTCAGTCTCTGTGTCAGCGCAACCATAGGGGTCGCTCTGGCTGGCAATTTAATTACTTTCTTAATTTTTTATGAATTACTGACGCTGACAACCTACCCACTGGTCGTGCATAAGGGTAATACTGCATCAATCAAGGCTGGGCGAACTTACCTGATCTACACCATGATTGGCGGTGCACTGCTACTTGCCGGTGTTGCATGGTTGAAAGCACTAGCGGGTCCGCTGGACTTTAGCGCGACGGGCGTGTTGGAGAGCTTGCCGGGCTTAGAACAACTGCATTTACAAATCATCTTTGGTTTACTCATTGCCGGCCTTGGTGTGAAAGCTGCTCTAGTACCTCTACACGGTTGGCTACCAGTGGCTATGGCGGCACCAGCACCTGTCAGTGCACTGCTGCATGCGGTTGCCGTGGTGAAAGCGGGAGCCTTTGGTATTGTACGTGTCGTTTATGATGTTTACGGCATTGAGTTTGCGCGAGACTTGGGACTAACCATGGTATTGGCAGGCTTAGCTTCATTTACGATTGTCTATGGGTCGACCAAGGCTTTATTCCAGGATGATTTGAAAAAACGGCTCGCCTATTCGACGGTCAGTCAGGTCTCCTATATTGCCTTGGGCACTGCGATTGCAGGCCCTATAGCCACTATTGGCGGTATCGTTCACCTAGTGCATCAAGGACTCATGAAAATCACCATGTTCTTCTGCGCAGGTAATCTCGCAGAGACTCTGGGCGTTCATAAAGTTAGCCAAATGGATGGTGCCGGTCAACGTATGCCATGGACGATGATTGCTTTTAGTGTGGCTGCAATGAGCATGATAGGGGTACCACCCGCGGCCGGATTTGTATCGAAATGGTATCTGGGTGCTGGTGCTTTGGAGGTGGAAACCTACTGGATTATTGGCGTCTTGGTGATCAGCAGCGTGTTAAACGCACTCTATTTTTTACCCATTCTCTATGCGGCCTGGTTTAAAACTCAAGCAGGCCCCTGGCCTGCAGAGCGACCCAGAGGCTGGCTGGAGACACATTGGATGCTGCTGCTGCCACCGGTTATTACGGCGTGCTTTGCGCTCTTAGTGGGCGTGTTCGCAGGATCCCCTATTAGCCCCCTTAGTTGGGCTAAGTTAATTGCCGCTCGGGAATATGGCATAGAATCCGTGGGAGAACTTCGAAACAGCAGTCTTTTAGTACCCATGTTGTGGTGGGTTATTATTATTCCTCTAATCGCAGCCATATTGCTGCTGTTAAAACGGCTGCAACGATGGAGTCTATGGTTGGTTCCACTCGCTACGGTACCGGCTTTAGTTGCGGCAGTCGTGCATCCTCAGGGTGAAAATTTCTTGCCCTGGTTATTTTTTGGTAGTGTTATCAGCCTGGATAATACCGGGCAGGTTTTTCTGTTGTTAGCAGCCGTACTGTGGATAGTCGCTGGCCTATATGCCACAGATTATCTTCGAAATGATCCACACAAGGTGCGTTTCTCGCTATTTTTGTTACTGGCCATGAGCGGTAATTTCGGTTTGATTCTCGCTCAGGACCTGTTTGGTTTTATCACTTTTTTCACGCTGATGAGCCTAGCGGCTTATGGTTTAGTGATTCACTCCGGTACTGACGAAGCACGGAGGGCAGGTAAAACGTATATGCAATGGGCCATTATTGGCGAAGTTTTACTGTTCGCTGGCATGACCGGTCTTGCTGTCAGTAATGAATATCAAAACTTGGGCAAACTCGATATTACGTCGCAGCCTAGTTGGGTCATCGGCCTATTGCTAGCCGGATTCGGTGTGAAGGCTGGCGTGTTTTCTCTGCATGTATGGCTGCCGCGCGCGCACCCCGTCGCACCGATACCAGCCAGTGCATTGCTTAGTGGCATTATGGTAAAGGCGGGGCTGTTGGGGTGGATTAAGTTTCTGCCGTTGGGTGAAGTTGCCTTCGTAAATTTTGGTGTTATTTTCATCACGCTCGGCTTAACGGGGGCCTTTCTCGCTATTATCGCAGGTGTTGTGCAACGCAATCCAAAGACACTACTAGCATACTCAACGCTCAGTCAAATGGGTATTATCACGGCGGGCATAGGTGCAGGCTTGATGGAGCCCCAAATTTGGCCAGTGCTTTTACCCGCAATCGTATTGTATGCGGTGCATCATGGCCTAGCTAAAGGTGCTCTTTTTTTAAGCGTAGGCTTTAGCCACTACCTTTCTCATCAACGTTACGGCCTACTTATCTGGCTCGGTATTTTATTACCGGCCCTCGCGCTGGCTGGACTCCCCCTCACTAGCGGGGCGTTGGCAAAAGCAGCGCTCAAAGTATCGATTACCGATATCAGTTGGTTAGCGAGTGCATTGCCGATTACGGCAATAGGCACTACATTTTTAATGCTGCGATTTATGAGCTTAATGCGAGATGCAAGCGCAACGGCAGGGAAAGACTCTCAGCTTGGTTGGGCAGCTGGCGCAGCTTATACCCTCATACTTCTGTTATCGCTTGGAATCTTATACACGTTGCCGCAAGCACAAGGGTTCTTGCCAGCTCTGTTTACAGGGAGGGTGCTGTCGAGTGCGCTGTGGCCGTTTATCTTAGGACTGACGTTATACTTTGGATTCCACCGCTATGTAGCACGCATAAAACCTTTACCCGCGGGTGACCTTGTAATTATTTTTGAAGTACTTGCTGACTACGGGAAACGGTTTTTCTCTCATGCAGGTCAAATACTAAGCAGTCGCCACTACGCCGTGAATAATTATTTGCACACTCGCCGGGCTCACCCACTTTGGTCAAAAAAGTTACCTTTATCCGGCGGATTAATCAACGTGTCTCATCCTGGCATTATATTTATCGCAATTTTATTGATTACAACATGCTTGTTGGCATTTGGTTAATGAGTTAACTATTTTTATTAAAAATATAGTGTGGCTTTTTAACATTAACTGTAAGCATAGGAATATTTAATATGAAAAATTTTAAAAATATATTAGTTATAGTCAACGGTAATGTAGATTTAAGTAATGACTCTGCGATATATCGAGGCGCTGCTCTCGCTGCACCGAGCAATGGACGCTTAACACTCATGGATATTATCGATGCGCCTGAAAATATAGCTAGAGAATACAAAGGTATTATTAGCGCTGCAGAATTGATTGACATGCTTGTAAAAAAAAGATGTCAAGAACTTCAAGTAGCGGCGGCCGCTCTTATGCAAAAAAATATTGATGTCATCATTAAGGTACTGTCTGGCCGAATTTTTATTGAAACAATACGGCAGATACTCCAGGGAAAGCATGATTTACTGATTAAAGTCGCCAATGACCATAAAGGTAGTTTTGACAGTGATGATTTTCATTTGATGCGTAAATGTCCTCAGCCGGTCTGGTTACTTAAATCCAATCAGGGACTAGCATGTCAGCGTGTTCTCGCCGCTATTGATTTAAACTTAGAAGATAACGAGGAAGGTAAGGCGCTCAACACATTAATTATGGATTTAGCTACGTCGCTTGCTCATTGGCAAAATAGTGATTTGCACATTCTCTCCTGTTGGTCGCTGTATGGAGAAAATGCATTGCGCGATAGTACTTTTTTAAACGTATCAGAGGAAAAAGTTTTAGAGGCTTTACTCGAAGAAGAGCAATATAATCAAACGTATCTAGACAATTTAATTGCACGCTACAGCGATAGTCAATGTGAAAAACATTTAATGAAGGGTGTGGCAAAGGAATGCATCCCCGATTTTGTTCGTCAAAATAATATTGGCGTTGTGATAATGGGAACAGTGGCCCGCACAGGGATCCCTGGCTTATTAATAGGTAATACAGCTGAAATAATATTACAATTAATTGACTCTTCACTAATTACAGTAAAACCTGCGGGATTCATAAGTCCTATAAAATAATTAGCTTTTTTTGTACACAACTTTACTTTTTAAGGGTATCGTTAATGTTCGTTATATGCACCTAGGCACTCGACGTGCCGCCCAATATTATCGTGAACGATGAGCTAGCCTTAGAGTATTTGGTGACTTACTTTAGTCTAACCAATATTTATAAGAACTTTTTTACCAAACGATTAAACGACAATATAGTCATCCGTTAGGGAGCAAATTGTTGTCAATGCAACTAAAAATCGCGAAAAGGCAGGTTCATCCGTCAACATCAGTTATTCCCATTAACAATCAGATTAGTACTTGAACCGATAAGCGTTAAAGTACCGCCAAAATAGCGCTGTAACTCAACGGGATCATTAATTTCGAGGGGGAAATATTAATTCTAAGAGACAAGGCCCAAACGGGAGAAATCATCGTCGCCATAACGGGGATATTATTTAAAAAGCCACTGAAAAGTAACTGGCAAAAAGGTCGTTAGCAAGGCACCACGAAGATACTTTGGCTGCCCTAAGGTTTTATTGA